>ERZ827363.357-NODE-357-length-49430-cov-3.960648_pt1 | contig 49430 bp, 70 predicted proteins | sample MGYA00519776_ERZ827363 | MGnify/ENA primary metagenome ERZ827363 (study PRJEB31778, sample SAMEA3449288) | human gut metagenome | biome: human gut; feature: human-associated habitat; material: faeces | place: United Kingdom | collected 2010/2012 ... | reverse complement strand
TTAACAGTATTAGCTTGTATCAGTCTTATAGCCGGTATCTTTGCAATAAAAAAGAAACGTAATAAGTAGATTGGATTGTAGGTTTTGCCGGCTGGAAACAGACAAGCTGGCAAAATCATAATAAGTAATCATGTAAGAATGCAAACATCAAACCATTCTTCCATATTATTAATGTTACTAGATGAATGAACAAATAAAGAAAGGAACGAAAAAGAATATGAAAAGAAAGAAAGTTTCTACAGCAATTTTAACAGGAGCAATGGCATTTTCTGGGGTTGCGGCAAGCGCTCCATTTGCCCTTGCACCTGTAACAGCAATCGCAGCTGATGACGGATCTGTTTCTACAAGTAAAGGAATCGCAACAGTAGGAAGTGGATCCGCAAGTATTTCTATCGTTGGAAACGAAGGACAGACACTGGTAGGTAAGAAGTTTAATGTTTACAAACTGTTCAATGCAGAAAACAGCGAAGGCGGGGAGTCCATTAATTATACCTTCAACCCGGCATATGAAAAAGCAATTAAAACAGTTGTTGCAGCTAGATTAACAAAAGCTGGAACTACACAGGTGAATGCAAATGATGTGACCGAATACCAGGCTATTGACTATATTCAGAGCCTTAATAACCACAAAGTGGAAGGAGCTACTGCAGATCAGACATTAGAAGGAAGATATTCAAGCTTCCGTTATTTCGTTGAAGAGGTAAGATCTGAAATCGAAAAAGAAGGTGGTACACCAATCGTTGTAAAAGCTACCAGTGTAATCAACGGAACGAATTCTATCAAAATTGATGGACTTGATTATGGTTATTACCTTGCTGATGAAGTAACAAACGTTCAGGATACAAACTCAGCAGCTTCTTTATGCATGGTCAATACAGCAAATCCGAATGCTTCGGTAGTAATTAAGTCTGATTATCCGACATTGATCAAGAAGATCAACGAGGATGACAATAATGTCGGATGGAATGATATGGCTGATTACGAGATTGGACAGACCGTGCCTTATAAATACACGAGCACAATCCCGGATATTAACGGATTTGGGACATATTATTATGCATGGCATGATAAGATGGACAGTGCACTGACTTTCAAAAAGGACTCTGTTCAGGTAACGATCAAAGGCGTTGACGATGCAGGAAAAGACAAAGAATACACTCTGCAGCCAAGCGAATTTAAAGTTGTAGAAAATCCTGGAAACGATGAAACATTTAAGATCGAGGTAAATGATATCAAAGCAATTGTAGACCGTGAATTTGACAATGCAAACAAAGACAAAGAAAATGTTTACGGCCAGACAGTAACGGTTAGATATGATGCAACATTAAATGACAATGCTGCGAAGAAAACCGGACGTCCGGGATTTGAGAATGATGTACGTCTTGAGTTCTCAAATGACTTTGATTCTAATGGCGATGGAACAACAGGTTTCACTCCTTGGGATACAGTTGTAGCTTTCACATACAAATTAAATGTGCTCAAAACAAATAACCACGACAAAGTTCTTGGAAATGCAAAGTTCAGACTTTATAGTGACAAAGAATGTAAGAATGAAGTTTTTGTTAAGAAGTCATCAGATGGTTATGTCGTAATTAACAGAGATTCTGCTGGTGGAACAGATCACAGCGGCGGAGCTGCTCCTGCAAACGCAGTAGAAATGAGCTCATCTAACGATGGCACATTTGTTATTTTCGGTCTTGATCAGGGAACATATTACCTCAAAGAGACAAAAGCTCCATCAGGATACCGTTGCTTAAAGGCGCCTATTACACTCACAGTCACTCCAACCTTTACTACAGACAGAAATGGATACGTGAAGGGTGATGGTGCCACAGCTAAGACCCTTAAGGCATTAGATGTTGCTGCTAACATCGAATCATACTACGACGGAAAGACAACAAAAGAAGATCAGAATCTGACTACAGATGTAGCGACAGGTAGTGCAAACCTCACCGTTGTTAACCAGGTAGGAATGAAGCTGCCAATCACAGGTACATCAGCTCTTATGCTCACAGTACTTGCCGGAGGTGCTTTAATGGCTACAGCTGTTATTGTCAGCAAAAAGAAAAAAGTAACAGAATAAGGCATATTTAGTAAAATTGCGCACCTCAAGGGGTGCGTAATTCGGCAGAACAAAAATATAGCAGAAAGAAACAAGGGGTATTAATTTATGCGTAGGAAATGGAAGATTGGAATTATATTTCTGATTGGATTTTTACTCTGTTCGCTTCCTCTGGTTAATAATTATATTGAAGTAAAACAACAGGAGTCTGCTATTTCAACTTACAGGAATGCGGTCAAACACTCTCCCAAAAATAATCTGTCTAAGATATATAAAAAAGCGAAGCGGTATAATGACTTATTATATCAGACACAGGGATCAGCAATTTCAAATGATGAAATATTATCAGATGATAATTATAACCAGTCGCTGGATGTATCCGGAACTGGAATTATGGGATCGCTTGAGATTCCTAAAATTGACGTTGATTTGCCAATCAATCACGGAACAAGTGATGAGGCTTTGTCTAATGGTGTAGGACATATACAAGGGACTTCGCTCCCAGTCGGAGGAAATAATACGCATGCCGTGCTAAGTGGACATAGAGGACTCCCAAGTTCAAAATTGTTAGTCCGTTTGGATGAAATGAAAAAAGGAGATTATTTCTTTATAAGGACATGTAACAAAACATTAGCCTATAAAATATATAACATAAAAGTTGTGGAACCATCAGATATATCAACATTAAAAATAGAAAAAAATAAGGATATTGTATCACTTGTAACATGCACTCCGTATGGACTTAATACACATCGGCTGGTTGTTACTGGAAAAAGAGTTCCTTATGAGGAAAATGTATATAAATCAATAGACGAGGGGATTCCGTCTATAAGAGAAATACTTACCAATGCACTACCATTAATATTTCTTGTTGTTTTTGTCGTATTAACCGTTCCAGACATTATTCGCAGGAGGAAGAATTCATGAGAAGAAAAAAACTGAATGTATTATTAGCCGTTACATCGGCGCTGTCTATGAGTATAGTCCCTGCTTTTGCTGAAACAGCACCTGATTCTCAGGTAGAAACTGATACAACAACCGATTCTGAAAAAAAAGACATCGACGAAGGTACGATAATCAATCCAGACAAAAGTGATACTGGAGAGGTTACAATTCCAGAAGAAAGTCAACTTGATGAAGTAGAAGAATCGAAAACTGGAAGTATTAGTGTAACATTAACAGATGGTAAACAAGGAAGCAATAAAGCGGGAATTAAATTAAAATGTACCAAAATTGCAGAAATAGAAGATGGAGAGTATAAATTATTGGATGCTTACAAAAGTACTTCCATTGATTTTACGTCATTAGAAAATTCGGATGCAGTTGATGGTGCAGCAAAATCGTTAGCCGCAGTAGTTGGAAATACAGCTGATGCTACAACGACAACCGATGAGTCAGGAAAGGCATCATTTTCCGACTTAGAAGTCGGCGTTTATCTCATCACAGCCGAAGACACTGATACATACGATACGATCAGCCCATCATTACTCGCAATCCCAACGTGGAATGAAAATGAGGGCGATATGATATACGATGTATCGGTAGAACCAAAACATACACCAAAACCGGACACATCCTCACCGGAGAAAGGTTCCTCTGGTAGCTCTAAAACGGCGCCACAGACGAACGTAGAGGATCATACAAAAGAGTATATTACAATTGGATCAATTTGTTTCGCTGGTGCAGTTGCAGCTGCTACAGTGACCGTTGTTAAAAAGAAAAAAAACAAATAATGAGTCAATGCGCCTGGCTGTATGCTTGGCGCATCTTTTTTTTGTTAACCTGGCGCCACTGCTCCCTGAATCCAAAAATATCCACCATATTATATTCAGAAACCATCAACAATAATTTCAAAGGGTGAAATATGAGAAATAATAGAAAAAAAATTAGCAAGATGATTTTAAATATTCTTACAATAGCATTAACTTTATCTGCTTGTTACTTCTTCTACAGGGCTTATATGGAACACAAACCATTTCAAAACGAAAAAATAAAAGAAGAGGCGTTGCAGGATACAATAGCACCAAAGGACCAGATTCCTGATGATCCATTAAACAGAAATATCGATTTTGATTCTTTGAAATCAATAAATCCTGATGTGATAGCTTGGATTTATGCCCCGCAGATAGGTGTAGATGCACCGATTTTAAAAGGGAAAACAGATACTTATTATCTGCATCATAACTTCCAAAAGCAGTACAGTATACTCGGATCTATCTTTGTATACCCAGACTACTCTGAAAAACTTGATAATCCGCATATTTGTATATTTGGGCATAACATGATATCCGGGCAGATGTTTGGGCAGCTAAAAAAATACTATGATGAAAGTTTCCAAAAACAGAATCCGTATATGTATATATATACACCTGAAAGATCTAAAAAGTTACAGGTATCATGTGTAAAAAGAGTTCATAAAACAGATGCAATATACCAAAATGATTGGACTGATGGAACTAATCTACAGTCATTTACACTTTCAACTTGTGTCGGCTCCAGAATGCGAAATTACCGGACAACTGTTACCGCTCATGTAATTAAAGAAAAGATCAAATTAACAAAATAGCTGTTCTTTTTGCAAAAATATGCACAATACAAGAATAATATATAATAAAAATAAAAAAAGGAGATTAATAATGAGAAAGCGAACAAAAAAGACTAAATATATTCCACAAAAAAGAACGGTGGCACAGAAAGCTTTATTTACGTTTGCGACACTGTTCGCAATTCGTTTATTTTATGAAATTCCAACTCCGGGGATCAATACAGAGTATTTTAAAGCTTTGCTGCAAATGAATACTTCGCTCAGTATATTGAATGCACTATCAGGAAGCGGATTATCCCATCTTTCAATTATGACTCTTGGAATTTCGCCATATATTACAGCATCTATTATAATTCAGCTGTTGGCTACGATTATACCGAAAATGGAAGAATGGCAGAGAGGAATGAAGCAGGATAGGGATCGATTGGAAAAAATCACAATCGTACTAGGCGGCATAATGGCAGTTCTGCAAGGATCATTTATGGCAATTGGATTTGGAAAACAAGGAATGTTGCTGAACTATAAATGGTATTGGGTTACTTTGGTAACTTGCATATGGACTGTTACGGCAGTTGTGATGTCCTTAATTGGAAAATACATGTCAGATCACAAAGAAAAATATATTGGAAACGGAATTTCTATGATTCTTCTCTCAAATATTATTGCGTCTTTTCCAGCGGACATGAAAACAGTCTATAACAAATTCATTAATGGAAAAGAATTAAAAAATCAGTGTATTGCTGGTATCATTATATTTGCATTTGTTTTTTTATTATTTTTGTTTACAGTATATCTGCAGAGTACTGAAAAACAGATCCGTGTAAATTATTGCAACAAAATTGGAAACCAATTGGGTGTAATTCCACTTAAGCTTTGTCCGGGTGGAGTAGTTCCAATCATCTTTGCATCATCTATCATGTCGATTCCTGTCCTGGTTGCATCTATCATGGGAAAAACAGATGTTGAATGGGTAAAATATTTGAATTCAGCGAATTGGTTTAATCCAAAACATATGCAGTATTCTATAGGTGCTATACTATATACAATTATGATATTTTGCTTTTCTTATTACTATACACAAGTCACGTTCAATCCAATTGAGATAGAAGATAAGATTACAAAAAATGGCGGAACAATAGATGGAATCAGACCAGGGACCGACACAATTCAGTATATAAATGATACTGTTAAAAAAACAATCGCATTAGGAGCGTTAGGGCTTTCTGTTATTGCTTTTGTACCAATTATTTTAGGTGGTGTGTTCGGCTTGTCGAATATATCATTTTTAGGTACGTCCATTATCATTGTTGTTTCAGTAATACTGGAAACAAAAAAAGAAATGCTGGCATTTAAAAATGGAGAAAAATATATAAGAAAAACCAGATGCGGCGGTATTTTCTCAGCGGACAGAAAGAAGTGCGTATTGTCATGAGCGATCTAATCGTAACACACATACGATAAAGCAAAAAAATCTTAACCATCAATTAATGAAAGAGGAGATTGAAAAATGAAAAAAAAGAGAAATAATTCATTAAAGAAACCGACATTTTTAGAATCTTTTTTCAATACATGGATTATATTAATCACATGTGTAATTTGCGGAGCAATTTGTTCTGGAATAAGCGCAGGAATGGATCAGCTTCTGTCGGTATTAATAAAAATTTTGCCAAAATAATTGTTGGAGCAAATTTGCGTGCTTTCTTGGAACCATTTTGTGATATAATTTCAATAGGAAATAATAAAGAGAAAGAAGAATAGTATGAGAGACTTTTATCTGATGCACAAAGATGTCCCTTGTGGATTCCTAACGATAGACGAAACATCTGGAAATATCATATCATACAAAGATGCAGGCAATGGCTTTTCACCTTTTCTTGGAAATTCAGACCTGGATAAGATTAAACAGTGGTGGAGAATGAGGACGGTTCCTGCTACGAGAATGATGATACAGGAAATGATTAAAAATAGAGAATGTATTTCACCGGAGTTATATCTAGCTAAAAACCTAGCATTAAGTATGACAGATAGTTACTGGGTATGTCCAAAAGAATCGTTGCTTAAGTTTAATGACGTAAAGTTCTCAAATTTCAAAATAGTTAATGATGGAAAAATCCCTTATCACAATGTCACTTCTTATGACCCGAATGCATCTCTCGGTGGACAGATGGAAAAATATTGGGATTTTACGGGGAAAGTGCCTGTATTGGTAAAAGAAAGCAGCAAATATTATGGACAGCAATCTGTTAACGAAGTTTTCGCAACGTTGATACATGAATCCCAGGATACGAAAATACCGTATACCAAGTATTCTGCCATATTCAGCGAAAACAATAGCATTTATGCGAAATGCGAATCATTCACAAATGACGACCTGGAGTTTATTCCAGCTTATGAAGTGATTCAAAGTGAGAAACTATCAAACTCTAAATCATTTTATGAACAATATATCGATTTATGTGTAAAGCACGGAATGGATTATGAAAAAATACAGGCATATATGGATTATCAGACTTTAACAGACTTTGTAATCTCGAATACAGATGAACATTTGCTGAATTTTGGTATACTGAGGGATACAAACACGATGCAATTAATTGCTCCTGCTCCGATTTTCGATTCTGGAAATAGTATGTTCTTTTCAGACAACCGAGTGTCCCGATATAGCCGGGTGGAACTTTTGGAAAGAAAAATCACCAGTTTTTATGCCACTGAAGATAAGATGCTTTCAAAAGTGAGAGACAAGAAGATTGTAAGAGCAGATCTTCTCCCAACCAGGAAAGAAATCAGCGATATTTACGGGAGTGCCGGGATTCCAGAGGAGAAAATCGGTTTTATCATATCCAATTATGAAACTAAGCTTCAGATGTTGCATGAGTTCCAACAGGGAAAGACAATCTCTTTGTATAACGAAAAGAAAAAAGAAAAAGAAAACAGAAATACAAAACGAACAAACATACATCATAACAGTATCTATGTAATAAAAGAACCAATACAGAAAAAAGCAACATATGGAATGCTCGATACAAAAGATATGTATCCAATTGAGACGATTCTTCATGCATGCAAATTCCTGATAAACAAAAAACAGGTGTTTAACCAAATCCCAGAAAATTTAAAATTAAATGGGAAATTTGGATATATTGCATTGGACGAAATAAAAAAAGAAATTAAAAATGCTGGTGAAACACCGAACGAAGATCTTGTCATCACTGCAGTAGAAGCGCGAATAAAAACCGTCATAAAAAACGGAGGGAATGTTGTGCTGGATGATCCGAGAGGAATTTGCCATTCAGCGGTCAGCGAAGTGGCAGAATCAATGAATGCCCGGCTTCTTTTCCATGAATCAGTAGAAGAAATACCGGAATTGGCGCAGAAAGCGATCAATGAGATGGAAAGATAGCTATTCACCTGCTGCCCAAAACCAACATCCACTCTGGTATCAGAAATGTCCAACAAGTCTGTACACCATCCGGCGGAAGCTTTTCAGGAAAAGAAACTTTTGAGAAAGAAAAAAATATATAGTATCTGGAAGAGTGCCTGTCAGATGGTGCTCTTTTTTTTTGTATTTTTCATATATATATCAATCATAAATCAATTCACATATAAATATCAATATAATATCAACTTCTATTGACATTATTTCTTTTATGTCATATACTTATATCAACATATAAATCAAATATCAATCATACATCAATTGGAGGAGAAGTATATGATAAAATCTTGGTTTAATACAATCGCAACGCAGCTCGCAGGTATGATCGAAGTTTCGGATGAAAAGATTATCCAGTACTCAAACGGAGAGGTGAATCGTACCACATGGGACACGGAAAATGATCTAAAAACCGGAACGATCATAGATCCGGTGATTTTTGGAGATCTTGCCAGAGAAAACATGAGCAAGATTAGTTCGAAAGGAATAAACAAATTGGGACATATTGCACTGCCTATCGCAGTTGTAAATATCCAGTATATGCGCGGACGAAAGCCGGTGCTTGTAAAAGAACTTGGAATGAAGCTGCCGGAATTAGAAGATATTGTATATGGAAGAACATATATTCCTGCAGATGCAGACTGCTCAAGAGCGATTTCTGTAAGCGAGTACATGAAAGTATCAAACAGTAAAAAAGAAGACTACCTAACTGGCGGAGAAGCTGTCTCAAAGATGATGGAACGGAAACAGGTTCCGAAAGAGATCAAAGATGCAGCGGTCATCCATTATATTCCGGTCATGCCGATCTGTATGAGGTATTTTTGGTGCGATCCGGAGAAGAGATATCTTGGCAGTTCATTAAATAACCGGTATGAATCTCTGCTGGCACGGATCAACAGATATAAAAGATTGGAAAAAATCAATTGTCCGGAAGTAATTATGCTGAATGAAAGACGGGAACTACAGGGCTATGTGGATATGCTGATCAGCAATGGTTCCCATTCCTATCCGGCAGTGAATTCATATACATGTCAGCCAGACGATTCATTGGAAGAACTGTTTGCAACAATAACCGAATTGTCCAAAAAGAATCCACCGATTTTAAAATCCACTACAGACATATTAGCATTTATCTCGAAAGCAGAAGAAATCCATCAATATAATGAATCTCTGAATGATGAAACTTACGCTTTGGATAGTCCTGAAATGCAGAAACTGGGTGCTATGGAAGAAGAATTGAAAGAAATCCTACGTCCTTTTTTGGAAATGTATCTGGAAGAAAATCACAAGATATACCTGGAATTTGTAGATTCTGTTTTTCAGTATGCCGTCCATTCTGTACAGCAGGCAGCAGAATTAATGTTTGAACATGCGAAAGAGAATGGGGTAGACGGTTTTCATCCTGAAAACGAAGAACACATAGCTTTTTACACAAAATGCGTAAAAGACATCGAACAAGGAATCGCCAATGCTGCTACTTTGTATATTAAAAAGCAGCTTCGCTTTGCATATGCAACAAAATAGTAAAAAAAGGATGGAGAAAGCTTATGAGTAAAAATGATGTATCAGGATTTCATGAGAAGGAATTTAAGGAATTATTGAGAAAAGGAATTGGCTCCAGGACGCAGCAGGAATTTGCAACAAAGACTGGAATTGCTCCAGCAACCATCAGCCGGATGCTGAACGATAACGGAATCCCATGTCCACGCATAAAGACACTTGAAACGTTTGCTGCAAACATGGTCAATGTATCCCTCTCTGAACTTTTAACCGCATGTGGATACCAGGCCCCAGATATTAAGGACATAGTCATAAAAATAGAAAGTAACGTTGATGATTTCTTTCAGTTTAAAGCTGATGAATTGGACATATATGGAAACATTGAAGAACTGAAAAATAAACTTTTGAAATTTTTAGACAAAGATGATCTGAAATTAACTATAAAAGACAGGAAATATACAGAGGCTGACCAGACAGCAGGATTTCAGCAGGTGTGGCCAAGCGGAGCAGAAGACTCGAAAATTTTCGAACTCACCTGGGAGTATGACCATTATGTTTGCAAAACATCTTTCAGTGTTTATTATATCGAAACCATGAAAGGAAATATGATCCTGGTTGGTTCTGATATTGCATATATTCTGCATGATTCAGATGAATATGTTCAAAACACACTGGTAAAAGAAAAAAAGAAGTGTACACAGGAGGCCCGTCTGCTGCATGCGATCTTTGGAACAGAAAATGACAAAACCTTACCGGAAACTTATGCCGGATATGGCTTTTATCTGGATGGAATACCGGATGGTTTTGTAGATTTTCTCAATAAACATGCAGATACGTTCTGTTACACAAAGGAAAATATGAAGCTGTATTGCAGGGTCATGAACGGGGAGCCGGCAGAAGAAGTCTTTGCTGAATACTGGGATCGTAACGAAAGCTGTATGGGAGTATGCGCTGTGATTTCAGATATTATGTCCCTTGAGACAGGAAAAGGATATCTGTATTACGAACCAGATGAAAAATTGCCAAAAGAAGCACAGAATTCTTGTATCATGGAACGTTTTCCGTATGATATTGTAGACAGAATAGAAAAAGAACAGCTAAAATACCTATATCAGTGTGCAAGAGAGCTGAAAATCCAGAAATTCGGAGTAGTATATTATCATACTACAATACAGGAGGAAACAGAGCAGTTATATAATTTAGACAGTTTTTACCTCTGTTAAAAATGTGGAGCTTTGAGTACTTTCTTTGGCTCCCAATTGCCGTCTAATTGTAGATGGATACATTCTCCCTTAAGAAATTGTTTTCTATGTATCATATTAAAAATGAATACGAAACATAAAAGGAGGAAATTACATGTATCCAAATAAGAAAAAGGAAGAATACATCGCTTCCAGACTTGCCAGAGAAGCGCTGGAAGATGTGAACTGCCCAAAGCAGATCGCTTATGAAGATATTCGCCCGCATTTTACAAAACGAGGCCCATATCGTACAAAAGAAGATCTGGAAGAAGTTATCCTTGGGGTGGCCGTTTTTTCAGAATATCTAAAAACCAGACAGGCCTACCGGTTTCATCCTGTCCTGGCAGCAGAATTAAATGCTTCCACCGAATTGAATTTTCGGATGCAAGATCTGCATCTGCCATGCAACGCATTCTACATGGACATTTCTGAGTGCGGAATGTCCGTCGATGGAAAGGCGATCATTGGGGTGTATGCACTCAACAGCATTGTAGAGCAGATGTTTGCAATAGTAGCATTGTTAAAAATCAGCCATGACAAGGTAATATTCTTGAAAGCGAGTATGGATTATTCCGATGGTGAAACAATTCAAAAATCGTTTTCACGCATGGATGGTGGGCATGCGAACGAAAGATTGTTCTATCATTTGCTTTTTTCACTTATCTCTTATATATCCAGTGATGAACCAGATATTGTAGACAGAGGGAAGGAAACGATTATCGTTAGAGCAAAAAATCTTCGTCCGGCTCCGTCCATAACCAGGCACTGGGATGTCGGATACCGGTATGTAAAGCTGTATCAGAAAACACTGGGTTTTGTGCCAACAAAGGAAGCCCTACATTGTGAAAAAGAAACACACAATTCACCGAGGAAGCACTTGCGTGCTGCACATTGGCACACGTATCTTTACGGTCCCGGCAAAAAGCAACGTAAAGTGCTTTGGGTAGCTGCCACCTGGGTTGGTACGGGAGATGAAGATATCGATGTAATACATCTTGCTGAAAAAAAAGAGGAGTAATATATGCATAAGGAAAAACAATCAAAAATTGTGGCATTCGCCGCACCAAAAGATACAATCCTGGCGAGATTAAAAACCGCCATGAAAAAAGAGAATACAACCAATAACTTAATCAAATTCCTGCATATGGAAAATGCAGCAGTTCTTACATTTCAGGTGTCTGAAAAAAATGAAATTATGAAAAAACACGCAGAAGAATATGCAGAATTTTATCGCTATTTTTGGGGCAGCTTTTTTAACGAGGTTGTAGCAGAGGCCATTTACAAAGAGTGGGGAGAGCTTCCACAGATATTCCGATTTGCCAATGCATGTTGTGAATATCATGATGAAATGAAATTAAGAGAATACAAGAATCAACTTAGCCGGGAAGAATTATCGGAAGCAGATTCTTTATGTAAAAGGATATTTGACATGCGGACATATCGAAAAATCAATGTTATTAATCCGGAAGCAGCGGAGTCTTTCGATATGGATATCCCAAAAACAATTCGAAAAGAAGAAATCCAGGAATATGAAACCCTTATGCGACTATTTTCTGCTGTTGTAATCAGTGGCGGCACTATGGTTGTCCGTACTTATGACAAAAAGCCTAAGAATATCCTGGATCCGCATAAGATCTTCGCAATTGCGTCAGATGATTCTGGTAAATGGTTTCCAGTCCCAAAGGAAGTATTTTTGGATTCTCATACACACGGTCCGGAAGGCGAAATTCATCCAGAACTGAATGCTGTATACACAGAAATCACTCGGAATCCTAGATAACTCATGGCGGCAGTTTCCTTGAAATTAATTTTGCAAAACTAGATATAAGAAAGTCTCTTGAGGAGGCTTTCTTTTTTTTGCAGATCTCTGCAGAGTTACTGTCGCAAAAAATGAAAGAGAATGCAATGTATAGCACACATATATAGTACGCATGTATAGTGCTCATATGGCAGCAGATTTTTTTTAATAATTTCTTTCAAATTGATAACGAAATCATTAATTATAAAAGGAGGAAACAATATGAAAAACTCAAATAACACAATAGTCCGTGATCTTCTTCTGATGCAGGAAAAAACGGCAAAATGTAATGGATTTGTTGCCGGAATGGTAGCTCAATCGTGGGTGATCCATATGCTTGGAGATAAGATTCGTGAATATGGAGGTTCTCCATATGTGCTGGAGAAAAACCCGGACGGAAACTTTAAGATGGTATTAGAGACAAAGGACCAGGTACAGGAAGAATTTCCAGATGAGTTTGTGGACATATCCAAGATTGATTTTGATCAGCTGGCATGCGAGATTATTGATCAGTATGAAAGTGAACGACTTGAATCTGGACGTAAAGAACTTGTAAAGGGCATGGAATATGTTTTGTCAAAGTACAACGACCCGCATGATAGGGAGGTTATTGATGAAATGTTAATGACGTTTACAGGGTGGAAGTTGTCTACGTTGATAGAGAAGTCAAAAACACAGGAATACGATGATGAGGATTAGCAAAGGAGAAAGCCATGTTTTTAATATGTGAATTAAATGATGAGGACTATACAGAGCCGGTATTTCGTGTATGCGAAACAAAAGAAAAAGCATTTGAAGAATCTATGAAAAGATTAGATGATTTAGTAAAGAAGGAAGGATCTGAACTAAAGGTTTCTTACCACGGGAACAGAACAAGAATCGACTGGCAACTCAAAGATTGGTTTGTTGTTGTCGAAAATTTGCCTTTTAATGAATCATTTGGAGATTATCTGCTGGTATGGCACCATGCATACAATGGTGTTGATTTTTCGATTCTTGGACAAGGAACATATGAAGAATGTGTAAAAAAAAGAATTGCAATCATTAAAAGGATGTTTGCAAAAAATAACTTTTCATCTGGCGATAATGAAGATTTTGATTTTGAAACAGATACTTGCATTGATACCGGTGAGGAGTGGGAGATGTTTGATATTGTTAACGTTAATGCAAATATCATTCCAAAACCGAAGCAAAAGCCGAAAAAAGCCGAAAGAACAATACTAATTACAAAAAATAAGAGAACACAAGTTGTTGGTTTTCTAACACTTGGTAAGGAAAAATCACCCAGTTCTCTATTCAGAGCGTGAAAAGAAACTTATTGAGGATATTGAATCGACAATCGCATTCTATATCTTCAGTGACGAAGAATTGGAAATGGATTTGATCGATGGCGGCTGGTATCCGTGCTGTTACAAAAATGGTCAGTCTAACGTACTGGCAGCTTACAAAAATGATCCGCTCATTACAGAAAATGAGGCTGCAGAGCAGAATGTAGATCTTGAGAATGTTTTCAATCATTGTAATGTATATCATTGCGGATAAGCTTTTCACTAAGGAGGATAACAAAATGAAAAAAATGAGAGTTATGGTTGTAAAATACGGATACATTGATATTGAAGCAGAAATAGAAGAAGAAGCTTTGGAATTGGCTTATTCTAAACCAGATCATGCTTTTGACTGGTCTGAGTTTGATGATGCTCAAGTCGTTGATGACAATGTAGATTAGGAATAAGGAGGATAACCATGGGACAATGTTATAGTGTCAATGTCAACTACCCACCGCTTAGATCTATAGATCTTGAAGCGGGGGCTTGAAAAAGCCAGTTGACTAGCCTAAGTCAGCTTTGCCTATATAGGCATTCCCGGAAGCAGCATTTACCTATGGGAATATTACGGCGGCGGACCGGAAGCGCTTATTGCTGCCAAAAGGACATGCCAATGATGCAGTTGCGATTTCTTTACAGGGAAAAGATGTGGATCATCTGAAAAACCAGTGTCAGACACTGCATTATAAACAGGTGCGAAAATCGAAACGATCCTTGCAGGAAGCAACACCAAGAAAAGGCCGAAAAGAACCAAACCGGGAAGCAAAAAGGAACTGGAAAAATACTACAGAAGCAAAGGGATTCCGGCTCTGGGATACCGTATATGTAAATGGACAGAAACTGTACATATCCGGTAATTGTTGGTAATACGTCACGTAGTAACAAAATCCAAAAATGGATAGAACATTATGAATAAAAAAGGAGATTAACACCTATGGCACGAAAAATCAAAATTGATGACAATACTTACAAATGCCCAGCCTGTGATTATCGTTGGTCAAAAACAATGGGCATGGCTGACCTGTCTTTTGACGAAGACGAACATTGTCCATGCTGTCCAGACTGCGGTGAACTTATCGAAGACGGTGATGATTATGAATAACAAAAGTTATATATAAAAACCTAATTCAGAAAAAATCGCTTCTGATACATTAAGAGCTCACATGTTTAAAGATAAGACCAGTCCGAAATTGATATTTATCCGGATTGCGAAAGTATCCATGGGCGTGTTGAAAATGAAAAGTGTATTTGAGGTTAGTTCATGCTTTTTAGAAAGTCTCTTGAGGAGGCTTTCTTTTTTTTGCAACTCTCTGCAGAGTTACTGTCGCAAAAAATGAAAGAGAATGCAGTATATAGTACACATATATAGTACGCATGTATAGTGCTCATATGACAGCAGATTTTTTTTAATAATTTCTTTCAAATTGATAACGAAATCATTAATTATAAAAGGAGGAAACAATATGAAAAACTCAAATAACACAATAGTCCGTGATCTTCTTCTGATGCAGGAAAAAACGGCAAAATGTAATGGATTTGTTGCCGGAATGGTAGCTCAATCGTGGGTGATCCATATGCTTGGAGATAAGATTCGTGAATATGGAGGTTCTCCATATGTGCTGGAGAAAAACCCGGACGGAAACTTTAAGATGGTATTAGAGACAAAGGACCAGGTACAGGAAGAATTTCCAGATGAGTTTGTGGACATATCCAAGATTGATTTTGATCAGCTGGCATGCGAGATTATTGATCAGTATGAAAGTGAACGACTTGAATCTGGACGTAAAGAACTTGTAAAGGGCATGGAATATGTTTTGTCAAAGTACAACGACCCGCATGATAGGGAGGTTATTGATGAAATGTTAATGACGTTTACAGGGTGGAAGTTGTCTACGTTGATAGAGAAGTCAAAAACACAGGAATACGATGATGAGGATTAGCAAAGGAGAAAGCCATGTTTTTAATATGTGAATTAAATGATGAGGACTATACAGAGCCGGTATTTCGTGTATGCGAAACAAAAGAAAAAGCATTTGAAGAATCTATGAAAAGATTAGATGATTTAGTAAAGAAGGAAGGATCTGAACTAAAGGTTTCTTACCACGGGAACAGAACAAGAATCGACTGGCAACTCAAAGATTGGTTTGTTGTTGTCGAAAATTTGCCTTTTAATGAATCATTTGGAGATTATCTGCTGGTATGGCACCATGCATACAATGGTGTTGATTTTTCGATTCTTGGACAAGGAACATATGAAGAATGTGTAAAAAAAAGAATTGCAATCATTAAAAGGATGTTTGCAAAAAATAACTTTTCATCTGGCGATAATGAAGATTTTGATTTTGAAACAGATACTTGCATTGATACCGGTGAGGAGTGGGAGATGTTTGATATTGTTAACGTTAATGCAAATATCATTCCAAAACCGAAGCAAAAGCCGAAAAAAGCCGAAAGAACAATACTAATTACAAAAAATAAGAGAACACAAGTTGTTGGTTTTCTAACACTTGGTAAGGAAAAATCACCCAGTTCTCTATTCAGAGCGTGAAAAGAAACTTATTGAGGATATTGAATCGACAATCGCATTCTATATCTTCAGTGACGAAGAATTGGAAATGGATTTGATCGATGGCGGCTGGTATCCGTGCTGTTACAAAAATGGTCAGTCTAACGTACTGGCAGCTTACAAAAATGATCCGCTCATTACAGAAGATGAGGCTGAAGAGCAGAATGTAGATCTTGAGAAAGTTTTCAATCACTGTAATGTATATCATTGCGGATAATATCTTTACTAAGAAGGATAACAATATGAACACAAACAAAATAGCAATCAGGGCAAAGAACACGCATTCACTTAGAAATACGTGTTTCAAAAGAAAGGCAAATATATGAAAGTAAAAGAATTTTTAGAAAATTTTACAGGAGACAATCATATTAAAATTTATGATATGCATAACTTTGATACGCATAGATTTAATAATGCAAATGAAGCTATAAGACAATTTGGTTATTATACAGTCAGAGAATGGAAAATTATTGATAATGTCTTAAAAATAACTATTAGAACACAATTCTAAATAAGCAAATGAAACTAAGATTTCAAGATAAGATTTCAAGACAAGGGAAAAATATAATGTGTACGACTGTAAAAATAAGGAGGACAACTATGGGACAGTGCTATAGTGTTAACTTAAAAATCAAATTAAAACCAAATTCAGAAAAAAGAGCTGCTGATGCATTAAAAACACACATGTTTAAAGATGATAGAACGAACTATTGTTTTGATGAGTTCGCAGCCCTTGGCGTTGGAACAGAGGAACTGGATGACTTGATCCGTATCTGTCTTGCAGGGTGGAAGCTTACAACTTATTTTACTGATGAAAGTTGCGGATGGAAAAATTACGAGAATGATTTCGACTGTAGCTATGGATGGGAAAGTGTCTTAGGTAAAATATTTGAAGTCCTTACACCATTCTTAGAAGACCAGTCAGAAATTGATATTTATCCGGATTGCGAAAGTATCCATGGGCGTGTTGAAAATGGAAAGTGTATTTGGAGTTAGTTCATGCTTTTTAGAAAGTCTCTTTATGAGGCTTTCTTTTTTTTATGGAACTATCTTTCATATTGCAGATGAAATCAAAAACATAAAAGGAGGAAGAAATATGGATACAAATTACAAATATTACAAAGAGATTACTGGTGAACTTGTGAGAGTACATATTGAACAGGATACAACACCGGAAAATCCTAGATATGCCTGGGACGGCAACATCGGGCATATGATGTGCTGGCACAGGAATTATCAGCTCGGCGATTATAAAGAAAATAGTTATTCTGATAACCTTGATTTCTTAAATAATCTGCTAAGAGCAAGGGTGAGTGAATCCACCATTTTAAATTTTGTCAAAAATCACCGTGCCGCTAATTTTCTGACGCTTGATTACGACAGACATAGAAAAGTATGGGTGCTTGGACAGGAATTGAGACATGAAATTCCTAATTTCCGAGTAATCGAGGAGAACGAGAAAAAAGAATGGTTAGTAGATGCTGTCATTGATGCATTGCTACAGGCCGATAAATGGAGGCTCTTGGAACGCCATGCTGGAATTGTATATCTGCCGTTATTTTTATACGATCACAGCGGAATTACGATGAACGTCGACGGATTCAATGATCCATGGGATTCCGGACAAGTTGGATACATCTACACAGACAAAAAAACGATTATGCAGAATGTAGGCGGATATTACGTTGGCAACAATGTTGACGGACGATTTGTTAAAACAACAGAACGTAACTGGAAAAAAGTTGCTTATCAAGACATGGAGAACGAAGTCTCTATATACGACCAGTATCTAACTGGACAGGTTTACGGAATCATCACAGAAGAATTTGATACAGATACCGGCACCTGGGAAGAACAGGATAGCTGCTGGGGGTATTTCAGCGATAAATGGGGCGATGACTTAATTGAAGAAATTGCTTCAGAATATGGAATTACTGAGGAACTTCATGACAAAGCAGAAGCAGCATAAGAACATTAGAATTACGAAGGAGAAAAACATGTATAAAATTATCAAAAATAACACCTTTACGATGGCAAGCTATGAATCAAAAAAAGAAGCATATAATGCTATTTTAAGTATATTGTTTGAAATAACCAAAAATGTACCGGCTAATAGTATCGAAATGATAAATGCAAAAGGCAGGTTGGATTTCTTAATTGATGGAAAACTTTTTGCTTTTTACCAGATTATTGAATTTGATGCTAATGCAGATGAAAATGATAAAAATTCTGACAGATGCTGGTATGAAGAACGCTGGTATGATTCGGATTTGGAAATTGCGTTATTATACCACGAAGTCCCGGTTACAGAAAAGACGATGAAACTGATGAGGGAAAAATGCAAACACATTTTTGACGATAAATCAGCTAGAAACGAAATGTTGGAAGATAAGGCCTTCGAAATTAAGGAAGCCATTCAGAAAGCTAAAGAAGATCAATCCCCAGCATACACGATGATTATCACGAAGGAAACATCTGAATGTCCGGAAAAATCATTAAATTATTTTGCAGATCGGCCATGGAAGGGAACTTATGTAAAAACACTCGTTGGCAATACAGTAGAAGATTTCTTTGAAGAAACTGATATCGAAGGGCTGTTTTATCAGTTGATTGACAACAGGAAAGGGATACGAATTTCCCATGGTTCTGTAGATATTGACAGGATCGCAGAAGAAATATCAGAATATCAAAAAAACAATGGAGGAAAATCAGATGACATTGACAAATAATGGAACACTTACTGTTGAAAAAGGATATACGGAACAGTTTATCAAACTGTTAATCGACCAGAATATAATAGAAACCCCGAAAGATGTAGAGATTACAGAAGAGAATGAAACAGTAGATATCGACTTATCAGAAATCTATGGGGATCTTACAGATTCTCTTGAAAATCTCTGCAAAAGTTGCAAAAAAGAAGGCATCAATGTTGATGGCTTGATCGAGTATTATGGAGATTACGATGGCAAATATGAGATCATTGGTACTGTATTTCATGAGTATTCCAGCGATGAATATGCATTAAAAGAAGCATTAGAGACGCGTGATTTGATCAGCCCGTCATTAAAAGAAAAGCTGCTTCAAATGATAGAAGAGATGGAAAAATTCGTGATTGAGTCGCCAGAAAAATGCACCAAAACGATGCAGTCCATGAAACAATTATTGACCGATATCAAAGGAGAACCATATGTTAACTGATAACTCGAAATATAAGAAACAACACAACGAAGTTATTTCTTATGTCAGAGAACAAATCGGAATTGATTTGAACAAATACCGCGACGGGGACGGAACCAATCCAAGTACCACAACATACTGGGATATCACAGGCCCGATGACCTGCATTAATTGGTGCGGAAGTACCGGAGGTATGGATATAGCAACAAAAAATGCTATTTTGGAACTGGTATCAAAATCAAATAACAAACTCAAACTTGTGGATGCAGGAGCTTGGATGAAATATATATTCTTTTCCGAGCATGCACCATGGGCATAAGAAAAAAGGAGAACATATATGACTCACAATATAAAAAATACGGAAAATGGTTACATCATTGATCAGTGCTATGCACTATATCCAATACAGAATGCGTTTAACAAAAAGACATCCTATTGGCTTTCCAAAGACGGATATACGCTTGCTGTATATTGTTTTTCTACTGGGTCGGGTGGATTCCCGGTAGAAGAGCAGTTAAAGAATATTGACAGTTATCTTACATATTTTGAGAACAAGGTCAATCCAGAGTCAAATGACCAGGAAATCATCGGCCGGCTTGTGGACTGTGTAGATGACTGGATGGAAGAGAATGGACAGGAAGATAGCATAGTCGGAGAAAATTATGATCGCTTGTCTTCTAAGTTCCGCATTGCTCTTGGAATAGAAAAAAGTTAATTTGCATTCACAGAAAAAAGAAGTCTCATTTATCGAGGCTTCTTTTTCACTTCCTTGAAAATACGCATTACTATCTGTCTATTTTTTTTCAGCATATCTTTCATATTGCAAATGAATCATAAATCATAAAAGGAGGAAGTAAATATGAAAGGATCAAAAACTACACAAAAGTACAAAAGAAAGACAAAAGATTGCTATGCAATTGAAGGAAACTGTGGCCATGGATGGGATATCGAATGCTATTGCGAAGATTCCGTTGATGCCAAAAGGCAGTTGCGGACTTATCAGGCCAATGTTGGATATCCGGTAAGGATCAAAAAATGGAGAGAAAAGATAGTATAGGCGGAGGAAAATTATGTTAAACGAAAAAGAAAAATCTGAGCTCAAAAAGAAAAATCTGGAGCTTATCAATGAGTGGGTAAAGGAATACTGCGAAGATGATTTCCGCTGCATGGTCGAACATGCATTCCGATACAATGGAAAGGACTATCGCATCAGTGCTTCAAAAAAAGGCATCGGCGTAGCCTCTTATGGGAAATATGCTCAATGGTGCCATGTTGGATCCACGGATAACAATTTGGAAACAATGCTATTTGCGACAGAATTAATCTTGCATTGGAAGGAAATCAAATCCAGAATTATTGCCAAAAGAGAAGAAAGCTTACTCACAGAAGAGTACCTGAAAAATTTTACAGTATAGGAGTTATTGAACAAAAACTAGGTGCGCATTCCCTTTCCTCAACGAAGTAGGTGGGGGTTAGCACCAAATAAAACATGGAATTGTTTTGTATAATATTTTTATGCAAAATTTTCTTTCAAACTTATGGTAAGAAGTACTTACAAAGGAGGCAGGCCAAATGGCAAACAAAGCTTTGGTATATGCGATATACCCAAACGAAAAACAGAATATTCAGTGCCAGAAGACATTTGGCTGCTGTCGTTTTGTGTATAACCATATGCTATCACTACAGCAGGACCGTTACAAGAATGGTGAGAAACATTTAAACAAAAAGAATGCGAATAACTACTGCAACCAGCAGTTCAAAGAAGATTACCTGTTCCTGAAGGAAGTGGATAAATTTGCATTAACCAATGCGATCTACCACCTGGAGGATGGATATAACCGTTTTTTCAAACACCTGAGTAAATTTCCTAAGTTTAAGAGTAAGCATAAGGCGAAAAAATCTTATACTACGAATTTCACAAATGGGAACATCGAAATCGGTGAGAACTTCATTAAGCTGCCGAAGCTCGGTACTGTAAAAGCGGTAATTCACCGTAAGCCGGAAGCTGGATGGAAAATCAAATCGGCAACTGTGACACAGAACAGGGATGGCAGCTATCAGGTATCCGTCCTATTCGCATTTGAGAAAATCATTACAAATGTGGCTGCTACGGAAGCAACAACAGTTGGTCTGGATTACAAATCCGATGGCCTGTATGTTTCCAGTAACGGAGAAACCTGCGGTATGCCGCACTATTTCCGTCATTCAGCAGGAAAACTGGCAAAAGCACAGCGGAAACTGAAACATAAGACGGTCGGAAGTAACAATTATAAGAAACAGCAAAAAAAGGTTGCCAAGATTCATAGACATGTCGCTAACCAGCGAAAGGATTTCCTGCAGAAGAAGTCTACTGAGATAGCCAATCAGTATTCTTTTGTATGTGTGGAAAACCTGAATATGAGAGCTATGGCAAACAAAGGGTTCGGCAACGGAAAAACAACATTAGATAACGGGTATGGCATGTTTCTGAGCATGCTTGATTACAAACTGAGGGACAGAGGAGGACAGATGGTCAAAGTTGACCGGTTCTTCCCATCCAGCCAGATCTGCCATTGCTGTGGCTGCCGGAATCCAGAAGTCAGGAATCTCCGCATACGGGAATGGATATGCCCGGACTGCGGTGCGGTTCATGACCGGGATATCAATGCTGCGCGGAATATCAAAAAAGAAGGCCTTAGACTACTTACAGCCTAAAACATTAACGATACAGTAGGTGTGGAACACGCCCAACTTAACGCTTGTGGAGATTTTGGGAAAACTGCCATGTGGTGTGATAATAACCGGGATCGTTGAAGCTAGAAGCTCCGACTTCTACACTTCGGTGTAAGTCGGGGTAGTTCACTAAAAATGAAAACAGACAAATATACGAACATGATCGAAGCCTTTGAATGTGATCTGCGTCTTGCTAAGGACGGCAGGAATTCTCTGTCAGATTTTGATGCAGATTTACAGAAAGATGATTCCAAAATTTCAAAGGATTTGGAGCTTTTGGAGGAGCTTTCATTCCTGCTGCGGAATGGAAAGGCAGAAATCAGTCTAATCTCCGATGGTTTCGAGGGATCTGAGAACACACCAAAATCAGATGTCCAGGTATTGTTCCGGAAAGACACGGAGCAGCCATGGGAGCATCTGATAATTATCAAGAGTGGAAACGTCCTTTCAGACAGGATGGAATGCCGGAAACTGGAATCCATCGATGTTCTGCGGGAACTTGCACAGTGCGGCATTATTGAACTGCATGAAGAGAAAATTGAATCATAGGAGGAAAAATAAGATGAACACAAGCAAAGTCGCAATCAGATGCGGAGAACACGCATTCACTAGGTTACAGAAATTATTACCACAGCAGGACAGGCTGCTGCCGAAGATCTATCAGACAACAGATGACCAGTATATTATTTACTGGGACAGCATTCGATGGTTTGAATCTTCAGATAAGGGAGAAACAGAATTAGTAAAGGCTTTTAACCGAGCATTTGATTATCTGGAAGAACGTCCGTTTGATCAGGAAGGAAATCTCCTGCCTGGGTATTGTTTTGAATCTATCATACTTGAAGCAGATTCGGATGACTACCAGTATCGCTCCAATGATTCTAAGTCTATAATTTGGCCGGAGAAAAAAATTCATCTGCCGGAGAACTTAAAGGAGCTTTCTCCAGAAACAGGAGAAGAAACAAATACTTATGTGGTCGCATTCATGTCCAATACTACACCATGTATTAATCTTGCAATTTCTGGTACGAAAGAAAAAGTGAAAGCATATTTTTTGAATGACCTGGATGTGGACGAAAAGGATTTTATTTCTGTCCGTCTTGCAACTGAAGATGATAAACATCCTGGAATCCCGGTACATCACATTCCAGAATATCCTTATGTACTGCATATCGAATATTCCTGGGGCGATCGGGAACCGGATCAGAAGTTTTCAACAAAAGAAGACGCATGGAAAAAAGCAATGTCCATGGCAATGACAGAAGCAGATACCGCTTCTGATGAAAAAGAAGATGGAGAAGCAGATACCCCTTCTGATGAAAAAGAAGATGGAACAGTAGAAATTATCATGGAGAAGGCAAAATTAGAAATAAGTCTTGTCTATCCAAAATCTGCAGAAGAAAACTCTTTCTGCAGATACTACATTACAAAGGAAAAAGGAGAATAAATTATGAAGCAAACAAAAACACCAAAAGTATTTTCACTTGGAAAAGAGTGTCCTATGTGTGGGCGCAGAACATATCTTCGGATGACCGAAGAAGAAGAAAACCAGTGGCGTAAATATGCATGCTTCGGCGGACATATTCAAGATGGATGTACAGATATGGATGTACAGAAAAGAGAATTCATCAAATCTGGATACTGCCCTGATTGTCAGAAAGCATTATTCGGTACGGAATATGACCGCTCTGATTTTATCATAGTCGATGATATTGAAGACGGCGAAGTTCCGGAAGATGTGAAAAAGTTTTTGGAAGCAGCGGAAAAAATGAATGTGAAGGACGTTATTAAATCAGAAACAGCAAACATTTTAACTACGGAGCATAAAGTTGTGATGCTAAGTGAATTTGATCTGGAAGATATTTTTTATGTCGATGAGGATGGAAACATCAAAGACCGATAGTAAAAAAACCGGAAGAAAAGTAATAAATATGGTATCCGCAGAGGGATTTCTCTTTGCGGATGCTATGATGCAAAAGAAAAATAGGAGAAAAAATATGTTGAGAAAAATCAAGAATGGCATTTACTGCATCACCTCCTACACTGGAAACAGACATTTTATTGAATGCGATAGCGAAGATGAACTGGCAGCTTATGTTGCGGAAGGAGAGTGCAAGGGCTATACCGTAACATCGGTAACGAGAATCTGCACAGATGGCAGCAGGCCTAGAGTAGCTGTCAAATCAAATCCATACTATAAAAGAGTTTATAGAAAAATTCTGAAACTAAAAAACAGAAAAGAAGAGTATGAGGAATAATCAAAGACCAATAGTAAAAAAATCCGGAAGAAAAGTAGCAAATATGGTATCCGCAGAGGGATTTCTCTTTGCAGATGCTATGATACAAAAGAAAATAGGAGGATAATCATGGGATATCATTACAAAGAATCAGGAAAGTCGGGATGGGATGTATTGATCGTTACGAAGAAAGGGATGGAAGAAGGCGGGCTGCCGAATGGTTTTGTGCTGCTTACAGGAACTATGTATTCTGACAGAACCTGCAAAAAATGGTTGGACGACATCCGCAATTCCGGCATTCTTCATGTTTCTGTCGCAAAGCATTGTGACAACGAAACTGTAATGACACATATTTCGCCTAATGGATGTGTGAACAGATTTGGATTTTTCCTTTCAGTGGAAGATCCATTTAAAAAGGATAAGTCTGATTATGATATCGGCGGATCTGGATGGTTTCGCAGACAGACAGTACCTGACTACAAAAAGTTTGCAGAAGAATTCTTTGGAAAAGAGATTACAAGCGAATTCCATTTTATTATCAAAGTCAAAGACACAAAAACAGGCAAATTCTTTGATCACAAGTACACGACCCAGGAAGCAGCCTGGAGCAATGCTATATTATATGCCAGCACTTTTGCTGATGAACAGTCCGCAGAAAAACAGGTCCCGTTCGATATGCGAGTGGACCACAAATTACAAACAATCACTGTTATAGCTCCAAGTGGGATTATCAAAAGAACATTTGTTGTTTCCAAAGCAGGAGCGAAAAACAATATTTTATGCAAAAGCAAAACAGAAGGAGAAGAAAATGTTAAGAGAGATTAAGAATGACCTTTACTGTATTACTTTCTACAACGGAAACAAAAAGCTTGTTGAATGTGAGAGGGGAGAAGAGCTAGTCGTTTATGTTGCTGAAATGGAATGCAAAGGGGTTCCGGTTTCATCTGTTATCAAGATCTGCGCAGATGGCAGCAGACCTATAGTAGACGTCAAATCAAATCCATACTATAAAATAACCTATGAAAGAATTTTGGAAAAAATTTCTGAAACTAAAAGAAACAGAAAAGAAGAATTTGAGGAATGGAATAGAAAATATGGTAACAGATGAGATATTATGTGCCGTTCAGAGCATGACCGAACTATTCGATACACCAGATGCACGAAATGCAGGAAATGCTATTTGGAAAATGCTCGCTGATTTCGATGAAGACAGCTGGCATGAAAAAGTTAATTCTGGAACTATCAAAGAATGGCAGCAGCATTACATAGAAGATTAGAAAAACAGGAGATTATTGTTATGATGAAATCTTTATACTTAATAACTTTTCACCCGACAGATACTCAGTTCGTAGTTGAACAGGAACATGCTGAAAAAGCTTTAGAATCTGCTATTGAAGCAAACAAGCTTGTAGGTGAAATGCCAGATATCGATATTACAGACAAGAAGTATTATGCAATTGAAGAAATCAATTCATTTGAAAAGCTAAAGATCCACCTGAAAAGGCAGGATTACTATGCAGAAACAGATGATACAGTGATATTTGACAACAATTAATATGCAAGTCAACGTAAAGGAGAAGTATAATGAAAAATTTACAATTAGGAAAAGTTCTGATGACTGCTGGCATTGCCTCTTATATAGACGAAGCCAACTTCCACAAAGAGGTAATGGATGATTTAAAGCGTCATACAAGCGGTGATTGGGGATGCCTTTCAGAAGAGGACAAACTTGCCAACGACAATGCTCTGAATAACAATGAAAGAATACTTTCTGCTTACGATACATGTCACGGAAGTATATGGATCATCACCGAATGGGACCGGTCTGTTACGACTATCCTATTCCCATCTGAATATTAGGAGGTGGCATGATGACAAAGTGCTGGATTTGTGGGGCAAGCGAATTGCAGGTACCAAATCATAAGATCAAATTTACTGGAAAATATTGTGGCAAACGGCGTCAGAAAACAATCCGTGTTTGTGATTGTTGCTCTGGGTGGCTGAGTGTGAACGATATCGAAGAAAAGGTCAAGGAAGAGTATTGCTGGGATGACCCGGAACAATAGGAGGATTTAAAAATGAAGTACGCAGTTTACAAAGATAATCAAATCGTGGGGTACATCGGCCTCACGACGGAACAGAAAGATGCATTGAATAATATTCCGGGCATTAACATCACTATTTCACCAGCACCAGAAAGTGAAACAATACCTGATAAAGCAGGAAAATACCTTTGGGCCAGAATCGGAGTTGGTTTTCATGTCTCAGATGAACTTCATCAGAAAATTAAAGAAGCAATGTTCGAGGATGGACCGGAACGTGTACTGGAATTATTAGATCAGGCAGAATGCAGTCAGGATGGAGATTCCTATTTCCCAATGGACTGCAGGGATAATCCGAATGCAGACTGGGAATTTGATTTTTAAGACAGCAAGCCGTTTACAGGTGGCTGTGTCTTATGGCGAAAGTCGTGAGCCTTAGCCACCAATAAATAAAAGGAGAAAAATATGAGTACATACAAACCATTATCATTTGAACAAGCAAAGGCTTTGAAAGCTGGAGATGTCGTCTATATTGGCATGAATGACCATTCAAAAGCAGGCGGCAAACGTTACATTGCGGCTGTTGTCCTTGCTCCATTATTTTGGAATTCAGATGCAGACGAACCGGATTGGGAAGTTAAGACCAGTAATGGCTTTAGTGATGTTTACAGCCTAAATAGAAAAACTGGATTTGAGATGATTGGAAATAATCCACGGCTAAAGTCACGGGTTCGCAATAGAAAATAAATAATACTTATTTGTTAATATAGCAGGACTTTATTGCGAGTAACATAAAAGGAGAAAAAATGAATATTAGAAATTTGGAAACGATTCATAAAATTCTAATTGAACATGCAAACAATGCAAAAGACAATTACGATAATTATCGCAGTTGTCTAAGAGAAAAATATAAAACCGATTGGTTGATTGGTGTAGCTACCGAAGAAGAAAAATCAGCGTTAAAAATTTGGGAAGGAATATATTCAGACGCTGAAGAAGCGTTAACAGATTTTGAACAAGAAAACTGGTAGGTTTGATTCTTCATTCCAGAAAGAGCCGATTGCGAAAGCAGCCGGCTCTTTTGCGTTCGAAGATACTCTTTACTAGCTTTTTATTTTTTTCCTTTAATTTATACATATTACAAACGAATCATAAATCATAAAAGGAGGAAGTCAATATGAATTTAACAAAAGGGAAAAACAATATCAACGAATATCAACTTTCCAGGCCGGACATTGCAACAATCATTGATTTTTGCAATGATCTTGGACCAAACGAAAAATTAGTTGTCTTTGAATTTGGAAAGAACTGTGATCTGGTTCTGCATATTTATAAAGACGAAAACTACAACAAAGAAACAGGTGAATATAATTTGGTCACAATCAGCACAGCTACAAATGGCAAATGGGTAGACGACACATACGATACTCATGTAACAGATGGTTCTTTATATAAGGAATTACAGAGAATCAATGAATATGAAAATTTTTCTACGCGGTAAAAAAAGGGGAAAGCCATGAAAAAAGAAACATTTGAAAAGGGATCTTTTTATTTCAATATGTTCAGAGACTATTACAGGACTGTGAAACTCTTGCTGAATGGCGACCAAAATGGTGAACGTACAGAAGGCTATTGGAAAACTGCCGTTGGCATGATAGATCTCTTCGACAAAAAGTATCCATGTGATTATGCAAAAGACCTGGCTCTTGCTTTAAAAAGTGAATTGAAACGTCGGGAAAAGGCAGAACAAAAAGAAAAAGAGCAGATCATATCTGCATAGAGGAGGATAACCATGAAAACATACGCTTACAAAACAGCAAAACTCACAAATCACCATGATCGAGCATTCCCAGCGCTCAGTGTGGTTGCCGGGTTGGGTACCTTATATTCTGGCCAGGTCATCGAAGATATTCCGGTTCTCATTAAAAAGCTGGACTTTTTCCGGGAATATTCAGAGAGCGATGGACTTTATATTGTAGATGATACTTATCAGGAAGGTGGCGAAAAAGGCCTTCATTTTTATGACTGGGATACCATTTTACATCAGATCAAATGGTCAAATCGTTCTCCTGATCCAAGATATCTGAAGGACTATCGGATGACGGTACATTACGAACACGGTCTTTTCTTTGAATTTCAGAGAAAGGGGTAAGAATAATATGAAAAATGTGATGATGATCAACCGATTACGCATCAAATATGACAAAAAAGCAGATTCGCTCTCAGAAGCATATTCTGTCTGGACTCCGGATGGAAAATGCTGGGAAGATCGTCTAACTTTGAACCAGGCAGTTGCTTACTGCCAGGATACAAAAGATTTTGTTATAAGACCGATATCAAAGGACAGTATCCAGTATCTCCAGAAATCGATCAAGATCACAGATCTTGTCCGGGATTCTATCGGAAGACACCTGAAACGCTATCCATATCTCGGGAATATCACAGCCTATTATAAAGACTGGGATGATTTCTGCAGTGACTGGACTGCGATCGGATACACAAAAATTGAAGCACGGAAGATCTTCCATGGAGGCAAGGGTGAATTCAAACAGCTCCCGGAAGGATTAGGAATCGTGCGTTTTGCAATGTAAGGAATAAGGAGAATAACCATTATGGCAGATTACGAAGCAACTACAAGAAGTAACTATTTTCATGTAACAGATGAGAAAAAATTTCATCAGATCTTTGAACAGATCAAAAAAAAGAATTTTGGAATTGAGCTGTTCACCGGTTCAGACCACACTTATGGATTCGGTTGCTATTCTGATGTTGACATGGACGATATCTTTGAACTTCAGGATATTATCCCGGATGATGACTGCATAATCGTCATGGAATCCGGACACGAAAATCTCCGTTATGTAGACGGAATCGGCTATGTGATCACGAAAGAACGGATTGAATCACTCAGCATCATGTCATGGGTACAGCAGAAAGCAAAAGAACTTATGCAGGATCCGGACTATACCACTCAAATTGATTATTAAAATCACTAAGGAGAAAGCTATATGATTATCAGCGATGGAATAAATAAAACAGAAAAATACGATGAAACACAAGAGTATTTTTTTAGCTGCCGAGCAATGTTTCGGTGGCTGTATGAAAAAGGTATTTTAAAAAAAATATCATTTCTTTACAAGGAAGAAAAAGATAATATCTGTTTTGCACTTGATACAGATGACCTGATCATATATAAAAATCAGATGGAAAATTCAGGTGTCAGGGGATCCGCAGTTGCATGTAACAGAATTTTTGGAAAAGGCGGATATAAAACGAGTCCAAGTATTTATTCTGGTGCTGTCAGTCTGACATGGACCATGATGGATTACAGAGATATTAGCGGATGCGTGACAAAAAGCTGGGAATTACTTGATGAAAAATACCTAACAAATGATTCCCTAAGCGTTATCAGCGCAATCCGGGAAAAACATGGAGCAAAAGCTGCAGTAAAAGCAATTTGGGATCTGTATGATGATGGAAAACTTTCTTACGAAGTTTCCATTGATGAAAGCTATGCTGGAAGACAGTGCGAAGATCTCTGGGAAGCAGCTTGTGCATGGCATAAAGATGGGCTTGGAGTAAATTATAATTTCTGCAAAGATTCTGGAAAAGATGAAAGTGCCATTTACCTGATGCACTTTAATAATGAGAAAGAAGACATGGACATTGACACAGAAACATTTGAACCATATGAGATTGATTTTTCTAACAAAGATTGGCAGTCAGAATTGATTACAAAAATGTATCTGTTTTTATTAAAAAATGTTTATGCAGTATAGTACAAAGGAGAAAAAAATGAGCGAAAATTATGTTCACTGTAGCTGGGATATTCTGGAACCTGATTCTTTAGTTCCAAGAATCCCAAAAACAAGAATTGATGGACCAAATGTAAAAGAAGATGATACAGTCCCAAGAATCTGTGTTTCTGACACAGTGCAGAGAGCATTAATGGCAATGCCAGGAACTGGAAAAATCATCAAGAATATGCAAAAATACAAGGTTCCAGTTATCATTCATGCATATTACCTTGAACAAGACCGGAAATCAATCCGGTGTCCAAGAAAAAGTGAGGTTCCGGATGTGGAACTAACCGGAGAATGCTGGATGTTAAAACCCCCGATCAGTGTTATAAGGCGGGATTATCTAGTAAAAAATCCGGCCATTGAATCTATACAGGATCTGAACGGGACGGATATGGAAGCCTTATGCGGCTGTACGTTAAAGCCTGTCAAATTCCAGAGCAACTTCCAAAATTTCCTTGATTCCCTGCCTCTCACAAAATATGCGGGTGCACCGGATGTAAAGGACTTGAAAAAGGCCGCATCATTTCGGACATTCATGCAGAACATGGATGAAGAACTTTACCAGATGGTCACAGATGCACAGACTGAAAAGCTTTGGGCAAAGCTGAACGATATTCCGTTCGATGAAGATCCGGAAGGACGCATGCTTCTTTCTGAAGACTTTGCTCTTTGGAAAGCAGGAACAGAGCGGGAAGAAATCTGGGAATGGTTCGATGAACACCATTCAAAAGGAGTTGGCTGGATGATGGAAAATAACTGGGACATCATGCGGAAATGCAGACAGGAGGCTTCTCATGAAAGATAGGAATTATCCGGTGATACTGGGACTGAAAAAAGATGGAAAACCGACAAAGGCAGCCCTGGGGATGCAGACGAAAAATGGAACAGCTTATGATGTGATGATCATAGGAGTCAAAGAGGATGCTCCAGATATTGAAACATGTACAAAAGAAGAACTTGCAGAATCATTAGACGGTAGGGTGTATACCACCCTCCGGTTCTGCAATTTGGAAGCACTGGACAACATGATCCGATTGCTGCAGGATACCAAAAAGATGTGGGAATCCGATCTGAAAAATAAGGAGAATGACCATGGAAACAACGATTAATACTCTGATGTTCAAAGATGAAACCGTCATTGTTACGGAGAATGCAGAAGGAGAAATGTATCTCATACATTCCAAGTATATTCAGGATATCCTGGATGACTGGACTGGAGATTGTAATTTTGTTCCGGCAAATGATGCAAGAGTATTTTTTGCAAGCTGGGACGGAAAACCAATCAGTCCCTATGAGTATACAGATTTTGAAAGCCTTGCCTGGTATCTGAAAGTCAAAATACTGCAGGATGCTGACCACAAAACTTATTTTTACAAAGGAGAAAAATAATGACAGTAAAAAGATTGATCGAACAGTTAGAAAAATATAATCCAAAAGCAGAAGTTAGGCTGAATGATAGCCGAGGAACAACTGCACTTTTTGCCTTAAGTATGAAAGACAAAGAGGATTTTGTATGGATTGAAGGAAAGTCGGATATCGACCTTGGAGAGGAGATTGCTGCAAGGTTTGAAAAAGCAGCCGAAGATCAGATGGACGAACTTGATTTTTTCATGGACCTCATAGACATGGGAATTACATTGAAAGACATTAAGGAATTCTGTCCGGACAAATATGACTATAGCAAATTGTTCATGGAAGAGCATGGCCTTTTCTAATATCTTTTTTAAAAAGCAAGGAGGATAACAATATGATTTACACAATGAAAAAAGAATGCTTGAAGAAACACTTTCTAAAAGAATCGTCCAAATATGAAAAAAATCTTGTTGAAGATCTTACAAGCAATGTATTCCATGAATGGAATGATAAGTTAGAAATCCTGACAAGAATCTGTGACTACTATTCCTATACGTTCCGGTTTTATTTAGACGGAAGGCTTGTACTGCAGATGGTAAATGCAAAAACGAAAGATGATGACTCCAGGTGGAGAGGAAAAGATGACTGCGGACATCTGGAATATTTTTCCATAGATGCTATGCTAATTGATTGGCTGGATGAATTAAAGAAAAATGAAGGCTCTTATAAATTTGAAGAAGAGATCAAATTTATTGAGAAATTACAGAAAGACATTAAGAAAGTTGTCGATTACGATATTTTGAAGGAGCTGGAAGATATCCGAATCCGTATGTACAATACCAATTTTGATCAGGATAGAATCATCCTGTCGGATGCTATTGATCTTATTAAAGACAGTGAAAAGTATCGTACCGGTATGAAAGTCATTTATGAAGGTTATGATGAAAGCGATGACATTTTGTGTCAGAACTGTAGAGCACTTGTTGCCAGGATGGATGATTATAAAGAAATGCGTCCGGCATATTGTCCGGAATGCGGTACAAAACTCATTTACTGAAAACACACGTAAACCCACGACCGACGATATTCGTTCATGGAATATAAGTGCGAAGCCGAAATACAACATGGATAAGCTTTTCATGGATCAGGCTGCTAAACACATCAAAAAATATTACATAAGAATAAGAAAAGGAGGATACGATTATGTATCAGAATACATTTTGGGATACAGTTGCCGGACAGCAACTGGCATCCGTACTTACAGATAACCTGCCTAAATTTACGGAGAAGAAACAATATATCGAGAGGGTACGTTTGAAGGTTCTTCCATGTTTTTTGAAAAGAAAACTGGAAGAAGGATATAGCTATATTGATTCTTTTGAAGACCCAGATGATCCGGCGTACCGTCAGGTCATTTTGGAAAAAACAATCCGTTAAAATATATGGCCAACCAATCACATCAGAAAAAAAAGGGGGATTTTCAATGAAAACAATACTTATTGCGCTTGTAATGATATCATTTATGCTCCTTACTGCATTGGTGTTTGTCTACCTTGCATGGGGAATCCGCAAAATCTTTTTACTTCAGTTCTACCCAAATTATCGTATTAACAATAGTGATGCAGTGATCCAAAAATGTGGAGAATTGCTTTGCGCAGTATATGCACCATTTGTGATGTTGCTGCTAGTTGCTATTTTTATATAATCTTCAGATCAAACAACCATACAAAAGAGAAAGGAGTTTCAAACAATGGGAAAAAGAAGAAAAGAGAAACCTAGATGGAAGGAGTTACCTTTCTATGAAAGATTCGCCCGAGAATTGAAACAGAGAGGCGTTTCAGAAGAAATGTGTGAACATATCAGAAAAAGGGGAGAAACTTCTAAAATATAAGTTAGCCATCAATTTGTAAAATTCATATATTTTATAAGCTTATATCACATTTTGGGTGATATAAGCTTTTCTTTTGCAAAAAATTCCAAATTGCATTGAAAGTATATAATACACATATTCAGATAGGCCGGAACAGACGCACCAAACGGTGGATGGTTAGTATCATAGTTGCGATTCATCCTGCTGCCTGTAGAGGTCTGTAGAGGTAGGAGCTTATCGCAACAGAAAAAAATAGACAGGAGGCTTTATTAGTGAGATTGTTAATCGATGGGGATGCTGCTTCCCAGATAGAAACAGCAGTAATATTTGCAAGAAAGAATAACATCATGGTACATATATATTGCGATTATAACCATGAATATGAATCGGAATATGCCCAAATCCATATCGTAGACCAGTCGCCTGGAAGTGCAGACTATGCAATTATTTCTTTTTGCAAAAGAGGGGATATCTTGATCACAAACGATATCGGCCTAGCATCCATTGCGCTGGCCAAGGGAGTATTTGTGTTAAACAATCATGGATTTATTTACACAAATCGTAATATCACCACCTATGTTAATCATTTATATATACATGATACCGCAAGGAGGAAAACAAAAAAACATAATATCCGACCAGATGACATTAATCTGAAACATCCCAATACTTCTTTTATAGAATCTCTGAATCATGTATACCGCAGAGCACAAGAAAGAGAAGGAAAGGATGAAAAAACACTAACATAACATTTTATAAAAATTAATTTGAAAAAAGGAGATAGTATCATGAGAAGAAAAAAATGGTTGTTACTTGCTTTTATATGTATCATATTTTTGTTTTTTTTTGGTTATCAGATTGTCACGCATTCCAGTGCCAATCTGGAACTAAAAGAAAAAACTTATGATACATTAGCAGGAATGAGCAAGGGTACTTTTCACAAAAATGAGAACACAGCAATTTACGATAAAGATAATAATAAAATCGGAGAAGTAGACTCCGGTAATTATCAGTATGTTAAAATTTCAGATATTCCGCTTAATCTACAGAATGCCTATATTGCTACAGAAGACCAGCATTTTAAAACGCATAACGGAGTGAATTATCTCAGTACATTTCGTGCTGCTGTTTCTTATCTCTTCCACCACGGAGAGGCTACGAAAGGCGGTTCTACTATTACCCAACAGGTGATAAAAAATAATCTTTTGTCACAGGAGCAAACAGTGTCAAGAAAGATATTGGAGATTTCTATTGCACCGGAGTTGGAAAAGAAATATTCCAAACAGGACATTATGGAATTTTACTGTAACTCCAATTACTATGGGAACGGCTGCTACGGAGTGCAAAGTGCCAGTAAATTTTATTTTGGAAAAGATGTGAAAGATCTGAATCCGGCAGAGTGTGCAATGTTGGCTGGGATCAGCAACAGTCCGAATACACTTAACCCGGTTGCCGATCGAAAAGCAGCAACGAGAAAAATGAAGATCATTCTTAAGCAGATGAACGAATGCGGACTTCTTTCAAAGAAAGAATATAAAGCAGAACGCCATAGGAATATTGAGGTCACAGGAAGTTCTGCTGCCGTAAAAGGAATAAACAATTACATGAGCAGTTATGCGTTGGACTGCGCTGTGAAAAGGATCATGGAATCTGACGGGTTTACATTTCAGTACCTGTTCCAAGACGAAGACAGTTACCGTGCTTACAAGGGAAATTACAAGAAAAAATATAATGAAATATCATCTAGGATTCTCGCCGGCGGGTATCAGATTTACACATCTTTTGACAGTGGGCTGCAGTCAAAAGCGCAGAATATTGTAGACCAGGTATTGTCCGGTTATCAGGAAACGAAAGATGGAAAATTTCTGCAGCAGGCTGCAACTGTTACCGTAGATAACAAAACCGGGATGATCACAAGTATTGTAGGCGGACGCGGGGAGCATGATGAGTTCAATAGAGGTTTTGTTATGAACAGGCAGCCGGGATCATCCATTAAGCCTCTGCTCGTATATGGGCCTGCAATCAATGAAGGGATTGCTATGCCTTCCACGATTGTCAATGATACAAAGGTATATGCAAACGGAGCAAATTCATTCAGTCCGAAAAATGCATATGCCGGATATCTTGGAACTATGCCTTTGAGAGAAGCTATGGCAAGATCTGTAAACACCGTTGCTTTCCAGTTGTTTAAGAATATCGGGATCAAAGAAGGACTGCAATATTTGGAAAAATTAAATTTTACTACAATAGATCCAGCTGATTACGGTTCTGCTTCATTGTCTCTTGGCGGATTTACAAACGGAGTATCTGTGGCAGAAATGGCAAAAGGGTATGCGACACTTGCAAATAATGGAACTTATATCGATCGAGACTGCATTACAAAGATAACTTCACATGGACATGCGTTTTACACACAGACGGAAAAACGAGACAAGGAAGTTTACACGTCTGATACCGCTTTTATGGTCACTGACATGATGGAGGGCATACTGAATGAAGGATACGGTACGGCCCACGGATATTCTATCGCTGGACAAGCAGCTGCTGCAAAAACCGGTACGACAAACAACAACCGTGACAGCTGGATGTGTGGATTTACGCCTTATGACACAGCGGCAGTATGGGTAGGAAAAGATGATAATACGAAAATGACTGATATGTCGCTTGCCAAAACTATCTGGAAACAGATATTGGAAGCAGCAAGTACAGGAAAGGAAACAAAAGATTTTGACGTTCCAAAAACGATTGAATACAGGAAAGTTGGTGCAAACGGAGAGCTAGGTGAAACTGTCTTTGACAGAAATGCTATAGACAACAGTCAAATGTCTTATTTCCGCAGACCATCAGGGTACGATTATTATTCTACTATCCTTTCGGACAAAGCTGAAAGATATCAAGAGAAAAAAACAGAAGCGGATGCTGTAGAAAAGGCGAAGCAGGCTGTTAATGACTTTGAGAACTTTCAGATTACAACATTAGAGGAAGCAAGGCAGTTTAAACAGAAATTTTCCGACACACAGGCGCTTGTTGAAGCGGTATCCGGATCAAAAGAGAAAAAAGAGTTCAGAAGAAAACTCGCTAAACATTATAAAGCATTGAATAAAGCATACAAGAAAACATGGAAAACCAGGATAAAAGAAGCAGATGAACAGGCTGAAAAAGAACAGGAAATGAATGCTCAGGCAGCTGCGGAAGACAATGCGATTTCTGCGCAAAAAAAACTACATGACCAGAGGGTTAAATATATGGAATGGTATCTGGATAAGCTTGAAACGAGAAAGTACAATACCACCGTCACGCAGCAGCTCCTGGAAGACGCGAAGAACTGTTTATCTAATTGCAGCAGTTATGAAGAATACGATTCCTTGAAACGAAAACTGGATGACCAGGAAAAACGCATCAGCGCAATTCCTACACAGATCCCGGATTCTTCCCGTAATTCTTATGACCAAAGACCGGATGATGCAATGTATCCGGATGATCAGGAAACTGAATCTTCTAATGGACAGAATAACTCACCGTCTTCGGCAGACCAATCCGGAAGTTCAAACAATCAATCCGGATCATCTGCTGCCACTGGCAGCAATACCGGAAATCACGTACTTGGAACGAATTAAAATGTATGATTTTGGAAACGGAATCTGGTTCCGTTTCCTTTTTTTTGTTATTTTAACGATTCTTTCTTTCATATTACAGAAGAATACAAGAACATAAAAGGAGGAATTATTTATGAATGTATGTACCTTTGTTGGAAGGCTCACTTCAGATCCTAATGTCAATACCCGCAATCTCGATAATGGGTCTACTCTTAAAGTGGTGACTTTTACTCTTGCAGTAAGAAGGAGTTTTAAAAACAAGCAGACTGGAAATTATGACGCTGATTTTATCCCATGTGTTGCTTTTGGAAACAGCGCAGAATATTGTGATAAATATTTTCATCATGGCTTACGGGTGTGCGTATCCGGACATATCCAAACACCTGACAGATACACTGATCAGGATGGAAATGTTGTTTACCCAAACAATCAGTTGGTATTGGAAAAACAGGAAATTGCTGAAAGCCTTGCAGAGCAGCAGGAACATCAGAACCAACATCAGAACCAGGCAGCCGCTCCAAACAATGCAAATTACCAGCAGAACAACCAGCCAAATCAAAACAGACCGCAAAATCAATCTCAGGCTGCTCAAAATGGATATCAGCAGTCGCAAAATGGAACGGGAGGAAGAACAGGTCAAAATCAGCCTCAGAGTCCTGCCAACAGACCTCAGCAACGACCAAATCAGGCTTCTTATGCTCAAAACAATCCTGCAAATTCTGGACAGCAGCAGATTAACTCTCCTCAGCAGAATCAAAACGCCGGCAATTACAATAGTATGCCACAGCAGCGAGGAAACAATATGCAACAGTATAATGGCCAGAATGGACAGAATTGCAACTATAATCAAGGACAGCAGGCAGCAGGATCCGCACCTTCTGATAATAGATGGAATAATTCTGCGCCTAATAATGATGACGGATTTATGAATATCCCTGATGGGTTGGAAGAGGAATTACCATTCAATTAAAAAAAGAGAGGGGTTCCTCTCTTTTTTTTGCAATTCTACCATATTAGAAATGCAGCAAACGGTTTCACAAAATTACACAAATGGTTCGTAGGCCGTTTTTCTTAAATATTTGATATTTGAGAGTAGTGTAATTTTGTATGGGTACAAAGCTTTAAAAAAAACTGTCGCCTTTTGTTGGAATTTGAGAGTAGTGTAATTTTGTATGGGTACAAAGCCTTTGCATCTTTCGCAGCCTGTTTATCATAGTTTGAGAGTAGTGTAATTTGTATGGGCACAAAGCTCTTTTTGTCAACATGAAATAGTCTGAGAGTAGTGTAATTTTGTAGGGGTGCAAAGCCAAAGAATTAAGGAGATTGAAAAGGACATGGTTTGAGAGTAGTGTAATTTTGTAATGGTATAAAGCTTTGCAGATTATGGAAGATAATTCCGAGCCGTTTGAGAGTAGTGTAATTTTGCAGGGGTACAAAGCTTTAAGCTAGATCTGATAGTCGATCAACAGTTTGAGAGTAGTGTAATTTTGTAGGGGTACAAAGCTTAAAGGCTATCGATTGCATAGAAGAATATGTTTGAGAGTAGTGTAATTTTGTATGGGTACAAAGCCAAAAATGTGCTGTAATACCACGGTTAGAGTTTGAGAGTAGTGTAATTTTGTAGGGGTGCAAAGCCTCATCAAATCAGATTCCTTATAGCTTTTTTCCTGTTTGACAGTAGTGTGATTTTGTAGGAGGATTAAATGGGAAATATTGGCATTGATTATTGTAGTAGCATTTGTGATTATTAACCGTTTACGGTAGTACCAAGAATTTTTAGGAGGAAAGATTAATGAGTAAAAATCTTAAATACCAATTATTAATTATAAGCTCTGCGCTGTTAATGCCAGTAGCTGGATGCTTAGTCTTGTTAGCATTATATCTTTATAGTAAAGATGGAAGCATCATAAATTCAGCGCTTCTGATCATTTTGACAGTTCTTATTTTTGCATTAAAGAAACCATTGGATGATGCAAGATTAAAAAGCCGTAACGATCTCAAATATGATGAATTCGGACGACTTAAAATATCTAATCAATATGAAAAAATGTCTGCTAAAGAACAGGCAGAAATTGACAGAATCAATCAGATGGATATGGAACGCGCACTCCCGTCATCTGTCGTAAAGCAGCTGACGCAAAAGGGCTCTGAAGATCCAGAAAAAGACATGCAAAGCCTTATCGGATTAAAAGATGTGAAAGAAAAAATGGAGGAAATGGCCGCTCGAATGGAATTTGATCGGGAATCCGGTATTTCTAGCCCAGATACCTGTATGCATATGTGTTTTTTTGGCCCTCCTGGTACAGGAAAAACAACTTGTGCAAGAATAATGACAGGTTTTTTATATAAATACGGCTATATAAAAGAAAATCGACTGATTGAAACAGACGGGAATTTCCTTGCTGATTCTATGAATGCATCAAATAAAACAGAAATGTTGATTCAGCGTTCTTATGGAGGGGTCCTTTTTATAGATGAAGCATATTCCCTTTTACAAAACTATGCCGGGAAAGAGGCCATAGCAACACTCATAAAGCAGATGGAAGATAATAAATCTAAATTTGTTTTAATTTTGGCAGGTTATGAAAATGAAATGCGGTCTCTGATAAAATCCAACCCTGGTTTTCTGTCAAGAATTAAAGAGTATTTTTATTTTCAGTCATACTCAACAGAAGAACTTACTGAAATGTTTGTTCGAATGGCAAAAGAAATTAGTTTTTCTGTGTCTGATGATGCAAAGAAAGAGTTTGCCCGAATTATTAATGATATTAAAGACGGATATCATTTTGGTAATGCACGAACTGTGCGTAACATATTAGATAAATCAAAAGACCGCCACAGCTTAAATTTCAAAAAAGGAATCGTGTCTAAACGATTTGAATTAGAAGCAGAAGATATTGTGTATGAATCAATGCAAATATAATTTTTGTTTTGTGGAGATGTAATAATGAGTAATATTCATGCAATTTGCCCTCAATGTGGTTCTACTAAAAATTTTTATTTTCGCAGTGAAACGTGGACTTATGAAATTAACGGCAACGAAGTTCCAATAGTTGTGAAAGTTCCTTATTGCCGTAAGTGCAGGGTAGCTGCTATATCAAATTCAGTTAAAAATTTGATAAAAAAAGAAATAAATAAAAAGACTAAAGAGATAGATAGCGAAAACAAACAAGAAATAAAAAGAAAACAAAGAAATGATGAGGAGTTCTTTTATGAAAAATATTAAGGCGTATACATATTGGAATGTTGGAATGCATTTGGCTCCAATTTCTATATTTATCATTCTATTGAGCATATATTTTAAGCAATGGTCTTTTATACTATTATATGGCATTACACTTTTTATGTTTAGTTGGGTACCAATGAAAGATTTCAAAAGAATATCAAGGACAGACAAAGAAATTGAAATCAGAAAAGATTTTGTTTATGCAAGAAAATGCGGAAAAGTAGTGGTTGGTAATAAATATTTATATATCATGGGATTTTTTACATTGTATATCATCCCATCTGATAATATCACTTGGATTTATGGAATTAATCAAACTGTAATAGAATATACTCAAAGCGGAGAAAAGCATAAACGAAAGCATGTTTATGTGGCAATCCATTTAAAAAATAAAAAGAAATACAAATTGTCAATATCTGAAAATAATTTGAATATATTACTAAATGAGGTGCGAAAATATCAAAATATTGAAATCGGATTTAAGTAAGCGCGGAGTTCCGTGCTTACTTTTTTGCAAAAAAGCACGAATATAACAAAATAATGTACCATATTATTATAGACAAATTAAAATAAAACGGAGGTATTGCTTTGAATCATATTAAATCAACATTGAATAAAATTAATAAGATAGAGTCTAATTTAGGAAGTCTATCCGATGATGAGTTAAAAGAGAAAACGATGCTTTTCAAAAATAGAATCAAAAAAGGAGAAACCTTAGATTCGATCCTTCCAGAAGCTTTCGCTACAGTCAGTGAAGCTGCATACAGAGTTTGTGGGATGCGTCCATACGATGTACAGAAAATGGGCGGAATTGCATTACATAATGGAGAAATCGCTGAAATGAAAACAGGAGAAGGAAAAGCACTTACTGTAGATACAAAAATTCCAACTCCTGATGGTTGGAGAAGGGCCGGCGATATTAAAGTCGGTGATAAGCTTTTCGCAAGAGATGGCAGTGTTACAACAGTTATAGGTGTATATCCACAGGACAGTCCATTAATCACTTATCAAATAACACTGAAAGATGGACGCAAGATATTATGCGCAGGCAATCATAGATGGCTTGTATATGATAAAAAATATGGAAACAAAGAAAAAGTTTTGACAACAGAAGAAATGTTTTCACATGGGACTAGATATATGCGGAATTATTATCGCTATAAGCTTCCTACTCCAGGGGCAGCACAATATCCAGACAGGGAATATTCTATATCCCCATACGTTATGGGAGCATTAATTGCAAAATATGCGAAAAATAGTCAAAACAATATTGGAATCAGTATGAAAGATAATTGGGTTGTTGAAAAAATTGCAAAGCTTTTAAAAGCTACGGACATCGAGAATAGTAAAAGAAGTAATGCTGTTTTCTTTAAATTGAATGATGACTATCTAAAAGCGCATGAGATGTATTCGAATCCTGAATGCTTTATTGCTTCAAACCGTACTGAACAATACATTCCGGAAGAATATAAGCTTGGATCTATAGAACAGCGTTGGAGCCTGATTCAGGGATTAATGGATTGCAGCGGCACAATCGAAGAATACAGTCAGAGTAATCCGAGCTGCAGGCTGAGATATAGGACAGTATCTGAGCAGTTACGCGATGATATCATGGAAGTCATCTATTCACTTGGATGCAGTTGTTCATGGATGCCGGGCAAAAGCGCAACACTCCGGAACAAAGAATATGTAATCACGATCAACGTTCCAAATGAAACAAAAGAAAAATTTTTCCAGTCACCTTTAAAAAAAGATAAGCTAAAAAACATAAATGCTGCCAGAGAATATCATCCTTGGATTACAATTACGGATATTCAAAAAACAGAAGTTTTAAATGATATGGTTTGTTTTACTGTAGATAACCCGGAGCATCTATTCTTATGTGAAATGTATGTGCCTACGCACAATACTTTAGTATCAACCATGCCAATTTATTTGAACGCATTGGAAGGAAAAGGCGCGCATGTAATCACTGTTAATGATTATTTAGCAAAAAGAGATGCCGAGCAAATGGGTCGAATCCATAAATTTTTAGGGCTTACAGTTGGCGTGATTACATCAGACATGAACACTCAAGCAAGAAAAGAAGCATATGCTTGCGATATAACATATATTACAAATAATGAATTGGGGTTTGATTACCTCCGCGACAATATGGCAATTCGAAAGGAAGATCAGGTACAACGTGGCCTTCATTATGCAGTAATTGATGAGGTAGATTCTGTTTTAATCGACGAAGCACGTACTCCACTTATTATTTCAAGCGCAAGTGGTAAAGCAACAGATATGTATAGAATAGCTGATTTTGCAGCAAGAACATTGAATAAGGGAACAGCCGACAAAGAATTAAGCAAGATCGATGCCATAGCAGGTGTCCGGGTGAATGAAACCGGAGATTTTATCGTAAATGAAAAGGATAAATATGTTAAATTAACAGAAGCTGGTATTAAAAAAATAGAAAATTTCTTCCATATCGAAAATTTAGCTTCCCCGGAAAATATTGATGTGCAGCATCATATTATCTTAGCTTTAAAGGCACATTATCTTATGCTCCGTGACAAAGATTATGTTGTAACACCAAACGGAGAAATTCTGATTGTCGATGAGTTTACCGGCAGAACCATGGAAGGTCGCCGCTATTCAGATGGTTTGCATCAGGCTATTGAAGCGAAAGAACAAGTGGAAATTAAGCGTGAAAGTAAAACAATGGCTACGATTACATTCCAAAATCTCTTCAACAAATACGAAAAAAAATCGGGAATGACTGGAACCGGAGCAACTGAAAGAAAGGAATTTCACGATATTTATAAAATGAATGTTCGATTAATTCCAACAAACAAACCGGTGATCAGAAAAGACTTACCAGATATTGTATTCAAAACGAAAAAAGAAAAATATCAAGCAGTTGTTAAAGATACATTAAAAGCACACAAGAAAGGACAGCCGGTGTTAGTTGGAACAGCTACAATAGAAGTATCTGAGACTTTAAGTAAAATGTTCAAGAAACATAATATCCCTCATTATGTTTTGAATGCAAAATGCAATGAAAAAGAAGCGGCGATTATCGCAGAAGCGGGAAAACACGGAGCTGTAACAATCGCTACAAATATGGCCGGACGAGGAACAGATATCAAGCTCGATGAAAAAGCAAAAAAAGCTGGGGGGCTAAAAGTAATAGGAACAGAAAGACATGAATCAAGAAGAATAGATAATCAGCTACGCGGACGTTCTGGAAGACAAGGCGATCCAGGTGAGTCCAGGTTCTATCTTTCACTTGAAGATGATCTGTTGCGTTTATTTGGCTCAGAAAAGTTGATTGAAATATTTGCAGACGCCGGCTTCAAAGATGGAGAGCCGATTCAGCATAAAACATTATCAAAATTTGTAACAAATGCGCAAAAAAGAATTGAAGGAAATCACTTTGACACTCGGAAGAATTTACTTGGATATGATGATGTCCTGAACGAGCAGAGAGAAATTGTTTACGCAGAAAAAGCACATATTTTAAAAGGTGAAAATATGCGAAACACAATTATGAATATGATTGACGACTACATTAACCGGGCATCTAAGGGTAAATTAACCGGAAATGAAGAAATATTCCTTACTTTTAAAGATATACGATACAGTAAATCAATGAGGAACATGAGTCATAAAAAATTTACGAAACTGCTCAAAAAAATGGCGAAGCAACTTTATTCAGAAATAGAATCTAAATTTCAAGATGATCAAATGCGTGAGATCGAAAGAATTATTCTATTGAAAATTATTGATGCAAAATGGGAAGCGCAGATAGAAAACATGGAGCTATTAAAACAGGGAATTAATTTGCAATCTTATGGTCAAAAAGACCCTATTGTAGAATACCGTTCACAAGGATATGATTTCTTCGACACTATGATTCGCGAGATTGAACGCGACACAATTAGTTCGCTGTATCATATGAACGTGCAATATGCGGAAATGTAACATACGACAAAAAAAAAGAAAATGTACCTCCTCTTACATATTTTATATGAATTGTAAGAACATAAAAGGAGGAAATATAATGAAAGCATCATATGAACTTGAAAGCAAAGAAAATATATTAGAAGAGATTGAAAAACACAGAAAGAAAGCACAGGAAATAGAAGCTGCTCAAGCTTGTTACACAGCTCAAACGGAAAAATTAATCAAAAAATTAAACTCAAGCATTCCGGGAATGCTTAACGATTTTTCGAATTTATTAAAAGAAATAAGACAATTTAATTTGGATTATTGCAATATAACAATCAACATTGATGAATGTGAGCAAAAAGAATATGGTTTGCAAAAATCTGATGATACCATAAGATTCTGCTTTTTAGAATCTGTTGGACGTAAAGAAATCACCTATTCTGATTATAACGATTACTTTATACATGAATCAAAGGATGGAGAACCTGAGCTGTTTTTATCACCGGATCAAGCCATTGGAAATCCAATTAATATGTATATCTTTATCAATTGGGCAGAATTAATAAAGACAATCAAAAATGAAGTGATTTCTTGTGTCAAAGATCGTGACGAAGTTTCCTTGCAAAAAGCGAGAAAAAATGTTGATCTTACTTCTTTTTATTTAGAAAAGCTTTCATGAATGTAAGAAAAAAAAGAGTCAGTTTTACTGGCTCTTTTTTCTTTACTTTTTTTTCTTTCTATCTTTCATATTTTGTTTGAAATCATAAGAAAAAAGGAGGAATCAACATGAATACGCAAGAAAAAATATATGAATTCAGATATTCAGACTTGCAAAATCACAAAGTTTACTGCGTATGGAAACATGCAAATGAGGATGTGTGGGAAATTTGTGATGACCATCTATTTAATGGTTCAGATGCATTAAAAATGGTGGAAACGAAAATTATACGTGAGTTTGATTATGAAGGGAAACATTACAAGGTGTTTGTTAATCCAAATGATCGTTTTGTAAAGAAAGAGAAGTTTAAATCAATGGGATTAATAAATGTTGTTTATATCAGATTTTTAGAAAAAGATTTGGTTAATCTCAACATTATTGCAAAAAAGCAGGAGGATAACAAATGAGAAAAGAAGAAATCATCCAGTATGTGAATGAACATGCTACGGGAACCATTTTATCATTTCCAGACAGAGGACCGTGGGGAAATCCAAAATACCGTGGCAATTTCTCAGGCTGGATCCCTGCATCAATCCTTGTAAGGTATGGGTGCAGGTCTGTGTCAGAGATTTTTGCCGGAGGTGGAACAACCTCAGATCTGTGTAAAGATCTTGGAATTCCATACTGCGGTATTGACCTTAACCCAAATCCAGTTCGCACAGATATCAGTTTCATGGATATCCTGGATTATGGACGGGAGCTTCCAGACGGGTTCTACGAAGCAGATTTACAAATGCTGCATCCACCATATCCAGGTATCAATGATATTCATTATTCCAATGGAATGTGGCGGGATAATAAAGGACTTGCGAATGCAGATATCCAGGAAATGCCGTGGGGCCAGGGCATGCTTGCAGTTAACAAGGCCATCATGCGAGGATACGCTGCTATGCCGAAAGGTGCCTACCAAGCTGTTGTAGTCGGTGATATCAGACGGAAAGGAATATTCCGGTCTATGCTGACCAATCTGACATTACCTGGCGAACAGGTGCAGATACTGGTCAAGGCTCAACATAACACGGTATCTGGGAATCGTACATACAACAATAATCAGTTCTTTTTTATTGAACATGAATTTGTTGTAATCACCAAAAAACCATCCGGTTACGAAATTGCATTTGTTGTACCGCAACATTATACAATGGATATCCGGGACAGCCAGAGCGCGACCTGGAAAGACGTGGTCTATGCAGTTTTACGACAGCTTGGCGCTTCAGCTTCCTTAGATAAGATTTATGAGGAAATTGAGCCACACAAGAAAACGCAAGGGAATCCGCATTGGAAAGCTAAGGTCAGACAGACCTTACAGATGCTTGCTAAAACTGGATCTGCTACACATGTTGCATATGGAAAATGGTGTGTTGCATAAGGAGAAGGACACGATGAGTAGAATGATACAAACAAATATGGGCGAAATGCCATTACAAGACTATCTGGATATTCGTGCATTAGAATGTGGATTTGACAGTTACAAAGAATTGGAAAAAGAAGGATTTTCCATTGAAATCCCAGAAGTAAGTAAGGAAAAGGAGAATAACCATGATTGTTAATTTGACAGAAAAAGAATTGAAAAATATTAACTTTTACTTAGAAAAAGAATTGATTAGCGCACAGGGGCTCGCAGCTATTGGGGCCTGCAGACGCTCGTTCCCAGACCAGATTGAAAACTTGAAACAGAAACTAGAAAAAGAAGCAAAAGACAACTGCGGTTACAGCATTGTTGTGGATTACATCGAATGGGATACAGATGGAAACCTGGAAATATTGGAAACACTTCCAAAAGAAGTGGAACTTCCTTTTAGATTCATACACATCAATGATCATGAACTAACCGGGGATGTCATTGACGATATTTCAGAATATCTAGCTTCAGAGTATGGGTGCTGTCCAAAACGTTTTCTGGTTGAAGTAAAATCAACTGTTACTATTTATAGCAAAAAATAAGATTTTTACAGAGTGGAGAAATGGAACGATGGATGTGGAATTATATAAGAAATCAATGGAAGTTGGTTATCTATTTAATACAAAATTATCAAATGATTATCGGACAGATGATTGGAATGCAAGCGAAGAAGCTAGTTATTTCTGCGTCAAAATAATTAAAAAATCAAAAAAATATGGATATAACGTAGAAGAAACTTTTGAAAAATACGCTGAAAAGATAATCAAGAAAATAGAAAGCAAAAAAGGAAAACTTAGATCTCATATGTGGGATGAATATTGCAAAGGATTTCTTGCCGGACAAATTCTTGGACTTCCAACAGAAAAGAATATGATATTGGTCGACAGAGCTGAGGAACTATGGAAAGATGTTGACAAATACGGATACTATCAAGAAGCCTTAGAAGATGCAAAAGTCAGCTAGTTAATTTAAGAAAGAATTACGCCGAAGAATGTATCCGGTTAATCCGTTATTGAAATAAAAATAGCTATTACTATTCAAATAATAATTTTGGAGGACAACAATATGAACACATTTTATGGAATATGCGTAGATGACATAAAAGAATATAACCTTGTAACTATCTATGTACTTCTAGCCAAAACAAATAATTACAAAAAATGCGATTTGGATTGTAATCATGAAGTAAACTATCAAAAGGTAATGGACTGGATCGAGTCAAACCTAAAATCCGAGGAATATAATGGAATTGGTACGTTGATTTATAAAGGATTAAAAACCGAATGCGATATTCTTACAATCCGGTCTTACAGAGACAAAACTTATTTAGGTTTTCCAGTCACAGCTGCTAATTTTACAGACGCAGAACTAATAAGCTGCAAGTTTATAAAAGAAATGTTTAAACAGCTGACAAACGAAAATATCACTGTGACTGTGTGGAATCTTACAGACAGTATCCGTGATCAGGAAGATGATTTAATTCGAGCCGTAAGAAATGATGATGTGGAAGGGATCGAAGATTTCCTTGGATACGAGATTTCAGATGTCGTATTGGAAGAACTTGATTCACGATTAAAGGAAGTCATAGATCAAATGCCGGACGAAGAATATTCTTTATTCCTAGAAAAATACCATTTAATTCCAGAAAAATCAAATTCCAGTAATATTGATTACAACAAGATCCTCTGGGATATCTTGAAGAAACATAGGGGACATAAAGTCAGTATCGTTTCTTATGGAAATTATGATAATCCAGAAAATATATCTCTTGAATGCGAGGAGTGTGGCGAAGTTATATTGGATGCAGAAATGTATACGATTTGTGCAAGAGAAGATGGTTAAAAATAATAGGATTGGAGGATAACAAATGAAATTACAAAATATGAAGAAAAAACGCGGAACAAAAGAAATTACCGGAGAAGGGCAGATTAAAAATTTTGGAACAGAAGAGAATCCTCAGAGACTCTGTTCCAATATCAATTATTCCTCCATACTTTCCAGGCTCATTGTAGAAGCTGGAAAAAGATGCGAAGCATATGCATCCGATCTTTTTATCAGTTGGGAGTCTATGCTGAATGACATCTCAAAAATAGAAGGAAATACAAACCTGACATATTATTTCGGGTTCCGTGACATGGGTGTAGATCATGAATTATTTATCCAGACAAGGTTAGATGCACCAGAAGCATATGGAGAGAAACCGTTTGAATCCATTTTCCGCCTAGACGTAAAAGTAGATACGGAAAATAATGATTTGAAAATGAATTTGATACAGATTTACTAAGGAGAAAGATTATGGGACATAGTGTTACACATTATACAGAGAAAGTAACTACAGAAAAGAAATTGCAGGCATGGATCAGCCAAATTACAGATTGTGCTTACGATCCGCAGGAAACAGGAAGTTACCATGGAAATCTGACGATACATAGAGATAAAGTTTATAAGGATTATGACGAAGCACTTGCAGCCATTGAGCGTTATGATAAAGGCTGGTATGATGATCATGTTGTCAAATATTATGGCCTTTCTGATGAGGGACAGAAAAAGGTACAGGAGTGGAATGAGAAAAGAGATGCATACATTAAAGCACATTCTATCCACAAGCGTACTTCAAAATATGTCGGCTGCCCGGAATGCGGAAGCAGGCTGAACCTCGGTTATATTCGCGGTGAGAAGTGTCCATTATGCGGAACTGATTTGAGACCGGAAAGTACCATTGAAAAGATTAAATGGTATGATAAAAAAGCCAGTGAGTGTGCAAAGAAATACAAACAGGAATTCTGGTTGGCTAAAATAGAGTATCATTGTTAATATACGTTGCGTATTTATAAGAAAGTCTCTTTATGAGGCTTTCTTTTTTTTATGGAACTATCTTTCATATTGCA
>ERZ827363.334-NODE-334-length-50760-cov-5.090070_pt1 | contig 50760 bp, 54 predicted proteins | sample MGYA00519776_ERZ827363 | MGnify/ENA primary metagenome ERZ827363 (study PRJEB31778, sample SAMEA3449288) | human gut metagenome | biome: human gut; feature: human-associated habitat; material: faeces | place: United Kingdom | collected 2010/2012 ... | reverse complement strand
GCGTTGTCCGTGTTATGCCCTTCTAGGGCTTTCTCAAGCCCCCGGCTCAGCCGGGGGTCATGACTCCCGTTTTAATCAGAAAGGAAGAAAACTATGCAGCAGATCTTGAGCCTTTTCGGCAACGTAACGGAGATCACCTGGCAGATGCCGGTGATGTGGCTCATCGGGGGCATACTCATCTATCTCGGCATTGTCCGGAAGATGGAGCCGGCGCTTCTGATTCCCATGGGCTTCGGTGCGATCCTTGTAAACCTTCCCCTTTCCGGGGCGGTGACGCAGGTGGACAAGGTCACCGGCGAAACGGAAACAGGCGTCTTAGACCTCCTCTTCGGAGCGGGGGTAGCAAACGAGCTGTTCCCCCTCCTCCTTTTCATCGGCATCGGCGCTATGATCGATTTCACTCCCCTGCTTTCCAATCCAAAAATGATGCTATTCGGTGCGGCGGCCCAGTTCGGCATCTTCTTTACCCTGAGCATGGCGTGCCTTTTCGGGTTTGATTTAACGGATGCGGCATCCATCGCCATCATCGGTGCAGCAGACGGTCCCACCTCCATCTTCGTGGCCAATTATTTCCAATCTCAATACGTCGGTCCCATTATTGTGGCGGCGTATTCCTACATGGCCCTTGTCCCCATCGTCCAGCCGCCGGTCATCAAGATGATCACCACCCGGAAGGAGCGGCTGATCCGGATGCCTTACTCCCAGCGGCCGGTATCCAAGACCACCCGGATCCTCTTCCCGATCTTTATCACCATGATCGCCGGGATCATTGCCCCCAAGTCGGTGGCGTTGGTGGGCTTTCTCATGTTCGGAAACCTGATCCGGGAGTGCGGGGTCTTAGGCTCCCTTTCCGAGACGGCTCAGAATGTTCTGGCAAATCTTATCACTCTGATGCTGGGGCTTACGGTGGCGGCAAAAATGCAGGCGTCCCTGTTCCTCCAGTGGAAAACGCTGCTGATCTTAGGGTTGGGGCTGGTAGCGTTTGTTTTTGATACGGCAGGCGGCGTCCTTTTTGCGAAACTCTTAAATCTGTTCCTGCCGAAGGGGAAAAAGGTGAACCCCATGATCGGAGCGGCGGGAATCTCCGCCTTCCCGATGTCAGCCCGGGTGGTCAATCGCTTGGGATTGGACGAAGACCCGGAGAATTTCCTGCTGATGCACGCAGTCGGCGCCAACGTGTCCGGACAGATCGCCTCGGTCATCGCTGGCGGTCTGATCCTGACTCTGGTTCCCATGTTTTCTTAAAGCAGATGAAAGGAGCGGTACGATGAAATTCAATTTCCCGTTGTTTCTGACCTCCCTGAAAATTATGGGGCTGGGGATGCTGGGCATTTTTCTGGTCACGGCGGTAATCATCCTCCTGATGGTGGCGCTGACCCATTTTTTCCGGGACAAGCCGGAGGAGAAATAAGCAATTGTTGAAACGGACCGCCTTCCTGCTTTGCGGCAGGGGGCGGTTTTTGCATGGTTTTTTATAAAATGCGCATACTGATCCCATGGGCTTTAATAAGGAGGGGGTCTTTTGCGCAGGTTTTTTTCCTGGAAGCGCTTTTCCCGGGAGCGACCGTACAGCGGCGGCATCCATTGGCGGGCGGCGTGGCTTTTTTCGCTGTTTTCTCTCGGATTTACGGCGCTCTATCTGCGGGTGGGGTATCTGGCGGATTCCCCCGGCCTGGCGCAGACAGCGAGGCAGCAGGCAAAGTACACCCTTACCGTTTCCGAAACCCGGGGGAACATCTACGACCGGGAGCTGCGCTTGCTGGTCAATAAAAAAACAGAGACGGTTTATGGGATCCTTCCTTCGGCGGAGAACCTTTCGCCGGTCTTATCCGCCGTCCCCGCCGCCCGCCGGGCAGCAGTTTCCGAGCAGCTCCGAAGCGGGCGGCCCTTTCTCTTAAAAGATGTTTCCCTTTCAGAGACATTGGGGGTCACCGCCTTTTCCGTCCCCGTCCGAAGCGGGGAGCGGCAGCTGGCGCCGCATCTTGTAGGCTACACCGATTCCGACGGCAAAGGGGTGACCGGGATCGAAAAAAGCTGCGACGGCTTTTTATCTGCGGCATCGGTGAAGCAGACCATCACCTACACCCTGGACGGCTTGGGTCACAGCATCCCGGGGATCGAACCGGAGATCCGCTCCGAAACTGGGAACGGGGCGGGAATTGTGTTATCAATCGATTCGATTATACAAAAAGTAATCGAAAATGCCGGTTCCGCCGGACTGAAAAAAGGAGCAATCGTAGTGATGGATCCTGATACCGGGGAGATCCGGGCGGCTGCCAGCTTCCCTTTTTACACTCGCTCCACCCTGACCCAGTGCCTGAAGGACAACGAAAACACCCCTATGATAAATCGGGCGTTTTTAAGCTACAGCGTCGGCTCCACCTTTAAAGTGGTCACGGCGGCGGCTGCGCTGGAAGAGGGGATCTCTCTGACGGAAAGCTATAACTGCACTGGGCAGATTGACGTGGGCGGGCAGATCTTCCGCTGCCACAAGCGGTCGGGTCACGGGGAGGTGGACATGGTGGACGGGATGATGAAATCCTGCAACCCCTATTTCATCCACCTGGGTCAGCTGGCAGGTGGGGAAAAACTCTTAAAAATGGCGGAGCGGTTCGGTTTCGGCGACCGGGTGACCCTTTCCGAGGGGATGACGGTTTCCGGTGGGACGCTCCCTACCCTTTCTCAGCTGCAAAGCCCGGCGGCGGTGGCGAATTTGAGCTTCGGGCAGGGCGCTTTATCGGCGTCGCCGGTGCAGATCTGCCGGATGATGGCGGCGGTAGTCAACGGTGGGAAGCTGGTCACGCCGAAGCTGGTTTTGGGGACGACCTCCGACGGGCGGACGCTGACCCGCAGCCCGGACACACCGGCGGTGCAGATCCTCTCCGAAGGCATTGCCGCTCAGCTGCAGAGCTTTCTCATTCACTGCGTCATGGTGGAGGAGGGGCAGAACGCCCTGCCCAAAAACGGCACCGCCGGCGGGAAGACCGCTACCGCCCAGACCGGCCGCTTCCGGGAGGACGGCACCGAGCGGGAACACGGATGGTTTGCCGGATTTTTTCCGGCGGTGAACCCCCGATATGTGATCACCGTCCTTGCGGAGGATGCAGGCTTCGGCAATAAAACAGCCGCCCCGGTCTTTGCGGCGATCACGGAGCAGCTGTTGGAATTGGGGTATTAAAAGGGCCATGAAGGGTATTTTTGGGGGAGCTTCGGGGAAAGAAAGGCTCCTTTTTCGTATGGGATCCGTGCTGTTCGGGCGGCTCACAGAAGAAACGTCCGGCGAAATCTTCTGCAGTCTTACAGCTAACGGATGTGTTCTTTTTTTGTTACGGAAATCAACGGCTCTGCCGTTGGAGGTGTCCCGTAAAAAGCTTTCGCATCAAGCATCGAGTAAAGCGGGTTGCTAATTGAAAGTTTTTTCACAATTCAATAGGAGTGCAATCGTCCCGTTTACGGGCTGTGGGGCAAGTGATGCAAGCAAAATAAAATTCCGTGCGTTTTGAGATGTTTGCCGGTAATAGATCCTTATAGGGCCAGCTCAATGACTACGGAGAAAAGCAGTCTTGTAAGGACTGGAGATCAACGGGCGGTGACACAGAGTTAGAGAAGCGGCTCGAAGGTTGTATGGATCCCCGTTTTCGATTCGTTACGGGAAAGAGAGACCACGCTTTTTCGCCGGCTGATCCGCAAAGGCAGGGAGTTTAACGTACGCCCTTGCTGCAGTTGAACCGGGAAAGCCCCACTTTCTGCTTCCGGGCAAAATCTGTGAACGACCGTAGATCCCGGGCGCATTCATCGAGAGCAGGGGAATTTTCCACATTTTGCTTCCTACATTGGGGAAAACCGGAACTGCAGATCCGGGTGCAGGCTCCTTCTTTGGAGGAGCGGGTTCCATAGGCGGAAAGGATCCGGCGGGTTTGATTTCCTTTCAGAGAAGGGCGGGGATCCCGTTCGGGAAAGGGGCATGTGTCTTTATTTTTTCGGCTGTACCACCCGGGCGATACCGATGACGACCGAAAAAAGCACTCCGGCGCAGGCCCAGACGATCCACGTCCGATCCCAACGGCCGGTCAGGAAGCTGACAAACAGATAAAGGGCGGTAACGGCGCTCCAGTAGATCCCCGATACGGGCCCCATGCGGCGGGATGCCTATTTGTTTTCCGGGGAGTAGTCCCCTTCCTGCAAGAGCTTCTGAAGGCTTCCCTTTGCTATACCCGCCCAGACCAGAAGGGGCGCCCCGCAGGCGACAAGGAAGAGCAGACCGCCTACGGCACAGACCGTCGACAATTCTGTGCCCGAAAGCGCTATGGTCAGGAAAAAAGGGACAACACTTAAGATACAAAGGGAGATCCCCAGAAGGGTGCAGAAACGGATGCGGGGTTCGGATCCTTCTTTCCAGACCTTTGCCAGCCCTTCCACCCCGTATTGGAGGGAAATAGCTTCCCTTTCCAGATACTCGTAGGGGGAGAGCTTCATGCCGGAAAAGACGAATAGGACGGCTCCCCCGCAGACCAGCAGGAGCAGGATCGTAAACCCAAGCCCAAGTGCCGCATTTTCCGTCAGCATACCCGGAACGTACTCCGCCACCCCGGACAGTACGATGAGGGCGATGGGCGAAAGAATGCACAGGGCGACCCCAATAGCGATCCGCCAGGCGGAAAGCCGGGCTTCTCGGAGAAAGGCGTTTGCTTCGTCAAAGGAAACGCTCCGCTTCGGCTCTTCTGTATAAACGTCAGGGGCGGCAAGCTCCTCGGCGTCGTCTTTTAAGAGGTAGTCGGTGGTCACCCCGAACAGGCGGCTCAGCTGCAAAATACGGTCCAGATCGGGAATGGAAGCAGCACTTTCCCATTTGGAAACAGACTGTCGGGAAACGTTCAGCTGCATGGCAAGTTCTTCCTGCGACCAGCCGTTTTTCTTCCGTAGGGCGGTGATTTTTTCTGCAAGGATCATAAAGGTCCCTCCTTTTCGGATTTTCTGCCCCTATTATAGCAGAAAAAGCGGTTGACAACCACCAATTGCCCTTGGTTTTCTGTCAACCGCCCGTTGCTTTTATGAAGTTTTTCCGTCCGATCCTAAAAATAAGACCTGATCTGCTAGAAAATCCGCCTCTTCCGGATCGTGGGTGATGAGGAGGACGGGCTTTTCCTTTTTGAGCTGTCGGAAAATTTCCATGACGTCCCGTTTCCGTTCCCTATCAAGTCCCTGAAAGGGCTCGTCTAAGAGAAAAACATCTCCGTTTCGGCAAATCGCCCGGGCGATGGACACCCGGCGGCGCATTCCGCCGCTGAGGCTTTGGGGATAGGCGGACAGCTCACTTTGAAGCCCCAGGCGGGCAAGCCACGCTTCCCCGTTCGTTCCGGCCACCTCTGCATTCTGTAAAACCGTCAGATCCGGGAAAAGCCGGTCTTCCTGAAAAACAACGGAGAGGGTCTTCCCTTCCATGCCGAAGATCACGCCGCTGTCAGGCTTTTCCAAACCCAGAAGGATGCGGAAGAGGGTGGTTTTTCCCACGCCGGAAGGCCCCATGAGAGCGGTGAGTCCCGGTGCGGGAAGGGTGCAGGAGAAGTTTTCAAGCACCTGTTTTTCCCCGAAGGCTTTGCTTAATCCGGATATGACGATGGGCATGGCGCTCCCTCCTTTTTTCGCTTTCCGCCGGCGAGAAATAAGATCCCCTTTTCCACCAGCAGGCTCAGCAAAATGGTCACAGCCGTCCAGCAGAACACGTCCAGCGTCTCCAGGTAAACCTTTGCATCCCGGAGCATGGTACCGATGCCGATCCGAGGCAGGGCCAGCACCTCTCCGGCGACCCCTGCCTTCCACGCAAAGCCCACCGCCGTGGAGACCGCCGCCTTAAAAAGCGGCCGGACAGCCGGCAGGTAACAGAGCTTCAGCGTTTTCATCCGGGAAAACCGGTAGACCTTCGCCACCTCCAGAAGCTGGGGGTCGGCGTTTTTGATGCCGGTGAAAACGCTCATGTAGATCTGGGGGAAGACCACCAAAAAGGCGATGAAAATGGAAAGGTTCTGGGATTTGATCCAGACCAGTGCCAGAATGACAAAGGAGGTCACGGGAGCTGCCTTTATCACGGAAAGCAGCGGGCTTAAAAGAGAGTGGATCGCCGGGAACCATCCGCCGGCCGCGCCGAGAAGCAGCCCGGCAACCGTCCCGATGCCGTAGCCCAGCAGCACCCGTCCAAAGGAAACGCCGATGGAGCGCCAGAAATTTGCCGTTTTTGCCAGCTCTCCCAGCCGTCTTATTACAGCCTGCGGACTGACGACAAGCAGGTCGTTTGCCAGAAGAAGATAGACTCCCTCCCAGACTGCAAGCCAAAAAACGGCAACGAGAAAAACTCGCGCCGTTTTGGAAAGGGCCTTTTGGGAAGGCTTACCGGGCGTAGAAGAAGTCCTCACTGGGGATCGTCCCTCCGATGGTCTGGGGGTTAAAGTCAAACAGAACCTGATAGAAGCCGGTCAGGGCGGTCTTCATTTCGTCGCCCTCCAGGCAGACAATGTTGCAGTAGGGAATGGCTTTTTCCGCCACAGCGGCTTTGATGAGACCGAATTTCTCGGAGAGGACGGCGGCATCAGCGGGGTTTGCATTTACATATTCCGCAGAAGCGGCGTACTGGTCAAGGAAGGCGTTGACGGCTTCGGGATTCTCTTTCACGTATTCGGTACGGCCGATAATCACGCCCATGGGCAGCTTCTCGCCGGTGGTATTCTCCCATTCCACGGACAGATCCAGAGCGATGGAAACGTCGGCGTTCTGCATGGTGACGGTGGTCACAAAGGGCTGGGGCAGGACGGCGATGGCGGTCTCTGCAGAAGCGACGGCGGTGGCGGCATCGGCGTGCTCAGCCTTATAGTCGATGGTCACGTCGGTCTCCGGGTCGATGCCGTTTGCCTTCAGCAGATATTCCACGGTGTACTGAGCAGTGGTGCCCTTGCCGCTGGAGATGATGGTCTTGCCCTTCAGGTCGGCGAGGGAGTTGACGGTTTCGCCCTTGGTGACCAGATAGAGCACGCCCAGAGCGTTGATGCCCAGCACCTGCACGCCGCCGTTTGTTTTATTCCACAGAGTAGCGGCCAGGTTGGAGGGGACGGAAGCGATGTCCAGCTCGCCGGTGGTGATCTTGCTCACCACTTCGTCTGCTGCACCTGCCAGGGTGAAGGTGTAGGGGGTGGATTCGGCGGCGTCGCTGTCTTCCATCATCTTAAGCATCCCAAGACCGGTGGGGCCTTTCAAGCCTGCCACATTCATGGCGACATCAGGGATGGGGTCGGTCGCTTCGCTGCTTTCGGGAGCTGTGGAGGGCTCGGAGGAAACTTCGGAAGAGACTTCGGAGGATGCAGCGGAAGAAGGCTCCGAGGAGCTGACGGCGGAGTTTCCGCAGCCGGTAAAGACGGCGGCTGCCAGAGCCGCAGCCGTGAGAAGGGCGATAAGTTTCTGGAATTTCATGAAAATACCTCTTTTCTAAGACGTTTGGCCGGATCGCTCCAGCTTTTCCCAATCGATGTGCCAAAGGCGGCCGTTCCGGGAAAGGATCCCCTCTTCCTCCAGCTTTTCAATGGAACGGTAAAGGGAGGCACGTCCCATTCCCAGCGTATTCCCCAGCCTTGCCAGAGGCTCTACCTCCACCTCCGGGCTGTCCCGGCGGAGATGCAGCAGGTAAAGCCGCAGTTTCTCGCCGGCGGTGGAAGCGGAAAAGAGGTCGATCTTTCCGTTTAAAAACCGGATCCGGTCGGTGAGGAAGGAGAGGTAGCTGCGGTTGACGGAAAAGTCTTCGGCAAAAACAGCTGCCAGCTCCTCTTCCCTGAGAAACAGAACGGTGGAATTCACCGCCGCCGAGATTCGGGTGATGTGGGAGCTGTAGCCGGTGAACACCGTGGATACGCCGAACATATTCCCGGGCTGCAGCTGGTTTAGGAGCGTGCCGCTTTCGCTGAAGACGGAAAGGCGGCCTTTTATGACGATCCCCAGCTTCCGAAGATACCCGTCCAGCACCTGTCCCCGGGAAAAGCCCTGAAGCTCTCCACGGTTTTTTAAGAGGACTTTTACCTGCTCCCGGGGAAGCTCCCGGAAAAGCGGGGACGTACAGCAGGCGTCGAGCCATGCCGCATCCTCTGCCGGTTTGGTCATAAAAGGCGCACCCCTTCCGTTTTGGCGGGGACCTGTCCGATGCCCGCCGATTCCAAGGAGGAAAGTGTATCATTTGGTACAGTTTTTAGAATACACCAAAAAGATAGACTTGTCAAGAGGACAAACGAATGGGACTTGCGGAAAAATAAGAATTGCAAAAGCTCCCTTCGGTGTGGTATGCTGAAAGCAGATCATTTCGGGGGGAGGATCCTTATGCCCAGACAGAAACGGAGCTTAAACACCGTTTACATTTCCGAGCGGCTTCAGGAAAGCCTGCGGCCTATTTCCGGCAGCGCCCTGACTACGGTGGTGGCGCCTATGGGCTACGGGAAGACCACGGCGGTGAACTGGTACCTTTCCCAGAGGGAAAAGGAAGGGAAAACGGTTATCCGGGTCAGCGTTTATTCCGATCATCTGGCCATTCTCTGGAAAAGCGTCCAGACGGCCTTTTCCAGAGCCGGCTTTCCCTTTTTCGAAGACTACCCCTGCCCGGCGGATCCGGCAGGCGGGAGCCTTCTGATTGACGACCTCTGCCACGAGCTGGCGGATCGTGGGGAGTGCTTTCTCTTTCTGGACGATTTCCACCTTCTCACCGACCGGCGGGTACCGGGGTTTCTTTGTGCGTTGGCAAACCGGCTGCCGGAAAAGGTTCATTTCATTGTCGTCAGCCGGGACCGGTTTTTATCCGGGGAGGAAACGTTGCGACTGGGGGCAAGACTTTGGAAGATCGGTCGGGAGCAGCTGCAATTAAATCACACGGAACTTTCCGTTTATGCCCGCCGCTGCGGAGCAATGCTCAGCGAGGAGCAGATCGATACTCTTTTATATACCAGTGAGGGGTGGTTCTCCGCCGTTTATTTGAATCTCTGCACTCTTGCGGAGCGGGGGGAGCTGCCGGAAGGGAGCCCGGACATTTATGCCATGTTTTCCGCCGCCCTTATCGATCCCCTTCCGAAAGAGCAGCGGGAATTTTTGGCGGTGATGGGGCTTGCGGACGAATTTACGGTGTCCATGGCCCAGAAGATCTCCGGCAGAGAGGACGCCGGAGTGCTTTTATCGGCTCTGACCCGGAAAAATGCCTTCGTGACCCGTCTCCCGGATGGGGCGACCTATCGGTTCCATCACATGATGAAAGCCTGCGCCGAGCAGGCGTTTTCCGCTCTCCCGATCGAGCGGCAGCGCCTTTACCGGGATCGGTACGGGCGCTTTTACGAAACGGGGGGACAGTATCTCCACGCCCTTTCCGCTTATGGGAAAAGCGGGAATTTTGCCGCCCTCTGCCGGGTGGTGCAGGAGGACGCCGGGATCCTGCTGGCGTCCCTTGACCCTTCGCTGGTGCTGGAGGTTTTGGGGCAGTGCCCGAAGGAGGTGCTGAAAGAGTACCCGCTGGCGATCTTGGTACTGATGCGGAGTATGTTTAACTGGCGGCAGATCCCGAAGATGCTGGAACTGAAAGCGCTGTTTTCCGCTTCCATGGAGGAGCATCCGGAGCTTCCCGCGGAGGAGCGGGGCAACCTGCTGGGAGAATGCGACCTGATCCAAAGCTTCCTTTTTTACAACAACATCACCGAGATGAGCCGCCTTCACCGCAGTGCCAGCCAGCAGATGTCCCGTCCTTCCGTCAGCATCCGCAGCCAGGGGGGCTGGACCTTCGGCTCCCCTTCCGTTTTGATGATGTTCCATCGGGAGCCGGGCGGGCTAAAAAGCGAGCTTGCGGAAATGGACGAGTGTATGCCCCACTATTACAAAATCACCAACGGTCACGGCCAGGGGGCGGAGCGGATCATGCGAGGGGAAGCTGCCTTTTTGCAGGGGCGGTTTGCCGACGCAAAGATCGCCCTGGAGGAAGCCTATGCCGCCATGGCAGGGAACGGGCAGACCAATATGGTACTCTGCTGCGATTTTTTAGAGCGGCGGCTGTCCCTTTTTACCGATACGGAGCGGCGCTGCAGTTTTGAAGAACGGCGGGAGCAGGTGCGGAAGCGGCACAATGTATCGTGGCTCAATTTATTGAGCAGCATCGAAAGTGGCTATTACGCTCTTTTAGGGGAGATGGAGAAGATCCCGGAGCTTTTCCGGGAGCACAGGCTCTCGGATGTTCACTTTCTGGCACCCGGAAAGCCGATGATGGAGCTGATTGAGAATCAGGTGGATCTGGCGCAGGGGGCGTATGCCCGGGTCATCGGCCGCAGCGGAGGGCTTCTCGCTCAATGCGCAGCGCTTCACTATGGGCTGGTGGCGCTGCAGACAAAGATCCAGACGGCGGCGGCTTACGAAAAGCTGGGAAAGCGCCCGGAAGCGAGAGCGCTTGTGAAGGAAGCTCTGAAGGAGGCGGATCCGGATGGGTTTGTGATCCCCTTTGCGGAGAATCACCGGTATCTGGCAGAGCTTTTGGAGAGTATGAAAACCGGGGAGGACGGCGATTTCGTCAAGCGGATCCTTGCGTTTGGGGAAGAAATGGAAGCCCGCCTGGAGAAAAAAGCGCTGCCGGAGGAGCTTTCCGATTTAACGGAGCGGGAACTTCTGATCGCGAGGCTTATTTCGGAGAGGCTCTCCAACCGGGAGATTGCCGAGCGGCTTTTCCTTTCCGAGGGGAGCGTCAAGCAGTATGTGAACCGGATCTACGGAAAGCTCCACATTGAGGGGGACACCCGGACCAAGCGGAAGCGGCTTTCCGAGAAACTCTTAACCAAAGGTTAATGGCATTTTAAAAAAAACCACGGTATCTTAAAGGTACGGTGGTTTTACTTTTTCCGGCAAAGGGGGGACGCTTCTGGAACGGAGGTACATTCAGGCGGTAAAGCCGCTTCCGGATCATATTTTGCAGGTGGACTTCGTTTCCGGGAGCCGGCTGCTTCTGGATATGAAGCCCTGCCTTGACAAGCTGCGGTTCCGGCCGATCCGGGATCTTTCTGTATGGAACAGTGCAGTGACCAACGGGATCTTTGTCCGCTTCGGCAACGTGGAAGTAAGCCATGACGAGCTGCTTTCTTTAGCGGAACGGGACGACCGGCCGGAAAACGGGAAGAAAGGATGGAACGAATGAGATATTTAAAGCGAATGGGAGCCTTTTTACTGGCGGCAGCGGTGGGGCTTTTCCTTTTCGGGTGCGGAGAGAAGGAAGAAGAACCCATCGCCGGGGACGACTGGCGGACAACGGGGGTCGTCTACGACCACGGCGTTCTGACCCGGGACGGGACGGACACGGAGGTCTGCGTCTGCCTGACCGAAAACAGCGCCATTTTTTATTACGATGAGCCGGAGCAGATCTATTACGATCAGGTGGATTTTCCTCACAGAATGGAGGATGCAACGTCAGCCTACGGCGGGACGTTTTTTGACGATCTGAACGGCGACGGGAACAGTGACGTCCGGGTGGATTTTTATTACAAAGACGACACCGAAACGACGCTTATCTGGTACTGGGACGAGGAAGATGGCTATGTGTTCCGAGAGGATGAGTCGGAGTTCCCGGTGGAAGAGGAAAACAATCTCCTCTCCTATACCGGCCTTTGGGAGTATATCGGCGAAAACGTCTGGATCCACATTTATGACGACGCCACCTGGAGCCTTGTGAACAGCGCCGACGAGGTGATCGATTCCGGCGTCGTTTTATCCGACGGCTCCGGCGTGGAGCTTCACTATGATGGGAACGGCGATGTGCTGCGGCTGACCCTTTCGGGAGACGGGGCGTTATTGGACGAGGTAAATGACGGCCGCCTGGAGCGGGTGGAGCAGATCGAGGCTCGTGTTCCCTATTTCGAGCAGGCGGGGATCTCCGTCAATGCGCAGATGGACGCCGGGACGTATCTTCTAACCGACGGCGCCTGCAGCTATCAGGGCATGGGAGAAGGGTACTCCACCGGAGACTGCTATTGGGAGCTGAACGAGGTGAATGATTTCACTCACGATGGCATTCGGGAGATCGAGTTTGACGCTTACTGCTACATTCCAGAGGAGTCCATCCCGAAAATTTACGACCAGCAGTTCTTCACCATCGTGACCTGCGCCCTTTACGATGCGTACAGCGGGATGTGGCTCACCGATGCGTCCACCTATGCGGATGCGAGCCGGGGCGAGAATCACTATGTCCATACCGTTGATTGGAACGGGGAAAGCTATGAGATCGAATATTTCTACTCCGTGGAATGGTCGGGTGCGGTAGGCGACTGGAACCAGGTGCTGAAAAAGAGCTACATCGTCTATCTGCCGGAAAATTACGACGGCTTGATCTTCGCCGCCCACGCTCAGCCGGACAACTATACGGACAGCGCAAAGCGGATGCAGCTGGACAGCATCTGCCCGGAGGCGGGGCTTTTGGATTGCGTGACCATCGATCCGGAGGCAGGCCTTTACTTTGCCGTCTGCTTCTGATGCGGAAAGGAGAACGCATATGGAACTGGGTACGGCAGTGGTGCTGCTTTTGCTTTTCCTTGCAGGCGGGGTCCTCTCCCTTCTCTGTCTGCGGGGGAAACGAAAGCTGCGGATGATTTGCGGGATCCTCTGTGGGTTGGGAGCGGTGCTTTGTGCCGTCTATATCGGCTTGACGCTGCTCTTTGTGGATGCGGTCGAGCATCAGCCGCCTTCGGCTCTGGTGCAGGGGATGACGGAAAAAATCTGAAAAACGCCCTCTCTGGCCTGTCTCATGCAGGAACAGGGAGGGCGTTTGACATTCTTTTTGAGAGCGGACGGTTTTCGGATAAAGCCGCGTTCTTATGCCGGAGCCGTGTAAAGCAAGAATTCAGAAAGGAGGGCACCCCTTGGCACAGGCTCAGAAGGCAGATACGGATTTTATGACAAAGCTCTCCACGTTTATCATGGATAAGCGGAACCTGTTTTTTTCATTACCATCGTGATGCTGATTTTTTCGCCTTTTCCCGGAACTGGGTAAACGTGGAAAACAGCCTGATCCCCTACCTTCCGGACGACGCCGAAACGAAGCAGGCATTGGATCTGATGGAGGAGCAGTTCGCCACCTACGGTATAGCGGAAGCGTTGAGCGGCCGCCTTTCCGACGTGAAGGGTGTCCAGAGCGTTTCCTTTGATCAGACCACGGATCATTACGCCAAATCTTCGGCGCTGTTTTCCGTGACCTTCGATTGCGACGAAACCGACGACTGGTGCCCGGATTCCTTGGAGGGAGTAAAGACGCTGCCGGCGGATTATGACCTTTATATTCCACCAGCTTGGGAAACGCCTTGACAGTGACCATCGATTCCGAGGTCAGCGGCATCATGCGGGCGAACATCGACGGCAAGGTGAACTTGAACGTTCTTTCCGGAGACGTCCGGGAGGAATCGCAGGCTCAGAGCGAGGAACAGGAGGAAAAGCGGAAGAAAAAAGCAGGGAAGCGGAAAAATTTTAAAAAGCGTGTTGTTTTCAAAAAGAAAAGTCCCGCAAACACATTGTTTACGGGACTTTTTCTGGTGCCGGTGGCGGGGGTCGAACCCGCACGGGTGTTAGCCCAACGGATTTTGAGTTATTTGCTCCACACGGAACACAGACGAACTCAGCCCCCTGTGGAGGTCGTTGACGGACACCAAAAGCCTTGCAAATACTACTGTTTTTGAAGCTGATGTGCAGAAAAGCTCCGCTTCGTCTGCCATTTCCGTTCTGTTCAATTTGGACGGAAATTTTGGATTTTGGAGGGACATCGGAGGGATGTGACCCACAAACGGAGCGCAACAGCACACGCAGTAGATTCATCAATTACAAACACATTATAGCGTATTTCTCTGCCATTGACAACACACTTTCCGAAAAAGAGGTATCGCTATGAGAACGCGCGCACACTATGAAAAACTTTTTGCTGCCTATCCTGATGTTGTCACTCTGCCTGAATTTCAAGCTATGCTGGGCGGTATCGGTGACAGCACAGCCCGAAAAATAATGCGGGCAAATAAGGTCAAACACTTTTATATCAGATGTACATACCTTATACCCAAAGCCTGCGTGATCGATTATGTGCTGAGCGAGGATTATGCGGGATACAGTAAGACACTCAAAGCGAGGGTTTGATCTTTAAGCCATTTGCAGAAATGCAGATGGCTTTTTCAATACCCGTACATAGCCGCCTGCTTCGCCGCAGGCGGCTAAATCTATGTAAAGGAGGAACCCCATATGGCGAATTGCAAAGTGATCGCGGTGACGAACCAAAAGGGAGGCGTGGGTAAAACCACGACCACCGCCAATCTCGGCATCGGACTGGCACAGGAGAACAAGCGGGTCTTGCTGATCGACGCCGATGCGCAAGGCTCCCTGACGCTTTCCCTCGGCTACCCGAAGCCGGATGAGCTGCCCGTGACGCTGGCGGATGTGATGCAGAATGTGATCGACGACACGCCCATGCCGGACAGCTACGGTATTTTGCACCATGGCGAAGGCGTAGACCTGCTCCCTGCGAACATCGACTTGTCGGGCATGGAAATTCGGCTCATCAACGCTATGAGCCGAGAGAGCGTACTGCGGACATATATCAATTCGGTCAAACCCCATTACGACTATATCCTCATTGACTGTATGCCCTCGCTCGGTATGATGCCGATCAACTCACTGGCCGCAGCGGACAGCGTGATCATTCCGTCGCAGCCGTCGTTTCTGTCGGCAAAGGGGCTGGATCTGCTGATGCAGTCCATCGCAAAGGTCAAACGGCAGATCAATCCCAAGCTGAAAATTGACGGCATCCTTTTTACGATGGTGGACAGCCGTACCAACGAGGCAAAGGAGATCATCGCTTCTCTGCGCGCCCACTACGGCGAGAAGATCCGTGTGTTTGGAACGGAAATACCCTTTTCCGTCCGAGCCGCAGAAACCAGCGGCCGGGGCAAGAGCATCTTTGCCCACGACAAGAACGGCAAGGTCGCCGCCGCATACCGTGCGCTGACAAAGGAGGTGTTGGAGATTGAGCGTAAAAACGAGAGATTTAGGGATGACGCCGCTCGATGACCTGTTCTCCACCGATGAAAGCCGTGCGGAATCGCAGCTTGAAAAGGTCGTGACGCTGAATCCTGCCGAGATCTCCGACTTCCCGAATCACCCGTTCAAGGTCAAACAGGACGAGGCAATGGCAGAGATGGTGGACAGCGTAAAGCAGTACGGCGTGCTGGTGCCTGCCCTTGTCCGCCCCAAAGCGGACGGCGGCTATGAGATGGTCGCCGGTCATAGGCGAAAATGCGCGGCGACGCTGGCGGGCATCACCGAAATGCCCTGCATCGTCCGCAATCTTACCGATGATGAAGCAACGATCATCATGGTGGACAGCAACTTGCAGCGAGAAACGATCTTGCCGTCCGAAAAGGCATTTGCCTATAAGATGAAGCTGGAAGCTATGAAGCGGCAGGGGCAAAGGTCGGATTTAACTTCGGCCCCACTGGAGCCGAAGTTAAAGGGCAGCCGTTCTAATGAGGAATTGGCTGCAAGCAGCCCGGACAGCAGATCACAAATTCAGCGTTTTATCCGCCTGACCGAACTGATTCCGCCGGTGCTTGACATGGTGGACAGCGGCAAGATCGCTTTCCGCCCCGCCGTGGAGCTTTCCTACCTCTCCAAAGAACAGCAGCAGAGCCTATATGACACGATGGAATGCGAGGACTGCACGCCGTCGCTGGCGCAAGCCATCAAAATGAAGGAGTTCAGCCGGGACGGGAAGCTGACGGAAGAAGTCATCCTCTCCATTATGCAGGAGGAAAAGCCGAACCAGCGTGAGCAGTTCAAAATGCCGAAAGAGCGTATCAGCAAGTATTTTGCTCCGGGGACGCCCGCACAGAAAATTGAAGATACCATCATCAAGGCATTGGAATTGTACCGCAGGCGGGAGCGCCAGCGGGATATGGAGCGATAGCCACTACCAAGGGGCAGCCATACCCATTTTCAATGTGTGTACGGCTGTGTCAGTGTGTTCCCCCTCTCCACACCTCACCCCCTCGAAACTACCTGTACTTCCCGAAAAAAGAGATAGTACAGCGGCGGCAGTTCTCACAGCTTTGCAGTTTTCGGCGGCGATCCGTACAATGAAAAGGCAAAGGAGGTCTGCGCATATGAAAAACGCAAAGATCATCGTCGTTTTAGCGCTGCTGACACTTTTTCTTTCGGGCTGTGCAAATGTGGATCGCTCCGAGGTGTCTGCGCCATCTTCTCAAGAAATGGTCGCGATCGAGCATGCACAAAGCACCGTGCCGCAGGAGAGCATAGCGGTTTCTGTTTCGGAAAGTACAGAGATTCCCGCAGAGAATACGGCCAAACCCGAAACGGAGAAAGCACAGCCGGAGGTTTCAATACCTGCCAAAGAGGAAACGCCGCCCGCCGTCAGCAGTCCCACGGAAATTGCCCCGCCGAAACCACCTGAACCCGAACCACCGACAGAACCAATGGCAACACAACCGCAGGAGCCCGAACTGCCCGCCGAAGAAGAACCCACAGAACCGGCGTTTGACATTCAGACTTGGGTCGACTACGCCAAAGCCTATGCCGAAAGCGTAGGACTACAGCTGGAAAGCTCAGCGGTGGATTGCTGGGACAATCCTATTGATGCCGACGCAGACTGCATCTATCTGGAACGGGATATTTGTTCCCGCCTGAACCGCTATGCGGCAGACGAAACCATTACGGATGTCTGGGTGTGGTACGAAGCGGTCGGAACAAACAGTTACCTGATCTATATCGGGTACGCATAATTTCACACGCTGAATGGAGCATCGCAGAAATGCGGTGCTTTTTTCATGTCAACAAGGAGATAAGCAAATGAAAAAATTCTATCGAAGGAGCATTTCGGGGCTGTTGGCCCTGCTGATCTGCTTCACAACCATTCTGAGCAGCGGCGTGACTGCCTTTGCCGCATCGTCCTCCGGGGAAACCGCCAAGTCCTACTCTGTGGCGTTTCCCAGAGATGGGGATGCCAATTTGGACACCAGCGGCACATGGGGACACGACGAACTCCACTATATGAACGGCTGGACATCCGGTGAAAAGACTTGGATGACGACACTGCACACCATCGGGGACTTTAACGGCCCGGCCTGTTACTGCATTGAGCCGGGCGTACCTCGCCTGCTGGAAAGAACCTACGCCCGCTATGGCGAAGATTACTGGAAGGACTATCCCTCTGAGTGCAACAGCACTATCGACGCCGATACCATCAAGACCCTGCTGGGGCGGATCATGCAGTACGGCTATCAGGGAAATCTGTCCCTTGGCTGGCGTTCTCAGAATGATGCGGATGCCGACAAGCTGGCCCTCATGATGGCGACGCAGGTGCTGGTATGGGAAACGGTAGTCGGAGAACGGGATGCCAATTTTAATCATGTTGACCCCGGCGGTGCAGATGCCGTGAAATCTGTTTATCGGACAAGTCACCCGCTGTACAGCCGCTTTTCTGCCTATTATGACAGCATAGAGGCCAGCGTGAAGAAGCATACCATCGTTCCCAGCTTCATGGCCCGGAGCACCGACAAGGCACAGATGGTCGAACTGAGCTGGGATGGCAGCCGTTATGCAATTACACTGACCGACACCAACGGTGTGCTGGGTGACTACACCTTTTCCTCCGAGCAGACGGGGATCACCTTTGTAACCAGCGGCAATACGCTGACCATCACTGCCGAAACAGCTCCGACGGAAACGGTGACGATTTCTGCTACCAAAAACAATACCCGTAAGGGTGTCGTGGTATGGAGCGACGGGCATTACGGCCCTGATGGCACGATGCAGGATGTGGTCACTTACAGCGCCACAATCAGCGATCCTGTCAAAGCCTATCTTAACCTGAAAGTGTCCTACGGCAGCACCAAGATCGTCAAGACCAGTGAGGACGGCAAGGTAGAGGGCATTTCCTTTACGATCACCGGCAACGGTGTGAACAAGACCGTTGTGACGGGCGCGGGCGGCGTCATTCAGATCGACAACCTTGCCCCCGGCGTTTACACCGTCACCGAGCAGAGCTACGACAAATACGAGCCGCAGGAAGTGCGCCGTGTCACCGTCGTCAGCGGTCAGGTGGCAACGGTCAATTTCAATAACACCTTGAAGCGCGGAACCCTCATCGTGACCAAGGCCTCCGAGGACGGATTGAATGAAGGCGTGAAGTTCCACCTTTATGGCACTTCGCTTTCGGGGCTTGCGGTGGATGAATACGCCGTGACCGACAGCACAGGCAAAGCCGTATTCTCCGATGTATTGGTCGGCACGGGCTACACGCTGGAAGAAGTCGATACGGCGATCCGCTATGTCGTCCCCGAAAAGCAGACGGCGGCAGTGGAATGGAACACCGTCACGAACAATAGCTTTACGAACATCCTGAAAAAGTGGAATGTCACCGTCACCAAGAGCGACACCGAAACAGGTCTGCCGCAGGGCGATGCCACCCTTGCCGGTGCTGTCTACGGCATCTATAAGGGCGACCAGCTTGTAGACACCTACACCACGGATGCCAACGGGCAGTTCACCACGAAATACTATGTCTGCGGCGACGACTGGACCATTCGTGAGATCATGCCCTCCGAGGGCTATCTGCTGGACAGCACTGTTTATCCCATCGGCGCAGAGGCGAAAAACTACACCGTGGAATATAACACCACCGCAAACGATGTGACCGAGCAGATCATCAAGGGCAAAATCGCCATCATCAAGCACACGGACGATGGCGAAACCCAGCTTGAAACGCCGGAGGCCGGCGCAGAGTTTGCGGTTTTCCTGAAAGCCGATGGCTCTTATGAAAGTGCAAAGGCATCCGAGCGTGACTACCTGACCTGCGATGAAAACGGCTATGCGGTCACAAAAGGCCTGCCCTACGGTATCTACACGGTGCATCAGACCAAGGGCTGGGACGGGCGTGAGCTGCTTCCCGATTTCGATGTGTATATTGCCAAGGATGGGCAGACCTATCGCTACCTTGCCAACAACCGCAATTTTGAGAGCTATATCAAAATCGTCAAGGTGGATGCCGAAACGGGAAAGGTCATTCCGCTGGCTGGTGCAGGCTTCCGGCTCTACCGCCCGGACGGGTCGCTCATTACGCAGACCTTCACCTATCCCGAAGTCACCACCATCGACACCTTTTACACGAATAGCGACGGCTACCTTATTACGCCCGAAAAGCTGGAATATGGCACGGGCTATTCGCTGGTGGAGGTTTCCGCCCCCTACGGCTACACGCTGAACAGCGAGCCGGTCTATTTCGATGTGACCGCCGACAATGCCACGGAGGAAAACGCCGTTACGGTGGTCGAGATCACAAAGCCAAACACGGCGCAACAGGGTGTGATCCGGATCAGCAAGAGCGGCGAGGTCTTTTCGTCTGTCACCGAGGCGGACGGCATCTATCAGCCGGTGTTTGCGGTCAAGGGGCTTGCGGGCGCAGTCTATGAGATCACCGCTGCCGAGGACATCATCACGCCGGACGACACGCTCCGCTATGCGGCCGGAGAGGTCGTCGATACCGTGACCACCGACGAATCGGGACTTGCCGAAAGCAAGCCGCTGTATCTCGGCAAATACGAGGTCAGGGAGATCACTGCACCCACCGGCTATGTGCTGAACACCGAAGTCTACACGGCAGAGCTTGTCTATGCCGGGCAGGAGGTCGAGATCACCGAAACCGCCGCCGACTTCTGCAATGAGCGACAGAAAGCCGCCGTTTCTCTGGATAAGGTCTTGGAGCAGGACAAGCGCTTCGACATCGGCAAGAACGGCGAGCTTTCCGCTGTGACCTTTGGGTTGTTCGCCGCCGAGGAGCTGACCGCCGCTGACGGCAGCATCATTCCCGCCGACGGCCTGCTGGAGATCGTGTCGGTGACCGAAAACGGTCATGCCGTCTGCAAGACCGACCTACCGTTTGGCAGCTACTATCTCAAAGAGCTTTCCACGGACGGACACTATATCCTCTCCGACGAAAAGTACCCCATCGTGTTTGAGTACGCCGGGCAGGACACGGCGCTGGTGGACATCAAGGCAAACGGCGGCGCACCCATCGAAAACAAACTGCTCTACGGCGAGATCCACGGACTGAAAAAGGACGAGGATGGCAGCGGCCTTGCCACTGCGCTGATTGGGCTGTTCCGTGCGGACTGCACCGAGTTTACGACGGAAAACGCCATCTTGACTTCCACCTCTGCCGAGGACGGCAGTTTTTCTTTTGTCCGTGTACCGTATGGCAACTGGATCGTGCGGGAGATCGAAGCTCCGACCGGCTTTGTGCTGTCGGAGAAAACCTACCCCGTGACCGTCGATGCGGACGGTGCGGTGATCGAGGTAGAGATCGAAAACACCCGCATCCGTGGCACGGTGCAGCTCACCAAGACCGACCGTGAATATCCCGACAACAAGCTGACGGGGGCGGAGTTCACCGTTTACCGTGACAGCAACGGCAACAAGGAACTGGATGCCGATGATGAACTGGTTGGCACTCTCACCGAAATCGGCATCGGCGTTTATGAAATGCCCGATCTGCTCTATGGCGGCTATATTGTCAAAGAAACGAAAGCGCCGGAGGGCTTCTATCTGGACGACAACGCCTACTATTTCGAGATCACCGAAAACGGCAAGACCGTGACCGTGGAGAACGAAGCCGGAAAGGGCTTTGTCAATGCGCCGCAGGCCGGCTCTCTGAAAATCATCAAGACTTCCTCGGATGGCAAAATTGAGGGTTTCTCGTTCCGAGTGACCGGTCCGAACGGATATGTCGGTGTGTTCACCACCGACAAAAACGGCGAAATCATCATTGAAAATCTCCGCATCGGTGAGTATGTGGTGTCCGAGGTGTCGGACGGCGCATCTTCCGCTTATGTGCTGCCCGCCGACAAGACGGCATCCGTGTTTGAGGGTGCGGTGACGAAAGTGGAGATGCACAACGAACTCCGTGACACGCCGAAAACCGGGGATGACAGCAATCCCGCCCTGTGGCTTGTCCTGCTCGGCGTTTCCGCTGCGGGCGCTGCTACGCTGGGCGTAGTCGGATTCAGAAAACGCAGAAAGGAGGACACAGAGTAATGGAACTGAAAACCATTCTTGCGATTGGGCTGGTCGTATTTATCGTCGGCGCTTTGATCTTCCTGAAGATCAGAGCCAAGAAAAAGTAAGCCTTGGGGCAGCGAAATCCGCTGCCCCTTTTACATATCCCGAAAATAGAAAAGGAGGCAAAATTATGGTTCATTTCTTTGATTCAGACATAGCGAAAAAATACGGAGTCAATGCGGCGGTGCTGGCCTGCTTTCTTTGGGACTGTATCGAGCAGAAAAGCACTGAGTCGCCGCAGTTTCACGAGGGCAAGGTCTGGGTGCGCTGTTCGGTGCAGATGATGACCGGCTTTTTCCCGTTTCTGTCCTATGATGAGATCCGCTACGCCCTGAAACGGCTGGTCAAGGGGCGGGTGCTCACCAAGGGTCGGTTCAACGAGAGCCGTTTTGACCGCACGAACTGGTACGCCTTTACCGAGTTCGGACAATTTCTGATGGCAGAAAGCGAGGGACGGACGCAATGAAGGACGGCAGACACATCATTTGGAGCAACGACATTGACTACGACGACTGGCGGGAGGACTTGGAGGAGCAGTACCCCGACCTCACCGAAGCCGAGCGTATGGAGCTGATGTATGAACTGAACGGCGACTACTTGGACGATGAGCGCTCCAATCTGGACATTCAGCTCTCCCGCCCCATTCTCGTTGTCGGTGATCTGGGGCTTTGGCATGGCCGCCGCATGGGATATAAGGAGATTCCGAGCGGCAACATCCGGGACTGCCTTTACAGCGAACGGAACATTGATTACAGCACATGGTATGTGGATAAAAACGGCGACTTCCGCTGCGATGCCATCCATCACGACGGCACGAACCATTATCTCTACCGTACCTATAAGGACGGCGTGAGCGACACACAGATCGAGAGCCTGAAAGAAAAACTCTACCGGGGCATTGCCACCCGTGCGGACATTACAAGAGTGACCCGCAGGCTGGGCGACGAGATCGCCCATGTTTACGGCTTTCTCATTCCCCGCAGGCAGGCGCCGGTACAGGAGCGATAACGGAGGCAAACGATCATGATGAATATAGCAGATACAAGGGACTGTGCCTTTGAAGCCTTTGTTACCAACCTCGGCAAATACAACGAGGGCTGTTTGGTGGGCGAATGGGTCAAGTTCCCCGTGACAAATGAAGAAATGCAGGTGGTTTTCCGGCGCATCGGCATCGGCCGCCGCTATGAAGAATGGTTCATCACCGATTACGACTGCCCGGACACGGCCATCGGCAAGGTGCTGGGCGAATACGAAAGCCTGAGCGAGCTGAATTATCTTGCCGGGCAGATCATGGAGATGCGGGAGAGCAGCGAGTTCTGGCAGGCGGTTTTGGACTTGGGCGAGAACACCGGCAGTGTGCAGGAGCTGATCAACCTGACCGAGAACCTGGACTGCTTTGATTACCTGTCCGGCGTGCGGAATGACTACGATCTCGGCTATTACTGGATCGAGGAAAGCGGCTGCTATGACACAAGCAGCCTCGGCGCACTGGCAAACTATATCGACTATGAGAGCTTCGGACGGGATATTCGGTATGAAGAAGGCGGCGTGTTCGGAGATAACGGATATGTGCGGTCAAACGGCGGCCGCTTCGTGGACATCTACGACGGCGACATCGAAAACATCCCAGACGAATACCGGGTCAGTTCACCCGCTCTTCCTGTCCGCTCCGCAGTCACACGGCAGACGGAACAGTCCGAACGATAAAATTTGCACCTTTGATATTGCCTTACGGTTTGGGTATAGTATAATAAAAACGATAAGGAAGTGAGCACCGTGAGCGACAACTATTTTGACCTGCCATCCCGCATCGAGGATGCCTTTGCGGAGATCGACAGCGATATTGTGATGGATCTGCTGAATACCGACGAGGACTACGCCGCGTTTTCCGACCGTATGGACAAGCTGAAAACGCAGTACCCCGTCATCGACAAAATGAACGAGGACAGCGGCGAGATCCGCATGACTGCCGAGGAGCATCGGGCGTATGTGGACTATCTGAACCTTGCCCGCCAAATGGAGGACATGGAACGGCAGCACATCTACTTCCGCGGACATACCGATGCCGTGGCGTATCTCAAAAAAATCAAAGCGATCTGACGCAGACGGCACGGAAACCCCGTGCCGTTTTCTGCATATACAGTTCTGTTATCTGCATATAAAACGGTCAAAGTATATGCAGATAACTACATAGCCGAGAGGTTTTCATTTTGAAAGCCTCTCGGCTATTTTTATGTCAGAACGGAGGTGAAACATATGCCATATATCCCGCCGGAGGTAGTGGCGCAGGCCCGTGAGATGGACTTGCTGACCTATCTGCGGACTTATGAGCCGCAGGAGCTGGTGCATTTCGGCGGCGGCACTTACTGTACCCGTGAGCACGACAGTCTGAAAATTTCCAACGGCAAATGGTGCTGGTTTTCCCGTGGGATCGGCGGCTATTCTGCGCTGGACTATCTCATTAAGGTCAAAGAGATGCCCTTTACGCAGGCAGTCGAAACCATTATGGGGAATCTGTCGGCGGCACCGCCCGCCTTTTCCCCGGCTCCGAAAACGCCGAAAGAAAAAGTGCTGCTTCTGCCGCAGGCCAACCGCAGCGCCACCCATGCCATAGAATATCTGCACCGCAGAGGGATCGATTATGAGCTGATCGACTTCTGCATCCGGACCGGCCGCCTTTACGAGAGCTATCCCTATCACAATGTGGTGTTCGTCGGCATGGACGCAGACGGAAAGCCCCGCTACGCCAACCAGCGAGGGATCGGCTCAAACTTCATCGGGGATGCCAACGGCAGCGACAAGCACTATTCCTTTGGAATCCCTGCGGCGGCCGCAAGCGACACGCTCCACCTGTTTGAGTCGGCGGTGGATCTACTGTCCTACGGGACGCTGCAAAAGCTGGACGGCAAGGACTGGCGCAGCGAAAACCTGCTCTCCCTCGCCGGTGTCTACAAGCCAAGGGCGAAAATCGAGGAAAGCAGCCTGCCCGCCGCGCTGGTGCGGCATCTTGCCGAGCATCCCCATATCCGCCGTGTGGTGCTGCGCCTTGATAACGACGCCACGGGACGGATCGCCGCCGAAACCATCAAGGCCCTGCTGCCGAGAAAATATGCGGTCACGGTGGACATCCAGCCGCCCCTGCAGGGCAAGGATTACAACGACTGCCTTTGTATGAGGCTGGGTCTGCCTATCACCAAGCGCGGAGAAAGGAGCAAAGAACGGTGAGCGACTATATGAGTCCGGGACGGCGCATCCGGCACTTTCGTATGCTGCGGGGCATGACGCAAAAGGCGCTGGGCATCGCAGCAGGCTTTCCGCCCGAAACTGCTGACATCCGCATCGCACAGTATGAATCTGGTGCAAGAACACCGAAACACGCTCTGCTCTGTGCGCTGGCGGAGGCGTTGGGCGTTTCGCCCTCGGCGCTGGACATTCCCCGTATCAAGAGCCGTGAGGCGCTGAGCCAACTGCTGCTTGCGCTGGAGGATGAATACGGGCTGACGATTACGATTACGGAAAGCGATGAAAGGAGCACTTGCAATGGAAAATGAAAAGATGATCAAGGTGGTACTGCTGGAACCGGGCAAGCTCGCCCGCACAGCCGAGATCGATGCGTCCCTTGCCGGGATGCAGAAAACGGTGGGCGGCCTGATCGAGCCGTTTTATCCCTTTGAGGAGCAGGTCTGCATCGTCTGCAATGAGGAAAGCAAGATCAACGGGATGCGCCCGAACCGCAGCGTGAAGAACGACGACGGCGTGATGGTGGATTTCATCTTCGGCCCCGCCTTTATCTGCGACTGCCGGAGTGAAAATCTGGACAGCCTTTCCGACGAGCAGATCGACCGCTACGGCAAGATATTCCGTTACCCTGAACACCTTGCGCGGGTGAACGGCACGCTGCTCGGCATCCCGTATCGTCCGCAGCCGGAGCAGGAGCGGTGATATTATTTCGGTCGGTAGCAAAATGTTCGGCCTATGGGACGAACGCCATGCACTGTACCAGCAAGCATCGCCGTTGTGATACCACAACGGCACTTGTCAGGGGTAGCCCCTGAAACCCTTTCGTCCCCATCTGAATGGCGGACGATATTTTTATACCCGAAAGGAGGTCACAGCCGGTGAATGAACCCATGACCTTTTTGGACTTTTTCAGCGGTGTCGGCGGTTTCCGCAAGGGCTTTGAGCTTTGCGGCATGGTCTGCAAAGGCCACTGCGAGATCGATAAATTCGCAGACCGCAGCTACCGTGCGATCCACGATGTAAAGGAGGATGAATGGTATGGCGAGGACATCACCAAAACCGAGCCCGCCGACCTGCCGAGGGTCAACCTTTGGGCAGGCGGATTCCCGTGTCAGGACATTTCTGTATCTGGCCGGCAACGAGGGCTTGCAGGCAAGCGAAGCTCTCTCTTTTTTGAAATCGTTAGACTCCTCAAAGGCACGCCTGCCGAGGATCGACCCGAATGGCTTGTCCTTGAAAATGTTAAAAATCTGCTCTCCGTTAATCGCGGATGGGACTTTGCGACCGTTCTCCATTCGTTGGCCGAAATCGGCTATCATATCGAATACGGACTGCTTAATTCACGCTTCCACGGCGTTCCGCAAAACCGGGAACGCATCTACCTTGTCGCTTATCGACATTTTAGAGCCGAGGGTGGACGAAAAGTATTTCCTGTCACCGCAGGCGACGGCAAGGCTCTTATACAACTGATCGGCGGCACGCAGGGCAAGCGTGTCTATGATCCCGTAGGCGTGAGCTGCACGCTGATGAGCGAGGGCGGCGGCTTTGCCGGACGCACGGGAATGTACTTCATCGACCTGTGCAAAGGTGAACCGAGGCTGACCGAGCACGCCCGCTGTATCAAAGCAAGGTATGACAGCGGCATTACCAACCACAGCGGCGATAAAAGCGGCGTTCTCTGCATGAGCGGCAAGTGCCCGGACCGCACCGAAGAAACGGCGCTCATTCAGCTAAAGCGAGGTGCACCGAGAATTTTGGAGCAGGAGCATACCAAATGCCTGATCGCAGGCTATGACAAGATCGGGGTCAGCAACCGGGGCGAAAGCTCCGGTATTTTTTATGGCTGCCGTGCCGTCCTCACCCCCGACCGGGAAAACAAGCGGCAGAACGGACGGCGCTTCAAGGAATGCGGTGAACCGGCTTTCTGCCTGAACACGCAGGACAAGCACGGCGTTTATCTCTGCGCCTGCGATTCCTGCGAATATGCCTTGCCCGTCAAGCGAGCAAAAGAAGCGGATCAGACCAAAGCTGAAAATGGCTCCGCAATTCCGCTCAGCTGCGGACGCATCCGCAAGCTGACACCCCGTGAGTGCTGGCGGCTGCAAGGCTTTTCGGACGATATGTTTGATCGAGCGGCCGCTGTCAATTCCGACGCCCAGCTTTACAAGCAGGCGGGCAACGGTGTGACGATTCCCGTTGTGTATGCGGTAGGCAAACGTATTGTTGAAATTCAAAACGAACTCAATTCGGAGGTGAAAATATGAGAAAACGCAATGTTCACATTCAATTCTGGCTCGACAAAAAGGAAGCCGAGGCGTTTCAAAAGAAAGTGAAGCGCAGCGGTCTTTCCCGTGAGGCGTATTTGCGGCACTTGGTAAATGGGCTTGAACCGCAGGACGCCCCGCCGCCCGACTACTACGCCATGATGAGGGAGCTTCACGGGATCGGTAACAACCTCAATCAGATCGCCGCAAAAGCCCATACCCTGAACGCACTGGATGTGCAGCGGTACGACGAGAACTGCCGTAAGCTGGATGAAGCCGTCAAGGCGATCACCGCAGCGGTCATTCTGCCCCACCACATGAAGTGATGCGTCTATGGCAACGACATCAATATGGCGGGTAAAAGGCTGGCTCGGCAAGGTGGTGATCTATGCGGAGAATCCCGAAAAGACGGCAAACCCAAAATTTTACGCCGACCGGGAACTGACCGAACAGGACGGGCAGCAGCTTTCCGATGTGATCCGCTACGCTGTCAATCCCGAGAAAACACAGGAAACGGGCAGCGAGGACGGCACACCGCTCCACCGCTTTGTGTCGGGCATCAACTGCTCTCCCGCCACCGCCCGTGACGAAATGCTTGCCGTAAAAAAGCGGTTCGGCAAGGAGGACGGCACGGTGGCCTATCACGGTTATCAGTCATTTGCTCCCGGCGAGGCCACGCCCGAACTGGCGCATGAGATCGGGATGAAGCTCGCCGCCCGTTTGTGGGGTGACCGTTATCAGGTGATTGTTGCAACCCACCTTGACAAAGAAAATCACCTGCACAATCATTTTGTGCTGAATACGGTGTCCTTTGTGGACGGCATCAAATACCACCGCACCAAAAAGGATTATCACGATATGCAGACTGTTTCCGATGAGCTTTGCCGTGAGTACCGTTTATCGGTGATTGAAAACCCACAGTACGGGAAAGCCAAGCAATACGGCGAATGGCGCGCCGAGCAGGAACAGCGCCCCACTTGGCGGGGGCTGATTCGCGCCGACATGGACGAGGCGATTCGGCAGTCTATGACCGAACGGCAGTTTTTCGATAATCTGCGGAAGAAAGGCTATGAGGTCAAGATCGGCAAAGATATTTCGGTCAGACCGCTGGGAAAGGAACGATTTGTGCGCCTGATGCGCAACTTCGGTGAGGACTACTCTCTGGATAACATCCGCAGGCGCATTTTATCCCAGGGCCGCCTCGAACGAAAAAAGCCCGAACAAAAGCCGGAAATCCTGCGGGTCAGACTGATCGGCAGCTTGAAAACCGCCCGCAAACTGACCGGATTTCGGGCGCTGTATGTTCACTACTGCTATCTGTTGGGCATCTTCCCGAAGAACCGCCCGCAGCAAAGCAGAAAACGGCTGCACTTTCTCTTGCGGGAGGATCTGTTGAAGCTGGACGCTATCACCGCCGAAACAAGGCTGCTTATAGGTCATCGGATCGACACCGCCGAGCAGCTTTTTTCCTACCGGGATAAGGTAAGCGAAAAAATCACCGTTCTGACCGAGAAACGCAAGCAACTCTATAAAACACAGCGGACGGCGGCGGTGAAGTCCGATCCCGAAAAGACGGCGGAGGTCAAAGCGCAGATCGCCGCACTTTCCAAAGAGCTTGCCGCACTGCGGAAGAAGGTGATTTTATGTAACAGCATTGCCGAGCGTTCCGGCGTGATTAAGGAAAGAATCAAAGCTGTCCGTGAAGACGAGCACATCAAAGAAAAGGAGAAATGTGACCGCACCGAACAGCAGAAAGCCGTCAGATGATCGGCGGTCACACAAAATTTGCAGGCAAATTTTCTAAGCACGAAGGAGATGACGAAATATGTACAATTCCGGTGACGCAGCGGAGCAAGTGGTACGGATCAGTTTGGAGGGTACGGAAGTTGCCCTGAAGCTGACCGGCTCGGCGGCAAAGAATATCGCTGCCATGCTCTATGCTGTCTGGAAAAACCGAGATAAGAACAAGACCAAAGGCCACCAGCGGCTCTCCGCCATGCTCAAAAGCGGCAAGGAGCTGAAAGTGTTTACCGTCAGCGAGGAGCATCTGAAACAGTTTGCAACCGAAGCCAAACGATACGGTGTTGTCTACTGTGCCCTGCGTGGCAAAGAGCGTTCCGCTGACGGTATGGTAGACATTATGGTGCGTGCCGAGGATGCGTCCAAGATCAACCGCATCGTGGAGCGCTTCAAGCTGGCGACGGTCGATGCCGTTTCCATCAAGCGGGACATTGCGCAGTCCAAGGCGGACAAAGCCGCCCCGTCTGCCCCCGAGCAGGAGAAACCCGACAAAGCGGCGGACGACCGCCTGCTGGATGACCTGCTGGGCGCACCCGTTCAAAAGGAGAAACACGCATTTCCAAACCCTGCGGCGGCAAAGACGGAGAAATCCCATCCGTCCGCGCCTACCTCCGAGAAGCAAAGCAGAACCGCCGAGGGTACTGCTAAATCTCCCGAAGAACGCCCCTCTGTCCGTGAGGAACTGCGGGAAATTCGGGAGAGCAGGCAGAAAGAGACGGCAGAGCCGAGCATTTCCGAACCCACCCTGTCGAAAGAGCCGAAAAAGCAGCCGACAACCACTCACAAGCAGCCTTCCCGAAAGAAACCGAAGAAAGCAAAGGAGCGATAAGCCATGAGCAATTTTGATGATATTTTTGAATCCGCCCCACAGACCGACGAATTTGACAAGGAGGCGTGGGCGGCAAAGAAAAAGGCGGAGCGCGACGAGGTTTACGCTCTGGCCGATGCCACCGCCGAGGCGGTCTGCGCTGACGGCAGCAAGTTCCGTAACTATCTGGATGTGCAGGCGACTTTCCGCAACTACTCTGCCACCAACGCCCTGTTGATCCTTGCAACGAAGCCGGATGCCCGCAGGCTGGGCGACAAAGATTTCTGGCGGGATCAGGGCGTGTATATCAAGCGGCAGGAGTTTGGCCGCCCCATCAAGATCGTCGAGTCTAACGGCGAGTACACCCGTGACGACGGCAGCATCGGCGTGTCCTACAACATCAAGCGGGTCTATGACATCTCGCAGACCACTGCCCGGACGAGAGCGCCGCAGGCGGTTTTCCATGATGCACGGGCACTGCTGAACGCCCTGATCTACAAGCGCCCCGCACCGGTGCAGTCCGTGGATGAGCTGCCGAACGGCATAGATGCCGTGTATGACCGTGAGCAGAACGCCGTTTTTGTCCGCCGCGGGCTTTCGGCAAACGACCTGTTCTGCGGCCTGTCCAAGGCACTGGCGCAGGCGGAGCTTGCCCGGACCGGCGAGGAACACACCGAAGAAAATGCCGGTTTCAAGGCACAGTGCGTTTCCTATATCCTCGGTAAAGAGTTTGGCGTGGATGTGAGTGGCTACGCCTTTGAAGCGCCCGCCGATTTTCTGCGCACCGATGACCCGCAGACGATCCGTGCCGAGCTGACCGACATTCGGGACACCGCCTATGACATTTCCGCAAGGATGATGCGGTCGCTGGAACAGAGCAAAGCGCCCCGTCAGAGTGAACAGGAGCGATGACTATGGGAAAACAGGAAAAGCGGGTATTGACCCTTGACCGCTATGAGCACAGTGTTGTGGTCAATGCCCTCAATGAAATGCGGAACGATCTGCTGGAGGAAGAACGCCCCACCGACATTGTTGACGAAGTTCTTTTGAAGGTGATCGACGCCCCCGCAAAGAAGGTAAGGTGCCGGAACGATGAAGCGAGAGAATAACCCTCTTGTCCTCTGCCTGTTCGGTATTCTCCCCGTGGTGTGGCTGGGGCTGCTGCTCGCCCCTGCCGCCCACGGCGGTCTGCCGGAGATCGTCGCCCGGTTTCCCGCGGTGATGAACGACCCGTTTCATATCGAACTTTGCGGGGACAGCCTGAAAACTGTTCTCGTTCTGCTCTGTGCTTACGGGCTTGCGGTGGGTGTCATTCTATCGTCCCGCCGCAATTACCGCCGTGGCGAGGAACACGGTTCGGCCAAGTGGGGCTCGGCTCGAACCGTCAACCGAAAATACCGGGCAGCCGCTCCGGAGGACAACAAGATCTTCACACAGAATGTCCGTATGGGGCTGGACGGACGAAAGCACCGCCGCAACCTCAATACGGTCGTGGTCGGCGGCAGCGGTGCAGGCAAAACGAGGTTTTACGCAAAACCGAATTTGTGTCAGGCCAACACGAGCTTTACCGTGCTGGACCCGAAGGGAGAACTGCTGCGAAGCACGGGACATCTGCTGCGGCAAAAGGGTTATGAGGTGCGTGTGCTGGATCTTCTGAACATGGAAAAAAGCCACTGCTACAATCCGTTTGTCTACCTGCGGGACGACAACGATGTGCAGCGGCTTGTGACCAATCTGTTCAAGAGCACCACGCCGAAAGGCAGCCAGTCCAACGATCCCTTTTGGGATACGGCTGCATCTATGCTTCTGCTGGCGCTGATCTTCTATCTGAAATATGAAGCGCCGCCCGACGAGCAGAACTTTCCGATGGTCATGGAGATGCTGCGTGCGGCGGATGTGCGGGAGGACTGCGACGAATACACCTCGCCGCTGGACGAGCTGTTTGAACGGCTGGAGATGCGGGAACCCGACCACATCGCCGTGAAATATTACAAGGACTATCACTCCGGCAGCGCCAAAACGCTGAAATCCATTCAGATCACGCTGGCGGCAAGGCTCGAAAAATTCAACCTGTCCTCACTGGCAGCGCTGACCGCTACGGACGAGCTGGATCTGCCGTCCCTTGGAGAAAAGAAAGTGGCGCTTTTTGCCCTGATCCCCGACAATGACACCAGCTTTAATTTCTTGGTCAGCATCCTGTACACCCAGCTTTTTCAGCAGCTATTCTATCTGGCCGACCACAAATACGGCGGCAGTCTGCCCGTCCCCGTCCACTTCTTGATGGACGAGTTCAGCAATGTCAGTCTGCCGGAGGACTTTTCCAAGATCCTTGCGGTCATGCGTTCCCGCAATGTGTATGTATCGATCATTCTGCAAAATGTAGCGGCACTCAAAGCACTGTTTGAAAAGGAATGGGAGTCGATACTCGGCAACTGCGACGAGTTCCTTTACCTCGGCGGCAACGAAACTTCGACCCACAAGCTGATCTCGGAATCCTATCTCGGCAAATCCACCATCGACACCAACACCTACGGCAAATCATCCGGGCGCAACGGCAATTACAGCACGAACTATCAGATCAGCGGCAGAGAGCTTCTGACGCCGGACGAGGTGCGTATGCTGGACAACCGTTACGCTCTTTTGTTTATCCGTGGTGAGCGGCCGGTGATGGATGAAAAATACGACATTCTGAAGCACCCGAACATTGCGCTGACCGAGGACGGCGGCGCAGCACCCTATGAACACGGCGGGACGGAAAATGCCGTTGCGACGCTCTCGTTTGCAGGCGCTGCCGCCGAAACGCTGTTTGAACTAAGTGAACCCATACCCGATTATGAGCTTCTGTCCGACGAGGATATAGAGGCTCTTTTTTAATTCAATTCAAGGAGGATAAACCCATGAAGAACAACAAAAAGACTGCAACCAAGCTGCCTGTGCCCAGCAAGGTCAGAAAGGGCTTCCGTTTCTACTGTGCCGCTGTGCTGTCGGTGGCCCTTGTGCTCGGCTGCTCCGTTACGGCCTTTGCCGCCAATGACCCGATCGCCGTTGTGAACAACCTGAGCGATTTCATTTTCGGCCTGATCCGTGCGGTCGGACTGATCCTGCTCGGCTGGGGTATCGTGCAGGTGGGACTTTCGTTCCAGTCCCACGATCCCAGCCAGCGCAGCAACGGCTTTCTCACCCTTGCAGGCGGCATCGTCATTACCTTTGCCAAAGAAATTCTCAACCTGATCACGGGCTGAAAGGAGGCCACGGATGGAAAAGTGTGAGTGCTATATCCACTCTCTGAAACAGGGAGAAAACCATGTACTCGGTGAGGCGACGATCCTCAAACGCATCGGGGACAACGACTACCTTGCCGAATACAACGGCGTGAAGTGCCACGCCATATTCAACCCCTTTGCCGGACGCTACTTTGTGGACGATGTGTACGGCGTGATCCGCAGTTCGCACGACCGGGACAGCAGATAAATGATACGGCGCACGGGGCAGGCCACTTCGGCCTGCCCCTATTTGCCGGAAAGGAGGAAGCTGTGAAGAAATACAGCATTATTTACGCAGACCCGCCTTGGCGGTACAAGGTCTATTCTAAAAAGGGACTTGGGCGCTCCGCCGAATCCCACTACCCGACAATGGAGCTGGAAGATATACGGGCGCTGCCGGTCGGCACACTTGCCGCAGACGACTGCGTATTGTTTCTATGGACAACGATCCCGCTGCTGCACGACTGCTTTTCGGTCATGCGTGCATGGGGCTTTTCGTATAAGACGGTGGCTTTCGTGTGGATCAAGCAGAACCGCAAGTCCGACAGCCTGTTTTGGGGCATGGGGCACTGGACGAGAGCCAATGCGGAGTTCTGTATGCTTGCCACCAAAGGCCACCCGAAGCGCCGCTCGACCGGGGTGCATCAAGTCATTCTCTCCCACATTGAGGAACACAGCAAGAAACCGGAAGAAGCAAGGCGGCGCATCGTCGAGCTGATGGGCGATCTGCCCCGCATTGAGCTGTTCGCCCGTCAGAAAGCGGACGGCTGGGATGTTTGGGGCAACGAGGTCGCCTGCGATATTGCGCTGACGGGAGGTGAGCCGAATGTCGGATAACTGGATCGTGCAGAATTTGGAGAATGCGCTTGAAACATGGAACGAAAAGCTGGCGGAGATATGGCAGCTCATTACGCAGTCGCCGGAACAGTTCAAGGGCGGCACGATCTGGAATGTGATCGTCGGCATCCACGGTGCGGTGCAGGCCATCGGCCTTGCGCTGCTCGTTTTATTCTTTGTGGTGGGCGTGATGAAAACCTGCGGCAGCTTTGCGGAACTGAAGCGGCCGGAACACGCCCTCAAAGTGTTTATCCGTTTTGCCCTTGCCAAAGCCGCCGTCACATACGGCTTGGAGCTGATGATCGCCCTGTTCAACATCGTGCAGGGGCTGATCTCTACCATCATGAACGCCGCAGGCTTCGGCGCGGCGCAGGAAACCGTGCTGCCCGCCGAGATCGTGACCGCCGTGGAGGACTGCGGTTTCTTTGAAAGCATCCCATTGTGGGCAGTGACCTTGATCGGCGGGCTGTTTATCACGGTTTTGTCGTTTATCATGATCATGACCGTGTACGGCAGGTTTTTCAAACTGTATCTTTACACTGCCATTGCGCCGGTTCCGCTCTCGGCCTTTGCGGGCGAGCCGTCACAGAACATCGGCAAGAGTTTTATCAAGAGCTATGCCGCTGTCTGCTTGGATGGTGCAATTATCGTACTGGCCTGCATCATCTTCTCCCTGTTTGCATCCAGCCCGCCCGTTGTCGATCCCGACGCTGCGGCGGTAACGCAGGTGTGGTCGTATGTGGGCGAGTTGGTTTTTAATATGCTGGTGCTCGTCGGCGCTGTCAAAATGGCAGACCGTGTTGTGCGTGAAATGATGGGACTGTAAAGGAGGAAGAAATTTGGAAGTGAAAATCAATCGGGAAATCCGCAACTATACGGAATCCATGTTTTTCGGGCTGTCCATGCGGCAGTTTGTTTTTTCTATTTTGGCGATCCTCGTCGCCGTGGGGCTGTACTTTCTGCTGAAACCCCACTTCGGGACGGAAACCGTCAGTTGGATGTGTATTCTCGGCGCCGCACCCTTTGCTGCGCTGGGCTTTATCACCTACCACGGCATGACCGCCGAGCAATTCCTCTGGGCGTGGCTGCGCTCGGAACTGTTAGAATCGAAAGAGCTTCGCTTTGAGGCATCAAATCTCTACTATGAAGCGCTGAAAGACACATTGGAGGGAGGAAAATCATGATCAAAACGCTGAAAAACCTGCTGAAACAGGACAAGGAGCGGTACACCGTGCCCCGCAAGGTGCAGGATGTGATCCCTATCCGCCGCATCTGGAAGGACGGCATTTTTCAGGTGGGCAGCCGTTTTTCCAAGACCTATCAGTTTAGCGACATCAACTACCTTGTGGCAAGCCGAGAGGACAAGGAGCAGATGTTCCTTGCCTACTCGGAGCTGCTGAACAGTCTGGATTCCGGGGCGACGACGAAGATCACCATCAACAACCGCAGGCTTAACCGGGCAAATTTCGAGCAATCAATCTTAATGCCCATGCGGGGCGACACCTGCGATGTGTACCGCCGGGAATACAATCAAATGCTGCTGGACAAGGCAACCGGCGCCAACGGCATCATTCAGGAGAAATATATCACGGTGTCGGTCTGCAAAAAGGACATCGAAGAAGCCCGCACCTACTTTGCCCGGATCGGTGCCGACCTGATCGCTCATTTCGCCGCCCTCGGTTCTAAGTGTACCGAGCTGGACGCCGCCGAAAAGCTGCGTGTGCTCCACGACTTCTACCGCCAAGGTGAAGAAGCGGCGTTTCACTTCGACCCGCAGGATATGATGCGCAAGGGGCATGACTTCAAGGACTATATCTGCCCTGACTCGATGGAGAAAAGCAGCGACTGTCTGAAGCTGGGCGAGAAATACTGCCGTGTCTTGTTTTTGAAAGACTACGCTTCGTATATCAAAGACAGCATGGTTACAGAGCTGACCGACTTCAACCGAAATATGATGCTGTCGATCGATGTTGTGCCGATCCCCACCGATGAAGCCGTGCGGGAGGTGGAAAATCGTCTGCTGGGCATCGAAACCAACATCACCAACTGGCAGCGCAGGCAGAACGCCAACAACAATTTCTCCGCCGTCGTCCCCTATGATATGGAGCTCCAGCGCAAGGAGAGCAAGGAATTTCTGGACGACCTGACCACGAGGGATCAGCGGATGATGCTGGCGGTCATTACGATGGTCATTACTGCCGATGACAAAAAGCAGCTCGACAGCGATACCGAAACGGTGCTCGCCGTGGCAAGAAAGCATATGTGCCAGCTTGCCGTTCTGAAATTCCAGCAGTTGGACGGGCTGAACACCGTTCTCCCCATCGGCACACGGAGGATCAATGCGTTCCGCACCCTCACCACCGAAAGCCTTGCAGTATTCATGCCCTTTAAGGTGCAGGAGGTACAGGACAAGGGCGGCATTTACTTCGGAGAGAACGCCATCTCCCACAACCTAATCATGTGCAACAAGGCAAATCTTCTGAACCAGTCGGCGTTTCTGTTGGGCGTGCCCGGTTCTGGCAAATCGTTCAGCGCTAAGGAGCTGATTGCTTTCCTCATTCTGAACACCGCCGATGATGTGCTGATCTGCGATCCCGAAAACGAATTTGGTGCGCTGGCAGCGGCTCTGGGCAAGGAAACGGCGACCGTCATTCATATGGCGGCAGGCGGCAAAGACCGTTTGAACGCCATGTATATGGTGGACGGCTACGGCGAGAACAACCCCATTGTGGAGAAATCGCAGTTCATCATGTCCCTTGTGGAGCAGATCGACAAGGCCGGTGTCGGCCCGCAGCAGAAATCCATCATCGACCGCTGCACGGCGCTGGTGTATCAGGATGCCGAGCGGACGGGAAAACCCGCTACGCTCTGTGACCTGCGAAACAAACTGCTGGAACAGCCCGAAGAAAAGGCCAAGGAGATCGCCTTGTCGCTGGAGTTGTTCACCACTGGCTCACTGGATATTTTCGGACATGAAAGCACCGTCGATCTCGATAAGCGCATCGTCGTATTCGATATTCACGGCCTTGGTGAACAGCTGAAGCCGACGGGACTGCTGGTGATCACAGACACCATCCTCAACCGTGTTACCCTCAACTGGAAGAAGGGCAAGCGCACCCACATCTTCATCGACGAATTTCATGTCGTTTTTGAAAACGAGCAGAGCGGCATTTTCTTCAATTCCGCTTGGAGGCAGTTCAGAAAGAGAAACGGCTACCCGACCGCCATCACGCAGAATGTGGAATATCTGCTGGACTCCGTGCAGGCAAGCACCATGCTTTCCAACTCCGAGTTTGTGGTCATGCTCAATCAGGCGTTTTCCGACCGTGCCAAGCTCTCGAAGCTCCTGAACATCTCCGATGAGCAGATGAGCTATGTTACCAACGCCGACGCTGGCTGCGGGCTGATCAAGTACGGTTCGGCGCTGGTGCCGTTTATCAACCGCTTTCCCAAAGATACCGAGCTTTACCGCTTGATGACGACGCGCCCCGGTGAGGGTGTGTTCGGCAGCGGAAACGCATCTTAATAGGAGGTCATATATGAAAAGCAAATATCTGATGATCGGGGCGGCCGTATGTGCCGCCCTTTTCCTTTTCTCCGGCATCATGCTCTGTCGGCAGTATGCGGACGAACAGCAGAGCGCCGAAGCCTTTGAGCAGATTGCCGCACTGGTGGAAACCGAACCGGCACCCGCCGACACGCCGCCGGAAACCGAGCCGCTGCCGGAACTGACGGCATTTGAAAAGTACCGGGCGGTGCAGGAGCAGAACAGCGACTTTTTGGGCTGGCTCTCCATCCTCGGCACGAACATCGACTATCCCGTGATGCAGACCGTGGACGAGCCGAATTTCTATCTGAAACGGGGCTTTGACAAGCAGTACAGCGATTACGGCGTGCCCTATGTGCAGGAAAACTGCGACCTTGCGCTGTCCGACAACTGCGTGATCTACGGCCATCACATGAACAACGGGACGATGTTTGCCGATCTCTGCAAATATGAAAGCGAGGACTTTTATCAGGAGCACAAAACCATCCGCTTTGATACGCTGTCCGGCTTTGGCGAATATGAGATCATGGCGGTGTTCAAGACCGTTGCCTATTCCGAGCAGGGTTTCAAGTATTACCACTTCACCCGTGCGGAATCGGCGGAGGATTTTGACGCCTATATTGCTCAATGCAAGGCGCTATCTCTCTACGACACCGGCGTAACGGCGGAATACGGCGATAAGCTGATCACGCTCTCCACCTGCGAATACAGCCGCAAAAACGGGCGCATGGTCGTTGTCGCCAAGCGGATCGCCGCACCCTCTGCGGAGGCGGGCAGCAATGAAGCCTGAAAAATATGTAGTGTCCCTTTCGGGCGGCAAGGATTCAACGGCGGTGCTCCTGCGCCTGTTGGAAGAAAAACGACCCGTTGATCTGATCCTCTTTTGCGATACAGGACTGGAATTTCCGCAGATGTACGAGCATCTTGCCCGATTGGAGGCATATATCGGCAGACCCATTACCCGGCTGAAAGCGGAGCACGATTTTGAATACTACTTCCTGCACTACACGCCGAAACGAAAAAATCCTGTCTTGGCGCAGTACAGCGGCATGAGCTGGGCAGGCCCGCGCAATCGCTGGTGTACGGGCATCCTCAAAACCCGTGTGGTGGACGCCTATCTGAAAGAACTGAGGAAGAGTTACACGGTCATTGAATATGTCGGTATTGCCGCCGACGAGCCGAAGCGCCTCAAGGACAAGACCTATCCGCTTGCAGAATGGGGTATGACCGAAAAGGACTGTCTGAACTACTGCTATGAACGGGGCTTTGATTGGGGCGGCCTGTATGAGATCTTCCACCGGGTTTCCTGCTGGTGCTGTCCTCTGCAAAGTCTGGACGAACTGCGAAAGCTGCACCGGCGTTTCCCCGACCTCTGGCAGCAGCTCGAAACTTGGGACGATGCCACTTGGCGTACTTTTATCAAGGGGTATTCCGCCCGTGATCTCGCCGTCCGTTTTGACTTTGAGGAACGGTGGCAAAAAGCCGGTGGGAATCTCCGCAGTCGTGCGTTTTATGCGGCGATGCGGGAAGAAATTCAACGGCGCAGAACGGAGGTGAAGCCATGCCTGACATCAAGACGAGAGATGTTGTCAAGGGAACGGTAAAGGCGATCGACAAATCGGCGGTAGCCGCCGAGCGCATGAAAGATGCCTATGTCCGCACCAAAGACAAGGCGGAGCACACCGTTTTTGCGGCGGAATCCTCTCCCGAAGAATACGCCGCCGACCGCACTTTGACCGGGACGGAAACGGCAGTTCACGAAGTTGCCCACGGGCTGGATAAGGCCGGCCGCAAGGGTGTAAAAACCACCAAGGAGAATATCTCCAAGGCAAGGGATTATTTTCAGCGAAGAAAGACCGACTTGCCGAAGAAACAGGCACAGGACACCATGCGGCGGGTGCGCCACTCTGCCGATACCACGCAAAAGACGATCAAAACGGTAGACCGCAGCGGCAAGACCATCAAGCAGACGGCAAAATCTACGGGAAAGGCGACGGTCAAGACCACGCAGAAAACCATCAAGACTGCCGAGCAGACCGCCCGGACGACCATAAAAACGACGCAGGCTGCGGCAAAAACGGCACAGAAAACTGCGCAGGCCACGGCAAAAGCCGCCAAAACTGCGGCGCAGACCGCCCGTGCGGCAGCAAAAGCGACTGCGGCAGGCATCAAGGCGGCGGTCAAGGCTGCCGCTGCCGCCGTCAAAGCCATCATTGCCGGAACAAAGGCGCTGATCGCCGCCATCGCTGCGGGCGGGTGGATCGCCGTTGTCGTAATTATCGTTATCTGTCTGATCGGGCTGATCGTCGGCTCCTGCTTCGGCATCTTCTTCTCCGGCGAGGACAGCGGCACGGGACAGACCATGCGGCAGGCCGTGCAGGAGATCAACGCCGACTATCAATCGCAGATTGACACCACAAGGGCAAACATCACCTACGACGAGCTGGAAATGTCCGGCTCCCGTGCGGTCTGGCCGGAGGTGCTGGCGGTGTATGCCGTGAAAACCACCACCGACCCCGATGATCCGCAGGAGGTCGCTACGGTGGACGATGCCAAGAAAGCCATCCTCAAAGATATTTTCTGGCGGATGAACGAGCTATCTTCCCGCACCGAGAGCAAGACCGAAGAAGTCATCACCGAAACTGACGACGGTCACGGGAACATCGTGGAAACCACCACGACAGTCACGCACACCTACCTTTATATCACGGTCAGCCACCAGACGGCCGAGGAAATGGCAGAGCATTTTAACTTCACCGCCGACCAGCGGCAGCAGCTCTCCGAATTGCTTGCCGAGGAAAACCGCAGTATGTGGTCTGCTGTCCTTTACGGCATCTATTCCGGGGATGATGCCATCGTTACGGTGGCCTTGTCGCAGATCGGCAATGTGGGCGGTGCGCCTTATTGGTCGTGGTACGGCTTTAACTCTCGTGTGGAATGGTGCGCCTGTTTCGTTTCGTGGTGTGCCAACGAGTGCGGCTATATCGACGCAGGCGTTATCCCGAAATTTGCAGGCTGCGTCTGGGGTGTCGAATGGTTCAGAGATCGCGGACTATGGCAGGACAACAGCTACGAACCCCGTCCCGGTGACATTATCTTTTTCGATTGGGATAATAAAGGTTCGTCAGGCCCGCAGGACGGAGAATCCGATCATGTGGGGATTGTTGAAAAAGTCGAGAACGGCACAGTTTACACCGTGGAGGGCAATTCCGGCGATAGTTGCCGAGAAAATCACTATGCCATAGGGTATTATGAGATATTGGGGTATGGTATGCCGCAGTATTAAAATTCATTTCGGCTGTTTGTATTAAACAGCCGAATACATACGCTTTTCAAAAAAGTCTGCAAATGCAAACCAAACACTTGTATTTTAGTGATTTAAGTGCTATGATAGAGTTAATAAGTCTATTCGGAGGAACGAAATGAAAGTTTGTTATAATAAGCTTTGGAAACTGCTTATAGATAAAGGGATGAAAAAAAGTCAATTAAGAGTGGCGGTTGGTGCAAGCAAAAGCACTTTTGCTAAACTTGGGAAAAACGAAAATGTCACACTTCCTGTTTTGCTTGATATATGCGAATATCTAAACTGTGACTTTGGCGATATTATGGAAGCTGTGCCGGAAATTAAGGAGCAATAAAATGAGTGAACAAATTTTAATAGTAGACGATGAAAAGGAGATAGCCGATCTAATAGAGGTATATCTTAAAAATGATGGTTACATGGTACATAAATTTTATAATGGTCTGGATGCTTTGGAATGTATTGAAACGCAAAAAATGGATTTGGCAATTTTAGATGTAATGCTTCCAGATATTGATGGATTTCGTATTTGTCAGAAAATCAGAAAACAGTATTATTATCCTATTATAATTCTGACGGCAAAAGTTGAGGATACTGATAAAATTATGGGACTTACCATCGGAGCTGATGATTACATTACAAAACCTTTCAATCCTTTGGAGGTTGTAGCAAGAGTAAAAACGCAACTTCGCCGTTATGTTCGTTATAATAATGCGGCTAATACCAAGGAAATAGATGCTCCCATTGCAGAACATGATGTAAGAGGACTTATTATAAACAAGAATACTCACAAATGTACTTTGTATGGAAAAGAGGTTACTTTGACACCTATTGAGTTTTCTATCCTCTGGTACTTATGTGAGAACAGAGGAAAAGTTATACCGTCTGAAGAATTGTTTGAAAATGTTTGGGGCGAGCAGTACCTTGATAACAATAATACTGTTATGGCTCATATCGGAAGATTGAGGGAAAAGCTTAATGAGCCTGCAAAAAAACCGAAATTTATAAAAACTGTGTGGGGAGTGGGATATACCATTGAAAAATAAAAGAAATAGCGAAAGAGATGATTATCGTCTTCTTAAAAACAAATTATTGATTAGAACTTTTGGAATGTTGTTTTTTGCGTTTGCTTTTTTAGCAGCCTTGTACTCTCTATTTTTAAAAGGGCACATAGCAGACACTTTTGTGGGTTTTTTGGATAATTTTGTCTACCATGATTATGACCGAGCTTATAATGTATATTCAATATATATTAGAGATTATATGAGTCTTTTCTTCGTAGTGCTTTCCTTACTGTTATTTGCAATTATTTTGCGCTTTTATCTAAATGAATTTTCCAAGTATTTCAAAGAAATTAACCGTAGTATAGATGCTCTGATAGAAGAAAATTCAGGAGATATTGTTTTGCCTTCTGAATTAACTGCAATCGAAAAGAAAATCAATCATATTAAGCATACTCTTGAACAACGAAAGCTGGCAGCAGAGCTTTCAGAACAGCGGAAAAATGACCTTGTTGTTTATCTTGCCCACGATTTGAAAACCCCACTCACCTCAGTAATTGGGTATTTAACTTTACTGCGGGACGAAAACAAAATTTCCGAAGAATTAAGAGAAAAGTATTTGTCAATTTCTTTGGAAAAAGCAGAACATCTTGAGGATTTAATTAACGAATTTTTTGAAATCACGCGGTTTAATCTTTCTAATATCACTCTTGAGTACAGCAGGGTCAATTTGACCCGTATGCTTGAACAACTTACATACGAGTTCAAACCAATGTTTTTAGAGAAGAATTTAAAATGTGAGCTTGAAATAGCCCCAGACACTATGATAAAGTGCGATGTCAATAAGATGCAGCGCGTTTTTGATAATCTGCTGAGAAATGCAGTGAATTATAGCTTTGATGACAGCACGATTCATATTGCTGTAAAACAAAACGGTGAAAATTTGTGTATTCAGTTTACCAATTGCGGCAATACCATTCCAAAAGAAAAGCTTGTACGCATTTTTGAACAGTTTTATCGTCTTGATGTTGCACGAAGTTCCAGAAGCGGAGGTGCAGGATTGGGTCTTGCAGTTGCAAAAGAAATCGTTGAGCTTCATAACGGAACAATTACCGCAAAAAGTGAAAATGAGCAAATCGAATTTACAGTCACTCTTCCGCTCCTGTAGAAAAATCGTAAGAAATTCCGCAGGAAAACATAGGAAACCTGTGTGGACAAACAAATAAATGAAACTCTTGTTTCTGGTACGATAAAAGTACGAGAAACAAGAGTTTTTTGTTTTTGTGATGTCAATTCAAGGAGTGACCCCTATGGCAAGAAAACGGTTGACACAGCTTTTTCCGTTTCTGCTCCCACTGCGGCAGTGGCAGAGGAAAAAATGCTGTTATTTGAAAATGCGTCTGGACAAAAACCACTACGCAGACACTATATCCGATGAACTGCTTCCAAATAAGATTTTTGAAACTTCGGCTTTAATGGTAAATCAAAGCAGTGGCTACGATATTCAGTATCAGTATAACAAGGTTCACAACCTTAAACTGGCTGGAAAAGCCATCAATAAAGTTCTGATACGCCCGAAGGAAACCTTTTCGTTTTATTGGCTTGTGCGCAATGCCGACAAGAAAGAGCCTTATAAAGACGGCTTAAATCTTGTGGATGGAAAAATTATAGGTTCATACGGAGGGGGACTTTGCCAGCTCAGCAACCTGCTGTTTTGGTGCTTTCTGCACACGCCGTTGACGATTGTCGAGCGTCACGGACACGCCGTAGAGTCCTTCCCTTCAACAACAGAGGATTTGCCCAAAGGAACGGACGCAACGGTCAGTGAGGGCTGGTGCGATCTTCAGGTTCGCAATGATACGGACAACACATTCCAAATTGAAGTCGCTTTTGACGAAAGCAATATTTATGGTCGGATTTATACGGCAGAGCCTGTCACGAAGGAGTATTCAATTTACAACTCGTCCGTAACCTATGTTCGCCAAAACGGGAAAATTTTTCAGATGGCCGAGGTGTGTCGCACCGAAACAGATACGATCAGCGGTAAAACGATGAAGCATCTGCTTTATACGAATAAATGCGAAATTACTTATTTGTTGCCGGAAGGGATGGAAGTACAGGAGAAGTAAAAAATGTTCAATTACAATCAAGAAACAATATATAGTCTCCTCTGTGCAGTGCTGCCGTGTTTTATTTATCTGCTGGTATGGGGTAGAAAAAAACCTCTATTACACTCGGTTTGGGTGATGATTTTTGTTCTGTACTGCTGGCAGGTGTACGACATAACGGGTGCCGGAGGGCTCAGTGATATTCTATATCGACCAGAAGGGTCCATCAATCCTTCCTTTATTCAGGGAACCGTGAATCTGATCCCTTTTCAGAATTTCACCACGGGATTTTTCTTGAATATTCTTATGTGTGTGCCACTTGGATTTTTGCTTCCGTTTGTATGGAAAGCATATCGAAAATTTAGGGTAACTGTTTTGTCCGGGGCAGGGTTTTCGGCACTCATTGAGGTTTCACAGCTATTGACGACGCGAGCAACAGATATTGATGACTTGATCGCAAATACGCTTGGAACAGCAGTCGGGTTTGCAGTTTGGTTCGCTTTTGCAAAATTATTCGGTCAGCGGATGAAAACAACCGTAGATGGAAGTAAAGAAGCATGGATTTATATTGCCATAAGTTTTTGTGGCATGTTCTTTCTCCATTATCCATTTTGGTTTGCATTCAAGGTTGCACCGCTCATTTGGCACTAAAGATTGGAGGAAAATATAATGAGAAAAATTGCGATTATTTTCGGAGGTCATTCCACCGAATATGAAGTATCGTTGCAGTCCGCCGCGGCTGTTTTTGAAAACATCAATACCGAAGAATTTGAAGTATTTCCGATTGGAATCACGAAAGCGGGTGACTGGTATCACTACACCGGAGAGCTTTCAAAGATCGCGGCAGGCACATGGTGTAATGATGCTTCTCATCTGAATAAAGTCGCTTTTTCACAGGATCGGTCAGTTGGCGGATTCTTGGAACTACTTGACGGACGATATACTGTTCAGAAAATCGACCTTGCATTTCCTGTTCTGCATGGCAAGAACGGAGAGGACGGAACTGTGCAGGGGCTTTTGGAACTTGCAGGTGTTCCAATCGTCGGCTGCGGCACACTGGCTTCTGCTTTGTGTATGGACAAAGACAGAGCACATAAGCTGGTTTCGCTTGAGGGGATTTCTGTACCCAAATCGGTTGCTTTCAAAAAATCGGAGATCAACGATGCGGTACAGAAAATCAAGGACTCCCTATCTTTCCCGATTTTCGTAAAGCCGGTTCGTGCCGGGTCATCTTTTGGCGTGACGAAAGTATCCGAACCCGAAAAATTAGAGAATGCAATTCACCTTGCCTTTGAGAATGATTCGGAGGTTATTGCAGAGGAAGCCATTGACGGATTTGAAGTCGGCTGCGCCGTTCTCGGTGTAGAAAAACTAATGGTCGGACGGGTTGATGAAATTGAGCTTTCCGGTGGTTTTTTCGATTATACGGAAAAGTACACACTGAAAACTTCAAAAATCCACATGCCCGCCAGAATTGACGCTGCAACAGAGCTGCGTATTCAGGAGGCTGCAAAAACGATTTTCAAAGCGTTGGACTGCTCCGGTTTTGCACGGGTAGATATGTTTCTGACTCCGGCTGGAGAGATCGTTTTTAATGAGGTCAATACGATTCCCGGATTTACCTCTCACAGCCGCTATCCGAATATGATGAAAGGAATCGGCCTGTCCTTCTCGGATATGCTGGACAAGCTGCTTGGACTATACACAAAAGAATGCGCAAAATCACTTTAAGCAACAACAAAATATATGATGGAAACTTAATACTCGTCAATGCAGCCTATTCGCTGCAAAGTACGAGGGAAAATGAACTTGTATCTGCCAATACGGATTACCCGGATATTCTTTTGTGCCGTGATGCTGCAAGTGCTTTACAGATGGTACTTGAAAAGATCTCCGCTGCAAGGGACATCGTCCCTGTAAGCGGTTATCGCAGCCAATGGGAACAGACACAGATTTATAATGATTCTCTAAAAGAAAGCGGAGCGGAATTTACAAAGAAATATGTTGCACTGCCGGGCCATAGTGAGCATCAGACAGGAATGGCGATTGATTTGGGGCTATATTCGGATCACATTGATTTCATCCGTCCTGATTTTCCCTATGACGGTATTTGCGAAGTGTTCCGTGAAACGGCACCGAGCTATGGCTTTGTTGAGCGCTATCCGGCAGGGAAAGAAAAGATTACGGGAATCGCACACGAACCTTGGCACTTCCGTTATGTTGGTTTTCCGCACTCGGCAATTATGGCGGACAAAAACCTCACACTTGAGGAATATGTTGAGTTTATTAAAAACTGCACATCGGAGCACCCACTGACTTATAGCAACATCGAAATATACTATTTTCCACTTGGCGAAGAATCAACAGAAATTTACATGCCGGAAAAGGCGGTATATCAAATTTCCGGTAATAATGTAGATGGCTTTATTGTGACAGCTTGGAGGAAAAGCCAATGAACAAGAACAAGTATTACAGCGGCATCGACTGGATGCGTTTGATTGCCGCTGTTTTGGTTATTACAATCCATACATCACCGCTTGCCAGCTATAACACAACAGGCGATTTTATCCTGACAAGGGTCATAGCCCGTGTTGCCGTTCCTTTCTTTTTCATGACAACGGGATATTTTACATTGTCAAGGTATCATTATGATAACCGGAAATTGCTTGGCTTTTTGAAAAAGACCGGAATCATCTATGTGGCAGCGATTGCGGTATATCTTCCATTGAACATCTATAACGGTTATTTCAATCAAGCAAACTTGCTTCCCAACATGCTGAAAGACCTTGTATTTGATGGAACGCTGTATCATTTGTGGTATCTTCCTGCATCTATGCTGGGTATGCTGATTGCTTGGCAGCTTGTGCAAAAACTTGACTATTCAAAGGGCTTGATCGTGGCAGGGCTGTTGTACCTGATTGGACTGTTTGGAGACAGCTATTACGGTATTGCGGTAAAACTGCCGGGAGTCAAAAGCATATATGATTTGCTGTTTGAACTTTTCGATTATACTCGAAATGGTATTTTCTTTGCGCCCGTCTTTCTGATGCTCGGCGGTTTGATTGCCGAAAAGAAGCGCCGTATGACACAGACACAAGCAATCGTCGGTCTGATTGGCAGCTTTCTATTATTGATTGCAGAAGCTATGCTGCTCCATAAAAATGGATTTCAGCGTCACGACAGCATGTATGTATTTTTGCTGCCGTGTATGGTATTCCTCTTTCACTTTGTGCTGCATTTCAGGGGAAAGCAAGTACAGGGACTGCGGATCGCTTCTCTGCTGATTTATCTGGTCCACCCGATGATGATCGTCGTGGTACGGGCTGCGGCAAAGCTGACACATCTTCAGAGTATTCTGGTAGATAACAGCTTGGTTCACTTTGCAGCGGTTTGTTTGGCATCTTTATTGTTTAGCTTTGCGGCAGCCATGTTTTGGGAACGGGCTGCGGGAAAACAGCACCACCGTACAAAAACAGAACGCGCCTACATTGAACTTAATCTTGCACATTTGTCTCACAATGCCGCAGCTTTGCAGGCGGCTATGCCACAAGGCTGTGAGCTGATGGCGGTTGTAAAAACGGAGGCTTATGGTCACGGTGCTTATGAAATCTCCACCCGCCTTGAAAAAGACGGTGTAAAAGCATTTGCAGTTGCAACGATAGACGAAGGAATCCGTCTGCGCTGTTATGGGATTCGGGGAGATATTTTGATTCTCGGATTTACCGATGTGCACCGTGCCAGTGAGTTAAAGAAATACCGTTTAACACAAACGCTGATTGATGCTGCCTATGCAGAATGTTTAAATCAACAAGGAACTCCTGTCCGCGTACATATCGGAATTGACAGCGGAATGCACCGTCTTGGCTTTGATGCCGACGATTTTGAAAATATACGGCAGGTTTTCCGTATGAAAAATCTGAAGGTCGATGGGATGTTTACACATCTCTGCTGTTGTGAGAGCTTGGAACCGGAAGATGTTGCTTTTACAAAAAATCAGATTTGCCGATTCTATGCTTTGATTGACTACCTGAAAGAGCACAAAGTTCCTATCCCGAAGCTGCACATTCAAAGCAGCTATGGTTTGCTGAATTATCCCGAACTGAAATGTGACTATGTGCGGGAGGGAATTTCCCTGTACGGCGTTGCCAGCACGCCGCAGGATAAAACGACTTTACAGCTTGATCTTCGTCCGGTCCTCGCATTAAAAGCAAAGGTTATTTTGATAAGGGATGTCCCACAGGGCGATTTTGTTGGTTATGATCGGGCGTATCAGACTGAGCGTGACAGTAAAATTGCAATTTTGCCGATTGGCTATGGGGATGGATTTCCGAGAAATTTATCATGCGGAAAGGCAAGTGTGAAGATCGGTACATATATCGTTCCGATTATCGGGCGTATTTGCATGGATCAGCTTGCTATTGATATAACCGATACAGAGGGAGTCGCTGTTGGTGATACAGCAACGCTAATTGATAATCAGGAAAACAGTTTGTTATCGACGCCTTGTGTTGCGGAACGCTCCGACAGCATCAGCAATGAGATTCTCAGCCGCATGGGAGCGAGGCTTCCTATTGTGATAAAGGAATAAAGAAAAACAGAGGGTATTGCCCCTCTGCTTATCCCTGTTGAATCTGTATTTTTAGCGGTTATTCTGCTGGCTCTCCAATGCGGCTTTCACAGTTGCTCTGATGATTTTCAGAGAACGGTCATCGCAGCCGTAAAGCATACGGACAAGATCTTCTACTTCTGAATCTTTGACTTGCTTTTCCGGGTAGAAGATCAAGTTCCCATCAATGGCTAACTCCCGGACGATTTTCTTGAGGACTTCAAATGTTGGTATTTTGCCCTCGTTCTCGATCCTATATAAGTATCGCTCCGTGATACCAACGCGGTCGGTCAGTTCTTCGACGGTCAAATCGGACTTGTCCCGTGCCGCTTTTATGATCTCACTTGGTGTTTCAGGTTGTTTCTGCACCATGCGTTCACCTCCATATATAATTATATGGATTTCGTTCATGCTGATAATGGCATAGCCGTTCAATTATTAGTGAACGAACAGTGCGGTGAAAACTGAACTAAATAAAGACACCGCCCCGCCAAATAAAAAAAACGAGGTTTTGACGGGGTCTAAAAACACGCCCATATCCCTCAGATCCGAGTCTTTGGATTGGAGGGATTTTTTATGCGTTGGACTCGACATTCGGCAGCTCTGCCCGTCAGAAGCCACCAATTTGATTCGCCTGCATAACAAATCGCTTACCCGGTGAACCGTCAAAAAAAGTCCGTTTTCGTCATCGGGATATTACGGCTCGTATACTGAACTGACAGACCATTGTAAATATGAATTAAACGCACCTACATTGCGGCTTCCGCCGCTTTGCAGGTGCGTTTTGCTATATCTGCGCCTTTTGTGTGGCAGCGTTGGCTGCCGCAGCCCTCCGTCCGATTTGAATTTCCAAAATTCAAATCGAAACGGAGGAAAATATCATGGATGGACACCATCCGAAACGAAGAAAGGACAAATATAATCCCTATACCATCGGCACAACCGAGGACGGCCGCCACTGGCTGACCTTTTCGGACGGACAAGGCAATCGACATCATTTTGAGATCAGCGCTGCCGTGTTTGAGTTGCTTGATTCCTTTGAGTTGGACGACCTTTCCTATCTGAACGAGGTGGATCGTCACTATGAGCAATCGGAGCTCACGGAGGCATCGTTGTATGACCGGGCCGTGCATCGTCCGGCGACGGTTGAAGAAAGCACTTTGCAGAGCATGGAATATGCGAAGTTACATAGGGCGATTTCAGAACTTCCCGAAATACAAAAGCGGAGACTGATCCTCTATTACTTTCAAGGTCTGACCTATGAGCAGATCGCAGGAATAGAGGGATGCACCAAGCGGGCAGTAAAATTCAGCGTAGACATCGCCGTGGAAAAGCTCAAAAAGTTTTTCAAAAATTTTTGAGCTTGGACTACACAAATAGCCTTTAAGTGAGGAAACAGGTGGAGAGGTACGAAAACTCTCTGCCTGTTTTCCTTTTCGGCAAGCAGGGATGGCCTTTGACAACCAAATACCCATTCATCAAGCACATTCCTATTGCCATTGTGAAAGCATGAGCCACATTAGCGGCTGCGCCACGATCTGCATTGCAGGGAGCGATAAACAGTCGGCTATCACGGGCGGGTGGCTCCCGCCCCGGCGACGACCGGCAATAGGGCTAACGATACTCCCGTCCAGCCACAGTCCGAGCGTGATAAGCGGCATTTCGACCGTGAAGCCGTCGCAGGCAATGGGGGCGGTTGCGAGAGAACCTCGTGAGGGTGAAATCCCCGTGGAGCCGACAGCCATCGGCCGCTTGATGACTTCCCAATAGAAAATCGGGGTGTCGAGGACAAATAGATTTTCTTCAAAATACCACGGTCAAGCGACGGGACGGGTCAGATGAAACGGAGAGTGTTTAATCTCTCACCGACCTTAATTCTGTTTTGCCGCTTGACCTCTACATAGGCGGAAACGCCTAAATACACAAAGGAGGTCATCACAGAATGAACCACACATATTTGCGCGGCGATATGTATTACGCCGATCTGGGCCGTGGCATCGGCTCCGAGCAGGAGGGCTACCGTCCTGTCGTGATCATTCAGAACAATGTCGGGAACAAACACAGCCCCACGGTCATTATCGCTTCCATTACGAGCAAAACCGGCGTGAAAGCCAAACTTCCCACCCACTACTACATCGACGCCGAGGACGGCTTGGAACTGCCCTCCATCGTCCTGCTGGAACAGCTGCGCACCGTCGATAAGCGCCGCTTGGGCAACTTCATCGGGCATCTCTCCGAAAAGCACATTTGCGGCATCAACCATGCGCTGGCGGTCAGCATCGGTCTGATCGAAAGCGTCCCGAAAAAACTGATCCTCTGCCTTTGCAGCACCTGCGCCGACAATTTCTACGGCACGGGTGCTTATTATTTGCGCAGGATCGACCCGCACCAAACGGCAAAAGACACTTGCACCTACTGTAATCAGCGGAAAGGGTATGACTATGAACTTGTGCCGAAAAAACGGTAAGGAGGCGGCCTATGGAATCACAGACAGCCTACAAACTGTTATTTGCTGACTATCCCGATGTAGTCAATGTTGAGCAAATGTGTGAAATGCTCGGCGGCATCTGCGATAAAACTGCCTATCGGCTTTTGAAGTCCGGCAAGATCAAGAGCTTTATTGTTGGTCGCCGCTATCGAATCCCGAAGCTCAACATTTTGGAATACTTGGACTTGATAGAAAAATCTACTGCGTAAAACCTCGTTTGCACATTTGGCCGATGTACTTCTATCTGCTACAATATTGCTGTCAATGGCAGATGGATCAGCGCTGTACCAATCAAAGGAGGTCTTATTATGGTAGCAGGACATCTGCGAGAGAAAAACGGGTACTATCACATG
>ERZ827363.324-NODE-324-length-51315-cov-17.824795_pt1 | contig 51315 bp, 44 predicted proteins | sample MGYA00519776_ERZ827363 | MGnify/ENA primary metagenome ERZ827363 (study PRJEB31778, sample SAMEA3449288) | human gut metagenome | biome: human gut; feature: human-associated habitat; material: faeces | place: United Kingdom | collected 2010/2012 ... | reverse complement strand
AAATATTATTTTACTTAGTTCGTCTTAATGTGTCCACTACTTTATACTAACACCATTCCAGCTATTACTTTCCCTATAGTTTCTTCACTTACTGATAAATTATTAGAATTAAACCCATAATCCAATAAAAATGCAGTTTTATTTTGAACTTCTTCTAATTTTTCATGAATATAATCATTTTTACTTTGAATATCTTCTTCTTTTCTTATTTTATCAATTAAAAAATAAATTTACTTACCAATGTATTTTAGATTACCTTGTGTCTATAAAATAAACCCACAAAAATCATGATTTTTGTGGGTTTCATGTATAGAAGTGATATAATACTCACATTTAAATATTGCTATCTTGGAATACACATTGGTCTATTAGTAATAGGATCAGGAATTACTATACTATCTATACCAAATACATCTTTTAACATTGTTTCATTAAATATATCATGTACTTTACCTTTTGAATATATCTTCCCATTTTTCATACAAACAAGATTATCTGCATATCTAGCAGCTTGATTCAATTCATGTATTACTATAACTATTGTTTTTTTAGTCTTTTTATTTAAATCTTTTAGTAACTCTAAAATTTCTATTTGATATGCTAAATCTAAATAAGTTGTAGGTTCATCTAATAACAATATATCTGTATCTTGAGTTAATGACATTGCAATCCATGCACGTTGTCTTTGTCCACCAGATAATGAATCTAATTTCCTATCTTCAAATTCCTTAAGTCCAGTTACCTCAATAGCCCAATTTACTATTTCTTCATCTTCTTTTGATCTTCCTCCAAATAAACTTTTATATGGATTTCTTCCAAAATAACAAAGTTCCTTTACTGTTATACCTTCTGGTGCTATTGGTCCCTGCGGTAAAATTGCTAACTTTTTAGCTAATTCTTTAGGTTTATAATCATGTATTGATTTTCCTTCTAAAAATACATTTCCTTCCTTAGGAATTAATAGTCTACTCATTCCACTAAGTAAAGTAGATTTTCCACAACCATTTGCTCCAATTAAAATGGTAATTTCACCTTTTGAAATAGATATATCAATGTTATTAACTATTATTTTGTCCTCATATCCTAAAACTAAGTTTTTTATATCTAAGCTCATTATAATTACTACCTTTCTAATTAGATTTTTTTCTTAATAACAAATATAAGAAATAAGGTGCTCCTATTATAGCTGTTACTATTCCTACTGGAATTTCACTTGGTGCAATTATAGTTCTTCCTATAATATCTGCTGTAATTAAAAGTATTGCTCCAATTAAACCACTTAATGGAATAACCAAAATATGTTTATATCCAACTAAATTTTTTGCTATATGTGGTGCTACAAGTCCTACAAATCCTATAGTTCCACTTACACTTACACTACTAGTTGTAAGTATTATTCCTATTAATAATAAACCAACTTTTAATAAACTTACCTTTTCACCCAAATTAATAGCTATATTATCACCTAATGATAATATATCTACTTTATGTGCTAATACTATAGCTAATGGAATAAATATTACTACATAAGGTGTTAGTACTTTTACTTCATTCCAATATCTTCCCCATACACTTCCTGTTAACCATAAAAGAATAGTTTGTATATTTTCTGAATTGCTTATATTTAAGTATTGTATTCCTGCATCAAATAATGCACTTATAGCTATTCCCATTATTACTATACTAGTATTTTTGAAATTTGTTTTTTTAGTTAGTATATAAATAATAGTTCCTGCTAAAAGCCCTCCAACCATAGCCCATAAGGATATAGGCTCTTTTAAACCTAGACTTATTGCCATACAAGCAAAAAAGCCTGCTCCTTTTCCTATCCCAAGTACATCAGTAGATGCAAGTGCATTTCTAAGTACACCTTGAAAAATAGCCCCTGCTACAGCTAAACTCATACCTACCATTATACATATTAATAATCTAGGTATTCTATACTCAAAAATAATGAAAGAGTATTTTGAAGTTGAATTATTAAATATTGCATTAAATACATCTGTTATATTTAATATCTTACTTCCAAAGAGTAAGCTTATAAAAGATACAAGCACTAACATTATTATATTTATAGTAAATATTAATGTATTTTTACTTTTCACTTACTCCACCTCTTTTCATTTCTTTATTAGCTAGTATTATATAAAAAACTGCTCCCATAAAAGCTGTTACTATTCCTACTGGTGATTCATAAGGATACTTTAAAATTTTAGATATTATATTTGATAATAAAAGCAAATTAGCTCCATATATACCGCATAATATAAAACTTTCTCTAAAATTTCTTGCTCCTAGCTTAATTACTATATGAGGAGTTATTAATCCTATAAATGATATTGGTCCTGCTATTGCTACAGAAGAACTTGATAGTAAAATTACTACTATAGTTGCTATACTTTTTATTACTTTAATATTTTCTCCTAAGCTAATTGCTATGGCATCCCCCATTTTTAATGTATCCATTGAATTTGATATTTTAATTATTAAAAGTATTGATATAATAAAACATGGTAATAACTCCACTATATGTGTAATTTGAGCATGATGAACTCCTCCAATCATCCAAAACAGTAAATCTGATGTTTTACTATCATTAAATAGCATTATAAATTTTGTTATGGAGCTTAAAAATAACTGTATACTTATTCCTACTAATGTTACTTTTAATGGTGATAAATTTCTAATTCTCCCTATTGTTTGAACAGTTACCCCTACAAATCCTGCTCCCAAAAAAGATGCTAATATTTTTGTTTTATATCCTAATGTAGGAAAAAATACCATTACTATAACTACTGATAAAGTAGCTCCTGCATTTATTCCTAAAACTTGAGATGATGCAAGTGGATTTCTAGTTAAGTTTTGCATAATTAATCCAGAAATAGCCATAGATGCTCCAACTAATATACATAATAATACACGTGGAAGTCTAATAGTTGTTATTATTAAATCCTCTTTACTTCCACTATAATCAAAAATAGCACTTATAATATCCTTAAAGCCTATATCACTCATTCCTATTAAAATGTCTATTAATAAAAATACCCCTATTGCTAATATACCTATAGTTGAAAATATTAAAAATTTATTTTTATTTATAGACTTCACTTGCATCACCATCCTATCATTTAATTATTATCTAATAGCCATTGTGACATTTCTTTAGTTAATGTATTTATTGATATAAATCCTCTATATTGTGTCCAAGGACCTCTTGCTATCGTTGTATATACATCTCCATTTTGTATCGCTTTTAATGATTTATATAATTCTGTATCTTTCCATTCTTTGTATATAGTTTTATCTATATCTTCTCTCATATATACCATTATATCTGGATTGATTTCTACCAATTGTTCTAAAGATAATGATACTTCTTTATCATTATTTTCAATTGCATTAACAAATCCTGCTTTTTCCAAAACTTGTCCTACAAATGAAGTTGAAGTATGTGCTGTGTATTCATCATTTTTAGGTGATACTGTTAATATTTTTTTATCTCCTAATTTTTCTTGTGCTTTTGCTTTAACATCTGATAATAATTTTTCTGTTTCTTCTATCTTAGTCTTTGCTTTATCTTCTTTTCCAACTATTTTTGCTATAGTTTCAAAGTTCTTTATGTATTCATCATAGCTTGATCCAATACTATCTAATACTATTGTTGGTGCTATTTTGCTTAAATCTTCATATATTTTGCTATGTCTAGTTGTATCTGCTATTATTAAATCTAAATCTAATGTACTTAGTTCTTCTAAATTTGGTTCTTTACGATTTCCAACTGATACGTATTCTATTGATTCTCCATTTGTTATATCTGTTACTTTAGTTTGCTCTCCATCGTCAGCTATAGCTACTGGATTTACTCCTAAGTTATAAAGTGAATCTAAAAATGATAATTCTAATACTGCTACTTTTTTAGAAGTATCATTTAAAGTTGTAGTTCCTAATTTATGTTCTACTACTATTTGATTTTCGCTTTTTACTTTTTCTTCATTTGTTTGTGTTCCACACCCTATAAGTGCTACACTTCCTATTATCATGCTCATTAATACTGATTTTTTTATTAATTTATTTAGTATCATATCTGATATTCCCCCTTCTTTTTTATTGATTTTTATTATCACTTGAATTATATTATCATTTTCGCCTTATTTCGTCAATATTTTCATATTTATATTATATTTTTTATTGATAAATTATAATATAAAGTATAAAAAGAATTAAATAGTACAAAAATGTCTTGTGCTACTTTGGTCTTATGTCAATATTTTGGACACAAAAAGTCAAAAAGTAAAAAATTTAAAAATGATATTAGTAAGAGAGACGATATGACTTATAATGCTGAGGATGATTATTACATATGTGCATATGGAATATGATTATTCACATATTCATTTTTCTTCTGTTTTACTTTAACATCTCCTGCCAAACCTACAGTTCCTAAACTATAAAGTGCTGCAAAAGACATTACACCCCCTACTCCAGCACCATTTGCATAAAAATGCACACCCCCTAGTAAAAATTCAACTAAGAGATGTGCATAAACACTGAAAAAGCCTAAAAACAGTCAAAGTGCATATTAAAAATAATTAATTTTACTATTCTATATATTATTATCTATTATCAAGCATAAACATAAATTGTGATGTATAATTATCAACTTCATCTTCATATACTAAAGTAATTGTATATATATATGAGTCAAAATTTGTAGTATCTATTGTTACAACTCCATTTTCATCTACACAATCTTTTATATCTAAAGTAGTATATTCATGTGTTTTATTATGCTTCACTATTACTGATTTTGGTAATAATTTTTCACCATTTCTATTTATAACATCCAAGTTTACAATTGCTTTATTATCTTTTGAATAAATACTCCCTGGCATTAATCCACCTAAAACATTTGCTTTTAAATCTTTTAATTTTTTAAGATTTTTAAGTGGTGATAAATCTCTTATTTCATTATAGTCTATATCTAATGATTCTAAGTTTATGGCATGTTGTAACCCTTCTAAACTTTCTACTTGTGATACTTTTAGTGAAGTAAGCTTTCTCATTTGTCCAACTGTTATTTCACCTGATATTCCAAGTTCTTTTTGTATACTAGCTTTTAAAAATTCATCTTTTATTTGCACTGTTTCATTTAAATTAACTTCTACTAATGAATCCATAGCTTCTTTTAATTTTTCAATAGCTTTGTCTATTGTTTCTTGATTAGCTGAACTTAAAGCTTCTTTACCAACATTTATTGCATTTTCTAATCTTTCAATAGATTCTTGAGTATAATTATTTAAATTTATATTTTCAGCTTTTGTTAAAACTTCTTCTAATTTAGCTGTATTAAATTTTGCTATATTTCTAAATCTTGCCTCTGCCCAGTCTGCATGATCCCAAGTAATACCATTAGTTGCTGAATCTACTACTAATTTAACTTCATTAGAGTTTCTAACATCTACCATTAAACGTTGTTTTGGTGAATTTGATTTCATAACATCAGTTTCTGCTTTTAATTTACCATCTACATAAACCTTAAATATAACACTTGATGCACTTTGATTTGATACAAATTCATCAAGACCTACCCAAGTATCAAATATATCATATCCTGTTGAATCATATACTATTTCTGAATAAGAATGAGTTCCTATACCCTTTTTAAAAGTATCATAAGTTCCATTTTCATTTAAAAGTTTTATAGGTTGTTGTCTTACTGATTTATCTTTGCCTATAGCCCCTGAACCTATTGTTGCTGATTTCCATTCTAAATCAGATACATAAGTTTCTTCATCTGTAATTGCTACTTTTCTTGTAAATTCAGTTGTTAAGTTATCACTATCTGTTACAGAATATACAACATCAAATATTCCAACTTTTCCTTTTTCATAATCTGTTTTTACATTTATTTTAGAAGTTAAGTTTCCATCTTCATAATCAGTTGCTGTTATTCCTTGAAGTAAATCTACTTCCTCATTTACATTAAATACTGCTAAATCTTTACCTTCTATTACTGGTTTTGAATAATTTTTATATAATTTAGTATCTGCCCAAGATGCAAAATCTCCTACTAAGTTTCCATCTACATCATCAGCAATTAAAGTAAGTTCTTTAACTCCTGTAACATCTAATCTTACATATTCTGCAGGAGTATTTGTTTTTATTACATCAGAAGTATAAACTTCTTTTCCATCAGCAAGTATTCTAAATCTTATTGTTGTACTTCCTAAGTTATAGTTTTTATCTGTTCCCACATATGTTGTAAAATAGTTGTAATTTCCATCTAAATTATATACTATTTTAGCATTTGTTGCAGCACCAATACCTTTATCAAAAGTTTTAACAGTTCCATCTACGTTAAGTTTAATCTTACTAGTTGAGCCAACTGCCATATCTTTAACAACACTTCTCCATCCAGTTGTAGCTGACTCCCAATTCATATCTGATAAATATTTGCTTTGACCATAAACTACTATTGTTCTTTCCTTTGTAGTTATATTTGAATCACTATCAGTTACTGTGTATGTTACTTTGTATGTTCCTACTTTGTTTGGTGAAAATCCACCATCATTTACTACTATATTTGAAGTTATGTTGCCATCTTCTTGATCACTTGCAACTACTCCATCCATTAAATTTAATTCAGTATTTTTCTCAATCATTGTAAATTCTTCAAATGTTAAAGTTGGGAATTTAGCTTTTATTATTTTTTCAGCGTTATCCAATTCAACTTTGAATAATTCATATGCTGGATGATTTTTAACTTCTTCTCTTAAAGCTTCTAATTTTTCTAAAGTATTATAGCTTTGTGCTACTTCTGTTTTGTTTTCATCTGTAAATAAACCAGCCATTTTATCTGCTAATTTATCTTCTTTATAAAATGCCACTTCACCGAAGCTTGCCCATTCTCCACTTGCTTTTACAAATTTAAACTTCACTCTTCTTGCATTTACTTTGCTCATATTAAATTCAACAGTATCGCTTATTGCTCCAGAATATGAGCCTTGTCCTGCTAAATAGAAATCATCTCCTGATTCACTTTCTGATACATATATTTCAAATTCAGTAGCAAAACCTTTGTTATTTCCGTCACGTCTTGATGCATATGCCATCTTGCTTATTTCTTGAACTTCACCTAAATCAAATGTTACTTCATTTTTAAATGAACTATTATTTGGAGAGTTTGTCTCCCAATGAGTATTTATTTTTCCATCTATTGCATTACCTATTACACTGTTTCCGTAATTTCCTGCATTATTTTTTGCAGATACTATAGGTAATTTAAACTCTTCGTTATATCCATCTAAATTTGAGAACTGCCCATACTTAGATTTTGTAACTGTATAATCTTCAGATACTGTAACATATATTTTTTTACTTGTTACATTGTTATCTTTATCAGTTACTTTATATACAACTTCAAATTTTCCTATTTTATCTTTTTCAAAACTATTTGATTCAATTTCAATTTTTGATGTTAAATTTCCATCTTCCACATCAATTGCTTCAACACCTTCTCTTGGATTGAAATCTTGTCCAAGTTTTAAGTTTTTATTTTCTGCTATAATTTTTGGTTTAGCATTATTTGTAGTTAATTTTGGATTAGCTATTAGTCCATGGTCTGCTGTATTTCCATTTTCAGCATCAGAAACTTCAATTACAAGCTCTTTAACACCTGATACAGGAACATTTACATAAGCCATGTTGTCATAATATCCTAAAACATCTGTAGATGCTAAAACTTTACCATCTGCTATTATTTTAAATTTGATACTTGAATTATTATTTGGTTGTATTGATGATTGATCAACTCCAAGTAATGCCTCAAATGTATCATATTCTTTATCTGATAAATCATAAGTTATCTTACCATTAGCATGTATTCCAAAACCTTTTCCAAATGTTTTTATATTTCCATTTACTCTACCTTGTATATTAGAGTTTCTTCTTGGAGTTCCCCATGCTGTTGATACAGATTTCCACTCAAAATCTGATAAATAATCATAGTCACTTACTACTTTTACATTTAATATTTTATTAAAAGTTACATCATTATCTTCTACTGTATATTTAACTTGATAGTTTCCATGCTTAGTAGTATCTACATTACTTTCAAATTTAACTTTTGATGTTATGTCACTTCCTGAGTGAGTAAATCCTTTAACATAATCCATAGCATTAAATTCTTCATTTAAATTTAATGTTATAGTTTCTTGTTGAATACTTATGCTTGGTGTTAATGAATTTATTTGTACTTTATCACCTGTTGATAAATTTTTTGCATAAGGTATTACTTCATAATTTATATTTTCATTTGTATTAGTTGCCTCTGAATCTGTATAAGTTCCAGATGTAGTAAACCCTATCACTTTTCCATTTTTTACTATTTCATAACCAAGGAAGTCATCTTTTGCTTCACTAGCAATACTCATGCTTAGTTTTATTCCAGAATTTGATTTTGATAATGAAACTTCTAAAGAAGTATCTTTGTTTTCAAATCCATTTCCTTCATAATTCATAGCACTAGTATTTAAATACCATATTTTTTGTCCTACATTTGAGTATTTCTCTTTTAATCTATTTTTACATTCATCTGATAATTTAAATCCATATTTGTCAAAATAATTACTTAAATTCATACCTATAATTTCTGATGAATATTCAGCAAATAAATCTTGCTTTTCTTGTGTAGTGCTAGGATTAGGTTTTCTCTTTCTATATAATGCTTCTAACTCTGGCCAATAAGTATTTTTCTTTATTTGTAGTTGCCAGAACATTCCTAGTTTTTCAGAATAATCTAATTCTTCGTACGTTTTTAATGATTTCTCTGGTGCTAAATACTCATATAATTTATCATATTGTACTCTATCATTTAATCCATTTTTTATATAAGCATTGTTTGCCCACATATTATTAGTAACTTCGCCCCACTCTCTTGCCTTTATATCCATTTGGTGTCCGGCTTCATGAAGCATTCCCCAAAGTACACTGTTTATACTACTTTCATCAGTTCTTAATACAATTTCTTGTATATGTCTTTGAATACCTATATGATCAGTATATGCATAAGCTGCACCATAAGGTTGCATTAACCTTACTGCTGTTCTAACATTTGTAGAATCATTATCTGGATCGCTAGTATCATCTTTTAATCCAGCAAAATCAAATGCTTCTTGGAATTTCTTATTCCAAACATCTACACTTTCTTCAACATCTACGTTTTCATTTACATATACTTGATATGCTGCTTTTGCAGTTCCTGTGTATAATACTCTTTTTGTACTGAATTCATATATATCAACTGTATTTTCAGGATCTTTATCTAGCTTTTCTTTATATTCTTTTAATAATTTTAAGAATTTTTCTTTATCATCTCCTGGTTTGAATGACGGGAAGAATTCTCCACCTTCTATACGTACAACTGGGGCTTTTCCTTGTTGTTCAGGTGTATATTTGTTTATTAAATATACTGCTCCACCCTTTGTAGATTTCATACTCCATGAGTCACTATATATTTCAGGTACTGTTATAACATTCATACCCTTTTGTAATTGATACTCTTTTTTCCAGTAACCAAATCTACCTTCTTGCTGAGTAAATGCAATTGTTGGAAGTGGTGCCCCATCTTCTGCATCAACAAAAACTCTAAATACTTGTCCTGGTTTTGCCACTATACCTGTAGATTGTAAGTCTGTACCAAAAGTAGACATTTTTAATTGATTTCTTGCTTTTGCATGTGTATCACCATATTGTGTCAGTGTAAATGTTCTATCTGAGTAATCTTTATCACCTTTTAAAATTTCTTTTGCTAAATCTATAGAATATACTAATTGTTCTTTTAAAGGATGATTATTAAGTTCCGCTTCTAAATTATTTATTACATCTATATTGTTATATTCATCTTTTAACTTTGTCATTGTACCATCTGTAAAAATATTATTTATTATTTCAGATAGTGTATCCTTTTTATAAAGCATAAACTCTGAGGCAGATGCCCAATTTTGATTAGCTTTTTTGAATTTAAACTTTACTCTTTTAAATTCTGTTTCTTCAAATTTTATTTCTACTATATCTCTAGTAGAATCTGTATATTTTCCTTGGCTTACTAAAGTGAAATCATCTCCATTGTCTGTAAGTGAAGAGTATATTTCAAATTCTTCAGCAAAACCTTTACCTTTGGCACCATCTTGTCTTGCACCATATACTATTCTATTTAATTTCGTTACTTCATATAGTGTAAGTATTACTTCATTTTCAAAGGTTTCACTGTTAACTTTTCCTGTTTCCCAATGAGTACTAAAGTTTCCATCAATAGCTTTATATATGTTTGATGATGAATATTGTCCTCCGTTATTAGCTATTGAAATTATTTTAGAATTATCTAATTTAAAAGCTTTATTATACTCTTCTAAATAACTACTATTAAGTAAATCAAACTTACTTACTTTAGATTGATTTAATTGTATATTTTCATTTTCTTCATTTGATATACTTCTAGATAATTTGATGTCTTCTTTTATCTCACTAGCAAAAACATCTATAGTTTGTGCTGAAAAGTTAAAAGTGGTTGCTAACATAATTAAGGCTGATAGTTTTCTTCTGTGCATATTTCTCCCCCCAAAGTAATTTATTGTTTCATAAGTACATTAAGTTGATATAAAAAAAAGCTACTCTAAAGAGTTTACCTATTATTTTTACACGTCATTCTACCATCATATACATATTTGGTCAATATTTTGATAATCCAACTAAAGCTTTTCTAAACACCTTTTCATAGCAAGGGTTTTCTTTATACAAGAAATAAGCCGTGAAAAATTTTCACGGCTTATTGTGGTGGAGGCGATGGGTGTCGAACCCATGTCCGAAAGCAGACCAGTCTGACTTTCTACGAGCGTAGTTTGTGACTAAAATTTCGGTCCTCAGTTCGCTCACAAACAAACTCCTGATTCCCTAGCTTCATAAATACCCCTTTAGCTCAAAGCTTTGCTAAACTTCGTTCCCCACTTTAATGACACCAGTAATCCTATGCGTGGGCACACAGGGCTGATGAGCAGCGTTAAATTAAGCTGCTAATGCAAAATTATCTTCTGCGTTTATATTTAATGCATACTTTATTATCGAGGTGACATGCTTGCCTCAGCTCGCTTATCAAACCCATCTTACCCCCGTCGAAGCCAAAACGCCCCCATGTAGTAATATGATATGATAGCTTACTTACCATCCATATTAAGTTTTAAATCCTAATAAGTTTCTTATTAGGATTTAATTATAATTCATTTAAAATTTATTGTCAACTTTCAGTTTTATCTCTACAAAGTTCCTCATATTGATTATTTATTTCATTATATTTTCTAATTAAGTCATTATACTTAGAGTTATTTTTCTTTCTTACTTTTTCACATATCTCTACAAGATAATCATAGTTCTCTATAACTTTATTTACTATATTTTTATCAATTTTATTATCATCTGCCATAGCTTTTAATATATCAAGAGTTTTATCTTTAGAGAACTTTTCTTTATAAGACCTCTTTTCCATTAATGCACTTGAAATATCAGCTACTGCCAATATCTTAGCTTCCATAGGTATTTCTTCATCTTTAAGCCCATATGGATACCCAGTTCCATCTAACTTTTCATGATGCATTTCCGCTATTCTTCCTACATATTCCAATCCAAGTTCCTTTAAAATCATACCTGTATATATAACATGTTCTTTCATTATTTCCATTTCTTCATAAGTTAATTTATCTGACTTTTCTAATATTTCTATAGGAGTAAATAACTTCCCTAAATCATGACAAAAAGCTGAAAGTAAAATAGTATCCATATCTTCTCTTACTATTCCTAAAAGCTTATATAAATTATACGTAATTACTTCTACAGTTATAGAGTGTTCTAATATACCTCTACTTCTAAAATTATTACATTGTATTATCATCTTGATAAACTGCTCTAACTCTTCTTTTGATATTTCTATAGTGTCTAAATAATTATAAAGTTCACTCAAATATTCTCCACTGCTTATCTTCTTATATAAAATATCATCTTCATTTATTTTTGAAAAAATATTACAAACTTCTATAGTAAACTCTTCATCAATATGGCTTAATAATTTTCCCATGTCTAAACTAAGCCCGTTTATATATATATTATCAATATCATTTAATATATTAAACAAAATAGCTATTTCTTTATATCTAATACTTATTAAAGAATATTTATCATACGGAAGATGATGATATAAACATATCTCAGCCATATCTGTAGAATAAACAGTGTAATTTTCTAAAAATATATATCCGAATACTGAATGATTACTCAAATCTGCTGTTACAGATTTATCATGTTTAAATTTTTCTTCTAATTTACAAGCGCCAATATCATGTAAAATGGCTATTTGCACCATTTGATTTATTTCATCTTCACTGTATTTGCCTTGTTCTTGTAAATATTTTAATAATATGTATGCAACTCTGTGACCGTGTAGAAATAATTCTTCATCTATTCCATTAAGAATATAAATAAATAATCTTAGTACATTTCCTAGAACATACTTTTTCATTCTTCTACTCCACCTTTTCCCCTCTTATATAATTCCATAACACTCATTATAAATCAATCTCTCATATTATAATTTTTCGTCTACAAATACTATTTTCTTTAACAACAGTATCAAAGATTAACAGATAATTTTTATAAAAAAAGTGATAAAAGCTATACAAACCTAACAACTTCTATCACTTCATAATTTATATTATATTAATATTTATTGTTTTTGACACTATTTTACGCTTCTTCTTTAATTCCCATAACAAAAGTAGCAATAAAAGAAACTGCTCCTGCAATAACTAATCCTATACAGTAATTTAGCATCGTATCACTAGTTGTAATAGCTATAGCTGGTAAAGCTGTAACTTCAACTGCTGTCATTTGAACTTTAGTAGCTACTACATAAGCTCAAGCTGCTGCTCCACCAATGGCAGCTCCAATTAAATCCTGTTGTTTCTATAAGTCCTAATTCTATAGCATGGAAGCTGTGGTGTATACCTGATTAAATATTTACCAGTGTAAACTGTCAATATCTCACTTTGTAAAACTTTTTCATAAGTTTCAAAATAAATTTGCAATACAAGGTATCGTTCCCATATTTTCAAATATAAAATTTACGTCTTACTATTATTTCATTATGCACTATTTCTTTCTATAAGTATATATGAAAGCTTAATATTTTTTTTAATAGTTTTTGATGTTTTTATACTACTCTTTAATAATTCCAACATTATTTCTGCACTCTTTCTACCTGATGTCTTGTAATGATAGTGAATTGTAGTTAATTTTGGTGAAACAACTTCTGAAATCCTAGTATCTCCAATACTCACTACTGCTACATCCTTTGGTATATTTAAACCTTTATCTTTCAAACAATCTATGGCAGCTATAGCTAGATTATCCGTAACTGCAAAAATCGCTGTTGGTGTATTCTTTTTATTTATAAGCTCATTAGCTAATTTATAACCACTTTCATAAGAGAAATCTCCGACTTTTAAATTTTCTATATCCATCTCTATATTATTTTCTTTTAAAGCTGCTATATATCCATTTTCTCTCTCAAGACCAACAGATCTATCTTCTTCATAAACCCCTATGAAACCAATATTCTTATGACCTTTTCCTATAAGATACTCTGTCATATATTTTGCAGCATTAAAATCATCATGATATACACAAGGATAGTTATCCATATACTGTGCCACCACAACTATTGGCACATTTAACTTATCCATAATCTTCTTATGTTTTGGAGTTATTTTAGTTCCCATAAATATTACGCCATCTACTTGATTATTTTTAAAAATATTTAAATATTCAAATTCTTTTTCCACTGAAAGGTTAGTGTTAGCTATCAGTACATCATAATTATTTTCCGATAACACTTCTGTGATTCCTTGTACAACTCTTGGTGCTGTTTCTGTAGATAGCTTTGGCACTATTACTCCAATAAGGTTTGTCTTACCAGTCCTTAATGATTTAGCATAACTTTGTGGCATAAAACCAGTCTCATCAATTACCTTCTTTATTTTTTCCCTGGATTCTGCTCCAACATAGCCATTATTTAAGTATCTTGAAACTGTAGATTTTGATACACCTGCTAATTTGGCTATATCAATTATATTTAATGTCATTTCTTATCCCTCACTTTATATATCAGCAGGATATATTCTAGTCCTATCTATCTCCTACACTTATCCATTATTACTATTATAGTATATATTACTATAAATATATACTTATTTTTATAGTAATATATACTATATGGTATTATACTCAAAATACTAAACATCCTATATAAAAAATATAAAAACTAATCATCTACATTATTTGTATCACCTGTACTATTCTCCCGATATAATGCAGTGGTTCCTATCAAATTAAAAATATATGCTATTTCTTCTAATACAGCTCCAATAAATATTTCTTTATTTGCACTTTTAGTAACTAAAAAATCTTCAGTATCTAAATTATGTGGTAATCTTTGATACTTTGTCCAATAAATGGGTGTTAATATAGTTTGTCCAAATAATTCTAATTGAGCTGCTAATACTGCTGTAGCATCAACATTAATTCCCATATCTTCAAATTCATCTGCAACTTCATTAATTAGCTCACTTTCTTCTTTATCACCATATTGGCCAGCTTGAAAAATTTCATTTCTCCTTTTAATTCTAAATTGTAATATATTTATCCCTTGAACTGAAGCTGTATATTCTAATAAATATCCTAATACTAAAATTAATTGAGCTTTCCATTGGGTCTGCAATAATTCTATATCTTGCAAATCTTGTAATGTATAATTATTGTATTTATTAATTGTTTCTTCAGAATAACCAGTTTCATTTCTTCCAGCATTTTTGTCTTTTTTATATTTATTATGGGATATATGACACACCCCCTATTCTCGTAAAGTGAAATAAGTATCTTAGCTAGTCCTATATTTTATAATATACCTAGCTTCATTTTTGGTGATTTTATGATAAAAAAAAACAGATGTACCTAAAATTTTTCTAATACATCTGTTTTTATAATTATCTATTTCTCTCTTTAAGTGCTCTTTCCATATCTCTCTTATGGGCTTTTTCTAACATAGAATCTCTCTTATCATAATTCTTTTTACCTCTACATAATCCTAAAGCCACCTTAACTTTTCCCTCTTTTAAGTATAGAGATAAAGGAATTAGCGTATATCCTTCTCTTGCTATTAATCCATTGAATCTAGCTATCTGCTCTTTATGCAAAAGTAACTTTCTTTCTCTTAATGGATCAACATTAAATATATTTCCTTGTTCGTAAGGACTAATATGCATGTTGTAAATAAAAACTTCACCATTTCTTACATCTGCATAACAATCCTTTAAATTGCATTTACCAGCTCTAATAGATTTTACTTCAGTTCCAACTAAAGCTATCCCTGCTTCTATAGTCTCCTCTACAAAATAGTCATGACGAGCCTTTCTATTTTCAGCTAAATTGTTTTTGTTTTTAACCCTTGCCACTTTTTCCACCCACTTTATTTATTACGTACTTTTTCTTTTATTATAACAAAATAATAAACATTTGAAACTAAAATTAACGCAGTGCTTATTAACTTGTAGTTTAATTAGCGTAGCGTTTAACTGCAAATAACTTCTATATAATTATTTACATACCTTCATCTTCCTCTTTTTGACCTTCTTCTTTTGGTCCAAACTCTTTCTTGATTTCAGCAATTATTGAAGCCGTTCTTTTACTTGGAACTATTTCTTCTTTTTCTCCTTCATTCTTAACTATATCAAAGAATATTTCTCTGTTATCAATATCTACTCTGCTACATCTTACTTTTACCGCATCACCTAATCTATAGATATTCTTAGTTCTTTCACCAATAAGCATTAAATGTGCTTCATCATATACATAATAATCATCATCTAAATCTGTAATATGAACTAATCCTTCAATGGTGTTTGATAATTCCACAAAAATACCAAATGAAGTTACAGATGAAATTATTCCATCATATTCTTCTCCAATTCTATCCATCATATATTCAGCTTTCTTTAAATCATCAACTTCTCTTTCAGCATCTTCTGCTAACCTTTCCATTTCAGATGATTGTTTTGCTGCTTCATCTACAATAACTGCAAGTCTTTCTCTTCTTTTATCATTTATCTTACCATTTAGATTTTCCTTAATTATTCTATGAATTTGTAAATCAGGATATCTTCTTATAGGAGAAGTAAAATGACAATAGTATTGTGCTGCTAAACCAAAGTGTCCTGCACATTCTGGTGAATATCTAGCTTGCATCATACTTCTAAGTAAAAGTGTACTTACCACTGTTTCTTCTGGTTTACCTTGAACCTTTTCTAAGATTTCTTGGAGAGCTCTTGGATGTATCTCTTGTGAAGATTTAATTGTATATCCTAAGTTATAAATAAAATCTCTAAATCTTTGAAGCTTTTCATCATCTGGCTCTTCATGTACTCTATAAACGAACGGTAAATTCTGCCAATACATATTTTCAGCAATAGTTTCATTACATACAAGCATAAACTCTTCTATTATTCTATTAGCTATTGCTCTTTCATATGGTTTTATATCAATTGGACGTCCAAGCTCATTAAGCACTATCTTTGATTCCTCAAAATCAAAGTCAATTGCTCCTCTTTTTCTTCTCTTTTCTCTTAAAATTAAGCACAACTCTTCCATAGTCTTAAAGTCTTCTATTAAATAATCATATTTCTTTAATAGCTCTTCATCAGCTTTGCCTTCTAATATTTTAGTTACATCAGTATAAGTCATTCTTTCATTTGTTTTAATTACTGTTTCATCAATTTCATGAGCTAGAACTTTACCCTTATGGTCTATTTCCATAAAACAACTTAATGTAAGTCTATCTACATTTGGATTTAATGAACATATACCATTTGATAATTTTTTAGGAAGCATTGGAATAACTCTATCTATTAAGTATACAGAAGTTGCTCTTTTTAAAGCTTCTTTATCTAGTGGATTTTTTTCTCTAACATAATGTGAAACATCAGCAATATGCACCCCTAATCTATAATTACCATTAGCCAATCTTTCGATAGATACAGCATCATCTAAATCCTTGGCATCCTCTCCATCAATAGTGACCATTCTTAAATCTCTTATATCTCTTCTTCTAGCAATTTCAGCTGGATCTATTTCTTCTGATATTCCTTCAGCATATTTTAAAACCTTTTCTGGGAATTCTTCTGGAAGTCCGTGCTTTTTGATTATTGTTAATATATCAAGACCCTTTTCACCCTTTTTACCTAATACTTCAGTTATTACTCCCTCTGGACTTCTTCTCTTATCTGCCCATTTAACAACTTTGACTATTACCACATCTCCATGTTTTGCTCCATTGCTATCTTTTTTAGAAACAAATATATCTTGTGTAAGTCTTGTATCTTCTGGTACTACAAATCCAAAGTTTCTACTTTCCTCGTAAACTCCAATAACTTTTGTATTTGCTCTTTCTAGTATTTCAGCAACTTCTCCTTCTCTTTTCTTGCCATTTAAATCATCTCTCGTAATTTGAACTAATATTCTATCACCATTCATGGCACCATTCATACATGAACTTGGTATAAATACATCATTTTCACCTTCATTTTCAGGAATTAAGAACCCAAATCCCTTTTTGTGTACCTGTAATTTTCCTGTTATTAATCCCATTCTCTCTGGAACTGCAAATTTATCCTTCTTAGTTCTTACGATAAGTCCTTCCTTTTCCATTATCTTCAAAGTCCATTTAAAATCTGTATATTCATTCTTGCTTATATCAAAAACAGCTACAAGCTCTTGAATATCCATTGGCCTGTAAGCTTCTTCTCTCATGAAGCTTAACAATGTTTCTTTTATTCCCATATAAATTTATTCCTCCATTTTTATATCTATATTTTATTCATGTAAACTTATATTCTTTAATATATTTTATCCTACTTTAATTATTAACAATAAAATAGACCACTATACTTTATAGCGATCTATGTATAATCTATTTAACTACGTTTAAAGCTATTGTATTAATAGCAAATAATAACATTGAAATCATTGTAACCTTTGCTAATAATGCTTCTTTTGTTCTTCCTTTATTTTTAGCAAAGAAAGTTTCATTTTTACTTCCTTGAATAAGTCCACTTAAAGCATCAGCTTTACTTTTTTGCATTAATATTGATACTATAACAATTAATCCTACTACAATTTCAATTGCAAATAAAATTTTAGTTAACATGGTGCACCTCCCATATGTAATTCCTCTTAATTATGTGGTTTAATCATACCATAATAAGTTATAAATTACAAGCAAGCTACATATTCTGTCATTTATTTTCTTTACTTTTCATAACTTAAAAGGCATTTCTTAAAATTGAAATGCCTTTTTAAATTACTTCAAATTAAAAAATGCCTTTTTACCTCTATATTCAGCAACATCATCCAATTCTTCTTCTATTCTTATTAATTGATTATATTTTGCTACTCTTTCAGATCTAGCAGGGGCACCAGTCTTTATTTGTCCAGCATTTACTGCCACAACAAGGTCTGCTATAGTTGTATCTTCAGTTTCACCACTTCTATGAGAAATAACTGCTGTATAACCAGCTCTATTTGCCATTTCTATAGCATTTAATGTTTCTGTAAGAGTTCCTATTTGATTTAATTTAATAAGTATTGAATTAGCAACTCCTCTATATATTCCATCACTTAATCTATCTGTATTAGTAACAAATAAATCATCGCCTACTAATTGAACTCTATCGCCTAATCTATCAGTTAGTAACTTCCAGCCTTCCCAATCTTCTTCTGCCATACCATCTTCAATTGAAATTATTGGATATTTATTAACCCACTCTTCAAAGAAATCTACCATTTCAGTGGCACTTAAAGTCTTGCCTTCATTTTCTAATACATATTTACCATCTTTATAATATTCAGATGAAGCTGCATCTATAGCAATAAAGATTTCCTTTCCTGGTTCATATCCTGCTTTAGTAATAGCTTCTAAAATAACATCAATTGCTTCTGCATTTGATTTTAAGTTAGGTGCAAAACCGCCTTCATCTCCTACACCTGTTGAATATCCTTTATCATTTAATGTTTTCTTTAAAGAATGATAAATCTCTCCACAAGCTTGAACTGCCTTATCAAATGAATCAAATCCTACTGGCATTATCATAAACTCTTGTAAATCTACAGAATTATCTGCATGTGAACCACCATTTATTATATTCATCATAGGTACTGGAAGAACTTTAGCATTAACTCCTCCTACATATTGATATAGTGGTATTCCTAAATAATTTGCTGCTGCATGTGCCACTGCTAAGGAAACTCCCAGGATAGCATTAGCTCCTAATTTCCCCTTATTGCTAGTTCCATCAAGTTCTATTAATATTTTATCAATATAAGTTTGATCAAATACGTTACATCCTATTAATTCTTCGCTAATAGTATCATTAACATTTTCTACTGCCTTTAAAACACCTTTTCCCATGAAGTAGTCTTTGTTCCCATCTCTTAATTCTACTGCTTCATAAATACCTGTAGATGCTCCTGAAGGAACTGCCGCTCTGCCCATAGTTCCGTCTTCAAGATAAACTTCTACTTCTACAGTTGGAAAACACCTTGAATCTAATACCTGCCTAGCAACTACATCTACTATTTCAACATAATTTTTCATGAATATTTCCTCCTTTATGTAAAAAATAATAATCACTTTAAACTACTTCATTATTTTTTTCATAAATATAAAATAATATTCATAAATTTATCAGCATGAAAAATGGACTGTTCTTTTAACAAACAGTCCATCTCTTTATTCTTCTTCATTGCAGTACTCTTCAAATTTCATTTCCCACTTCTTTGCACTTTCATAATCAATTTCTCGCATATACTTTAAAAATATATCTAAATAATCTATTCCTTTTAACCCCTTCATTAAATGCCTTGGAAATGAAACTTTTCTTGTATAACATTGCTTTGGGTCTATTACTTTTAAATTTTCATTTTCATCAACATATATATCTCTGCACCTTGCATCTAACTTAGAAAACTTTAATCTTTTCATTTCATTGATAAGTTTATATAAATTCATCACAAGTTTTTTAGACATTCCATTTTCCTTAATATAGTGATCAAGTCTCTTTCCTTGAACCATTTCTCTAAGTATATAATATCTATCACACCTAAAAATTCTCGGAAAATATTTAGACCTTTTTACTTTATATAATATTTTAGCTTCTTCCCTGCATATATCTTTATTAGTAAATATCTTAACAGCTTTATTTTCAGGAAGTTCATAAACTATTCCATTATGACCTTCCCCTAAAAATTTTGCTTCTCTAAAAAGTTTTTCTAATTCTTTATCAAAATTAGCTGAGTATGCATATGTCCTAACCATTATACCTACCTAAAACGAAATACTTACTTACATTATACTATTCCTATCTACTATTTATATTTACTTTTTATTCTCTAGTTTTATACTTAGATACATTTTCATCAATGATATTACTTATCTCATTTATTTCATAAACTACATTTTTAACTTCTTCAATAGATTCTGTTTGATTTTGTATTATAGCATTAATTTCTTCTATATATGCTGATTGCTCTTCTGTTATTTGTGCAGTATTATCAACATTGGTCATGACTTCTTTTTGGTTTTCATTTACCTTTTTAATTTCATTACCTACTTTATATATTTCAGATATAAGCTTTTCAGAAGTTTTTACAATTTGCTCATATTCACCCATAGTTTTATTAATTTGTTCATCTGAATTTTTAGCAATTGTTAAAGTTTCTGTTACCTCTCCTCTAACATTAGATACTAATAATGATATTTCTTTTATTATTTCTTGTATTTCATTCACTGATTCCGATGATTGATTAGCAAGTTCTCTTACTTGATCTGCTACAACAGAAAACCCTTTGCCTTGTTCTCCAGCTCGTGCTGCTTCTATTGCTGCATTTAATGCTAAAAGATTTGTCTGTTCAGCAATTCCCCTTATTGTATTTGTAATATTATTTATTGAATTAAATTTTTCTGATAAGTTTACAATCCCTTCATTTAAATTTTCTGCACTATTTAAATTAGCCAGTATATTTTCCTTGATATTATTAATAAGCTCAATAGATTCAGAATTTTTACTTTTAACTAAATCACTCATATTTAATAATTCTTTAGACATACCTTCAATATTAACAATTCCATCAGCTAGGTTATTTAATTCATCAACCATATTAATCATATCTTTAGCTTGTTCATTAATTCCTTCAGTTATATTTTCAATACCACTCTTTATTTCACCTGCTGATTCTGATATCTTATCCATTTCAATTTTACATTCACTATTCTTTTCATTAGTTTCTTTAACTATCTCTTTAAGATTATTTATAAATATACTTTGTTTCTCATTAATAGTATTAAAACTATTAATTAAATCTCCTATTTCACTTCTTGAAGTATTTTTAATAACTCCACTAAAATTACCTTCTGACAGTAGTGCTGCTTCTTTTTGCAATCTTTTTATAGGATTAACTATTAAAGTCAAGCCAAAATATCCAATAATTATAGTTATTATTACTGAAACTACAAAAATACTTATTGAAGTTTTTAAAAGAATATTAATACTATTTAAATGTTGGCTTTCTGGAATAGCAATAACATATATCCAATCCATTCCTTCTATAGTATTATAAGCAAAATATTTTTTAACATTATCGTAATCTACAGATTTCACAATACCTGAATCATTCTTTTTTATATCATTTACAAAATTCATTAAACTTCCTGAATTTATAGATGATAATTCTTTTTTACCTGTCATAAATTCTTCATTTTTATGTGTAATTATTATTCCATTTTTATCCACTATAAATGAATAGTCCTTTTCTCCCATAGACTTTTTACTTATTATTTCTTGTAAATTATATATATTTATATCACTAGCCAATACTCCAAGTATTTCTTCTGTATTTTCTGAATTTTTTATAGGTACTGAAATAGTTATTATAATATTTCCTGTTGCAGAGTCTACATATGGATTTCCTATTACTGTATCTTTTTTGTCAAATGCACTTTTATACCATTCTGTTTCTAATGTATTATAATTAGAATCAGGTATCCAATCATCACTCCCAATATATGTACCATTAACTAAAGACATATAAAATGTTAAACCTTTTTCATCTCCTTGTTTTTTTAAATAATTTTTTATAAAAGAATTTTCAAAATTATTCACAACAGAAATAGTTCTAGACATTTCCTCTAATACTCCTATTTCTTCATTTAACCACTCCTTTACCTCATCTGAATATTGCTTAGATGTAAGCTTGGCCTTATCCTCAACTTCTTTAGATACACTTTTCTTTACTGTTATATAATTAAGTAATGTTGATGTAAATAAAATTATAGCAACTAACATAACTATTATAAAAGTAATAATAAATCTTAAACTTATTGTCTTCTTTTTCATTTAAACTCTCCTATAAATTAAGTAACTTCTCTTCTTATTATCGGTGAGTAACTATTTTTATTTATAAAAAAAATATTAATTTAACAAAAACATAATTAATTTTGCTAAATTAATATTTAAATTCACTTATCTTTCATTACCCCAAAATATAGTTGCAATAGTTCCTGGTCCTCCATGACTTCCTATAACAGTTCCTATATATTGTATTTTTATTTCTTTAAAATTTAATTCCTGTAAAATTATATCTTTTAATGCTTGAGCTTCTTCTAACGCATCACCATGCATTATATATAATGTTTCACTTTCTATATTTAACGCTTTTTCTTTAACAACTGTAGCTAAATATTTTAGTGCTTTCTTTTTTCCTTTTATTTTCTCTGTAGCTTCAACAGCTCCATTATTATCTATTTTAAGTATAGGTTTTATATTTAATAACGATCCTACCGCTGCTGTAGATGCCGATATTCTTCCCCCTCTTTTTAAATGTTTTAAATCATCTACTAATATAGAATGAATGACTTTATTTTTATTTTCTTCAATCCATGTTGTAATATATTCTAAATCCTTACCTTCCTCTATCATATCGCAAGATTTTTTTACTAACATTCCAACACCCATACTTACTGATAAACTATCAACTACAGATATTTTCGCATTAGGATTTTCTTCTAATATATTATTTCTAGCCATATTTGCACTATTAAAAGTTCCACTTAAAGCAGAAGATAAACCTACATATAATATTTCATATCCTTCATTTAATAACTCTCTAAACTTTTCTTCAAAAGTATAAATATTTATTTGTGAAGTACTAGGCATACTACCTTCCCTTAATTTATCATAAAATTCTCTATATCCTAAACTCTTGCCTAAATCATCTTCTATATTTTCACCATCTAAATTTAATAATAATGGAACAAACTCTATGTTATTTTTTTTTACAAAATCAATACCTAAATCACAAGATGAATCTGTTACTATCTTAATAGTCATAATACCCTCCTAAAACATTAGATTGTTTCTTTAATATTATTATATCAATTTTAGTTCTATTGTCAAATATTTTGATTATCAAAGTTTGTCGAAATATAAAAGAGTAAGGTGTTTATTAAAATATCTTACTCTTTTATTATTGTTATTTAGAAATTATTAAATTTTCTCCTGTCATTTCAACTGGAGCTTCTAATCCCATTACATTTAACATAGTTGGAGCTATATCAGCTAATTTACCATTCTTTAAAGTTTTACCTTCAGTATGATTTGAAACCCATATAAATGGTACTGGATCAGTAGTATGCGCTGTAAATGGCTTACCATTTGAATAATCAATCATAACTTCAGCATTACCATGGTCAGCTGTTATAAATACAGTACCATCTAATTCTAATACTTTATCTACAACTTTTCCTAAACATACATCCACTGCTTCAATAGCTTTTTTAGCAGCTTCTAAAACTCCTGTGTGTCCAACCATATCTGGATTTGCAAAGTTTAAGATAACCATATCATATTTCCCTGAATCTAATCTTGCTATTAATTCTTCAGTAACTTCTGGTGCACTCATTTCAGGTTTTAAATCATAAGTAGCAACCTTTGGAGAAGCAATTAACGCTCTATCTTCACCTTCATTTTCTTTTTCAACACCACCGTTGAAGAAGAATGTTACGTGAGCATATTTTTCAGTTTCAGCAATTCTTAATTGATTTAATCCCTTGCTTGCAACATATTCCCCTAAAGTATTAGTAATTGTTTGTGGGCTATAAGCAACTTCAACACCTTCTAATGTCTTATCATATTGAGTCATAGTAACAAATACTAAATTTAAAGTTTCTCTCTTAAACCCATCAAATACCTTATCATTAATAGCTCTAGTTATTTCTCTAGCTCTATCTGGTCTAAAGTTGAAGAATACTACTGAATCTCCATTCTTAATTTTACCATTTTCGTTTACTACACATGGTAATACAAACTCATCTGATTTATTGTCATGGTAAGATGCTTCTAAAGCTTCCACAGCGCTAGTTGCTTTTTCACCTTTTCCTAGAACCATAGCATTATATGCAAGTTCAACTCTTTCCCATCTATTATCTCTATCCATAGCATAGTATCTTCCAGATAAAGTAGCTATTTGTCCTACACCTATTTCAGCCATATAGCTTTCTAAATCTTTAACAAATTCAATTCCTGAACCTGGAGCAACATCTCTACCATCCATGAAACAATGAACATATACATTTTGAACTTCTTGTTCTTTAGCTAATCTTAATAAACCTTTTAAATGATCGATGTGAGAGTGAACTCCACCATCAGATAATAATCCCATTAAGTGTAAAGCTGCATTATTCTTTTTAGCATTACTCATTGCATATAAAAGTGATTCATTTTTAAAGAATCCACCATCTTGAATTTCTTTAGTAATTCTAGTTAATTCTTGGTATATAATTCTTCCTGCACCTATATTTAAGTGTCCAACTTCTGAGTTGCCCATTTGTCCATCAGGTAAACCAACTGCCATTCCACTTGCTTGTAATTCACTATGTGGATATTTAGCAACTAATTTATCAAAATTTTCTTTTTTTGCTGCTTCAACAGCATTTCCATCGCCTTTTGGAGCTATTCCAAATCCGTCTAATATCATTAACATTACTGGTTTCTTAGCCATAATTCCCTCCAAATATCGTAAATCATTTTTTATACAATAAAACAAATTATTGTAAAGTTCATCAATTAATGCTTTAAATAAATTAAAGATAATAAATTTATCTATATTTATTATCTTTAATTTAATTCATAATTATTATACTATAATTATATGTGTATAACAATAAAATAACTATTTTTGTAAATGTTTATCTATGAATTAATAATTTTTATCTTTTTCTTAATTTACACTAATATACAAAAGGAAGCCCTAAGGCTTCCTTAACTTTATAATTAGTAGTTAACTATTTGTGCAAAATCAGCAGCAACTAAGCTAGCTCCACCAACTAAAGCACCATCTATGTCAGACATAGCCATTTGAGCTTTGATTGTTCCTGGCTTAACTGATCCACCGTATTGGATTCTTATCTTGTCAGCAACTTCTTTTCCAAACATTTCAGCTAAAATATTTCTGATAGCCATAATTGTTTCGTTAGCTTGTTCATCAGTAGCAGTTTTACCTGTTCCTATAGCCCAGATTGGTTCGTAAGCTACAACAACCTTTTCTGCTAATTCTGGTGCTAAACCTTCTAAATCAGCTTTTATTTGAGCTCCAACAACTTCGTTAGTTGTTCCATTTTCTCTTTCTTCTAAAGTTTCTCCACAGCAAAGGATTGGAGTTAAGTTATGAGCAAATGCAGCTTTAACTTTTTTGTTTAAGGCTTCATCAGTTTCGTTAAAGTATTCTCTTCTTTCACTGTGTCCTAAAACAACATAGCTAACTCCCATAGCTTCAAGCATTCCTGGAGCTATTTCCCCTGTGAAAGCTCCTTTTTCTTCAAAGTGCATATTTTGTGCAGCAACTTTAATGTTTGACCCTTCAACAGCTTTTAATACTGCATCTAAGCATACAAAAGTAGGACAAACTACTACATCACAAGTAGCATCCTTTACTAATGGTTTTAATTCATTTACTAATTTAACAGCTTCTTCTGGAGTATAGTGCATTTTCCAGTTTCCAGCGATGATTGCTTTTCTCATTATTTTCACCTCATATATAAATTATCAATTATTAATTATTAATTTAAATAATTATTTATCATTTAAAGCAGCGATTCCTGGTAAAGTTTTACCTTCTAAGAATTCAAGTGAAGCTCCACCACCTGTAGAAATGTGAGTCATCTTATCTCCAAATCCTAAGATGTTAACAGCAGCAGCTGAGTCTCCTCCACCGATAACTGTTGTAGCATCTGCATCTGCCATAGCTTTAGCAACTGCAATTGTTCCTTTATTGTAGTTTTCAAATTCGAATACTCCCATTGGTCCGTTCCATATAACTGTCTTAGCATCTTTTACTGCATCAGCATATAAAGCTTCTGTCTTAGGTCCAATATCTAATCCCATGAATCCAGCTGGTATGTTTTGATCTTCTGTTACAGTAGCTTCAACATCTTTAAATTCAGATGCTATTCTATGATCTACTGGTAATAAGAATCTAACTCCATTAGCTTCAGCTTTAGCTATCATTTCTTTAGCATAATCTAATCTATCATCTTCACATAAAGAAGTTCCTATTTCATATCCTTGAGCTTTTAAGAATGTATAAGCCATTCCTCCACCAATGATTATTGTATCAACTTTTTCTAAAAGGTTGTTGATAACAGCAATCTTATCAGAAACTTTAGATCCACCTAATATAGCTACGAATGGTCTAACTGGATTGTTTACAGCTTCTCCTAAGAACTTTAATTCTTTTTGGATTAAGTATCCACATACAGCTGTATCAACGTAGTTAGTTACTCCTACAGTTGATGAGTGAGCTCTGTGAGCTGTTCCAAATGCATCGTTAACATAAATGTCACATAAAGAAGCTAATTCCTTAGATAATTCTTCTCCGTTCTTAGTTTCTTCTTTTCTGCATCTAGTGTTTTCTAATAATACAACATCTCCGTCTTTCATATCAGCAACAGCTTTTCTAGCGTTTTCTCCAACAACTTCTTCGTCTCTAGCGAAAACAACTTCTTTACCTAACATTTCGCTTAATCTTACAGCAACTGGTGCTAAGCTCTTAGATGCATCTTTTCCTAAGTGTGAGCAAAGTATAACTTTAGCTCCATTTTCAATTAAGTATTTGATTGTTGGAAGAGCTCCTACTAATCTATTTTCATCAGTTATAACTCCATCTTTTAATGGTACGTTAAAGTCACATCTTACTAAAACTCTTTTACCTTTAACTTGAACATCTTCAATTGTCTTTTTATTAAAGCTCATTCTTTTCACCTCATAAATTTTTATAGTTTTATCTATAATTTTAAAATAGGCCCGGTCTTATAAGTATGCCTTAGAGACCGGACCCTGTTTAGGATCTTATAAGAGTGCTTTTATAAGCATCTAAATCCATATATAATTATCTATTAAAATTAAGCTAATTCAGCGAAGTATTTAATAGTTCTAACCATTTGGCTAGTGTATGAGTTTTCGTTGTCATACCATGAAACAACTTGTACTTGGTATAATCCTTCTCCGATTTCAGATACCATAGTTTGAGTTGCATCAAATAATGAACCGTATTTGATTCCGATGATATCTGAAGAAACTAATTCTTCTTCAGTGTAACCGAATGATTCATTTGAAGCAGCTTTCATAGCAGCATTGATTCCTTCTACTGTTACATTTTCACCTTTAACAACAGCAACTAATATAGTAGTTGATCCAGTTGGAACTGGTACTCTTTGAGCAGATCCGATTAATTTTCCGTTTAATTCTGGAATAACTAATCCGATAGCTTTAGCAGCTCCAGTTGAGTTAGGTACTATGTTAACAGCACCAGCTCTAGCTCTTCTTAAATCACCTTTTCTTTGAGGACCATCTAAGATCATTTGGTCTCCAGTGTAAGCGTGAATTGTTGACATTATACCAGATTGAATTGGTGCAAAGTCATTTAAAGCTTTAGCCATTGGAGCTAAGCAGTTTGTAGTACAAGATGCAGCTGAGATTATGTTATCTTCAGCAGTTAATATATCTTGGTTTACGTTGAATACAACTGTTGGAAGGTCATTTCCAGCTGGAGCTGATATAACAACTTTCTTAGCACCTGCTTCGATATGAGCTTGAGATTTAGCTTTTGATACGTAGAATCCAGTACATTCTAATACTACGTCAACACCAATTTCTCCCCATGGTAATTTTGAAGCATCTGCTTCAGCGTAGATTCTTATTTCTTTTCCATCTACAGTGATTGAGTTTTCTCCAGCAACAACTGTATCTCCTAAAGCGTATCTACCTTGTGCTGAATCATATTTTAATAAATGAGCTAACATTGATGGGCTTGTTAAATCGTTGATAGCAACTATTTCATACCCTTCTGCTCCAAACATTTGTCTAAATGCTAGACGTCCTATACGTCCAAAACCATTAATTGCAACTCTTACCATTACAATTACCTCCTAAATAATAAATATAATATATTTAAAATAAAAATTTTAAAACAACATTAATTTTGAGCTTTCATCAGTTCCACTATCTTATTTGCTGCTGCTTCATCAGTTACTAGAACTGCATTACTATCATTCATTTCAGCTGCTATTATAGCTTCTACTTTATTTTTTCCAGCTGCTACAGCAATATGTGTATTAATTTTTTTTGCATCATTTATTTTTATACCAATGGTAGTATTTTCAGATACAACTTTTGAATTTTTATCAAAATAACATCCATACGCTTCGCCTACTGCGCCATTTTTTTTAAGCTCTTCAATAAATTCTTCAGATGCTCCTCTTTTCCCTGCCATATGAATAGCATTTCCTATACCATATATAAGTATATCTGCTTTATGAATGCAATCTATGACATCTTTGATTTGCTTTTCTTTTAAAAGCCCATCTAAGACTTCTAAACTAACATTTTCCGGAATATGAAGCAATTTATAACTCCCATTAACTTTTTGTGCTAAGGCAGCTGCCAAAGTATTAGCTTGGCTTTCAACTTTTCTTCCCATTCCTCCTCTTGCAGGCAAAACAAGAACATTGGAGACATAATTTATTTTAGGGAAAGCTTCAACTAATTCCTTAACTGTACTTCCACCTGTAATAGCTATTATACTATCATCTTTAATAATATCTTTTACATAATTAGAAGCAGCTTTTCCTAATTCTTTTAATACATACGGATTACTTTCCACGTCTCCCGGAACAATTATTACATCTTTTAATCCTAAAGATGTTTTAATAAATTCCTCAACGTCGTTTAATCCTTTTATCTCATGCATAAAATCGTTTAATTGTTCTACTACTCTGATACCCTCTTCAGTAACAGTCATTCCCAGAGTATTTATCTCAATTAAATCCTGCTCTTTTAAAAAGTTAATCTCAGTACGCACAATTCTTTCACCTAATGAAAGTTCTGATGCTAAAACCCTTCTACCAATTGGCTGGTTGAAATATATAGTCTTTAAAATATTGTATCTTTTTTCTAAGATATCAACCAATTCAGGAACTATCTTTTTCTGAACTGATAATATTTCCTGCACTTTTAGCCCTCCTTTTGGTCTTAAAGCGTCCCACTTATAACTTTTTGTGTCCCGCATATATTATTATAAAACAGAATTTAGAATTTTTAAACCCTTTATAGTAAAATTTTATATATTTTTTTATTATCTAACTTCTTGTTTCTTTTATTAGAAGGCTAATCCCCATTTACCCTCTATATTTTGCCACGGTTATTCTAGATATATGTAATGTATTTTCTAACAGTATAAAAAAAGCCTCATGGCTTTTTTTTATTTTTCAAAGAAAAATATTCCACAAGGCTTAATTCCAGAGTGAATACCTACTGTACACCCTACTTTAGCATCTATATAATTTATATTTTTTTCTTGGAAGTATATCTTTAACCCTTGGTATACATCTTCATTTAAAAGTTCTAATAATACTATTGGCGAGTCAAAATCAACATCAGCACTTTCAAAATCTGATACTAATTTCTTTAAAGCCTTTTTACTTCCTCTAACCTTATCTTTAACAGACATTTTACCATCTTTTATTTCTAAAATTAGTCTTAAGCCTAACACACTACCTATTGTTCCTGCAGTTTTTGATAGTCTTCCACCTCTTACAAGGTTTTCTAATGACTCAAAATTTAATGAACACTTAACCTTAGGTATTGCTTTAATAATTCCCTCTTCAATTTCTTTTATTCCTAAACCTTTATCTCTAAGTTCACAAGCTTTTAATACTAATAATCCTAATCCTGATGTAACATTTCTAGAATCAATTACAATAATATCATCACTTTCTAACATATCTTTTGCTATACATGCTGATTGATATGTTCCACTCATGTCTGAAGATAATGTTAAGGCTACTATTTTATACCCTTCATCTAAATACTTTTTAAAACTTTCTTCAAATCTATTAGGAGTTACTTGAGCTGTTGTAGGTAAAACGCCTGTAGCATCAATTTTATCAATCATTTCCTTCGTGGTAATTTCTATACCATCTAAATAACTTTCTTCTCCAAAGTTTATTAATAACGGTAACACTTCAATGTCTTTTTCTCTTATAAGTTCTGCCGGTAAATCTAAAGTACTATCTGTTATAATTTTAATTTTTTCCATGAACAGTACCCCCATTTCTTATTTCATATTTGGAAAATCCATTTGTCTTAATGCTTCATAAGCTATTGTACACACTGTATTGGATAAATTTAAGCTTCTTGTACTAGTCTTTATCATTGGTATTCGTATACCTTTATGCGCATTATGCACTTCTTCTGGAACCCCACTTGATTCTTTTCCGAACATAATAAAATCTCCTGGCTTATAACTTTCTTCATTATAGAATTTTCCTCCATGAGTTGTAGCTAGAAATATTCTTTGTTCTCCATACTTAGCCATAAAATCTTCATAAGATTCATGCACTTCAAGCTTTAAGTCTTTCCAGTAATCTAATCCAGATCTTTTAACTGCCTTGTCATCTATGCTAAATCCTAAAGGCTTTATTAAATGTAAAACAGAATCCGTTAAAACACAAGTTCTAGCAATATTCCCAGTATTTTGTGGTATTTCTGGTTTATATAAAACTATATTTAAATTCAATGAATTCACCCTCCAAAAAGTAAAATGAAAGTCTCTTACTTTAATATATGTATGTATCTATCTATAAATTTTATAATACTATATGATTATTTATTAGTCAAAGCATTTTACAGAATGTTAATTTTAATTAAATTTATAATTTCTCTATTTAAGTCCTTATTAACAACAAAGAAAAAATGGTGCAAAAAACTCACCAAAATAAAAAATCGCTGTATGTATTAAACTTACAACGATTTTTTGTATAATTAATTATTTTAATTTTCTGTAGTAGTTGCTTTTTTAGTTCCTACTTTTACCACAGTATTCATTGGTGCATAATAATCTGATGAAATAAACTCTCTTGACACTTCAACACCATTTGAATATGTAACTAAATATGCTTTTGATCTATATCCAGCCATACCATTTACAGTTGTAACTCTACTTCCCTCTGCAAGTGTATTATCATTAACATATTCTGTAGTATAATCTAGCTTTTCTATAACTTCATTTACTAACTCATAAGTGTTGTTTCCAAAACTTTCTTTATTTCCATAGATATTAAATACTATAGTATTAGAAGTCATATATCCTTCAATATATATAGGGAAATCATATGTATTAACAAATCTGTAGTCTATCTCTCCTTCATAAACAGTTGCATCTAAGCTTGGCTCTGCATAACTTACCATCATTGAATGGTTATATCTTAATGAAGATTTTAAATTAGCTCTCATGGCAGCTCTATATAGTATAGTAGAAATATTACATACTCCACCACCATATTCTTGTACTACTTCACCAGCTACATAAGCTCCAGCTTGTTGATAACCATTTTCTGGTGTAGTTTCTCCTATTGCTTTATTATAACTAAATTCTTCACCTGGCATTAAAAGCGTTCCATTAACTGAATTTGTAGCTACCTTCATATTGTTAACTCTGCCAGTTGCGTTATTCACATAACTACCTGAAAAACTTGATACTACACCATTAATTTTTTGTAATTCTGCTGATGTAACCCTTGGTACATTTTCCTCAAGTTCAATAACAATAGCTTTTCCTGCAAAATTATCTGGAGAAATACTTTCTTTTATTTTATTAACTAATGCATCCACATCTATCTTCTTTCCAACAGTTTCATTAGAAATTGATATAGCACCTGCACTGATATTTATAGTAGCATCCTTTGGTTCAATCTTTACTGAATTATTTATTTCATTGGCAAATTCAATAATTTTACTTTCGTCATAAACCAATACTGTTTTCATTTGATGATTTACTCCATTTTTAATCATTGAATTTTTTTCAAATAACCCTTCACCTTTTCCATAAGCTAATGCTTCCTTAACAATACCATCAACATCTATTGATGAATCTATATCATTATAGCTTAATTGAAAATTCTGCTCTCCTACCATAACATCTATTACTTTATTATTAATTTGCGTCATTAATTGTGATTCTAAAGTTGTCTTAGCTTCTTCAGCAGTCTGTCCTGATAAATCCACACCATATATGCTTACTCCTGAATAAATCCTATTATCCCAAGAAGCAACTTTAGTTTTTATACTAAATATATACCCAATAGTTGCAGCTAAAATTATTACTAATACGGAAGCAGTACAAATTATAATTTTCCTTTTATCAGTTATAAACTCACTGAATTTACTTTGATCTTTAGATTCTATATTATTCTCTTGCAAACAATATACCTCCCCCATCTTTCAATAATACGAAATACTATAAAAAATGTATTTTTATAGTACTTTTACTATTATAGTATATTATTTTGTCTAAAACAACAATGAAAACTTTCCATGTGTTATGTGAATTCAATGCAAATGTAAAATATACTTGATTTTATTGTTATATTCAAAACAGCATAAAAACCACCTGAAACAGATGGCTTTTATTACATAATTATACTTTAACAGTGGCTCTTTTTACAGAAACTTCACCATCTTGATCAAATGCTTCTATAGATATAGAAATATTTCCCTTTACTGTGAATGGTAACTCATTTATTCCAATTGAAAAACTAGTATCATTTGCATCTACTGTTCCTATCCAATAACCATTGGCAAATATATTGTAACCAAGCAAATCAAAGTCTGCATTTTGAATCCAGCTTATATTTATTACATTACCTTGTCTGCTGGCTTGTAAGCCTTTAACCACATCTGGTGGTGTTAATAAGTCTATGTTGTTAGGCCCCCAGTTTGCATCTACTTTATTGCTTATACCTGCAACTGTTGCACTTTCACTATATTGCCATATTCTCCACCTTGTCCATCCTCCTACATCTGGCGGTACTTTAGGATTTCCAGATATAGCAGTATATAAAGCTATCCAAAGAGGCATATTTTTTAGAGGATATCCTCTGCCTTCAATATAAAAATTATTATATAACTGTACAAAAAATACTCCTGTATAAAGCATAAGTCTTCTTCTAGTGGACTTTTCAAATCTCTTCCTAAATCTATCAATCCAATTAATTAAAGCTGTAGTAGAAATAGATTTATCTGTAGGTGTTTCTACATCTACTACTGGAAATAAATCTCCATAATCACCATCACCAAATCCTTGTTGCAATACATTAATAAAACCATCGCATTGAGCATCTGCTGTATTCAAATCATAGCTAGGCACTGCAAAATGATATGCTCCTACAGGAATACCATAATTTCTTGCCTTAGAAGCAAAATCAATAAACTTTCTATCAGTTCTAAATCTCCCTGAAGCTGATCCTGATGATCTTAGATATAAAAAATCTACCGTCCTTGCCAAAACTGCAAAATCTACTCCCTGAGTATACTCATTTATATCTATACCAAAAAGACTTTTATCAGTTCTATTTTGCATAACTCCTCCGTACATAAAATTTCCTTACTTTATAGCTTATTAATATTTTTCAAAATAGTTTCCTATTTGGTAATAAAAATCTTTTATTAGTGAATTTAAAACGTACCTCAATCTTCTGCTATTAAAAAAAAGCAGTTACACTATTTAATGTAATTGCTTCCTTAACATCTTAACTCACCAATCTTCTTAACATTCTAAACTGCTCTATTTACCTTTAAAGATGTTTCTATTATTAAATCTAAGAACTCTGAAAAGCTATATCCTTCTCCCTTTGCACTTTTAGGGAAAAGACTTGCAGCAGTCATTCCTGGAAGTGTATTAACTTCTAATATATAAGGAGTTCCTTCTTTATTAACTATCATATCTATCCTTGAATAAACTTCACACTTAAGTGCTTTATAAGTTTTTAATGCCATTTCTTTAACTTCTTTATATAAATCTTCTTCAAGTTCCACAAGCACTTCATCTGCTCCATTCTCTGAGTATTTTTGTGTATAATCAAAAAAATCACTTTTTGGCTTTATTGCTATAACCGGAAATAGTTTATTATCAAATACTGGACAAGTAATTTCATTTCCATCAATAAACTCTTCTATCATAACTTCTGTATCCCACTTTAATCCCTCTTCTACAGCTTCTTGTACCTTTTCTTTATCATATATCTTAAAAGTAGCAACACTTGAACCACCATTAGTTGGCTTTATAAATACTGGATAACCAATATTTTCTATTGCCTCATAATCTATTTCCTCTACTGATTTTACATTAAGCCATCTTGCAGTTCTTATACCATTAGCCTCTAAAACTGTCTTTGTCAAATCTTTATCCATACATAAAGCAGAAGTTAATGGTCCACATCCTGAATATGGTATATCTAAAGTCTGTAATACTGATTGAACAGTTCCATCTTCACCAAACTTACCATGTAATGCTAATAAAGCAAAATCTAAATCCTTTACTTTATTTATTATATCTACCTTTTCATCAATAACAACTGGTATTACCTCATATTTATTTTTATCTATATTTTCAATAATTGATTTTCCACTTTTTAAAGAAATTTCTCTTTCTGAGGATATTCCTCCCATGATTACTCCAACTTTCATCAAAACTACCTCCATATTATAAAGTTAAACAATGCATATATTTCATTAACGCACTTAACTAATTATATCATTATCTATATCTAATTAGAAGTTTACATAAATATAAAACTCTACTACATAAAAATATAGAGTTTTATATTTATTTTAATTTCTTTTTATTTTCTTTATAATATCTACATCTAGATGTAAATGGACATTCATCACATTTAGGATTTCTAGCTGTGCAACATCTTCTACCATGAAAAATAAGTAAATGATGTGTAAGACTCCACTCCTTTTTAGGAAGCTCTTTTTGTAGTTGTTTTTCCACTTCTAAAACATCATCTGAATCTGCCAGTGCAAGCCTATTGGATACTCTAAAAACATGTGTATCCACTGCAATAGATGGCACATTAAAAGCATTAGATAGCACTACATTAGCAGTCTTTCTGCCAGCACCAGCCAATGTCACCAGTTCTTCCATAGTATCTGGTACTTCTCCATTATATTTATCTTTAAGTTGGTTACACATAATCATTAAATTCTTTGCCTTATTTCTATATAAACCAATTTGTTTTATATGATCTTCTAATTCATTAATAGACATGGTAAGAAATGTATCAACATCTGGATATTTTTTAAATAATGTCTCTGTTACTTCATTTACTTTTTTATCAGTAGTTTGTGCTGATAATATTGTTGCCACCAATAACTGAAAAGGTGTTTCATAATTCAATTCACATTTTGCATCTGGATACATTTCCTTAAGCTTTTCTAATATAAATTTTGTCCTTTGTTTCATCATTAATCACTCCAATTATTTCTTCTTTAAAATTTCAATATAATTATTTATATACGGAGATGGCCCCTTAAACTCTTCAATATCATAATTTTCATTGTGCATTTTAATTATAGCATTTCTTCTTATAACATTCTTTCCTCGCCAGCCACAAGAAGTTTTAGCTATCTTTTCTTTAAATATTTTATTATCCATATTAGCAAACATATATGTGTCTTCATTCATATACTCTAATGTATTAAACTCTTCTAATACATTAATTTTTACACCTTCGTTATATGGACATTTAAGTTGACAAAAATCACAACCAAATACATTGCCTTTCAAAAGCTTAATCTCCTTATCATTTATATCTTTTTTCTGAGTAATGTATGAAAGACATATATTAGGATTAATTCTATTTTTATTTATTGATTTTGTAGGACATTCTTTTATACATATATCACATTTACTACATTCATCAAATTGCCTTATATCTTGAAAGCTTCTAACTTCATTGCATTCTATTTTTGCATTAGTTATTATTTCTCCTAAAAATACATATGAACCATATTTTTCAGTAATTATCATATTATTTCTACCAATAAAACCTACACCAGCTAAATATGCTATATATCTTTCAGGTAAATAATTACTATCAACAAAAGATATTGCTTCCCATCCTAAAGAATTTATGTAAGTACATATTTTCTCTAAATACTCTTTTACTACTCTATGATAATCTCCTCTTTTAGTATATATAGAAAATCCATTATTATTTTCATTGACATCTTCATGATAATAAGGGAAAGCTATAGATATTATAGTTTTCCCATCTTCCATATAAACCTTAGGATTTATTCTCTTTTCAATTTCTTTTTCTTCAAATTCATTTTCTAAATTATTTTCTTTTCTATACTTATAGAATTCTACCAATTCTTCAAATCGCCTACATGGTATAAACCCCAGCGTATCTAAACCTAAAGAATTACAGTATCCTATGATTTTATCCTTTATCATGCTAAATCACCATAAATTATATATTTTTCTTTTTATTCCCTTACGCTGGCTTATATCTATAATTGCATGACTTTCACTAGCCTTTACAATATTTCTAGCTGGAATGCCTACTGCTGTAGCACCTGCCGGAACATCTTTTAAAACCACCGAATTAGAGCCTACCTTACTATTATCTCCTATATTGATAGGTCCTAATACTTTAGCTCCTGCACCTATTACAACTTTATTTCCCACCGTTGGATGCCTCTTACCTTTATCTTTACCAGTACCACCTAAAGTAACTCCATGATATAAAGTTACATCATCACCAATCTCTGTGGTTTCCCCAATAACAACACCCATTCCATGATCTATAAAAAGACCTTTTCCAATAGTTGCACCAGGATGTATTTCAATCCCTGTAAAGAACCTTGACAATTGAGATACTATTCTAGCTAGTAAAAATAGTTTTTTATTATACAAAAAATGTGCAATTCTATAAGCAATTAATGCATGAACCGAAGGATATACTAAAAAAATTTCTATCTTACTTCTAGCAGCAGGATCATTTTCCATAATCCTGTTTAAATCATACTTTAAATTATCAAACATTTCTTCTCATTCTCCTTTTTAGAAGTATATGCTGCTTATTTTTTACTTATCCGTATATTCCCATTGATATATATTTTTCTCCTCCATCTGGAGCAATGGCTAATACCTTCTTGCCTTCACCTTCTCTCTTAGCTATTTCCATAGCTGCATATACTGCTGCTCCTGATGATATACCAATTAGAACACTTTCTTTTTCTGCAAACTCTACAGCAGTTCTTATGGCGTCATTATCATCAACAGTCATCACTTCATCTATATATTTCCCTTCATAAATCCCCGGTATAAATCCTGCTCCAATACCCTGTATTTTATGAGCTCCTGGATTCCCTCCTGATATAACCGGTGAACTTTTTGGCTCTACAGCCACTACTTTTATATGTGGATTTAGCTCTTTTAATCTCTTTGCTATACCTGATACAGTTCCGCCTGTTCCTACACCTGCTACAAATACATCTAAATCCTTTATATCTTCATATATTTCATTTGCTGTTGTTTCATAATGCTTTAATGAATTAGCAAAATTCTCAAATTGCTGTGGCATAAAGTATCCGTACTTTTCTACCATTTCTTCTGCTTTTTCAATGGCACCCTTCATTCCCCTTATGCCTTCAGTAAGAACTAACTCAGCACCATAAGCACTTATTAAGTCTCTTCTTTCCTTGCTCATTGTATCTGGCATAACTATTATCACCTTATACCCTTTCAACTTGCCAATCATAGCTAATGCTATACCAGTATTACCACTTGTAGGTTCCACTATTACTGATCCTTCTTTTAAAAGCCCATCTCTTTCTGCAGCTTCAATCATACCAAGTGCTGCTCTATCTTTAACACTACCGCCTGGATTATACTTTTCTAATTTCACAAACACTTCCGCTGCATTTTCTACATTGAAATTATTTAACTTTAGCACTGGTGTCTTTCCTACTAGTTCCAAAACATTGTTATAAATCATACTATTTCCTCCTTTAAATATAAAAAACTTCGTCTCTAAACTTAGAGACGAAGTAATAATCGCGGTTCCACTCTAATTGAATTTTAAATCAATAAATTCCAACTCAAATACAGGTACAAATAATACCCTTTCGCTATAACGGACGATTGCCGTAGAATCTTACTTATATTTCAGATTTAAACTCCAAAGTGCACTTCATATAAACTATAGGTGAAGAGATTCCAGCCCCCTCTTCTCTCTTAAACCATCATCTATACTACTTTTCTTTTTCATCGTTTTAATTCCGACTATTTAACTATCCTTTATATATTATTATATGACTTTGCTTTTAAATGTCAATGAAATCTATTTATTTTTTCTCTTCCAAATAGGATATAATATCTCATCAATTAAATCATGAGTATTCACAACACCTATAAGCACTTCATGTTCATCTACCACCGGAATAGACATTAAATCATATTTTGCACATTTTTCTATTGCCTCATCTATATCTAAGTCATATCTTAAAGCGTTAGTCTTTTCATTCATAATTTCCTTAACCTTTGTTTCAGGTTTAGTTAAAATTAAATCCTTTAATGAAACAACTCCTATGACTTCTTCTTTTTCATCTTTGATGAATATACTATTAAATTCATCATCTTCATATTCTGTTTCTCTTAATATTTCTATTATTTCACCTATAGTTATATCTAAATTAAAAGATATAAAATCTTTACTCATAATACTTCCTACAGTTTCATCCTCATATTGTAAAAGTTCTTTAACTTCCTTGGCATCTTCAGTTTCTAAGTTAACTAATATCTTTTCTCTTTCATCATCATCTAAATCATCTAAGATATCAGCTATTTCATCATTAGGCATATTTTCAAGAACTTCTGCAGCCTTTTCTTCACTAAGATCTTTAATTATGCTTCCTTTATACTCTGGTTCAATTTCCTCTAAAGTATCTGCTGCAAGGTCTTCATCCAATGATTCAAATACAAGTTTTCTTGAACTATCATCAAGCTCTTCTAAAATATCTGCTAAATCTGCTGGATGCAGCGTTGATAATTTCTTATAAGGAACAGCTATCTTTAAATTATTGTTTATCATTTCCAATGATTCAACATCATCCCACATAAGAACTCTATCTTCATAATCTTTATTGATAACTTTATAAATAAATTTTCCTACGCCTTGGCATCCCATTCTTCTAAATTTAGCTAATGGTCCTGTTTCAACAGCTATTACCCTATATTCTCCTGCAATTTCAGCAAGCCTTAAATCATCAACTCTTACCACTTGCTTTCCATTTATATCTACTATTTTCTTATCTAATAGATTTTCAGATAATAGATATGAGTACGTTCTAGGTAAAATTTCTTTACTTCCTCTAGTAAGTATCTTTACCTTATTATCAGAAGCATAAAAATTAATGTTTCTAAATTCATAGTGAAAAGTAGACCCATCCTTCTTAACTTTATAGCCTATTACTCTTGGATATCCTTCATCTGTAGTTACATAGATATCCTTTAACTCACCTAAAACATCATCAAATTCATCATATATTTTTTTACCTAAAATATTTGTAAATAAAAATACTGACATTTTCTTCATAAAGCTTCCTCCTATATTATCAGAGGAGCTTATTTAATAAATAGCATTCCCTCTAATAATCCCTATTCAATTTTCTAAAATTATTCCTCTGAGGGACACCCTCCATTTAAATTCACCACCATTATTTAAAAACTCATTTTTATACACATCAAAAAAGCCCATAAAAGGGCATTTTCATATACTTATATTATATTACACTAGTTTTAAAAGGCAACTATTTTTTCCTTTTTACTTATGAAAAATTCTTCCTAATGGTTAAACTAATTAAAAGTATCTATAGATTGCAATACCACTATCAATAAACTAATTTCACCAATAAAAGGATAAGGAAATATCTTTATTCCCCCTAAGAACAATATATACTCTATAACAAATACTACAGTTGAAAAAGTCAAAAGCTTCATACCTAAAGTATTACTGTATGGCTTATCTATATTTATTAAGGATATAACTGTAACCATGGCCATAACAATTAAATATATAAGGCTTGGAATCATCGTATCTTTAAAAATAACTACGTAGCCAAATTCAGCATCAATATAGCTCTTTAATCTATAAAAGGATATCAAGAAACAATATATTCCTATCATTGATATCATCAAGATAAAATTATAATCAAACCTCATCCTTTCATTTCTTAAAAATATATATAATGCCCCCATTGATAATAACGGAATTGTAATTATATCCATCATTGACATGGGCTTTAAAAAATACATTATTTCCTGCTTTTCAATTAAAGATAACAATAGTAACGTAATGCTTCTCAGTAATAAAATAGTTAAAGTAATAATATAGTATTTCCTAACCTTAACTGGACATCTTTTTCTTGCTTTCATAATTAAATAAAATATTATAGTAATTATAAATAACAAAAGACATAAATAATAAAAAGCCTTCACATTTATTTCCTTCCATAATTACTGTTATTTATAACTATTATTTTTTTTTATATTTTATTCTACATATAATTACTTAACACCTAAAATTTTCAGTCCACCTTTTATACATTTAATTTCTAATGGGAAATCTGGTCCCTTTTCTCCATCAATATCAGTAACTATATCTTCATGACATTCAACCTTTAAATAATCTGTCTTAAAATATAACACCTTATTTGAATCTAGGTGTTCACCTTTAAGAACCTTAATAAATAAAGGTAAAAGCTCATATATCTGCACAGCCTTAAACATTATTATATCCAATAAACCATCACAAGCATCTGCTCTCATAGCCAGATTAAAATTCCCTGCCGTAGCCCCATTGAATACTAATAATAAATACATTTCGCCTTCAAACTCTACTTCTTTTGATGAAATATTTACATGAAGCTTTCTAAAATTAGGTAACTCTTCTAACCCTTTTAGATAATATGCTAATTTACCTATAGTATTTTTTAAATTTACATCTGTCTTTTGAGAAACATCAGTAAATAATCCTGTACTAGCAACATTTACAAAATACTTATCATTAATACTTCCTAAATCTACTGATTTGACTTCTGAAGATAATATCTGTTTACATGCTTCTTCTACATCAGAAGACATCCCTAAAAACTTAGAAAAATCATTGGCTGTTCCAACCGGTAATATACCTATTGGTAATGATATACCACTCTTGGCCATAGCATTAACAACTGAATCAACAGTCCCATCTCCACCAGCTATTAATATGTATTTATAATTTCCATCTTTTATATCACTTAAGGCCACTCCTACATCTTCTCCAGCTGTGATTCTATATGGAACTACCGTATATCCAGCCTCTTGATGAAGGCTTATAACTTTATCTAATTTTGATAATATAAGATTTTCACCTGAATATGGATTATAAATAAACTTTACTTTCATAACACTATCTCTCCTACTACCATTATTTTTAAATTATATCACGATTTCTATACTTATAAAATAAATAACTTGTAAATATATTGCTTTTTGCAATCTATATTTTATAATACATATATTTTCAGTATTAAATTGTGAATACTTTTGTGCTATAATTATATTTTGACATAGAAATTATTTAGGAGTGATTAAAATGAGAAAAAGCTGTGTTCCTAATATATTTACCTTTATTAATCTATCTTTTGGAATATTATCAATTATAGAAACCCATAATGGGAATTACAGACTCGCTAGTATCTTTATTATTGCCGCTGCTTTAGTTGATAGATATGATGGAAGAATCGCTCGTTTTCTGCAAGTAAGCAGTGATTTAGGAAAAGAATTGGATTCTCTAGCAGATCTAGTATCCTTTGGTGTAGCACCATCAATTCTTGTATTTTTATTATTTGACTTAAACTCATATGGCCCATTTGGAATCATAGGAATTATTATTTTATTACTTTTCCCAATATGTGGTGCATACAGATTGGCTAGATATAATGCTGTTTCCTTTGATGGAGTATTTACAGGCGTTCCAATTACTGTTGTAGGATGCTTTATAGCTATTTTGGCATTATTATCATTTAAATATACTATTGCACCAACATTGCTAGTAATATTGATGCTTATTGGTTCATATTTAATGGTCAGTAATTTAAAATTAAAGAAATTTTAGTTTTATAACATAATTAAAATAAAAAAGAATTCAAATTGCTGAATTCTTTTTTATTTTTTAGTTTAATATACTCTTTAATTAATTATCATCGTCATCAAAATTAACAAAATTATCCTCCCTATTTTTAACCTGTCCTATATTAGAAGAATTATCATATAACAATTCATCATCTATTTCAGTTAAAATATCCTTTTGAGTGCTTTTATTCATGATATAATTTCCTAAAACTGAACAATATTGAAAATAAGATTCACCACACTTATCAAGAAGAGTTATTAAATGATCTATAGTTTCTCCTAATTTATCTGCTCTTTTTACAGCATCTTTAACATAACTGGATTTAGCCTCAGGAATATTGTTTAGTTCTGCTGCTCCAGCAATTAGTAGCCTATATGAGTCTGTTACCTTCTTTAATAATTCAGATATATTGTATACTTCTCCATAATAACTCTTCATCATTTCCTTATATTTCATTTAACTCTCTCCTTATTATTTATAAAATTATTCATTAAATAAAATATTCGTTGCTTTTATTTTCGATACAAATACATTTTTCTAGTTACTTTTTCTTTATAAATAAACAGGCTGCATCAAAATCGTTGACACAGCCTGTTTATTAATTTACTATAACCTTTCGTTCATTATCACAAGTTAATTCTATTTGCCTACCTTCCTTTGTTTTTGTTTTCAAAACTATCTTATGACCCCATAAATCAAATAGATATTTTATGGTTTCTTTTGCATATAATAGTTCTAGTTCTCGTCCATCATATACATGCTCTAAAGTAAGAGTACCATCATTTCTGTTAAAATCAACTATTCTGATATACGGTATTCCCCCTACTCCACAAGTATCTGATATAGTATCTCTTATACTCTTCCATCCATCTTCATCAGATACCTCTTCTACCACAAATTCAAAATTTTTCTTAGCATATTGGAATAAGTTTAATTCCTCACATAAATCTTGTGTTAAATATTTTCTTAAAAAAGAATTATCTCTTTCTAAATATCTCACTTCAAACATCTTTTCTCGTCCATATCGCTTTTCAATGTCTTGGAACACTCTAAAACCTATATAGTAAGGATTTAAGCCTCCTAAAATAGGTGCTATAACATCATTGTGCCGCTTAATAAACTCAAAGTGTAAACCTGACTCTAATTTGAGCTCATTTAATATAGTATAATGCCAATAGCTTGCCCAGCCTTCATTCATTATCTTAGTTTCTATTTGTGGCAAGAAATATTCGCTTTCTCTCTTAACTATCTTTAATATATTCTTTTCCCAGTCTTCTAGGGAAGAATATCTAATTATAAAGCCCATGACATCATCACAAGGCTCTAAAGGTATCTTATTCAAGTTAGGCAGAATAATTTCCTCTTTTTCATCAAAGGCTCCCTTATTATCCACTTTGCTATTATACTCATCAATTAAGGCTTTTTTGATTTGTTCCTGAGTGAGTTCCTTTACACCTACAACTCTTGGTATTTGAAATCTCAAAGCATGAGCTGCATCAAGAATCTTTTCAACCTTATCATATCCTATATTAGGATCATTAATATAATCTCTGATTATATCTGCATCAAGCTTAAACATTTCAATGGTATAATAAGCTTTAGTCCCTTCTCTAAATAGTCTATTATTCTTAAAAAAATCATTGTGACCATACACATGAGCCATGGTCAATATTTGTAATAACAAGGTATTTTCCCTCATTAAATAACCTAAACATGGATCTGAGTTTATAACCATTTCATAAGGTAGACCTGTTAAATTAAATGAATATAAAGTCTTATTCTTTTCATATGCCTTACCATAACTCCAGTGAGGATATCTAGAAGGCATACCAACATAAGCTTCATACCCTATCATTTCATTAAATCCTATTATCTCAAATTCTTGAGGATAATAATCAAGTCCAAGCTCCGTAGCCTTTTGTTCTATAATCTTATTCCATTTTTCTAATTCTCTCACTGTATATTCCATGTCTACTCCTCCCTAAGCTCTTTACTTAACATCAATTTCAATGCATCCCATAAATTTTTCTTTTCTTTTACCACCACAGAAATGAAATTTTTATTGGTTACTTCTTTACTAAACCTATAGTACATTGTAGTTGAATAGGTTGAAGGAAGCAATTCAGCATAGCCCACCATATTGCTCACTTCACAAAGTTCTTTAAGCGCTGTTATTGCCCTTTCATTATCTTCTGACCAATTGTCACCATCACTAGCATATACAGGATATATATTCCACATTTCTGGAGGATATTTTTCCTTAATCAAGTCTAAAGCTACATTAAGTCCGCTGGATATATATGTTCCACCTGATTCAGCTTTATGGAAAAATTCATATTCATTTACCAGCTTGGCTATTGTTGTATGAGATACAAATTCAAAAGCTATATTATTATATTTTCTCTTTATAAACCTAGATAATACAAAGAAAAATGATCTTGCTAGATATTTCTTAGTACTATCCATAGAGCCTGATACATCCATGATAAATATCATCACAGCATTGCTTTCTTTCTTTGGTTTCATTTTTACTCTATAATATCTAAGGTCATCTTCTCTAAATGGAAATCTATCTATATCCTGATCTAAGCCTGCTTCTGCTAAAGCTCTCTTTTTACCTTGCTTTCTAGCTGTTTTAGCTATAACAGTCTTCTTTTTAGCAAGTCTTGGATTAATACCATGTCTTGCATATCCTCTTTTTCTGCTGGCGCTTTCAGAAAGAATCTGTGAATATTTCTTTCTATCTAAATTTGGAAGCTCCAAGTCTTCCACTATATAGTCCATTAATTCTTCCAAGGTGATTTCAGTTTCATAAACATCATCACCTTCACTGTTTCCAGCACCTTTCTTACCTTTTTTTCCAATACTTTCTGCCGAACCTATCTTGTCTCCTCTTTTTTCTTCTCCTGTACCAGTAGCAACACCTTTATTGTTGTTTCCAAATACAAATTGATATTCCTTTATCCCTCTAATGGGAATCTTAAATTTTTTATTTTTCGTTTCCCCTACAATACTTTCTTCAGAAAGGATATCACCTAAATTTTCTTTGATAGATTTTTCAACTAATTGTCTATGACGTCTTCTATCTTCAATGCTTCTATCGTGTTCTACTGGATTTTCACTATTATCTCGAAAGATAGCCATCTTTATCAATCCTTCCACAAATTGTTTGCTGCATATTTTAATATGACGTCACAACAGTGTAGACAATATCCATTGTTCTTCATTTCTTCAACCATAGCATCATACTTTTCATTTTGCTCCTTATCTCTTACTCTTGTCTTAGTTATTATTCTAGACAAATCTTTTACTGATGCCATAAGCTTCTTTTCAATGGCTTCTTTTAATGGTTCATATGAAGTATAATCTATTTTCATGCCATTTCTTACTAAGTAGAACATATAAGATGTAACATCTGCTCTAAATCCCTTGCTAGATGCTTCAGATACACCTATTTGTTCTTCTATATTTCTCATGAAGTCTTCATCTGGATTTAATTCTTCTCCTGTTGAACAATCCTTTATCTTAGTCTTATTTACAAATGCTTCTGCATTATCTATATAATTATTAAATAGGCTTTCAGCTTGTTCTCTAAATGAATGTATAAAGGCCTTTGTTATTTCCTTTTCCAATACCTTATTATATTCTTTTCTAATAGTGTCTTGAATAAATCCTAAATATCTCTTTTTATCTTCTGCTGAAGCATCCATCTCTTTAATAGATTTAATAATGCTCTCCATTATGCTTAATGGATTTATACAATCATATTCTGAAATAGATAAGGCATTATCTATTGCTTTTACAATAAATCTAGTACTGATACCTTTCATACCTTCATAACTTCCAGCTTCTTCTCTTAATTCCTGTATATCTATCCTCTTAGTAGTTCCTTTTTCCACAATATCCTCACCATTATAAAGTTTTAACTTTGTCATAGGATCTACTTTAGCTGAAGGAGATAATCTTGAAAGTATAGCAAACATTGCTGCTATTTCTATGGTATGTGGAGCTATATGAGCTTTAAAATTACTTCTCTTCAATATCTTTTCATATATCTTCACTTCTTCATCAAGCTCTAAGCAATATGGAACTTCAATCTTTACAATTCTATCTAATATAGCTTCATTAGTATGATCTGATTTAAACTTTTCCCATTCTGCTTCATTTGAGTGAGCTACAATAAGTCCATCAAAATAAATCATTGAACCTTTTCCTGGTGATGGAATTGATTTTTCTTGAGTAGCTGTTATTATAGTGTGTAAGTATTCAACATCATTTTTAAACACTTCAATAAATTCTACCAACCCTCTGTTACCTACATTAAATGCACCATTTAATGAGAATATCCTTGGATCGTCTTCAGGATACATATCCATCTTAGATATATCAATTGATCCTGTTAAAATAGATGTATCTTGATTATTAGGATCAACTGGAGGCACTACACCTATTCCTTTTCTTGATCTTATAGAAAAATTCTTTCTTTCAACAGGAACATTTTCATATTCCCCATTAAATTCATGAATAAGCCTATATTTACATACTGGGCATAAATCTCCTTCAATTTGTGTGCCTAACATTTCATTAAATTTTCCTCTTAGATGATTAGGAACAAGATGTAAAGGTTCTTCATGCATTGGACAGCCTTTTATAGAATAAATAGGATCACAGCTTACTAAAGCTAATTTTAATGCTTCAACCAAAGATGATTTACCAGCACCAACAGGTCCTACTAAATATAATACTTGCCTTGCCTCTTCACCTTTCATTGATGCAGAATGAAGATAATTTACCAATTTCATTAATACTTTATCAATACCAAAGAAATCATCTTTAAAAAATCCATATCTCTTTATAGTTTCATTTCCATAGATTTTTCTTATTTTAGGATTCTCATCCCCCTTTAGTACCTCAACACCTTCACTCATAATCCTTTCATATAATCTCTTATGAGAAAGCTGTGCAATATCTGGATTAGCCTTCACAAGTTCTAAGTAATCTATAAATGTACCTTCAAATTTTTCTTTATTTCTACTTTCTCTATCTGTTAGAATAAATTCTTTGAAGTTCATAAGCACTCCCCCCTTTACTTTAATATATTAATTACCAAACGTAATATATTACTCTTTTTATCTTTTTAGACTAAATAAAATATAAACGTAGCCAAACCATGGGCTTATTTATGGATAAATGCTTACTTTGATTTAACCTGCACCAATTATTATTTATCAATAAAATCAAACAGCGTTTAATTAAAAAATAAATAAGATAGTAGTAACAATTAGCTTCTACTATCTTATTTATTTTTTAAAGCTCTAGTTTTGGTGTTTTTATAAGGCTTACATCCATTGGACCTATGGTTTCCACTTCCTTCCCATCAATAAGAAATTTTACACCATCCACATTAAAACATTCATTTAAACATAACGTATTTACAATTGAATATATTTTTACTTTAACAGCTGCAGAAGAGCCTGTTTGACTATCATCAAAATCCTTGCTTAAATCTACATATGCTATTTTATTCTCTATTTTTATTGAATTAACTTCTGTTTCTTTTGGTATACAACATTTTTCAGTATCTTTTAATGCTGTAATAACATTTTTTAATTCTGAAATATCTACATTTTTCTCTTCAACTACCCATTTTGAAATATTATCATCTGGTACATAAAGTTCTATTAATTTCTCACTTTTATAGCTTTCCTCTACATTGTTAGAATTAACTGCTTTACTTTCTAAGCAACCTACAAGATTAATGCATAGTAATAATATACATATTAAAATTTTTTTAAACATACTACCTCCTTAATATTATTTTCTATAATTACCACTATTTCCTTTTATGCCATTATTTATTCATTTAATATCAAATTTTAAAAATAACCTAGTAGTATATATTATGCTATTTTCTTTAACAAATGATAAGGAGTAATATTATGACCAATAATGATTTTAGTGTCAAAATATGTAATATCGTTACTAGTAGCACCTCCTATAGTATTTTCAATCCTATTTCAACAGTATTAAAAACATTTAATATAAAATTTTTGTAATATTATAATATTGGCTCACAACCTATATTAGTTGCCAGCCATACATGGATTTCTACTTATAATTATTTATTATATCTAATAGTTCCTCTCCAAATTTTTCATATTTCTTTTCTCCCATTCCTCTTATACCAAGAAGCTCTTCCTTATTCTTAGGTAATATATTACTTATTTGAATTAAAGTAGCATCTGAAAATATTATATATGGTTTAATTCCTTCTTTAAGAGCTTTATCCTTTCTCCAATTCCTTAACACATTAAATAAATCTTTATTTAACATTACTTCTTCTTCGCTTTCATTTAGCTTAAATAAAACCTTCATTTCAGATTTTAATATTTTCAATGACTTCTTATTTAGCTTAAGCATAGAATATGTACCTTCTTTTAAATCCACATAACCAAAATCTATCAATGTCTTTATTATATCCTTAATAAATCTGCTACTGTACTCTTTCATTATTCCATAAGTGGTCAACTGATTTAATTTATCATTAACTATCTTAGGTCCTGTCATCCCTCTTAAAACATCTACCAACACAGCAATTCCATATTTTTCTCTGCTTCTATATACACAAGATAATATTTTTTGTGCTTCTATGGTATAATCACGAATTTCTTCATCTTTTAAACAATTGCTACAGCTATTGCAATAATTCCTTGCATTTTTTTCACCAAAATAGTTTAAGATAAAATACCTTAAGCACCCTTTGCTTTCACATAAATTTATCATTTCTTGTAACTTTCTTATCTCTATTTCTTTCCTATTTAAAGACGATGTCGTATATATAAGATATTCTAAAGTACGCACATCACTTCTATTATATAAAAGATAGCAATTGGCATTTTCTCCATCACGTCCGGCTCTTCCTATTTCCTGATAATAACTTTCTATATTCTTTGGCATGGTAAAATGTATAACATACCTTACATTTGATTTATCAATTCCCATACCAAATGCATTAGTAGCTATCATTAAATTGATATTTTCCTTAAGAAATTCTTCTTGATAATATTCTTTTTCTTCATCTTTAAGACCGCCATGATATTTTCCTACTATATAGCCTAAATCTTTTAGGTAATTATAGAGCCCTTCTACTTCTTTTCTTGTTACACAATATATTATTCCTGAGCTATCTTCTTCTCTAATTATATCTTTAACAAATTCTAGCTTATCTTCTTCTATATATAAGTGTATATTTAAATTTTCCCTATCAAAACCACCAATATAAATATAAGGATTGCTAAGCCCTAATAATTCAAGCACATCTTTTCTCACCACCTCTGTAGCTGTAGCAGTAAATGCTGTTATTACTGGTCTTTTATCAAATTCATTAATAAACTGTGCTATTTCTCTATAACTTTTTCTAAAATCATGTCCCCACATTGATACACAATGAGCTTCATCTATAGCTATTTGACTTATATTAAGATTTTTTAATTTTCTTTTAAAAAAATCATTTTCTAATCTTTCAGGTGCTATGTATAATAATTTAACTTTTCCTTCATAACATTTTTTTATTATGTCATTTATATCATTTAAGCTTTGAGTACTATTAATATACTCTGCTACAATACCATTTTCATTTAAACTGTCCACCTGATCCTTCATCAATGATATAAGTGGTGATACTACTATTGTTATTCCTTTAAATATCATTGCAGGTATCTGATAACAAATTGATTTTCCTCCCCCAGTAGGTAATATACAAAAACTATCTCTACCTTTTAATATATTGCTTATTATTTCATACTGTCCTTCTTTAAATGAAGTATATCCATAGTATTTATTTAAAACTTCAAAAATAATATTCATACTTTTAATCACCACCCTTTTACTTATTTACTTTATTTATTAATTTTATCATAAGAAAGGAGCATTGTCCTTATGGATTCTCTAAAAACAAGAAAATATTTATCAGTAAAAGAAGCAGCAACAGAATATTTTGAAAAACTTATTAGTATTAGTGCTTTATATAACCTTATTAATTCAGGTCAAATAAAAACGATTAAACTAGGTCATAAAATATTAATTCCAATTTCTGAGCTTGATAACTATTGTGGTAAAGCTTTAAGCAAGGAGTAATTTATGGAAGCTCGTAGACTTACAATTTACATTATTGATACCCTCTCTAAAAAAAGAATCGCAACAAAAAGAATCATTAATAATGATAAAGCACAAGAAAGGATTCAAAAATTAAAATCATTCTATATAAAACAACCTAATATTGTATTAAAAATATCTTCGTAGCGTAAGCACTAGATAAGGATTTTCCTTACTAGTGCTTTTTTTAATTCTTTGTCCGAGAATATCGACATTATATTCTCGGACCAAAGGATTAAATTGAATAGGAATCTATATATATTCCTATAATAACACCAGTCAGAACATATTTTTAAACTAGTAATATACCTACGATACTTCATATAAAGTCACCACAGGTAAAAAAAATTCTATTCCCACTATTTAACTTAGTGAATTTCTTAAAACTAACCCCTGTTAGGTATTCGCATGCAGTGCGTATGGTGTATGAAGTA
>ERZ827363.316-NODE-316-length-52287-cov-4.160438_pt1 | contig 52287 bp, 51 predicted proteins | sample MGYA00519776_ERZ827363 | MGnify/ENA primary metagenome ERZ827363 (study PRJEB31778, sample SAMEA3449288) | human gut metagenome | biome: human gut; feature: human-associated habitat; material: faeces | place: United Kingdom | collected 2010/2012 ... | reverse complement strand
TCGGCAAGGACGGCCGCCTCTGGGCGGTGAACCCCGAGAACGGCTTCTTCGGCGTGGCTCCCGGAACCAACGAGAAGTCCAACCCCAACGCGCTGCACACCACCATGCGGGACACCATCTTCACCAACGTTGCCATCAACAATGACGACAACACCGTCTGGTGGGAAGGTCTGACCAAGAATCCTCCTGTGAACGCCACCGAGTGGAAGGGCGCCAAGGTCAACGGCGTGGAGTACACCGCCGAGGGCAACAAGCTGGCTCATCCCAACTCCCGGTTCACCGCTCCCGCACGGAACTGCCCCTGCGTGAGCCCCGAATTCAACAATCCTCAGGGCGTGCCGATCTCCGCTATCGTCTTCGGCGGACGTCGTGCAAAGACCGCTCCTCTGGTCTATCAGTCCTTCGACTGGAATCACGGCACCTTCGTTGGCTCTATCATGGCTTCTGAGACCACCGCTGCCGCTGCAGGCGCCGTCGGCGTTGTCCGTCGGGATCCTATGGCTATGCTGCCCTTCTGCGGCTACAACATGGGTGACTACTGGCAGCACTGGTTGGATATGGGCAAGGATCTGGGCGACAAGGCTCCTAAGATCTTCAACGTCAACTGGTTCCGCACCGATGACGAAGGCCACTTCATCTGGCCCGGCTTCGGCGACAACATGCGTGTCCTGATGTGGATCCTGGCTCGTTGCGAAGGCAAGGCCGACGCCGTCGAGACCCCCATCGGCTATGAGCCCAAGCCTGAAGATATCAACATCGAGGGCTTGAAGGACATCACCCTTGACACCATCAAGGGCCTGCTGGATGTGGACGTGGATCTGTGGAAGGCTGACACTGCCAGCATCGAAGAGTTCTACGCCAAGTTCGGCTCCAAGCTGCCTGCTGAAATGAAGCATCAGCTGGAAGCTCTGAAAGCTCGTCTGGGCTAATCCTTTCGTGATGAGAAACCGCTGCACCATCCCCGGTGCGGCGGTTTTTCCCTTTTCCGCAGCCTGTTCCACGGGTTTTCGCAGCTTTTTTACATTTTATACAAGAAATCCGGACAAAAATAGGCTACAATAAAAGCGAGGACGAAGCGCAGGGCTTTCTTTGCTTCGGGAAAGGGCAGGCTATGTTCGGATACATCAAACCTTTGAAGCCGGAACTGAAGGTCCGGGAATTCGACACCTATCAGGCAGTGTATTGTGGGCTCTGCCGGGAGCTGGGAGATGCCTTCGGACCTTTCGCCAAGCTGACCCTCAGCTACGATTTTACCTTTATCGCCATGCTTGCCATGGCATTGGGACAGGAGTTTCACGGGTTCTGCAAGGGGCGCTGCATGGCGAACCCTTTCAAGAAAAAAAACTGCGCCGCCCCTTCGCCGGAGCTTTCTTTGGTAGCCGCCAGCGCCATGGTGCTTTTTTACCACAAGGTGCGGGACAACCTCCACGATGCAAGAGGGATCGGGAAGCTCAGATATCTGCCGCTGCTGCCCTTTGCTTCTTCTGCCCGGAAAAAGGCGAAAAAGCGGTACCCTCAGGTGGACGAGGCGTTCGCATCCCTGATGAATCGGCAGTTTGCCTTGGAAAAACAGCACACCAAAAGCATCGACGCCGCAGCGGAGCCTACCGCCGCCGCTCTTCAGAAGATGATGCCCCTTTTGAGCGAGGATCCGGAAGAAAAGCGGGTGCTGGAGCGGTTTGGTTACCTGCTGGGGCGGTGGGTCTATCTGATGGATGCGCTGGACGATCTGGAGGACGATGCAAAGCACCGATCCTATAACCCGTTTTTGGAGCGATGGGGGATCACCGACCGGAAGAGCCCCGATGAGGCGCAGAAGGCGGAGATCATCGCCTACGGCCGGGGCGTTTTGAACGTCACGGTGGCGGAACTGGGCGTCACTTATGAGCTTTTGGAGTTAAAGCGATATAAGCTGATTCTCGATAATATCATTTATTTCGGCCTTCCGAACTCCGCAGAGGAGATCTTCCGGAAAAAGGCCGTAGCGGTTCCCGAAAGCGGGAATCAATCATGAATGGAGGCTGCAATGGCTGTTACCGATCCTTATAAAGTGTTGGGCGTGAGCCCCGAGGCGACGGACGAGGAGATCAAATCCGCATACCGTCAGCTGGTCAGAAAATATCATCCGGACAATTATGCCGACAGCCCCCTGGCCGACCTTGCCAACGAGAAGATGCAGGAGATCAACGAAGCCTACGACATGGTGATGAAGAGCCGCCGGAGCGGCGCATCCGCAAGCGCTTCCGGCTCTTCTTATGATCCCAACGCCGGTTATTCCGGCGGCTATTCCGGAAACGCTTCCTACGGCGGGCAGTCTTCCGGTTTAAACGACATCCGCAGTCTGATCCAGCAGAACCGACTGGTGGAGGCGGAGGAGCTTTTGGACGGCATCCCCGCAAACCGCCGGGACGGGGAATGGTACTTCTTAAAAGGCACCATTTTCTTCAAACGGGGATGGCTGGACGATGCCATGAACAACTTCACCATCGCCTGTCGCATGAACCCCAATAACCCCGAATACCGTGCCGCCCTGAATCGGATGATGTGGCAGCAGCAGGGAAATATGGGCTCCCCCAACGGCGCATACCGCACCGGGGGGAATGTAGGCGGCGCTTCGGCCTGCGACTGCTGCTCCAGCCTGCTTTGCGCCGACTGCTGCTGTGAGTGTATGGGCGGCGACCTGATCCCCTGCTGTTAAGGAGGCGGATTCTTTTGAAAAAGACCGGACAGATCGCCATTTGCAGCATGATGGCGGCTTTGAGTATGGTCATCATGATGCTGACCGGGCTGATCCCCATGGCGGAGTTTGCTCTGCCGGCCATTGCCGGGATCCTGCTGGTTCCGGTGGTGACGGAAGTGGGGTGGGGCGCCGGGTGGCTCACCTACGGGGCGGTGTCCTTATTGAGCCTGATCCTTGCTCCCAGCAAGGAATGCGCCCTTTATTACCTGCTGTTCTTAGGGTGCTACCCCCTTTTGAAATCGAAGCTGGAGCACTGCCGCAGCCGGGTGGTGGAATGGGTACTGAAATTCCTGATCTTTAACGTTCTGGCTGCCGGGATCGCAGCGCTGGCCATTTGGGTCTTTGCATTTCCGGGGTACGAGGAGCTTCTGAAAGACGCACCGCTTGTGATCGCAGCCGGGTGGCTTTTTTTAAACGGGGTCTTTCTGGTTTACGACATCGCCGTGACCCGGCTGATCACCGGGTATGTTCGGTATTTCCGCCCCAAATATCTGCAAAAGTTTTTCCATTGAGCCGGGAGATCCTCCCGGCATTTTTGCGCATCCGGAAAGGAGTGGGCATATGGATGCAGCTCAGAGAAGAGAAGAGATCCGGAAGATCCTAGGCCGCAGCCGGGAACCGGTCAGCGCCGCTACCATCGCTTCAGAGGTACATGTCAGCCGGCAGATCGTGGTAGGGGACATCGCCCTGCTGCGGGCAGGCGGCGCCGACATTCAGGCCACCCCCCGGGGCTACATCCTGCAAACGCAGGACGAAAAGGCAGCCGACGGCCTTACCTGTACCATCGCCTGCCGCCACAGCCGGGAAAATCTGGCGGAGGAGCTGTATGCCGTGGTGGACAACGGCGGAAGGCTTCTGGATGTGATCGTGGAACATCCGGTCTACGGCCAGCTGACGGGGAAGCTCCATATCTTTTCCCGGTTCGATGCCGATGCTTTTATGGAGAAATTGGCGGAGAACAATGCTTCGATTCTGTGCGACATTACCGACAATGTCCACCTGCATACCATTGTTTGTCGCTCGGAAGAGGACTATCGTCGAATTTTGTCCGTTCTGGAAGAAAAGGGCATCCTTTTCCAGAAATAACTTTCACTTGACAGGCTCTCTCGAATGGATTACAATATGTCTTGACACCTGTAATGACATTTCGGGAGGCTTTTTTATGAACCGCAATTCTGCAACGGAAAAACTGAACATCCTGGTGATCGCAGCGCTGCTTTGCGCCATCGGCATCTTAGTGCCCATTATTTCGCCGGTCAAGATCCGCCTGGAGCCTATGTCTTTTACCCTTGGCAGCCACATCGCCGTGTTTATCGCCATGTTCGTTTCCCCTGTGGTGGCGGTTTGCGTGGAGCTTGGGACAACGTTAGGATTTTTGCTGGCCGGCTTCTCGCCGGTGGTGGTGCTCCGGGCGCTGGCGCAGATCGTTTTTGTGGTGGTCGGCTCTGTCTGGCTGCAGAAAAAGCCGGAGACTTTGAACCACTGGGGCTCTATGAGCCTGTTCGTGCTGGTTACGGGACTGCTCCACGGTATTGCAGAAGCACTGGTCTCCACCTGGTTCTATTTCGGAGGGAACATTGATCAGAGCAAGGGCTTTTTCACCACCATCGTGCTGCTGGTAGGCGTGGGAACGCTGGTTCATCATACCATTGATTTCGTATTCTCCGTCCTTATCTGGAAGCCGGTGGAGAAGATCGTCCGGATCCCGGTCAGCGTCCGGCTGAACTGGAAAAAGAATTCCACTGCCGCATAAATTCGGCTCCGTCTGCACCCGCAGGCCTCTTTTTTGGAGAGGTCTGCGGGTTTTTGTTGTATCGGGAGGAAAGTCGTGCTATACTGAAAAGAGAAGACGAAAAGGAGGCTTTTTTATGTCTGTTCCCACCCCGCACATCGGTGCGTCTTTAGGGGAGATCGCACCCTTTGTCCTGATGCCCGGCGACCCCCTTCGAGCCAAATGGATCGCAGAAACCTATCTGGAAGACCCGGTCTGCTACAATCAGGTGAGAGGGATGCTCGGATATACCGGCACCTTCCGGGGGAAAAAGGTCTCTGTTCAGGGGAGTGGCATGGGAATGCCCTCCATGGGGATCTATTCCTATGAGCTGTTCCATTTTTACGGCGTGGAGACCATCGTCCGGGTGGGTTCCGCCGGAGCGCTGCAGGATGATCTGAACATCGGGGACCTGGTCGTTGCGGCGGGATGCTCATCCTTCACCCGGTATCTGGATCAGTTCGGCACTCCCGGCGCCTTTGCCCCTTTAGGGAACTTTGAGCTGGCAGCAGCGGCGGTAAAAGCTGCCCGGGAGAAGGGATTTCGCTGTGTCGCCGGAAACGTCTTGTCCAGCGACACCTTCTACGACGATGATCCGGACTTTTTAAAGAAGTGGCAGCGGATGGGCGTCCTTGCCGTGGAGATGGAAACGGCCGCCCTTTACGCCAACGCCGCCCGGGCAGGGAAGCGGGCGCTGGGGATCTTTACCGTTTCCGACTGCCCCTTCAAGGGGCTTGCTACCACGGCGGAGCAGCGCCAGACCGCCTTCACCGGCATGGTGGAGACGGCACTGGAGCTTTTGAACGGATAAAAGACGAGGAGAGAGCAGGATGTTTGAACAGGTACGGAAGCAGGCTGTCCGGGGCAGCGGGAAGCGCACCTTTCTGGCAGTGATGATCCTTCTGTTGGGGCTGACCCTGACTGTCTGGACCTCCGTAACGGATCTGTTTCCGAAAAACGGTCCGTGGAGCCCCATGGATAACCCCGATGCCTACCGGATCGCAGAGGCGGCGGAGCAGAGCCGTTCCGTTTATATGGATTTGCGGCAGATGCCCCTTTACGGAACCGGTTTCGAGCTGGGGGAGGGGGCATTCGCTCGAGCGATCTGCCTGACCAGCCGGGACGGCTTGTGGTTTTCGGTGGTCACCGGGATCGAGGTTTACGACCAAATGGACGATTACGGCAGCGCCTACGGCTGCAGCGGCCGGTTCCGGGTAATGACCGATCGGAAAACCGCCGGGGAGATCGCCGATGCGCTCCGGGAGGAGTACGGGTTTGAGGAAGAGTTCCTGCCGCTGGTGCTGGAAGGAGTCTCTTCCCGAAGCCTGTGGATCGAGGACGGGGTGCTGCTTCTTCTGGGACTGATCGGGGAGCTTTGGGGGCTTCGGCTGCTTTTGGGGCGGACGGAGCTGCGGTTCTCGCCAGCATGGCGGGGGCTGAAGCGGTACGGCGACCCGGAGCAGGCGGCGGCTTCCATTGAAGGGGAGCTTTCCGGCTGTCCCATCCCGGATCCCATGTTCACAGAAAACTGGATGATCCTTCGACGGTCGTGGAAGGGGACGGTGTTCCTGCCCTTCAGCGACGTGGTTTGGTGCCACAAGGCGCTAATCCCCGGAGCCAGCGCCCGACATTCCTATAGCGTTGTACTTTATCTGAAAAGCCGCCGCCGACCGGTGAAGTGGAAGGTGCCTTCCGAAGCCCATGCCGGCGCCGTTTTGCAGCAGGCACAGGCGAAAAATCCGCAGATGGACACCCGTTATAACCCCGTGTGGGAGCAGATCTGGAAGAAAAACCGTGGCTTCTTCCTCCAGTCTCCGCCTTGCTGTAAGAATTGAACCTGCCCCGACGCAGTCTTGCGTCGGGGCATTTCGCTGCTTCTTTTGGAGTTTGGAAAATATTCGGAAAACTTTGCAGATTCTTGAAAGATTTTATCTGGCTATTGACAGGGGAAAATCTTTATGCTATTTTATAACTAACGAGTTACTTACAATTGGATCGGCAGCAAATAGAAGGAGGAACGGTTATGGAAAAACTTCTGGTCACCATCCCGAAAGGGCACATCCGGGACACTTTTCTCCCGCCGGACACCGCCGCCCGTCTGGAAACGCTGGGCGAGGTGATCTGGAATGATTCAGAGCGGCAGCTGACGGAAAAGGAATTGGAAGAAAAGATTCCTGGCGTTACCGTGCTGGTCACCGGCTGGGGCACGCCGGGGCTCAGCGAGGCGGTTCTTCAAAAGGCAGACGCTTTGAAGATCGTCGCCCACACCGGCGGGACGGTGGCAAAGCTGACGCCTTTTTCCGTGTTTGAACGGGGGATCCGGGTCCTGAGCGGCAACGATATCTATGCCGAATCGGTAGCGGAAAGCGTGATTGCCTATGCGCTTACCGCCCTCCGGGATATTCCGAAGTATCAGGATCAGCTCCTGAAGGACGGATGGAGCCATCCGGATTGGTATAACGAAGGCCTGCTGGATCAGCCGGTAGGCTTGGTGGGCTTCGGGGCGGTGGCACGGCATACGGTAAAGCTCCTAAAGCCCTTCCGAAACCCCATCAAGGTCTGGGCGGATTTTCTCACCCCGGCGGACGAGGAAGCGTGGGGGATCAAAAAGGTCACGGCGGAGGAAGTCTTCTCCACCAGTAAGATCGTTTCCATCCACACCTCCCTGACTGACGAAACCTTCCACAGCATCAACAGCAGATTGTTGAAGCTGCTCCCCGACGGAGCTCTTTTTTTAAACACCGCCCGGGGGAGCATCGTGGACGAAAAGGCGCTGGCGGAAGAGCTGAAGACCGGCCGGATCAAGGCGGTGCTGGACGTGTACGAAACCGAGCCTCTTCCTATGGACAGCCCCCTGCGAGAGCTTCCGAACGTGACGCTGATCCCCCATATGGGCGGTCCCACCATCGACCGGCGGAAAGCGGTAAGCGACTGCCTGATCGATGAGATCCGCCGGATCTCAGAGGGGAAAGAGCCGCTGCGGCTGGAAATTTCCAAAGAAGCGGCTGCCCGCATGACCCGCTGAAAGGAGCAATTTTCCATGGATACCCTTGCTTATATGATTGAAATGCGGAGGCATCTGCACCGGATGCCGGAGCTGTCCCTTCAGGAGAAGGAGACCGCCGCCTTTATCCGGGAGCAGCTGAAGGCGCTGGGCTATGAGCCGGTGGCCATCGCCGATACCGGCACTTACACCGATTTTATCGTGGATCCGGAAAAACCGTGGCTCTTATTTCGGGCGGACATCGACGCCTTGCCGGTGACAGAGGAAACGGGGCTCCCCTTTGCTTCGGAGCATCCGGGAAAGATGCACGCCTGCGGTCACGACGGCCACACCTCCATGCTGCTGGGAGCAGCGAGGTCGTTCAAGCTGGGAGAGCTGAAAAGTGCGTATAACCTCCGCTTCGCCTTCCAGCCTGCCGAGGAGATGTACGGCGGCGCTGCCCGGATGATCGCCGCCGGGGTTTTACCGGAGCATCTGGCAGGGGCCTTCGGCTTCCACCTGTGGCCTCAGGTGCCTTATGGGAAATTCGGCTGGCGGAAAGGGACGCTGATGGCGTCCAACGACCGCTTCACCATCACCATTACCGGAAAGGGCGCCCATGCCGCCATGCAGAATGTGGGCAAAAACGCCCTGCAGGCCGGAGCCATGTTGGCGCTGGAGCTGCCCCGCCTTTCCTCCCGGATCTTATCTCCCAGCCGGGCGGCTTTGATCTTCGTAGGAACGATGAACGCCGGGTCCGGCTACAACATTGTGGCCGACCGCTGTACCATGGAGGGTACCTGCCGGGCGCTGACCCCGGAGGATCGGGACGCCATCGAAGCAGGCATCAAGGAGCTGGCTTCCGGGATCGCCGCCCTTTACGGCGTTCAGATCGAAGTGGAATATGTGCGGCAGTACCCGCCGCTGCTGACTCACGAAAGCGCTGCCGATGAGATCCGGAAAATCTTCCCGGAGAACCTGTTGTGGGAGGCGCCGGAGCCCTTTATGACGGCGGAGGACTTTGCTTACTTCACCGAAAAGGTAAACGGCGGAATGCTCCTGCTGGGCACGGGGCGGGAGGACTACCCGAACCCCCTCCACAGCAGCCGCTTTACCTTTGACGAGAACCTGATGGCACTGGGCGTGAAGGCTTACGGAATCCTCGCTAACGGTCAGTGGGGAGACGCCCGATGACGGCCCGGCGGGAACGGAACTCCGAACGCTCCCGGCAGGATATCCTGCAGGCGGCGGAGCGGCAGTTTGCCGAAAAAGGGTTCTACGGCGCCCGGGTGGACGAGATCGCCGCCGACGCCGCCATCAACAAGCGGATGATCTATGAATATTTCGGCAGCAAGGAGCTGCTTTATAAGCAGGTGCTGTTTCAGGTCTACCGGCGGCTGGAGACGGCGGAGCGGAACCTCATCGAGCACCAGCTTTCCGGCATCACTTTGATCCGCAGCCTGATTTCTATGTATTTCGACTTCCTGCGGGATAACGACACCTTCGTCAGCATCCTGATGTGGGAAAACTTAAATCGGGGACAGTGCCTTCGGGAAATGCCGGAGGACAGCTTTCAGCGCCCCACTCTCCATTTTTTTATGAAGGAGATCCAGCGGGGCAAGGAGGAAGGTATCTTCCGGGAGGATTTCGATACGGAGCAGCTGGTGGTTTCCCTGATCACCGTTTGCTTTGCGAATTTCTCAAACCGCTACACCCTGTCGGAGCTGTTCGGGCTTCCCTTAGATCAACCTGCCATGATGGAAAAGCGCAAGGCGCACACCATCGACCTGATCCTCACCTATATTTGCCCGGAAGGGCGTAACTACCGAAAGGAGCATTTTGAATGAACTGGACCGAAGAACGCTTAGACCAACTGCTGACTACTCCCTCTGCCGGAATGATTGAGGACATCGCTAAGATCAAGGGCGATATCATGATCCTGGGCGCCGGAGGGAAAATGGGTCCCACCCTTGCAACGCTGGCCAAAAACGCAGTGAAGGCCGCCGGCATCGAAAAACGGATCATCGCCGTTTCCCGTTTCTCCGACCCCTTTGCCGTAAAGCTCCTCCACAGCAATGACGTGGAGACCATCAGCGTCGACCTTCTCGCTGAGGGCGCCATGGAGAAGCTCCCCGACGTGGAGAACATCATCTATATGGCCGGTCGGAAATTCGGCACTGGCGACGATGCAAGCCCCACCTGGGCCATGAACACCTCTTTGCCCACTCTGGTCACTCGGCGGTTCAAGGGCGCCAACTTCGTTGTCTTCTCCACCGGCAATGTGTACCCCATGACCTCCATTTCCTCCGGCGGCTGCACCGAGGATGTAGCTCCTTCTCCCATCGGCGAGTACGCCATGAGCTCTCTCGGCAGGGAGCGGGTCTTTGAATACGGCGTCCGGGAATACGGCAGCAAGGCGTTGATCTACCGCCTGAACTATGCCGTTGATCTGCGGTACGGCGTGCTTTACGATCTGGCGGCTCAGATCCTGCGGGGCGACGCCATCAACCTGTCCACTCCTTCCTTCAACTGCGTCTGGCAGGGCTACGCCAACGAAGTGGCCATCCGTGCGCTGCTCTGCGCCGGTTCCCCTGTGGAGCATTTAAACGTCACCGGCCCCGAGACCGTTTCCGTCCGGTATGCGGCGGAGATGCTGGGCAAATACTTAGGGAAGGCCCCTGTTTTCACCGGGACCGAAAGCGACATGGCGTTTTTAAACAACGCCTCCCGCTGTATGGAGCGGTTCGGCTATCCGTCGGTCGGCTTGAACGAGTTGATCCGCTGGCAGGCCGAGTGGCTGCTGTCCGGCGGCCGGATCCTCAACAAGCCCACCCACTTTGAAGAGCGGGCCGGAAAATTCTGATTGAAGGGAAGGTTTTATCATGAGAAAAGAAGCGGAAGCCCTGCTGTATGCAGGCACGGTGATCCCGGCGACTCCTCTTTGCCTGGATGCTGACCGGAAATTCAACGAAAAAGCCCAGCGCCGTCTGATCCGTTACTACTTAAACGCCGGCGTCGGCGGCCTGGCGGTAGCCGTCCATACCACCCAGTTCGAGATCCGGGATCCGGAAGTGAACCTGTTAAAGCCGGTGCTGCGGATTGCAAAAGAAGAAGCCTCTGCCTTTGAAGCAAAGACCGGAAAGACTGTCCTTCTGGTTGCCGGCGTCTGCGGACCCATCGAACAGGCGGTGAAGGAAGCGGAGCTTGCTTCCTCCATGGGTTACGATGCAGCCCTTCTGAGCCCCGGCGGGCTGGGAGCTTATGATGAGGATTATCTGGTGGAGCGCACGGCGGCGGTGGCGAAGGTGCTGCCGGTCATCGGCTTCTACCTTCAGCCTTCCGTAGGCGGACGGGTGTTCACCTACAATTACTGGGAGCGGGTCTGCGCCACCGAGAACGTGGTCGCCGTCAAGACTGCCGGCTTCGACCGGTATCTGACGCTGGACGTGGTTCGTGCCGCCACCTTCTCTCCCCGGAAGGACAAGATTGCCCTGTATACCGGCAACGACGACAACATCATCAACGATCTCATCACCCCCTTCTCCTTTGAAAAAGACGGGAAGACCTACAAAAACCACTTCGTCGGCGGACTTCTGGGTCACTGGGCCTGCTGGACCGGCACAGTGGTGAAGCTCTTTGCCGAACTGAAAGAAGCGGTCAAGAGCGACAAGCTGGATGCCAGGTGGCTGACCCTGGCGGCTCAGGTCACCGACGCCAACAGCGCTTTCTTCGATACGGCCCATGACTTCAAGGGCTGCATCGCCGGCGTCCATGAGGTCCTGCGGCGGCAGGGCCTCATGGAGGGCATCTGGTGCCTGAACCCCAAGGAGACTCTCTCTCCCGGACAGAGCGAGGAGATTGACCGGGTCTGGAAGATGTACCCCCATTTGAACGACGACGCCTTCGTCAAGGAATTTTTAGCAGCGGAAGCAAAATAAGAAAAACCGGCGCATCGGGAAAAATCCCCGGTGCGCCGGTTTTTTATCACTCTTTTCGGAAGCAGACGATGCGGTTTGCTTCCGAAAAATCCAAAGCTTTGTGGAAGCGGATGCTCGCCTCGTTTAAAAGCTCGCAGTCACTGGCAAGTTCGGTGCAGCTCTTTTCTTTTGCCCAGCTTTCGCACCGGACAAGGAGGGCGGCGGCGATCCCTTTCCCCCGGACGGCTTCTTCCGTAAAGATCTCTTCCGGATATCCCGCCGGGGAGGAATCCGTCCCTTCCACATAGTCGTGCCGCAGCTGGCACTGGGCAAACCCTACAGGCTGCCCGTCCTCTTCCGCCAGGAAAAAGGCGGCGCCCGTCAGCAAGAGCAGTCCGCTTATCTCGGCAGAAAGTTTCTCTTCCGAATGGCTCCCCCACAGCTTAGCCGCCAGCTTTATTACAAGGGAAGCCCGATCGGCCTCCGCCGCTTTTCGGATCACAGACGTCCTTCGCTCACTTTAAAAAGTCCGCAAATTTCTGAGGCGGCTCTGCAATCAGATCCAGCCGCTTTCCCGTAAAGGGGTGGGTGAGCTCCAGCTTCCACGCATGGAGCCCCAGCCGCTTCAAGGGATCCCGTTTGGCGCCGTACTTTTTGTCTCCGGTCACCGGATGCCCCAGTTCACTTAACTGCACCCGGATCTGGTTCTTCCGTCCAGTCTCCAGCCACACCCGGAGGTAGGAGTAATCCCCGTTGCTCCGCAGCAGCTGGTAGTTGGTCACGGCCTCTTTCCCGTCGCCCTCCCGGCGGCTGAGATAGACGATGTGGGTGCTGGTCTCCTTGAGCCAGCCCACCAGCCGGCCCGTCGGCTCCTCCATCCTTCCCTCCGCAATGGCGTAGTAGCCCCGGTACAGGGTCAGCTTGTCCCAGTTGTCCTGCAAGGCGGCCTTCATCTCCGGGTCCTTGGCGAAAACCACCACTCCCGAGGTATCCCGATCCAGCCGGTGGACGACGAAGATCCGGTTTTCCGGGTTCTTCCGTCGGACATAGGCGGTCATCTGCCGGTAGGCGGTGTCCTCCGGCTCTTTGGAACCGGTGCTGATGGTTAAAAGCCCGGCGGGCTTATCAATGACCAGAAGCTCCCGATCCTCATAAAGGATCGGCGGATGGGACGCCGCCAGCGCATTGGCAGGCGGCTCCGGGACGTAAGCGCCGATGGTCACCGTCTGCCCCGGCTTCAGGGGAGCGTTATATTTGGTGGTGGCCTTCCCGTCAACGGAAACGAGCCCGTGCTCCAGAATGGACTTGACCTTTCCGGCGGGCTTCCCCGCCAGCTTTTCCCGCAGGAAGGGGAGGAGGGTGGAGGGACTCTCCACTTGGAAATTCTGCTGCTGTTTCATAAGGATCCTTTCATTTGAAGCGTTTTTTCAGCGGTAATAGCCTGTCATCCCGCCCTCTTCCAGCTTTTTCATGCCGAAGGAGCGGTAGAACCGGTTGGCGGTGGGGTCGGAAGCGTCGGTGTTCACCTGGAACATCCGCACGCTGCACCATTTATCCCAGACGGTGCGGAACAGGGCGTGGCCGATGCCCTGACGGCGGTACTCTTCCCGGACGATCAGATCCTGCACCAGTAAAACGTGCTCCCCGTCGCCGACGCAGCGGACAAATCCCACCAGCACCGGCCCGTCAAAAGCGCCAAGAAGAAAAAGAGAGCGGTCAAAGGCCCGTTTTAATTTTTCGCTGTCGTTTAAATAGGCGGTCCATCCCGCCTGGCTGTAAATTTCCTTGATCTCCCCCAGAAAAGCGGAGGAGATCTCCCGATAGGTGATCATAGCGGCTCCTTTCAGAAAACGATGGCGGAGCGGGGCGAGAGGACGACCTCCACAAAGCTGCCCAATACGCCCTTCCGGACGGTCAGCGTTTCCGGCCCATCGGGAAGACGGCCGCCGTAGCGGCACCGTTCCGTATTCATCCGCACCGGGCAGAGCACTCCGTCTTCCGCCGCCAGAGCCAGCTTCTGCTCCTTGAAGGGATGGAAGTTGAAGGCAAACGTCCGCCCGCCCTTTTCAAAGACCAAGGTCTTTGCGTCGTGGTTGATGAACTGCAGCCGGGCCTCCGGATGCTCCTTGATGTTCACTTCTTTTAAAAGTGCCACCATATCCTCGTCGAACCAGAGTAAATTCCGGTAGCGGAGATACCCGTTTTCCGCAAGACTCCATTGCCGCCTGGCATACTGGTAGCTCCAGCCGTTGCCCTCCCTCGGAAAGTCGATCCACTCCGGGTGGCCGAACTCGTTGCCCATAAAGTTTAAGTATCCTTCGCCCCCCAGCGCACCGGTAACCAGTCGGATCAGCTTGTGATAAGCCATAGCACGGTCGATGACGGGGCTTTGGGAGGCATTGTCCATGTGCCAGTACATTTCCTTATCCGCCAGCCGGAACATGATTGTCTTGTCTCCCACCAGCGCCTGATCGTGGGATTCGCAGTAGCCGATATTTTTCTCTCCGGGGCGGCGGGTGGTGAGCTGATACCACATCTGTCCCAGGTCCCAGTCCTCGTCCCGCTTCTCCGTCAGAGTCTTGATCCAGAAATCCGGCTCTCCCATGGCAAGGCGGTAGTCAAAGCCTAAGCCCCCGTCCTTTACCGGCAGCGCCATTCCCGGCATCCCGCTCATGTCCTCGGCAATGGTGACGGCACCGGGCTTCACCTCCCGGATCAGATCGTTTGCCAGCTGTAGGTAGGTGACTGCTTCGGTGTCGGTGTCCATGGTGAAGTATTTTCCGTAGGAATCGAAGGCAACCCCCAGCCCGTGATGGTGGTAAAGCATGGAGGTGACCCCGTCGAACCGGAACCCGTCAAAGTGGTATTCCGTCAGCCAGTATTTTAAATTGGACAGCAGGAAGTGCAAAACCTCCGTCTTCCCGTAGTTGAAGAGCTTGGTGCCCCACGCCGGGTGATCCCCGGAGGGGCCTTCGTGAAAGAATTGGTACTCCGTCCCGTCGAAGCAGTTGATCCCTTCCATGGTGTTCCGGGAAGCGTGGGAGTGGACTAGGTCCAGAAACACGGCGATGCCCATGGAGTGGGCGGTGTCGATGAGCTCTTTTAGCTCCTCCGGCGTGCCGAATCGGGAGGATGCGGCGAAGAAGTTGGTCACCTGATAGCCGAAGGAAGCGTAGTAGGGGTGCTCCATGATCGCCATCAGCTGCACGGCATTATATCCCTCTTCCCGGATCCGGGGCAGGACGGTTTCGGCAAACTCCCGATAGGTGCCGATTCTTGGCTTTTCCGTTGCCATGCCGATGTGAGCCTCATAGATGAAAAGCGGCTGCTCCGCAGGGAGTGCAAAGTCCCCGTCCGACCAGACGAAGGGCGTTTCCGGTTCCCACACCTGACCGGTGCAGGAGCCGTCGGGGAACTGATGGATCCGGTGGATGTAAAGGGGGATCCGGTCGAAGCTCTCGCCGTTGTGCGTGACCCGGACCTTGATGTGAGAGCCGTGGGGAATGGCCTTTGTCCCCCGGACAAAGACCTCCCAATTGCCGTTTTTCAGCTTCTTCATGGGATTTTTGGAGGGATCCCAGCCGTTGAAGTCCCCGATCAGGGACATTTTTTCCGCCGCCGGTGCCCACTCCCGGTAGTACCAGCCGTTTCGCCCCTTATGGAGTCCGTAATAAAGGCTGCCGTTTGCAAAATCGGAAAGGCTGCCATTTGTGGTGAGCTTTTTCTTCGCTTCCCCGTAAAGCCGCATCCGCAGCTTCAGGTCAGAGCGGTAGGGTGAGAGCTCCGGATCCAGAGCGAGAATTCTGAGCTTCGGATCCGCAGGCTTTTTGCGGGTCGCCATAGGGGACGCACTCCCTTCCCAAAGGTAAAATCGTTACCTTCATTGTACCGTTTTCCGCCGGGCTTGTCAACGAGGAGGGCTTGCGGCCGGGAAAAAGAAATGCTATGATAAGAAAAAGAAAGGACGATGGGTATGAACGAAACACTGGCAAGGCTTTTGGATGCCGCAAGGGAAGACAGCCTCCTGCGGGAGGAACTGCTGGCTTCGGAGAAGGCGAAAGATCCGATGTCTGCTTTCTGTAAAGCCGCCCAGGAAGCGGGCTTCCCCGTGACGGTAGGGGAGCTGTTCGCTATGGGGCAGGAGTACACGGATAACCTTTTAAAAAGCGTCAACGGAGGTGCGGAATACCCTATGGAGGGCTGGGAGGACACCTACGAGCTCTTTTTGGCGGCGCTGAAATTAAAAGTTTAAAAGTTGGACGATTCCGAAAAAAATCCGGCTTATCTTTTGCGTTTCTTTTGGAGTCGTTGACTTGAAGGACGGAATGGAGTAAGGTAAAGACAGAAAATCCATCTTTGAAGGAGGAGCTTTTATGAAAACCTTTCAAAAAGATTTCCTGACGGTCTGCTGTTACGATTCCCGCGCTGAAATGGGCCGGGCGGCAGCCGCAGATGTTGCCGCAAAGATCCGGGAACTGCTGGCAGAAAAGGAGACCATCCGCATGATCTTCGCCGCTGCCCCTTCCCAGAATGAGTTCTTAGCCGCCCTTGCCTCCGACCCCACCGTGGACTTTACGAAGATCGACGCCTTCCACATGGACGAGTACATCGGTCTTCCCGCCGATGCCCCCCAGGGCTTCGGAAACTTCCTGCGGGATCGGCTTTTTAACTTGGCGCCCTTCCGCAGCGTGACGTATTTAAACGGCCTGGCCGCTAATCCGGAGGAGGAGTGCCGCCGGTACGGCGAGCTTTTGAAGGGCGGCGTGGACATCGTCTGCATGGGCATCGGCGAAAACGGTCACATTGCCTTCAATGACCCTGCCTTCGCCGAATTCGACGACAAAAAGACCGTGAAGATCGTGGAGCTGGATCCCGTCTGCCGGATGCAGCAGGTTCACGACGGCTGCTTTGCTTCTTTGGATCAGGTCCCCACCCACGCTCTGACCCTGACCATCCCCACCCTGACCCGGGTCGGCGTCATCTTCTGCATGGTTCCTGCTGCTTCCAAGGCAAACGCCGTGAAAGCCTGCGTAGAAGGTCCGGTTACGGAAGCCTGCCCCGCCTCTATCCTCCGCACCTGCCCGGGTGCAAAGCTCTATCTTGACCCGGACAGTGCTTCTTTGCTCTGATTGAAAGGAGAAATTTATGATCCGCATCGGAATCATTGGAACGGAAAACAGTCACGCTATGGCCTTTGCCCAAGCCATCAACCTTCCCGATGAAAACGGGAAAATGCGCTTTCCGGACGTCCGTGTCGTGGGCGTCTACGGCCCGGATCTGGAATCGGCTCGGCAGATCATCAACGAGACCGGCGTGGACTTTCTGGCGGAAAAGCCGGAAGATTTCTTCGGCAAAGTGGACGCCATGATCGTCACTTGCCGGAAAGGCTCCCTCCACGCTCAGTACGCAAAGCCCTTTTTAGAAGCAGGGCTTCCCATGTTTATCGATAAGCCCTTCACCGTCGACCTTGCAGAAGCGAAAGAGCTGGCGAAGATTTCGGAGGAGAAAGGGGCTGCCCTCTGCGGCGGCTCCGGCTGCAAATTTGCCTATGACATCCTTGTCCTCCGGGATACCGTCAAACGCTGGAAGAAAGACGGCCAGTTCGTCACCGGTATGATGAATTTCGCAGCAGATCCGGACAGCGTCTACGATGGCTTTTTCTTCTATTCCTCTCACCTGACGGAGATGGCGCTGGTTACCTTCGGCTACGATCCGAGATCTCTGGTGGCCATCGAGAAAAACGGCAGCCGTACCTGCGTCCTCCGCTACGACGATTATGACGTGACTCTGAATTACACCAAGGGTACCAGCGTTAGCACCGGCGTCCTCATTGGCAAAAAGGCAAACGTCGCCCGGGAGATTGACATTTCCATGATCTACCTGCAGGAAGTTACCGCCTTCATCCATGCTCTCCAGACCGGGAAAGTCCCCTTTACCCGGGAGGAGCTGGTAAAGCCGGTGGCGGTCATCAACGCCATCGAGGAATCCGTCCGCTTAGGTGGTAAGGAAGTCCCTATCGAATAAGTTTCTGCAAAAAACCAGCCTGCCTTCCGGATGATGGAAAACAGGCTGGTTTTATTCTGCGTTTTCTTCCGGCCAGCTGCGGATGGAGTGAAAGAGGTACTGCTGGGCTACCCCTTTGGCAGGCACCTCCGGGAAGCCGTCGGGAAAGTACCGTTCCAGCGCCTTCCGGATCCATGCGTCGATGGGGAAGGCATCCAGCCGGTGGAACCCGTAAAGCAGGGTGCATTCCGCCACTTTCGGCCCCACGCCCCGAATCTTCCGGAGGGTCTCCCGGGCCTCGTCCAGCGGCATGGTTTCGATATCCGAAAGCGGCACTTCCCCTGACGCCACTTTTCTGGCGGCGTCCAGTAAGTACCCGTTTCGGAACCCCGCCCGCAAAGGCGCAAGGCTTTCTTCTGTCTGTTCCGCCAGCTTTTCCGGGGCAGGGAAGCTCCGGTCATCCCCCGCCGGCTCTCCCAGAAGGTCGCAGAGTCGGGAAACGATGCCCTTGATCCGGGGAATGTTGTTGTTCTGGCTGATGATAAAGGAACAGAGCGCCTCCCACGGATCCTGCCGTAAGATCCGGATCCCTCCGGCGAAGCGGCAGGCCCTTTTTAAAACCGGATCTCCTTCATACGTCCGGTTCAGACCGAGATAATCCCCCTCCAGATCAAAATAGGGGATCCATACCGTTTCCAGCTCTTCAGGGCTTATCCTGTAAAATCGAAGGAGCTCCCCCTCCTGGGAGACCGTCAACGGATGCCCCTGATGGATGCCGTGGAAGCGATCTCCCGTCTGCTTCCATCGGAAGCACTGCCCGCAGTTTAACGTGTCAGAAAGTGAGAAGCCGGGGACGGCTGCTAGCAGATCACCGTTTTTTTCCGTGTAGTTCATAGACTCCCCCCTTTGTCGGATTTTGCTTTATTATAGCAGTTTTTGCCCTCTCCCGCAAGGAATTTTTCCGGCAGCCCGTGCCATTTTCCGGATTTTGTGGTACAATGAAAAAAGATCTTGAAAGGAGGGATCAGATGCGTTCGGTCCGTTCCATGCTGAGGGCGCTGCTGCTGGGGCTTTTTGTGGTGCTTTTCTGGTTTTTGCTGCCAAATCTTTTGTACCTCGGGGGTGCGTTGCTGTTTCCGGATCGGGCAGAGGGGCTTCTTTCCTTTCTGAGCTTTTTCGGAATAGCGCTGTCCGCTCTGTTTTTGATGGGAATTTTTGCCTTTTTTGGAAAGCGGTTCCGGGAGACGGTCTGCTGGCGTCTGAAAAGGGCGTCGGTGGGAGTACATTTAAGTGCCGTCCTTTTCGGCGTCTGCGCCAATACGGCGGTGAGCACCCTTCTGGCGCTGCTTCCCCTGCCGGAATCCCTGTTAAACGACTATGTCCAGCAGTCCCAAAGCGTTTATGATCCTACCCACGGGGTGCTTTCCCTACTGTCTGCGGTGATCTTAGCCCCGCTTTTTGAGGAGATCCTCTTCCGGGGGTACCTCTTCCGCTTCCTGCGCAGCGGTTTCCCCTTCTGGGCGGCGGCAGCCGTGACGGCGCTGCTCTTTGGGCTTGCCCACGGACAGATCCTGTGGATCTGCTACGCCGGGGTGATGGGGCTCCTCTTCTGCTTTTTGACGGAACGGAAGGGGACGCTGACGGTAGCGGTGGCGGCGCATTTCGGGTTCAACCTGACGGCGGTGCCGGAGCTGCTTTTTCCGGATCGGCAGACGCCGGTAGCACTCTTAGCGGCAGTGGGAGTCCTCTGCCTGATGCTGGCCGTTCTGCTGTGGATCGGCGTTTTGAGAAAGCGGGGATAGAATGCAGATTTCAAGCAGATTTACCGTTGCCGTGCAGATGCTCATCGGCATGGAAGTATTCGGGAAAGAGCAAAAGGTGACCAGTGAGCTTTTGGCCTCCAGCGCCAACGTCAACCCGGTGGTGATCCGCCGGCTGCTGCAGCAGCTGAAAAAAGCGGGGCTTGTTCGGGTGAAGCGTGGAAGCGGCGGCGCCGAGATTGACCGTCCCTTGGAGCAGATCACCCTGCTGGACGTCTACCGTGCGGTGGAGTGTGTGGAGGACGGGCAACTTTTCCACTTCCACGAAGACCCCAACGTCCTCTGCCCGGTTGGAAGAAACATCCACGGCATTTTGGATCAGAAGCTGGAAGCCGTTCAGGCGGCCATGGAGGCGGAGCTGAAAAAGACGACGTTAAACGATCTGGTCGAAAACGCTTACCGCCGGATCGGGCAGAACTAGCGGTACGGCCGGCTCACCCCTTTTCTTTTCATACGACACGATTCGAAGCAGAGATTTTTCTGTTTCTTGAATGGTTCCGCAGTTTTTCCGGCTGCGGAATTTTTTGAAAAAATTTGTTGTAACTATTGACATTACAACAATGACGTGCTATAATGGATGCAGCTGATAATGTAACATAAATAGTTACAACAAATTGGAGGAATCAATCATGAAAAGCTTTACCCTGACCCACACCGCCCCGAACGCCCGCACCGAGCTTCACGACGCCCTTTCCCTGACCGGCGCCGAGGTGAGCCTCAATGAACTTCCCGCCGGAGCGGCTGTGCCTTTCGTCCACTCCCACAGGAAAAACGAGGAGATCTACGGCATCCTTTCCGGAAAAGGAAAGGTGACGCTGGACGGCGAAACCGTGGAGCTGCAGGCAGGGGACTGGCTGCGGGTTTCCCCGGAAGCAAAACGGCAGTTTGCGGCAGCTGATGATTCTGCCATGAGCTTCGTCTGCATCCAGGTGCGGGAAAACTCCTTGGAGGGCTACACCGCCGGGGACGCCGTCATTGAGGGCTGAAGAACGCCGATCTTTCTTTAAAAAGCCAGGCAGCCGCCGGATCGTTTGAATGGATCCGGCGGCTGTTTTGTGCTTTTTCAGGGCTTTGGACGCCGTTTGGCGGTGACGTCCGGGACAACGATTTTGATAATTGCGACGGAAGCAGCCATCTGGTCGGTTATCTCAAAATCCCGTCCGGTCTGGTGCTTCATCAGAAGGGCAAGCCCCCGGATCTTTTCTGCTTTGTCCCCGACGATTTCCGCCGTCCCACGGCCGATGACGGAGGCAAACGAAGCGCCATACCGGCAGGGGATGTCCCCGCCCGGAATGGGTGAAACCTCACATTCCAGCTCCACGCAGACATGGGGATTTTTCTGGATCTGCTCCAGCTTGTGTCCATCTTTGGCGCTATGCAGAAAAAAGACAAAAACGCCGTTTTCTTGTTCATAGCCGTAATGAAGCGGCACCACATAAGGAAAATTCCCGTCAAAAAGCCCCAAATGAAGGACTTTCGCCGTTTTTATGATTTGGTTGATCTCCTGAGGGTCTGTGACCTGCCGATCCGCTCTTCGCATCGTTTTCCGCTCCCTGCATTTTGTTATGAAACGATTGTAGCACACTTTTGGGATTTTCTCAACCTCCCGTCTTTACTTGCGTCAGCTCCGCCCCCGGATAGTAGTGAAGGAGGATCTCGGAAAAGGATTTCCCTTCGGCAGCCATGGCGTTTGCACCGTATTGGCTCATTCCGACGCCATGGCCTATCCCTTTGGTTTGAAAGCAGATACCGTCTTTTGTTGCCGAAACGGTAAAGTTTGCGGAGGGGAGGGAGAACCACTGCCGAAGCTCCTGACCGGAAACGGTTTTCCCTCCGGCAGAAGCGGTCAGCACAGAACCGGCAACTGAGCGGGTAAGGGGACAGATCCACTCCGCCGGGCTGCCTGAAAGCTCCGGCTCTTTCAGGCAGGCTTTCAGGATCGAAGCGGCTTCTTCGGCGGAAAAGGAGAGGGTTTGGGAAAAAGTAGAACTGTCCTTGTCCAGAGCACTCTCCACAGAAACAAGACAGGGAGAGAAAGCGCCCCAGACATCTTCAGCGGCTTCCGTCTTTCCAGAGGAAATGGCGTGAAATGCGGCAGCTATCGGCTTTTTCTCGTAAGTCAGAAGGATTTCTGTCACTGCTTCTACGGCGGAGCAGAACTTTTTCTCGTAGGCTTCCGCCTGCTTGCCCCAAAGAGATTGTCTTTCTTCAAAGGACAGATATGCTTGAAACCGGCTTGGATCCGTGGAGAGCAAGGCGCCTTTCAGCTCCGGGTCGGGGTCGGCGCTTTGAACGCCCATCTGCCATAGGGCATAGGAGTGAGCAGCCACGGCTTGGGCTTTCAGGGCCTCCGGTTCGTAGGAGGCGGGCATTTCGGCGGCGGTGACCCCGATCAAATATTCCTGCGGGGTCAGGCGGAGGACTTTCCCGGTATTGACGTCGAGGATTTGGTAGACGGCGGGGAGCGTGAGGGGGGGATCGTCCGGATTTTCGGGTAAATTTTGGGAGGATCCGGGGAACAAAAGGGTGTCAGAAGGGATTAAAAAGGACAGATCCGGGCAGCTGCGGGTCAGGGAAAGATCCACCTTTTTATGGATCGCCGGCTTTCTGGTCGGAATCGCCGGCAGTAGCAAAAGCGCCGCTAGGAAAAGCACCCCTCGAAACAATTTTCCTTCCATAATAAAAGATCCCTTTCGATTTAAAGATTTAACTTTTCTGCAGTATGGATTCCGGCAAGTTTTTTGATTGCAAAGGGAAGCTGGCAGGCGGATCGAAATTGACGGATCCTGGGACAATGCAGTGTGATAACACTTTTTTGCGATAAAGCAAGAGAGTACTCTTGACTTTAAGGGACGGGTGTTATAAAATAAGACTATCTATATAAATCCTGTTTCGGCTTCCGTTTGCCGACTTAGAACGTCCCAGAAGAAAGGTGAGACCCGTATGTCCAGAGGCTTTGTCAAGAAAGAATCCATCAGTACCTTATGTGAGGAATTTCGGAAATATAACTATATCGATCCATCCCTCAACGAACGGTACAACGTAAAACGAGGGCTCCGAAATGCAGACGGGACCGGCGTTTTAGCGGGACTGACCCAAATCTGTAACGTTCACGGCTATGTATTGAACGAAGGGGAGAAGCAGCCGGTTCAGGGCGAGCTGACCTATCGGGGCTACAACATTAAGGACCTGATCCAGGGCGCCAGAGACGGCGGCCGGTATGGGTATGAGGAAGTCTCCTACCTGCTTCTGTTTGGCAGCCTGCCGGATCAGAGCCAGCTGGAATTTTATCAGATGATTCTGTCTCAGGCTCGCTCGCTGCCTCAGGAGTTCATTCAGGATATGATCTTAAAGGCTCCGTCCAAGGATATTATGAACAAGTTGGGACGCAGCGTGCTGGCGCTTTACTCCTACGATGAGTTTGCGGAGGAGTCCTCGCTGGAAAGCGAGCTGCGGAAGGCAGTCTATATCATTGCCCGGATGCCCACTATGATGGTCAATGCCTATCAGGCGAAGATCGGCCACTACGACAACAAATCCACCTATTTTCACCCGGTGCGGCCCGGCGAGAGCATGGCCCAGAGCATCCTCTCCACCCTGCGGATCGACCGTGAGTATACGGAAGAGGAAGCAAGGCTTCTAGACACCTGCCTGATGCTCCATGCGGAGCACGGCGGCGGCAACAACTCCACCTTCGTCTGCCGGGCGCTGACCTCGGCGGGGACCGATGCTTACTCGGCGTATTCCGGAGCCATCGGCGCCTTGAAGGGCTTCCGCCACGGCGGCGCCAACATCAAGGTGGTGCAGATGTTCGACATCATCAAGCAGGGCGTTCGGGACTGGAAGGACGACGAGGAGATCTCCCACTTCTTAGGGGAAATCATGGATAAGAAGCAGGGCGATGGCAGCGGCCTCATTTACGGCATGGGTCACGCCGTGTACACCCTTTCAGATCCCCGTGCCACCATCCTGCGGGACAGTGCAGAGAAGCTGGCCGGAGAAAAGGGAATGCTGGACGAATTCGAGCTTTTGAAGAACGTGGAACGGCTGGCCCCCGGGGTCATGGCGGAGAAGAAGGGCGGCAGCAAGATCATCTGCGCCAACGTGGATCTTTACTCCGGCATGGTGTATCGGATGCTGGGAATCCCCACGGAGCTGTTCACCCCCTTATTTGCCGTAGCACGGATGAGCGGCTGGTGCGCTCACCGGATCGAAGAATTCATGACTTGCTCCCGGATCATGCGGCCGGCGTACAAGGCGGTCGTCAAGGAGAAGGATTATCTTCCCATCCAGAACCGGGGCTGATTTGAAAAGGAAGGCAATGTGAAACGAAAGTGGCTTTGCGGCATAGCCGGCGCACTGGCGGGGCTGATGCTGTCCGGGTGCGCCATGCCCCAGAGCAGCATCGACTCATTACTGGCGCCGCCCCGGTTGAACGAGGAGCAGAATGAGATCTACTCGGCGCTGATCCGGGAGACGGGGTCGGATATCCGGCTCCTTTATCCTCAGAAGGGTTCCAACCGTTCAGCGTTTCTTATTACGAATTTAGACGGGGAGGCTACGTCGGAGGCGCTGGTCTTTTATCAGTCCACGGCGGCGTCCAATGTCAGCGCTGCGGTGCATCTGACGGTTTTGGATAAGCAGGACGACCGGTGGGTGTCGGTCAACGATATTTCGCTGGAGGGTTCTCAGCTGGAGGACGTGACCCTGATGAATGAGGGGACGGGTGCGCCCATGATCGCCGTGGGACTCAACTATTCCGGCGATGGGGCGGGGATCTTAAAGATCTTTTCCTTCAACGGGAAGACGTTGGACGAAGTGGGGTCGGAAGGGTACCACGCCAAGATCGTCTACGACATGAACGGGGACGATCGGGACGAGGTGCTGCTGGTTTCCATGAAAGACGGGCTTTCGCCGGAGGCAAAGCTTCTGACCTATCAGGACGGGTACTTCCGGACCACCAGCCGGGTGAACATGAACCCGGCCATCTCCCGGTATGTGCAGATCCAGGCGGGGTATCTGAAAAACGGGAAAAAGGCCGTTTATCTGGACGGCTACCGGAGCAGCAACATCATGACCACGGAGATCATCGGCTGGGAGCAAAATCTGCAGGGCGGCGGGGCACTGGTCAACCTGACCTACGATCCGTCGGACGAAGGAAAACGGTGCCCGGTGGACCGGCCTCCGGGAGCGTATACCTATGACACCAACAACGACTCCGTTTTAGAGATGCCGGGGCTGACCCTGATGCCGGGGTACAGCGAGGATATGACCAGCGTTTTCTACCTCACCGACTGGTATAATTTTTTAGACGGGGAGTTCCAGAAGCTCAAGTCCTCCTATGTGAACAGCGCACAGGGGTATCTGTTGGATTTCCCAGAGGAATGGGTGGGGAAAGTCAGCGTACAGAAGACTACCCGGGCAAACGAGATCCTCTTTTACGAGTATACGGAAGGGGACGACCCGGTCAAGCACGAGCTGCTCTATATCCAGATGGCGAAGCGGAGCGACTGGGCGGCGGGAAAATTCGGTGACGGCTATCAGGTCATCAACAGCTCCGGGGGAGGGCAGATCGTGTATCTGGCGAGGATCCCGGATACGGCGCCCTATGCCCTGCGAATGACGTTACGGGAAGTAAAGGAACGGTTCTACCGCTACTATTAAGGAGAGAATACGCCTATGAAACGAATTCTGGTCTGTGAAGATGAGGATACCATCCGGGACTTTGTGGTCATCAACCTGCAGCGCTCCGGGTATAACGTGGTGGACGTAGGCTCCGGCGAGGAAGCCTTGAAGGTCTACGACGAGCAGAACGGCGACTTCGATGTGGCGCTTCTGGATGTGACCATGCCGGGGATGGACGGGTTTACCCTCTGCAAGAAGCTGCGGGAACGGTCGGAGACCCTGGGGATCATCTTCCTCACTGCCCGGGCGCAGGAAATGGACCGGGTCGGGGGACTGATGCTGGGGGCGGACGACTATGTGACGAAGCCCTTCAGCCCTTCGGAGGTCGTGGCACGGGTGGACGCCGTTTACCGGCGGGTCAGCATGGCGGCAGGCACCTCCAAAGAGGTGACGACTATTTCCAGCGGGCCGTTTGTCTTGAATCAGAAGAGCCGGACCCTGACCAAAAACGGGCGGCTCATCGAACTGACCCAGGTGGAGTATCAGATCGTGGAGCTGCTCTTAAAAAACAAGGGGGCGGCGCTGGATCGGAACAAGATCCTTACGGAGATCTGGGGCGAGAATTATTACAGCGACGTAAAGATCGTGGACGTGAACATCCGCCGGCTCCGGATCAAGGTAGAGGACGAGCCGTCCTCGCCGGTCTATATCCAGACAGTGTGGGGATACGGCTATAAATGGGGCGAGCAGTGAGCATCCGCCCCGTTTTTTCGGCTTTTAAAGGTGGGAAGGAGCGAGAAAATTGGCGCTGAAAAGTATTACCCAGCGGTGGTTTTTAAACAGTTTCGGCGTGATTTTTGTCATCCTTGCCATGGTAGTGGGGATAAGCGGCGTCACCATCCGCAACAGCTATTACGCCTCCGTCCGAGAGGTGCTGAGCCGGCAGGCCAGCACGGTGGACGGGATGCTGATCCGGTATTCGGAAAACACCGTTACCTCCAACTTCTACACCGAGATCCGCAGCTATGTGGAATCTTTTCCGGACAAGAGCGTGATGGAGCTGATGACCATTGACCCCAACGGGCAGGTCACCATGACCTCCAGCGGGTTTTCCTATGAAAAGCGGGACTTTCCCGATTATACCATGGCCCTGAACTCTGCGGAGGGGGAGGGGTACTATGTGGGGATGTCCGGGGGGCAGAAGATCATGGCCCTGACCCGGATGGTGACGCCGGTGAACTCGGAGTTTTCCGCCATGCGGTTCGTGGTGTCCTTAGAACGGGTGGACGCAGCCATCCGGAATATGGTGCTGCTGCTTTCGGCGGCGGCGCTGGCGGTGCTGGGGCTGGTGCTGATCTCGGGGCTTTTCTTCGTAAAGAGCATCGTGCGGCCGGTGCGGGCGGCAAGCAAGACCGCCCGCCGGATTGCCTCCGGGGATTTCAAGACCCGGATCGAGCGGGTCTCCAACGACGAACTGGGGGAGCTTTGCCAGAGCATCAACTTTATGGCGGACGAGCTGGAGAACACGGAAAAGATGAAAAACGAATTCATCTCGTCCGTTTCCCATGAGTTGCGGACCCCGCTGACGGCTATCAAGGGCTGGGCGGAGACGCTGCTGGATACGGATAACTACGACGCCGCCACCTTAAAAAAGGGGATGCGGGTCATTTCCGCCGAGACGGAGCGGCTTTCCGGGATGGTGGAGGAGCTGCTTGATTTTTCACGGATCCAGAACGGACGGTTCAGCCTGGTGTTCCAGAAGATGGATCTTTTAGCGGAGCTGGGGGAAGCGGTGCTGATGTACACCGAAAAGGCCCGGCGGGAAGACATCCAGATCATCTACAACGAGCCGGAGATGCTGCCCATCATTTACGGGGACAAGAACCGGCTGCGGCAGGTGTTTATCAACGTCATCGACAATGCCATTAAATATTCCGACCCCGGGGACACGGTGAAGATCGACGCCTTCCGGCAGGGGGACAACATCGTGATCACGGTGGCGGATACGGGCTGCGGTATCAGCCCGGAGGATCTGCCGAAAATCAAGACCAAGTTTTTTAAAGCCAACCAGACCCGCCGGGGCTCCGGCATCGGGCTGGCCGTGGCCAGCGAGATCATTCAGATGCACAACGGCGCCATCGATATTGAAAGCACATTGAATGTGGGGACGACGGTGCTGATCCATCTGCCCATCCAGCGGCAGGAGGGAAATACGGAAAGGAACATTGAGAATGAGCAGCAAGGATAAGAAATTCAAGACCTCCATCGGGGGGCAGGCGCTGATCGAAGGCGTGATGATGCGGGGACCGAAAAAGGCCGCTATGGCCGTGAGAAAGCCCGACGGGGAGCTTTGGGTGGACGTATGGGATGCGCCGAAGAAGACCGTCTGGAGCAAGATCCCCATTGTCCGGGGCGTGGTCAACATGGTCGTTTCCCTGATGGATGGGTATAAGTGCCTGATGAAATCGGCGGAAATCTCCACCGAAGGGCTGGAGGAAGAGAAGCCGTCCAAGTTCGAGGAGTGGCTGGAAAAGAAGCTGGGGGACAAGATGACGAAGGTAGTCTCCGTTCTCAGTGCGATCTTGGGCATTGCTTTTGCGGTACTGCTTTTCACCTTCTTGCCGGCGTTTCTGGTGGGATTTTTGAAGGGAATCCTGCCCCGGTGGGGGCTTTCCCTGATCGAAGGCTTTTTGAAGATCGCCCTGTTCGTGGGGTATCTGGCAGTGGTGAGCCTGCTGCCGGATATGAAGCGGATGTTCCAGTATCACGGGGCGGAGCACAAGACCATTTTCTGCTATGAAGCCGGGCTGGAATTAACGGTTGAGAATGTCCGGAAGCAGAAGCGGTTCCATCCCCGCTGCGGTACCAGCTTCCTGATCATTGCGCTGATTTTGAGCATTCTGGTGTTTTCCGTGGTGACGTGGAGCAGCCCGCTGATCCGGACGCTTCTGAAGCTGGCGCTGACGCCTATTGTGGTGGGGATCGCCTATGAGCTGATCAAGCTGGCGGGACGGTATGACAACGTGTTTACAAGGATCTTATCCTTCCCGGGGTTAAAGCTGCAACACCTTACCACAAGGGAACCGGATGATTCCATGATCGAAGCAGCCATCGCCTCCGTGAAGCCGGTGATCCCGGAGAAAAAGGGCGAGGATCAGTGGTAAACCGGGAAAAAACGAAATTACAGATCGTATATGACGAAATCAGAAATACTCTGGGGAAAATTACAGAGGATGCGGATTTCGAGGCGAAGGAGCTTTTGCAGGCGGTTTGCGGCGTGAGCCGGCAGGATCTGATGCTGGGGCGGGATGTTCCGGTATCGGAGGAGCAGCAGCGGAAGCTAAACGAAATGGTTCGGCGGAGGATGGAGCGATACCCCTTGCAGTATCTGCTTGGGGAGTGGGACTTTTTCGGACGGCGGTTTTTCGTCGGCGAGGGGGTGCTGATCCCCCGGAGCGACACGGAACCATTGGTAGAAGCCTGTCTGGAGCTTTTAAAAGGGGTGGAGAAGCCCCGAATGTTGGATCTCTGCGCCGGGAGCGGGTGCATCGGGATCACGCTGCAGCTGGAGCGGCCGGATGGGGAGGTCTGGGCCGTGGAAAAGTCGCTGGAGGCGTGGAAGTTTTTTCAGAAAAACAATGCAGCCTACGGCGGGAAAGTTCACGGAATCCTGGGGGATGCGCTGGATCTGAATGCGGTTGCCGGGGAATTTGACCTGATCGTGTCGAATCCGCCCTATCTGACTGGGGCAGAAATGGCGGCGCTGCAGCCGGAAGTGGCTTATGAACCGGCAATGGCCTTATACGGAGAGGATGACGGACTTTTTTTCTACCGGGAGTTATCGGAAAAGTGGGCTTCCCGGCTGAAAAAAGGCAGCGTCATGGCCTTTGAAGTGGGCGATGCACAAGGTGAAGAAGTCGCAGGGATTTTTCGGGATGCGGGCTTCGATTCCATTTGCCAAAAGCGGGATCTTCATGGTATAATAAGGGTAGTATCGGCAAAAAGACCCTTGGAAGGATAACGGAGGTATAGAGTATGGCGAAGGCAAAAGCAGTGGCGCCGGTGGTGCCCATTGATTCCCCGGAGGAGAAGAAAAAGGCCCTTCAGACGGCCATCGAACAGATCGAAAAGGCTTACGGCGCAGGCTCCATTATGAAGCTGGGGCAGAACACCCATCTGGACGTGGACGTGATCCCGACGGGATCGCTGGCGCTGGATCTGGCCTTGGGAGTCGGCGGCGTGCCAAAGGGGCGGATCATCGAGATTTACGGGCCGGAATCTTCCGGTAAGACCACCGTAGCCCTGCAGATGGTGGCACAGGCCCAGAAGCGGGGCGGCGAGGCTGCTTTCATCGACGCCGAGCACGCTCTGGATCCCACCTATGCCCGTGCGCTGGGGGTGAAGATCGAGGATATGCTCATCTCCCAGCCGGACACCGGTGAGCAGGCGCTGGAGATCGCCGAGGCGCTGGTGCGCTCCGGGGCGCTGGACATCGTGGTCTTCGACTCGGTGGCGGCTATGGTCACCAAGGGGGAGATTGAGGGCGAAATGGGCGACGCCCATGTGGGACAGCTGGCAAGGCTCATGTCTCAGGCCATGCGGAAGCTGACCGCCATTGTGGGGCGGAGCAACTGCGTTGCCATCTTCATCAACCAGATCCGGGAAAAGATCGGCGTTTCCTTCGGCAATCCGGAGACCACCACCGGCGGCCGGGCGTTAAAATACTTCGCCACCATCCGCATCGACGTGCGGAAGGGGGAAGCCATCAAGGACGGCAATGAGGTCATCGGCAACGTGACCAAGTGCAAGGTGGTCAAGAATAAGGTGGCGCCGCCCTTCAAGGAGGCGGTCTTCGATCTGATGTACGGCGAGGGAACGTCCTATGAGGGCGAGATCATCGACATCGGATCGGTTTTAGGGATCATTGAAAAGTCCGGCTCGTGGTACAGCTATAAGGGCGACCGGATCGGACAGGGCAAGGAAAAAGCCAAGGAGTTCTTAAAAGGACATCCCGAGATCTGCAAGGAGATCGAACAGATCATCCGGGACAACATCGATAATTTTGTCATGGCTCCCGTGAAGGGGTCGAAGTCCGGCGGGCTGGAGCTTCGGAAGGGCGTCACCATCAAGCTGGGAGACGAGACCATCACGCCTCCGGAACGGAAGGCAGCTCCGGCAGCTTCGGCGGAAGCGGAGGACGATCCGGCAGCTCCCGATGATTCTTTGACGGACATCGATCTGGACGTGGAAGCGGATCTGGAAGACTTTGACGAATGAAGATCACGTCTATTACCAAAAAGAACGGCGCCCGCTGGCAGATCGAGGTAGACGATGAATACTGGGCGATTTTGGACGCCGAGATCATCGTGAATCAGCATCTGAAGGTGGGGGTCGAGCTGACGGAAGAGCGGATGGAGGAGATCCTCCGTGCCGCCGACTTCAGGAGAGCCCGGGAGCGGGCGCTGTACCTGTTAGACTACCGGGATCATTCCAGAGGGGAGATCGTCGAAAAGCTCTCCCGGAATGTGGATCGGGTAATTGCCGAGGAGGTCGCCGACAAGCTCTGCGAATTAGGGCTCATCGATGATGGGGCGTATGCAAAGAAGCTGGCCCGGCACTTCCTGCTGACGAAAAAATACGGCGCCCGGCGGGCGGAATTCGAGATGCGCCGGAAGGGCATCGACGGGCGGCTCGCTGCGGAAGCGGTGGCCGAAGTGGAGCCGGATGAGGATCTTCTGGAAGAGCTGGCTTTGAAAAAATACGGCCGGTATCTGGAAGACGATCCCGACGGGAAAGGCCGGGACAAAGCCATCCGTGGGCTGATGCGGTTAGGGCACGGCTATTATGAAGCGGAGGCTGCGGTAGACGCTGCGGCTGCACGGCTCGAGGCGGACACCGACGAGCCGGAGGATCTCTAATTTGGAAAGGAATTACGACGATATGCCAGTAAAAATCGGAATGGTATCTCTGGGATGCCCCAAAAATCAGGTGGACGCGGAGATTCTGATGAGCCGTCTCAGCAAGGAGGAAGGCTTTACTTTAAGTCACGATCCCGCCCTTGCGGATGTGGTCATCATCAACACCTGCGGCTTCATCGAAAGCGCCAAGCAGGAAGCCATCGACAACATTCTGGAGTACATCACCTTAAAAAAAGAGGGGCGGATCAAGAAGATCATCGTCACCGGATGTCTTGCGGAGCGGTACCGCATGGAGATCACCGGGGAGATGCCGGAGGTAGACGCCGTTGTGGGCATCGGCTCCAACGGGGAGATCGCCGACATCATCCGGGAGACCCTTCACGATAAGAAGGTCTACCGGTTCGGGGAGAAGTGCGACCTGCCGCTGGAAGGCAGCCGGATCTTAGGGAGCTTGCCCTTTTTCGCTTATCTGAAGATTGCAGAAGGGTGTGACAACTGCTGCTCCTACTGTGCGATCCCCTCCATCCGGGGACGGTTCCGCAGCCGACCCATGGAGAGCGTGCTGGCGGAAGCGAAGGAGCTTGCGGACGAAGGGGTCAGGGAACTGATCGTAGTCGCTCAGGACACCACCCGGTACGGGCAGGATCTTTATGGCGAATATAAGCTGGCAGCCCTTCTCCGGGAGCTTGCGAAGATCAAGGAGTTCAAGTGGATCCGGGTGCTTTATGCGTATCCGGAGCGGATCACAGACGAGCTTCTGGAAGTCATTGCGGAAAACGACAACATTGCAAAATATTTAGACATCCCCATGCAGCATTGCGACACGGAGATCCTGCGTGCCATGAATCGTCCCGGAGACCGGGCGGAGCTGGAAGCGCTGATTTCCCATGTCCGGGAGAAGGTGCCGGGGATCACGCTGCGGACGTCGCTGATCGCCGGGTTTCCGGGGGAGACCCAGGAGAATTTCGAGCATCTCTGTGACTTTGTAAAGAAGGCGCAGTTCGAGCGGCTGGGCTGCTTTGCCTATTCCCAAGAGGAAGGCACCGTGGCAGGCGCCATGGAGAACCAGGTAGATGAGCAGATCCGCACCGACCGTGCCGAGATGGTGATGGCGGAGGAAATGACCATCATGGATCGGCAGAATCAGGAAAAGATCGGCAGCTCCATCCTCTGCGTAGTGGAAGGGTTCGACCGGTACGGCGAATGCTTCTTCGGACGCAGCGAGGCGGACGCTCCCGATATTGACGGGAAGGTGTTTTTCACCTGCAAGAACCGGCTTTCGATCGGGCAGTTCGTCACGGTGGAGGTCGAGGAAGTCATGGATCTGGATCTGATAGGAGTGGTGACCGATGAACACCCCGAATAAACTGACGCTGCTGCGGATCTGTTTGGTCCCGGTATTTCTGCTGTTTTTCCTGTGTGGGGGGATCCCGCTTCATAACCTTTGGGCGCTGCTTGTTTTTGCGGCAGCGTCTGTCACCGACGCTCTGGACGGGCACATTGCCCGGAGCCGGAACCTGATCACCGATTTTGGGAAGTTTTTGGATCCCGTGGCGGATAAGGTGCTGGTGTTTGCGGCGCTGGTGGCGTTTATCGATTTCAAATGGGCCAGCTCCGTGGCGGTCATCATCATGATCGCCCGGGAATTCTTGGTAAGCTCCCTGCGGATGGTGGCGGCGGACAATGGCACTGTCATTGCGGCAGGGAAACTGGGGAAGCTCAAAACGGCGGTGACCATGGCGTCCATCGTTACGGTGCTGGTGCTGGCGGCTCTGTCGGATCTGGGCGGGGTGTTCGCCTCGCTTCCCATCGGAACGGTCAGCAATGTGCTGGTCTGGGTATCGGCGGTCATTACAGTGATCTCCGGCATAGAATACCTTTGGAAAAACCGGTCCCAGTTCAACTCCAGCAAATGATAAAGGTGGTCTGACTATGCTCAAACGACTGCGGGCGGATATCCGGGCGGTGAAGGAGCGGGATCCGGCGGCGAGAAACTCTTTTGAGGTCCTGCTGCTCTATTCCGGACTTCACGCCATCATGCTTCATCGCCCCGCATATTTTCTCTATCGGCATCACTGGTACTTCTTGGCCCGGCTCCTCTCCCAGCTGGCGCGGTTTTTAACGGGGGTGGAGATCCATCCCGGGGCGAAGATCGGCACCGGGGTCATGATCGACCACGGCAGCGGCATCGTCATTGGCGAAACGGCGGAAGTAGGCGACGGGTGTACCCTGTATCAGGGCGTCACCTTAGGCGGTACCGGAAAGGACAAAGGAAAACGGCACCCGACTCTTGGGAAAAACGTTATGGTGGGAAGCGGCGCAAAGATCTTAGGCCCCTTCACCGTGGGGGACAACGCAAAGATCGCCGCCGGCGCCGTGGTGCTGGAGCCCATCCCGCCGGACAGCACGGCGGTAGGTGTTCCCGCCCGGGTGGTGCGGCAGAACGGACAGAAAATCTGCCCGCCTATGGATCAGATCCACATCCCGGACCCGGTGTCTCAGGAGCTTTGTATGCTCAAGTACCGGTTGGAGAAAATGGAGCGGCTGGCGGAGGAACAGCAGAAGGTCATCGAAAACCTGAAGGCTTTCCGGCCCGTTTCCGGAGAAAGAGCCCCTGCCGCCTTTGAAGACGACGGCGAATGGGAAAAAGTATAGGAGTGAAACGCATTGGCACTGAAACTGTATAACAGCCTCTCCCATCAGCGGGAGGACTTCGTCTCTCTGGAGCCCGGAAAGGTGAAAATGTACACCTGCGGCCCCACGGTCTATCATTTTGCCCACATCGGCAACCTGCGCACCTACATCATGGAGGATGTGCTGGAGAAGTATCTGGGGTATGTGGGGTATCACGTTCATCGGGTGATGAACATCACCGACGTAGGACATCTGTCCAGCGACGCCGACACCGGCGAGGATAAGATGCTCAAAGGTGCAAAGCGGGAACACAAGAGCGTCATGGAGATCGCAAAATTCTATACCGACGCATTCTTTTCCGACTGCGACAAGCTGAATATCAAGAAGCCGGAGGTGGTGCAGCCTGCTACTGGCTGCATCCCGGAGTTTATCAAGCTGGTGCAGACGCTTCTGGATAAGGGCTATGCTTACGAGGCGGGGGGGAACGTCTATTTTGACACCTCCAAACTGGAGAAATACTACGTTTTCAACGACCACGACGAGGAAGACCTGGAAGTGGGCGTCCGGGAAGGCGTAGAGGCCGACGAAAACAAGAAAAACAAAGCGGACTTCGTCCTCTGGTTCACCAAATCGAAGTTTGAGGATCAGGAGCTGAAATGGGAGTCTCCGTGGGGGATCGGCTATCCCGGCTGGCACATCGAGTGCTCCGCCATCTGCATGAAGTATCTGGGGGAGCGGCTGGACATCCACTGCGGCGGCATCGACAATGCGTTTCCTCATCACACCAACGAGATCGCACAGAGTGAGGCGGCGATCGGGCACAAGTGGTGCAACTACTGGTTTCACGTCCACCATCTGAACACCTCTCACGGGAAGATGAGCAAATCCACCGGGGAGTTCCTGACGGTTTCGGTGCTGGAGCAAAAGGGGTACGACCCCATGGTGTACCGGTTCTTCTGCCTGCAGTCCCACTATCGCCGGTCGCTGGCGTTCTCTTATGAAGGAATGGACAATGCGGCGGCGGCTTACGGCAAGCTGGCGGCGAAGATCGCCTTGCTGAAGCCCGACGACGGGGAGCTGGACGAAGCCGCTATGGAGCAGCTGCGGGCTTCCTTCCGGGAGGGGATGGACAACGACCTGAACACCTCTTTGGGGGTGACAGCACTTTACGATGTGCTGAAGGCGAATACCAACGATCGGACGAAGTTAGCCCTTTTGAAGGAATTCGACGAGGTGCTGTCGTTGAATCTCATGAAAGCGGCGGAGAAGATCCGCACCGGGGCTTCGGGGGAGAAAGCGGAAGAAGCGCTTCCCGCAGAGGTGCAGGCGCTGGTGGAAGAGAGAACTGCGGCGAGAAAAGCCAAGGACTTCCAGAAGGCCGACGAACTTCGGGGGAAGATTGCCGAACTCGGCTATCAGGTAGAAGAGACCCGGCAGGGCACCCGGGTGACGAAGATCGGCGGCTGACCCGAAAAGAAAAACAAGGGGCAGAAAGGGCGGAATGGGATATGTTTGACAAGATCGTTACGGTGACGCTGAATCCGGCGCTGGACGCCACCCTCTGGCTTGATTCGCTGGATTTTGCGGAGCCAAATGAAGCGGAGCGGGAACTGCTTTATGCCGGCGGAAAGGGAGTCAATATCTCCCGGGTGCTGGCGTCGCTGGGAATCGAGGCGAAAGCCTACGGCATCTGCGGAAGCGACAACGCCGGGCGGTTTTTATCCTTGCTGGACGGGGATGGGGTGACCCATGATTTTGTCCGTGTGGAAGGAGCGGTTCGGGAGAACCTGACCATCAACATCCCCAATGGGCGGTTTTTGAAGATCAACCGGAAGGGCTGCGGTGTTTCTGTGGAAGCCATGCGGCAGCTGCGGCAGAAGCTGGAGGACGAGGTAAACGGCGGGGAAAAGACCCTGATGGTCTTCGCCGGGAGCCTTCCGCCCAATGTGACCCCGGAGGCGTACAAGGCGTTCTTGCTGTCCTTCCGGCAGGAGAACGTGTTCTTTGCGCTGGACAATGCCTTTTTTAAGTTGGAGGATCTGGAGGAGATCCGGCCCTTTGTCGTAAAGCCCAATCTGCTGGAATTCCGGAAGATGAGCGGGTCGGAGCTTCGGACGGAGCAGTCCATTTTAAAGCTGGCCCGGTCCATGGGCGGATATGTGGCTCATATACTGGTGAGCCTTGGAGGGAAGGGGCTGATCTATGCCGGGGAAGAGGGCGCCTTCCGCTATCATAATCCTCCGGTCGTGGTGAAGTCCACGGTCGGCGCCGGGGACACCACCCTTGCGGCGTTTCTTTCCGCCTTGCAGCGGGGAGAATCGGCTTCAGATGCGGCGCACTATGCGGCGGCGGCGGGAAGCGCATCGGTCACCTTGGACGGGACGGATGTAGTGAGTCCCGGGCTGGTGGAGAAGTTCCAGCCGCAGATCACACGGAAAATGATCCGATAATCAGGCGGAAAAAACGGGCTCTTTCCGTTTTAAGAGTATGAATCATGCAAACGCCGGGGCGAAGCCCCGGCGTTTTTCGTTCCTTTGCGGCAGAAAAGCGCATCGATCCCGTTCAGAAGGGGTGCGGATCATGGAAAAAGATCCGACGGGTGGATAAAAGAACCGAATATTTTGCGTTTCTTAGTGAATTAACCAAAATATTCAACTTGTTTTCACTCTTTTTCTTCACAAAATTCGTTGACGGAACCGGTCGCCTGTGCTATAATAAAACTCACAAAAGCGATGACGAAGACGGTCGGGAGACCTTGACCACAGAGAGCCGGCGGATGGTGCAAGCCGGTGTGAAGGATCCCGCAGGACCTATCTCTTCCGAGCCGAAGGCGGGAAACCTCTTTTGAAAGAGGCGGGTAGCGTCTTCCGTGAAGCTGCGTAAAAGCGAAAGGACTTGCTGGAGTCTGGAGTGGCGCAAAGACGCAATTTGAGTGGTACCGCGGGAAATCAATCCCGTCTCAAAGAAACTTCTTTGGGGCGGGATTTTGCTATCTGCGAACCCTTTTGTTTCCGCAGTGCACGGTGGGGACGGCTCCTTTATCAGAGGTAAAAACAAAGAAAAGAGGAAGAAGCGTATGAAGTTCCTGAACAAATTAAGCGATCTTGCCGGTAAGTACATGGCATGGCTCACCATTCTCTTTGCAGGAGTCGGGCTGTTCCTGCCCGGCGTATTCCTTCCTTTGACTAAGGTAAAGGTCGGCACGATGTCCCTTACCAACATCCTGCTGGGCGTTATCATGTTCGGCATGGGCATGACCTTAAAGCCCGATGATTTCAAGCTTTTATTGAAGCGTCCCCGGGACGTGCTGGTAGGCATTCTGGGGCAGTACACCATTATGCCGCTGGGGGCTTTCCTGATCGCAAAGGTGCTGCGGCTGGATCCGGCGCTGGCGTTTGGCCTGGTGCTTCTGGGCTGCGTTCCCGGAGGGACGGCCAGCAACGTGATGACCTTCCTTGCGAAGGGCGACGTTCCCCTGTCCGTGACCACGACCATGTGCACCACGCTGCTGGCTCCGGTACTGACCCCGGCACTCTGCTACCTGCTGGGCGGCGAATGGGTTCGGGTGGACTTCTGGAGTATGCTGCAGAGCATCGTGATGGTGGTGCTGATTCCCATCGTGGCAGGCGTTCTGGTCCATATGGTGCTGGGCGAGCGGTGCGAGAAGATCAAGAAGCTCTTAGTGCTCATCTCAGTGGTTTCCATCGTGGTCATCGTCGGTATGTGCGTGGCTCCCAATGCGGAGAAGTTCTTGCAGGTCAGCTCCGTCTTAGTCATCGTGGCGGTGCTGCTCCATCATCTGCTTGGGCTTTCTTTGGGGTACCTGCTCTGCAAGCTGTTCCACATGGATGAAAAGAAGGTGCGGGCGCTGTCCATTGAAGTGGGACTTCAGAACTCCGGGCTGGCGGTCGGCTTGGCCGGCGGATTCAGCGCATCGTATCCTATGGCGGTGCTGCCCTCTGCTATTGCGACGGTGGTGCATCAGATCGTAGGCTCGCTGGTGGCGAACTTCTTCGCTTCCAGAAAGCTGTCGGAAGAAAAGGCGGAGGAAGCGGTCAAAGAGACTGCTCCTGTCGCTGCTCATAACTGAAAAGAGAAACGAGAGAAAGGAAGAATCGTCATGGAAGCGTACAAAATGAATTATACGGTCACCCTCCCCAGCTACTCGGTGGGAACCGATTGTTATAAGGAGATCCCGTGGGTCACCCGGCATTTCGGAAGAAAAGCCGTCGTGGTCGGCGGCAAGACCGCCATGGAAAAGGCCAAGCCGGAGCTTTTGAAGGCACTGGAAGGCACAGATGTGGAGATCTTGGACTTCATCTGGTACGGCGGGAACTCCACCTATGAGAATACGGAAGCTCTGAAAAATAACCCCACCGTTCAGGCGGCGGATATGGTCTTCGGCGTCGGCGGCGGCCGGGCGGTGGACACCTGCAAGGTGTTCTGCGATCAGCTGGACAAGCCGTTGTTCACTTTCCCCACCATCGCCTCCAACTGTGCGGCCTGCACTGCCATTTCGGTCATCTACAATGCAGACGACACCTTCCGGGAATACTACTACCCGAAGACTCCTGCCACCCATGTGTTCATCAACATGAAGATCATCGCCGAAGCGCCGGAGAAGCTGCTCTGGGCGGGGATCGGCGATGCCCTTTCCAAGGAGTGCGAGGTGCTGCTGGCAACGCGGGGAAAGGATCTGTTCCACACGCCGCTGATGGGGGCGCAGTTGAGCCGTGCCTGCACGACGCCGCTGGTGGAATGCGGCAAGAAGGCGCTGGAGGACTGCCGGAACGGGGTCGCTTCCTATGAGCTGCAGCAGGTGGCGTTGGACATCATCGTCAGCACGGGACTGGTTTCCAACATGACCTCCGGCGGCGACGCTTACTACTACAACAGCAGCCTTGCCCACTGCGTCTACTATGGTGCGACCATGATCCATCGGGCCGCCAGCCATCTTCACGGGGAGATCGTCTCCTTTGGCGTGCTCTGCCTGCTGACCTATGACGGGCAGTTGGAGGAGCGGGATCGGCTGATGCAGTTCAATAAGAGCGTGGGGCTTCCCATTTGCCTTGCGGATATGGATCTGAAGCCGGAGGATCTGCCGGTGATGGTGAAGAAGGCTTCTTCCGTCCTGGAGTGGACCTGCGTGCCGTATACCATGGACGGCGACCGGTTCATTAAAGCTATCCTCGACTGCGATGCCTGCGGCCAGAAGCTGAAATAAGAAAAGAGCTGCCGCCCGGAGTGGGAGAAGATCCCCTTCGGGCGGCTTTTTATTGACGAAAAAGGAGAAGTGCGGTTACTTTTTTGAAAAGGAGAGGTTTTATAAATTACTATCTTTCAGCCTGTGTGTTTATGTCCCGGTTTCCGGAGCGGGCCGATGGATGCAGGAGTATGCGGCTTCCAGAGGGCTTGCGGTGCTGCGTGCCCGGATGGAGGGTACAAGGAAAAATGCCGGAGGGTGAAAGCCTTCCATCTGGCGGAGCTTCTATTTCCGGAGAAGGAAAAGAACCCCCTGATCTAAAGGATCCGGGGGTTCTTCGATTGATCATTTCTTTTTCTTCGTAAGGAAGAGGGACAGGGCGACGGCAAGGACAATAGCAGCTCCGGCACAGCCTAGTAAAAGCGGGGCAATGCTCTTTTTCGCAATGGGGACAGCCGCGTCGGTATCGTCCGGAGCAGAGGAGACAGGCTCTTCCTCCGCTTCAGAGGGACTCTCTTCCGGAAGGGGGAGGGTGACGGTCAGAGGGGCTTCGTAGCTTACGCCGGTGTTGGTGATGACGGTGACGAGAAAATCCTTGGAATCGCCGGGCTTCCCGTCCGGGAGGAAATCTTCGGGCTTTAGGAAGATGCCGCCGCTGCTCCGCATTTTGAAGGCGTAGAAATAGGCGGCGTTTGCGGTGGTGCTGCGGGCAGGGGCTTCCTGCTCCAGCAGGGGGGCATTGGCGTCCCGGGCGAGGATGGTTCCGCCTCCGGCTGCGGCCGTTTTGAGCTTCAGGAAATCGGCGGTGAGCTCTACGGGAACGCCGTTGGCTTCTAATGTATAGACGTTTTCTTCATCAGAGGAGGGGACCAGCCGGGCGCTGACCGTGTGTGGGGCGGCAGTACCGGCGTTTGCTTCTTTTTCGTGAACCAGATAGAGGATCCGGTTGCCCCAGGCGGCGTCCAGCTGGTCGGCGCGGTAGCGGCGAAGGGCTTCCGCATCGCTTCCGGCGGCGGAATCGCTGACGTAGAAGTATTCGACGCCGTCGATGTTCTCATAGCCCCGGACGGTGATCAGATGGCCGGTAGAGGTGATGGGGGCGTTTTCCACATAGGGGAGACGGCCGCCTTCTTTCTGAGCGTAGTAGACGGAGATGCCCACGGAATAGCCCTTTGCCAGCTCCTGACGGATCAGGTCGAAGCTGCCGTACTGGATGTAGCAGTCGTAACCGAAGGAAGCGGCTGCGGCAAGGGCGAAGGACCAGTTGCCAAAGCCTTGATAATTGAAGTCGTAGTCCATCAGTGCCACCTGCTCCGGTAGAAGATCCTCGCCCCGGTCGTTTAAGAGGGTGGTGATGGTGGTGGGATTGCAGATGGAGGCGGAGATGTCGGGATCCCGCACCATCTGGGAGTAAGCGGGGGTGGAGAGGATGGCTTTTTCGGGAAGTTCCGTTGGTTCCTCGGCGTAGACGGGGGTCAGCTCAGCGCCGTCGTTCCAGTTCTGGAAGGTGGCGGAAAGCTGACGAAGGGTGGGGGAAAGGCCAGTGGAGCTGCGGCGGAGGGTAGCACGGAGCTGGAACCGGTCGAAGGTGAGAGAATCATCCCGGAGGGCCAGGACATCGGTGTCCACATAGGCGAGTTTATCCCGGGCGGTGTCCGGCGTGCCGCAGCCCCGGGCAATGCCGATGCCCCAGACACCCCAGCTGAGCCATTGGGTCCATTCGCCGGTTTCGGAGATCCGGCCCCGGGCGGTGATCTCAATGCTGGAATCATCGGGAGTGTCAGCGTTCCAGGAAGCCACCAGATTGGTGAAGGCGGGGCAGTCGTAAACGCCGGAGATGAGCTCGCCTTCCTCGGCGGGATCGGCAAGGGTCACGGCGCCGTTTCCTATGGTATCCAGAACGGTAAGATCTGTAAGCTCGGAAGCGGAGAAATCGTCGGTCGTGGTGATCCGGACCAAGTTTCCGGAGACGGGGATGGCATCGGCGGCTGCGGCGTGGACAGGCATGGAAGCTGCGGCAACCAATCCGGCGGAGAAAAGAGCCAGCCATTTGGATGGTTTCATGGAAGTGCATCCTTTCGTAAATCGAGTTTTGAGATATTTTCAGTATAGCAGATTTTTCCGGAAAAGGTTAGCAAATCTCCCGAAAAATTTTGCGTTTTTTCCAAAAGTGAAGTTGACTTTCGCTGGGATCCTTTTTATAATGGGAGTAACAAACGAAAGGAGGAAGAGGCATGAGACTTTGCGTACCGATCCCCTGTTTTTTCTGGGGAATGGATCTTCCGGCGGGCATCCGGAAGGTGCGGGAGTTGGGCTTTGACGCAGCGGAGACCTATGAATGGAGAGGGCAGGATCTGGAAGCAGTGAAAAACGCCTGCGAGGAAACGGGGGTGGAGCTTCTCAGTATGTGTACCACCGAGTTCCGGATGACGGATCCAACTTTCCGGAAGGAATGGCTGGCGGGGCTCCGGGAAAGCTGTCAGGCGGCGAAGAAGGCCGGGGTCAAGCGGCTTATCACTCAGGTGGGGCCGGAGGTCAGCGGGCTTTCGAGAGAAGCGCAGCACGAGAGCATTGCAGCGGCGCTGCGGGAGGCACGGCCCATTCTGGAGGACAGCGGGGTCACGGTGATGATCGAGCCGCTGAACACGCTGGTGAATCATCCGGGGTACTATCTTTGGTCCTCGGCGGAGGCGTTTGACCTGATCCGGGAGGTTTCGCACCCGCTGGTGAAGGTGGTTTACGACATTTACCATCAGCAGGTGATGGAGGGGAATATCATTTCCAGCATTACGAACAATCTGGACTGCATCGCCCATCTACACAGTGCCGGACACCCGGGGCGGCATGAGCTGCAGTTCGGGGAAAACGATTATAAGGTGATCTTTGCGGCAGTGGACAAGGCGGGGTACAAAGGCGCCTGCGGGTTGGAGTACAGTCCCCTTCTGGATCCGGAGGAAAGCCTGCGGGAAGCGAAGCGGATCTATGGGGCGTAATTTTTCATCCCTTTCGGCTGAAGTTTTCTCCCTGCTGATTGGGGGTTTCGGGGCAAAATGCGCTGTTTTACTGGAAAAGCGGATGAAAAAAACCGCCCTCTGGGAAGAGGGCGGTTTTGGGGAAGCCTGGGGATTACAGGCCTAAGAATTCACGGACGATACCGGTGATCTCCATGGCACGGTTGTAGGTTTCCATTTCGCAGAAGATACGGATCAGGGGTTCAGTGCCGGAGAAGCGGCAGATGATCCAGCCGCCGTTCTTGAAGTAGACCTTGCAGCCGTCGGCGTAGGAGACTTTCTCGATGGCTTCGCCGAAGTCGGGGAGTTTCTTCTCCACGAAGATCAGCTCGTTCAGCTCATCCTTCTTCTCCTGAGAGAAGCGGCAGTTGAACTCGGTCATTTCGCAGTGGCCGTACTCGTCCTTGATCTCTTTCAAGATGGTGTTCAGGGGCTTTCCGATGACGGAGATCATTTCCACCAGCAGAGCAGCGGCGTAGATGCCGTCCTTGCCGGAGATGTGGCCCTTCACGGTAAGGCCGCCGGAGCTTTCGCCGCCGATGATGGCACCGGTCTCGTCCATCTTGGAGGAGATCCACTTGAAGCCTACGGGAACCTCGTAGCAGGTCTGGCCGAAGGAGGCGGCAAGGCGGTCGAGCAGGTGGGTGGTGGCGATGTTGCGGACACAGTCGCCCTTCCAGCCTTTGTACTTCACCAGGTAGTAGTAGAGCAGCACCAGAATGTCGTTGGGATGGATGAAAGCACCGTGGGAGTCGATGAGGCCGATGCGGTCAGCGTCGCCGTCGGTGGCGATGCCAAGGTCATAGCCGCCTTCCACCACCATGGTGGACAGACGGGTCAGGGTCTTGGCAGAGGGGGAAGGAAGGCGTCCGCCGAAGAGGGTGTCGTGGCGGTCGTTGATGACGTCCACGTCGCAGCGGCAGGTGAGGAGGATGGTCTGAAGGGAGGTCTTGGACACGCCAAACATGGGGTCTAAGAGAATCTTCAGCTTCTTGGCTTTGATTTTATCGATGTCGACAAAACTTAAAATGCTGTCGATGTAGTCGTTCATGGGATCGACGATCTCCACGAGGCCGGCTTTTTTGGCTTCCTCGAAATCCATGGTGGTCACATCGGCTGCGGTCAGGGAGTTGATGTAATCCTCCAGCTCGTTGGTGACCTCCTTGCTGGCATCCCGACCGCCTTCGGTGAAGACCTTGACGCCGTTATACTCGGCGGGGTTGTGGGAGGCGGTGATGGCCATGCCGTACTTGGCACCGGTCTGTTTGACGGTGAACATGATGAGGGGAGTGGGGGCTTCCTGGTCAATGAACTGGACGTGGATGCCGTTGGCGGCGAAGACGCCGGAGATCCACTTTGCGGCGATGTCCGACAGGAAGCGCCGGTCGTAGCCGATGATGAGGGGAGAATCCTCCACCTTTTCCACTTTCATTTTGTTGACGAGACCCTGGGCGAGAAGCTCCACGTTGGCTTTGGTGAAGTCGTCGCCGATGATGGCACGAAATCCGCCGGTTCCGAATTTGATCATGATAAACGCTCCTTTGCAATGGGTGATTTCTTAAAAAGGCAACATTTCTCAAGGCGTTTTGAAAAAACGCCTTGAAAACGTGCCAAAGGATCCGATCTTATTTCAGCAGGGACTCGCAGAGCGCCAGCTCTTCGGGGGTGTTGACGCCTAAGATCTCCGTGTCGTCGTGGGTAGTGTAGGTGCCGATCTTGTAGCCCTTGCTCATCATGATGGTGGGGACATCGGTCAGATAATACTCACCCTGTGCGTTGGAGTTTTTAAGCTCACCCAAGCAGGAGAAGAGCTTCTTGGAGTCGAAGACGTAGATGCCCACGTTCAGCTCGTTGATCTTTTTCTGCTCGGGGGTGCAGTCCCGGTCTTCCACGACGCCTTTGAAGCTGCCGTTTTCATCCCGGATGATGCGGCCGTAGGCAAGACCACGGTCGGAAACGCCGGTGAGGATGGTGCAGTCGTTGCCGGCCTCCTCATGGACCTTTACGAGGTTTTCGTAGGTTCCTTTTTTGAAGAGGGGCATATCGCCGTAGCAGACCAGAACGGGTCCATCGTAGTCTTTTAAGGCTTCCCGGGCGCAGTTGACGGCGTGGCCGGTGCCCAGCTGCTCGTCCTGAACAGCAAAGGTGTAGCCTTCGTTGAAGGCGTTGAAGACCATTTCTTTTTTGTAGCCGGCGACGATGATGATGTCCTTTTTATCGGGGATGAAGCTCAGGTTGTTGACAACGTAGCGGAGCAGGGGTTTGCCATTGGCTTCCCGGAGCACCTTGGGGGCGCTGAACTGCTCGGAATGCAGGCGTTTGCCTTTGCCGGCTGCCAGAATAACTGCTTTCATGAAAAATTCCTCCTTAAATCAATCGCAGACCGTCAGACCCTTGTCCTGGGTTAGGATCATGCCGGGGTATCCCATTTCTTTTACGGCTGCCAGAATGGCTTCCGCTTTGTCCTTGGGGGCGTAGCAGTAGAGGCATCCGCCGCCGCCGGAGCCGTTGAACTTGCCGCCGTAGGCACCGGTCTCCAGTGCTTTAGCGAGAATCTTATCGATGGTGGGGGTAGAGATCTGCAGGCCGTCCCGGAGATTTTTCTGGTGACGGTTCAAAAGCTCGCCCATCTTTTCGTCGGTCATCTTTCCGGACTGGATCAGGGAGAGAGCTTCCCGCTGAACCTTGTAGTTATCGATGTTGGCGCGGACCTTCTGCTGATGGAAGGCGTCCAGTTTGTCCACATACTGCTCCAGAGAGGGATCGTTATAGAAGTCCCGGATGGAGGTGATGCCGTAGGGATTCAGCTCCTTGATGGCCTCCAGTGTGGGGTATTTGGAATCACCTAAGACTTTGATGGTGTCCTTATCCTGCAGGGAGTCGAAGAGGATGAAAACGCCGGGGAGCTTCAGATCCAGAGAGGTGGGCTTTGCGGATTCGCCGGAGAAGTCCAGATGGACCAGACCACCCAAGGCGGACGCATAATGATCCATCATGCCGCCGGGCTCGTGGAATTCTTCCACCTCGGCCTTCCATGCTAAGAGCGCCATTTCCTTGGCGTCTTTGGCACGCTCAGGTTGGTCGGAGAGGGCGGCGAGGGTGGCGGTGAGAACCAACACCATGGTGGTGGAGGAGCACATACCCTTGCCGATGGGAATCTCGGAATCCATGGTCACGTCGGCGCCGGGAATGGTGAAGCCCGCTTTCCGGAGGACGTTTACGATGGATTTGAAGTAATCCCGCTTGCTTTCATAGACCAGCTCTTTAGAGAGGTCGATCACATATTCTTCGTATTTGTTTTCGGTGTTTTTGGCGCCCAGTTCGCAGATGGATTTGTCACGGATGCGGATCTTTAAAAGATCGTCGCTGCGTTTTTCTGCTTTGGTGGAGAAGCGCAGGTTGATGGCGGAAGCGATGACTTCCAAGCCTAAGTAATCCTGATGCTCGCCGAAAAGGCAGATGCGGCTCGGGGTGGAAACCTGAATCATGGTAAAACCTCCAATTTGGCCGTAGGCGGCTTTGTCTGAACTAATTATAGCGTATTTTTCTGGAAACGTGTTTAGTTTCCATGCGGCACTGTTCAGGTTATTTGGGAGATAAGACGGGAAAAGGGGTTGACTGAAAGGGTACTTTCAGTTGTATAATAAGAAAAAAGCCCCGGAAGGGGCGGAAAAGAGGACCTTTATGAGAAAGAATTTCGGGGCGAAGCCCTATACCTATCCGCAGCCGGTGTACATTCTCGCCACTTACGGGGAAGACGGGACTCCCGATGCTATGAACGCCGCATGGGGCGGGATCAGTGATGGGAACGAGATCAGCTTCTGCATCAGCGCTTCCCATAAGACCACGAAAAACCTGCTGGCGCGGAAGGCGTTTACGGTGAGCATGGCCGATGAGGCACACATGGCCGCCTGCGATTACGTTGGGATCGTTTCGGGCAACTCGGAGCCGAAAAAGTTCGAGAAGGCCGGGCTTCACGCCGTGAAGTCGGAGTTCGTGGACGCTCCGCTGATCGCAGAGCTTGCAGTTGCGGCGGAGTGCCGGCTGAAAAGCTACGATCCGGAGAGTGGACGGCTGGTTGGAGAAATCGTCAACGTCAGCGTGGACGAGAGCGTGCTGGGCGAAAACGGGAAGGTAGACGTTCGGAAAGTGCGTCCGATTACCTTTGATCCGTTCAACAACACCTATGTGGCACTGGGGGAGACCGTCGGCGATGCATTTTCCGCAGGCAAGAGCCTGAAATAAGCGGGAAACAAGAAGAGGCCCGCCCTTGCTGCTTTTAAAGCGGCAGGGGCGGGCCTTTGCGTCCGGGTCATTCCAGAAGCTCCCGATCCAGAAGGGAGAGGATCGCCTGATCGGCGCTGTTAAAATAGGCGGATTCGCCGACGAGGGCAGTCACGCCTGCCCGGTCAAAGTAGGAGCGAACCTCCTCCGACAGGCCGCAGAAGGAAAGATTGGTTCCGGCTGCTTTCAGCTTTTCCGAAAGCTCCAAAACCGTCTGGGCACCGGGGACGTCGATGCTGGGGCAGCCCCGAAGGGAGAAGATCAGATGGTCGTTTTTTGGAAGGGAAGCGATTCGGCGGTTGAACTCATCCACGGCGCCGAAGAAGAGGGAACCGGTGACGTAGACCACCCCGGCGGATTCCAGAAGGGGGGATTTGCCTACATCTTCCCGCAGGCGGCTGCTGTCGATGTCGGAATAGGCCACCCGGATCCGGCTGCTTTTGGCCATATAGAGGATGGCGGAGTAGATCACGCCAAGGAGGATGGCGACGGTCAGGTCGAAGACCACCGTGGCAATCATCGTCAGCAGGAACTGGCTGATGGCGGATTTGAATTTCCGGGAGAAGATGGAGCGGATGCCTTCCCAGTCGTTCATCCGCCAGGCGGTGACCATTAAAACTCCCGCCAGAGCTGACAGAGGGAGTTTTGCCATGATGCCGCCCAGCAGGAACATGGAAGCCAGCAGGAAGAGGGAGTGGAAGACGCTGGTCAGGCGGGTCTGCTGGCCGGACTTGACGGCGACGCTGGTTCGGGCGATGGCGGCTGTGGCGGGGACGCCGCCGAAGAAGGGGAGAAGGATGTTGCCGACGCCCTGTGCGATCAGCTCCTGATCCGCACGGAAAGGCTCGTTTTTCATCCGGGAGGCAGAGGCGCCGCAGAGCAGGCTTTCGATCATGCCCAGCGCAGCGATGGTGACGATGGGGGAAAGAAGCCCTGAAAGCATCTTCAAGCGGAAGCCGGACAGATGGAGCCGGTCGGAGAGAAGGAGGGTCTTGGGGATGTCGCCTACGGTGGCAAGACCGTCCAGCCTGAAGACGGCAGCGATCCCGGTGGCAAGGATGATGCCCACCAGAGAGCCGGGGACTTTGGCGTTCCACTTTTTCGGCCAGACGATCATGACGACCACCACCAGCAGCCCGATGAGGACGGTGGCAAGATCCGGGCGGAAGCCCAGACGGCCGTAGGAGGCGAGCTTTGCTAAATTGGAGCTGCCTTCGGAGACGGTGCCGAAGAAGTTATCAATCTGCCCCATGGCGATGATAATGGCAATGCCGGAGGTAAAGCCCATGATCACCGGCATGGGGATGAAGCCGATAAGCCGTCCCAGGCGGAAGATGCCTGCCAGCAGGAGAAGGACCCCGGCGGCGAAGCAGGCGAAGAAGACGCCCTGCAGGCCGTACTGCGCCACGATGCCGATGAGGACGGCGCTCATGGCGCCGGTGGGGCCGGAGATCTGGTAGGAAGCGCCGCCTAAGACGGCAATGACGACGCCGGCGATGATGGCGGTGACCAGACCGGAGGCGGCGGTGGCTCCGGAGCTGACGCCGAAGGCCAGCGCTAAGGGCAGAGCCACGGCACAGACGGTAAGACCCGCCATCATGTCCTTCAGGAGCTTCCCGGCGTTGTATCCGGAAAACTCGGTGCGAAGATCTCGAAAAAACGATGAAAACATCTGCATTCTCCTAACATCGGGGCTGCGAAAAAGCGCAAAAAGAGCCGCCCGCTTTCAAGGAGCGGCGGCAGTTTCGGCTGCTTCCAGCGGGCAGCAATCCCATAGAATAATTTCATTATACTATAAAGAGCAGCCTTGATGCAAGGAAGGAAGGGAACCCTTCTGAAAAAACGGGAAAAGTGGCAAAAGCCAGGGAAAATCCGGCGTTTTTTTGTACGGAACGGGGATGTTTTCTTTTTACCCCAGCGCTATGTCCAGCGCCATCATCAGGCTGAAGCCTGTGGCGAAGAAGATCGTGCCCAAGTTGGAGTGGGCGCCCTGAGACATTTCCGGGATCAGCTCTTCCACCACAACGTAGAGCATGGCTCCTGCGGCGAAGCTCAGAAGGCAGGGGAGGGCGGGGACGATGAGCCGGGCCGCAAGAATGGTCAGGACGGCGCCGATAGGCTCTACGATGCCGGAGAGGACGCCGTCCCGGAACGCCTTTCCCTTACTTACACCTTCCGCGCGCAGGGGCATGGAGATGATGGCGCCTTCGGGGAAGTTCTGGATGGCGATGCCAAGGGAAAGCGCCAGCGCCCCGGCAGCGGTGATCTGGGTGCTGCCGGAGAGGAAGCCGGCGTATACGACGCCCACGGCCATGCCTTCGGGGATGTTATGAAGGGTCACCGCCAGCACCATCATGGTGGTGTGCTGGAGCTGGCTTCTGGGGCCTTCCACCTGCCCGCTTTTTTGGTGCAGATGGGGGATCACATGGTCCAAGATCAGCAGGAAGAGGATACCGATCCAGAATCCGGCGGCTGCCGGGAGAAAAGACCAGCGCCCCAGATCGGCGGATTGTTCGATGGCAGGAATCAGCAGGCTCCAGACGGAGGCCGCCACCATGACGCCGGCGGCAAAGCCGGTCAGCGCCCGGCGGACACTGTCGCTCAAAGCCCTTTTCATAAAAAAGACGCAGGCTGCTCCCAGCGAAGTGCCGAGAAACGGAATGAGGATGCCGTAAAATGCTTCCATAACGCACCTTTCTGTCCCTGAGGAACGGGGAATACTGCAGTTAGTTCTTGCTAACCATAGTATAGCAGGGCTCCTGCCAAAAGTCAAACAAATCGAGTGAGTGTCCGTTTTATGGGACAGGAAATCGGGTAGAATACAGCTGCAGTTAAAAATTGGAAAGGCGGGAAGCAAAATGGCAAAAGGCAATTTCCTTGGAGGATTGTTCGATTTCAATCGGGATGGGAAGATGGATCTGTCAGAGCAGTATCTGGCGTACAAGATCTTTGAGGAGTGTGCGAAGGAGGAACCGAAGCCCGGTCTGAGTTTTTCCGATGATTCGTGGCGGGAGGACTGCGAGGACGGGAGCGAATACGGTTTGGATCCGGAGGACTATGACAGCGAAGAGGAGTATGAGGAGGCGTTGGAAGAGGCGCAGGAGAAAGAAAATTTTTAATTGAAAGGATAAAACAAAACCGGCAAGTCTTTGTTAAGACTTGCCGATTTATTTGGTCTGAGTGTAATTATAGGATCTCAGAAAATACAAATATATCAATGGTTTGCTGGTAGTCGGCAAGAGGTATTTATTCTAAAAATTCAAAATGATGAGAAAAACGCCGCCCAACAGGACAACGGGCGGTATTATCATAATCGTTAGAAGGGTAGTTTATCACTTCAACAGGGCTCCCGGTTAGATCGGTTACATGCCCCTCTAAATTAGGCCAAAAGAGCGCTTTAATACACGGAAAAAGTTTGTCACTTTAACTGATTCCGAGGACGTTTAAGAATCTGACATAACCCAGAAAAATCAACGATTTGCAAGCAGTAGGCAAGGCTTTATTCTATAACCTTAAGTTGTGGAAGAATACAAGAAAAGGGCGGTGAGGTACACTCACCGCCCTTCTATCAGAACACAATGCAACCCTCAACAGGGTAACTGATTGTTCTATGCTTATTATATGCTATGATTTATTGAAAGTCAATGGAAATTTGAGTTAGAAATTGTCTCCCATATCGTAAAAACCATATTCAGTAAATCCTGCATCTCTTTGGACTAAGTTTTCTGTTTTATTAAAAATTTTTTGATATAATTCATCTATCCACATCTCAAATGGATCAGTGAGTGTTTTGCTATGATCGGAAATGCTGTTATTGTAATGACGGATTATTCCTGCAAAAAAATCTGCAATTTGAATTGCTGGTGTGATTGACGAATTGACAAACAATGGCATCTCCAAAATTCGATCAAACTGGCGGCCAAGGCTGCTCTTATATAAAAAATTATTAATGCCAAGTGCTACCCGTGCATCCTCAGTTGGATTAACATTGTCAAAAATAAGCATTGCTTTGTCGTGACCGTAGTTTTCACAAAAATATTCTACTCGCTTAAGCAGGAGATGATATTGCTTGGGCAAGTGGTTGGGACTAATAGTCATGGCTGCTGTGGGGCGTTTCATTATTATTGAGAACACTTTTATATCGTAGCTACAAGCTATGTCCACAAAGTCATTAACAAAGCCAATATTCTTTTTTACATTATTCTTTATTGTTCTTCGGCTGATTAACTCCGTAGATTTAATTTCATCATTGGAACCGAAATATCGATTCTTTAGTGCATACACTTTTTGCGTAATCTCTCGGATATCACTTTCTTTTATACAAGCACAGCAAAGAACGGGTTTGAGTGTTGCATCATGCGGATGTGGTTTTCCACTTTCGTCAATGAAAACAAGCATACTATCACCTCATATCAATTCTACACGATTCAACAAAAAATATCAAGAGCAGTAGATAGCATTGCGCATAAAACGCCGCCCAACAGGACAACGGGCGGCGTTTTCATATATAAAAACCGAAAGGGGGGAATATCTTTTGCAGCCAGTCTGCGGACTGGCTTTTTCATGCCAAAAAAGGAGGTTTGCAAATGGCAGATGATAAGAAAAACATTCCCGAGGCAGCCCCGCCCGCCGAGGCTCCCGCTCCTGCGGTAGAAAATGTCGCCGTGCCGGAGCAGCCTGTTCCCGAGCCTGCGCTGACCGACGCTGAGGCGGTCATGCTGGAACACGAGGGGCAGGCGGCGCTCTTTGAAATGGGCGAGGCCGTACCTGATCCCGCCGACGCTGTTACCCACGCTGAGGTGGAGGAGCCTGCTGCTCCCGAAGTCCCCAAGGCTGAAAAGGAACAGGAACAGCCGCCCACTCCCGGCAAGGACGATCCCGCCCCGGCACATTCCGGCAAGGTGGTGGATTTTGCCGCCGCCCGTGACGAGTCGGCCAAGGAGGAGAAAAAGGCAGCCAAGCAGAGGCCGCCCACGGAAAAAGACAAGGCTGCCAAGCCCGGCAGAGGCCGTCCGCCCAAGGAAGGCAAGGCCGCTCCCGATAAGGCAAAGCCGCCCAAACCTCGGGACAAAAAGTCCCAAAGCAAGCCCGCCCCGGAGAAGCCTGTCGTGGATAAGGGCGGCGCTCCCGTCGGTGCGGAGGTCACGCCGGAGCCATCTGCGCCCCGTGATGTTACCCGTGCCGAGAAAGAGGAAATCGTCTATCTCAATTTGGCAGACCTGCACCCGTTCAAAAATCATCCCTTTGGTGTCCGGGACGATGCGGAGATGCAGGGGCTTGTGGAGTCGGTCAAGGCAGCGGGCGTCAATCAGCCTGCGCTGGTGCGACCCCGTGAGGATGGCGGCTATGAGATCATCGCAGGCCACCGCCGCCAGCGGGCAAGTGAGCTTGCCGGATTTGCGAATATGCCGTGTATCGTCCGAAACATGACGGACGATGAAGCCATCCTTGCCATGACGGATGACAACCTCCGCCACCGTGAGCGTATTTTGCCTACCGAAAAGGCACAGTCGCTCAAAATGCAGGTGGAGGCCATCAAGCACCAAGACAGCCGCCCCGGCGAGGAGGACAAGGACGCCGGAAAACGCTCCACGCAGGTCGTAGGAGATCGCAACGGTATGAACTACAAGCAGGTGCAGCGGTACATCCGTCTGACCGAGCTTGTGCCGGATTTGCAGAAAATGGTGGACGAGAAAAAACTGGCGTTCACCCCGGCGGTGGAGATCTCATTCATCCGCCCGAAGCATCAGAAATATATCGCCGTATCCATTGAGGGGCAGCAGTCCTCGCCCTCGCTGTCGCAGGCACAGAAAATGCGGGAGCTGGACAAGGACGGCAAGCTCAACGGCGATGTGATCGACGGTATTCTGTCGCAGGAGAAAAAGGAGGTAGACAAGGTGATCATCAATAGTGCGGAGCTGGAAAAGTATTTCGGCAAGGACAAGTCCCCGAGGGAAATGAAAGACAAGATCATTTCTCTGCTGGATGACTGGAAGGCCAAGCAGCCGCCCGAACTGGGCAAGCCCGAAAAGAAAACGGATTTGGAAAAGTGACCTTGGGACTTTTTGTCCCGAGGTCTTTCGTTTCCCCGGATGGCTCTTGTGGTTATATCCCCCGTCGCCGCCCGTATTCCAGCATGGCCGGGAGCGGGCTGTCAAGGGTGCATCGCACCGCTGTTTTCAGCGGCCAGCCCTTGACCGCCTGTCCCGGCTATGCTTTTTCTCCGGCAAGCGGCGGGGGTATATCCTCCAGAGCCGCCCCCTTTCCCAAGAATGGGAAAGGGCGTGGGGTTTGGGTTGAACTACTACATTACAAAACGGAGGTATGACCGATAAAAAAGAGCATATCAGACACAGCATGAAAAGCACCGCACCCGCC
>ERZ827363.315-NODE-315-length-52487-cov-7.310631_pt1 | contig 52487 bp, 43 predicted proteins | sample MGYA00519776_ERZ827363 | MGnify/ENA primary metagenome ERZ827363 (study PRJEB31778, sample SAMEA3449288) | human gut metagenome | biome: human gut; feature: human-associated habitat; material: faeces | place: United Kingdom | collected 2010/2012 ... | reverse complement strand
GTGGATGCGGGTGCGGTTTGCTGCTGCTTCCGGTCATCGCTGTGAGCATTGGCGTGATGTTTGTGCTTGCTGGGCTGGCTGCAGCAGCGCTTGTGCTGTTGATTGCGGCCATTGGCGTGACGATTTGGCTCTGCCGCAATCGCGAGCAACGCCGTGCCGACGGTAAAACCAATGTCGGATGGGCCATCTTTTTGGTTGTCACCTACCTATTGAGTATCAGTTATCTGGCGTTCTTTATCTTGTTGCTTGTGAGCACCTTTACCGGGGAATCCGTAACGGTGGGGTAGGCTTCGACGAGCTTCTTGAGGATGAAGCGAGGGGCGGACTCTGAATGAACCGCGCCCCGCATCAACAAGTTTCATTCGTTGTGTAGCAATCCGAATGTACAAGCGTTTGGCGTGAGAGCACCGCCGCCAGCAACACGGGAAGGCAGGCTGCAATCGCCAGCCCCCATGCCAGCTCATCGCAATAGATTCCATAAGGACTCCCCAACAGGACATAGGCCAACTAACGAGCCCATCATCCGCTGCGGTCACAAATTGGCTGACAGCTGAATCATCGCTATAAAACGCGAGGTAAAATGCCCAAAGATTGATGGATGGTTCGCAGAATTTGCAAGGGTTATTGAGAAAGCAAAGCTGCGAGAAAGGAAGAGCCATGGCTAAGAAGACGGGAGAGAAAGACACGGTTGGAAGGGCCAAAGGTTTCGAGATGCCCATCGATGAGGAATCGGCTGGCAAGCTGCTCGATACCATCTACAGGAGCGCACTGAATGGCGTCCCTAAGGTGAGTCGCTCGGTCGACGAGATGGTTGAGGACTACACGGGAAAGGCGAAGTCACCCGATGATGCCGCAAGGGCACTCGCAAAGTGGCAGATCATGAAATGCGGAACCTCAGGTTTCGTCACCGGGCTCGGGGGCTTGATTACGCTTCCGGTCGCAATTCCCGCGAACATAAGCAGCGTCATGTACGTCCAGATGCGCATGATCGCCTGCATCGCGAAGATGGGTGGCTATGACGTTACGTCCGACCAAGTTCAGACGATGATCTACATGTGTCTCACGGGTACGACGGCGAGTGATCTTGTCAAAATGGGGCTCATCAAGACTGGGACGAAATCGCTTGAGGTCGCAATCAAGAAGATTCCCGGGGCGGCACTCGTGAAGATCAACCAGAAGGTCGGCTTCAGATTTATCACGAAGTTCGGCGAGAAAGGCATCATTAACCTCGGGAAAATGCTGCCCCTCGCCGGCGGCGTGATTGGCGGCGGTGTGGACGTGGCATCGACGAGCATCATTGCTAAGAACGCCATCAGGATGTTCATGGAGGGCGAGGACCCCGATGGAACCCTGCCCACTGAAGCGGAGGTCGAAAGCATCGAAGATGTTGAGGTGGAAAGCGACCTGCTTTAGTCCTTGCTACGTGCTCCACACCCCATCGCCTAGCCTATGCCGTAGGGGCTGCCCGGCCGTTATGAGGTATCCCGCCTGCTCCTCGCGGTCTATTCGGCACATCGCGCGCATCGTTTGCTTTGAGTCGCAGGCCGTGTCATTGCCGCCCACGATGGCCTTGTGGTTGTTGAATGTGGTCGGGCCCATGTGACCCTTGGGCGGTTCTCAGCCCGCATCTACCAGGATTCTATCGAGCTCGTTCGAGCATCGAGTGTGTAGGGCATGCTCGAGAGCGTCGTCGTCCGCATGGACTACGCCGCGCAGGTTTGTCATGTCGGAAATCGAGGCAAGACGCTGCAGCCGTAGAACCAGTAGTTCAAATCGATGTTGGCAAGCCTCGAGGTGTCATCGGCGATGGACACGCGCTTCATGCTCTTCTATACCGCAACCTTAGCTCTCAGCTAATGAATTCAAGTTTAATCCTTTCTACGATGTGCTGTGTGCCGGCACGGTAGCCGGATCGTAGGAAGGATGCATGATGAAAAAGCTTGAAAACGAAGTGCTGCTGAGCCGTCGCGCTGCACTGAGCGCATTCGCCACCGTCGCCTTGGGGACTGCCGGTCTTCTTGCCGGTTGTGGTAGCGATAAGGCGACCGTCACCGAGGACGCTGGCGATGGCGACAAGAAGGAAGAGGCGAAGAAGGAAGAGCAGTCTACGACTGACCTGGCGGTTGGTGCGACGGTGACCACGGCTGCCGGTCTTTCCGTCGTTGTCGATTCCGTCCAGCCCGGCCTCACAAATTATGACGGTTCGACCATGACGGGCATTCACGTCACGTACGTTAACAATGGCGATGAGGGCGCAGATTACAATATCTACGACTGGAAGGGCGAGGACGCCAACGGCGCTCAACAGAATCAGGGTTACTACAGCGAGGGCTCCGATGAGCTGCAGTCTGGTACCCTTTCCGCCGGTGGCTCCGTGGCGGGCAATATCTACTTTGATGGCGATATCAAGAAGGCACTGTATTTTGCCAACATGTTTGATAAGTCTGCCACTGCAAGCTGGGTGCTGGCCTAGCATGTCGCTACCGTTGCGCCGTATGGGAGGTGAGGTCGTATGCCCGATAAAAAGTTGACTGACGAGTTACTCAATGAACTTCTCGACGCGCCAAACATCGATGGCTATATCAAAGAACACGACTTTGCCGCCCCGTCGCTTTCGGACTACCTGATGCAGCTGCTGCAGGAAAAGGGCTTGGAGCGTTCGCGCGTGGTTCGCATGGCCGATCTCAATGAGACCTTTGGCTATCAGATCTTTACCGGCGCGCGTCATCCGAGTCGCAATAAGGTGCTGCAGATTGCCTTTGCGATGGCGCTGACGCTCAAAGAGACCAACCGTGCGCTGACGGCTGCCGGGGTAAGCGTCCTTAACTGCAAGGACCGCCGCGATGCGATTATCATCTTTTGCATCGATCGCGGGTGCAGCCTCCAAAAGGTCAACGAGGAACTGTATCGCTTTGGCGAGGAGACGGTGAGTTAGCGGCTGATATCTGAGCCGGTAGAGCTGTCGAACAACGATGCAAACGAACGGGGCGCGGATGCCATGGGGTGTCTGCGCCCTGCGCTATGATGGAGGCTATGGATACTCAGACCCCAACATATTCCAATGACGAGCTGACCGCAGCGCTTGCCGAGCACCTGGCGTCGCTCGATCGCGACGACAGCTATCGCGTGGAGCGTGTACTTAAGCGCTCGTCCGTTGAAACAACCGAGCTCGTGTACTTTGAAGGAACCGGCGGTAGTTCGCTCGGCCCCTTTGTCCGCAAACGCATCGATGCTTCGGCTCAAATCGGCGGGGCATACGAGCGTCTGTTTGCCGCTCAGCGGGCAGGCAGGCGTTTTGAGCACCTGCCCAGAATCGTCGATTGTCGTCGTGTGGGCGACGAGCTCAACGTGGTTATGGAATACATCGAAGGGGAGACGCTCGGGGCGCTGGTGGACCGTCTGGGAGCCACCCCCGATTATGCGCGTGAATTGTATCCTGCCCTATGCGATGCCGTGGGCGAGCTCCATGCCGGTTTTGCAATAGCGGGGGAGACGTCGGCGCCGGTGATCCATCGCGACCTCAAGCCGTCGAATATCATCGTGACAGGTGCCAACTATACGCCTGATGACGGCCTGACGTTTTCATCGCTGGTGATTATCGACTTGGGGATCGCGCGCGTATGGCGCGATGGCGCCGATGCCGACACCGTCAAGTTTGGCACGCGACCCTATGCGCCGCCCGAACAGTATGGGTTTGGGCAGACGAGTGTGCGCAGCGACGTCTACGCACTTGGCGCTCTGTTGTTCTTCTGCTTGACGGGAGTCGACCCTAAACCAGGGCTCGACATGCGCGAGCAATGCGAGGCGCGCGGCATTCCCACTCCACTTGCCGATGTCATCTGCATGTCGATGGCGCTCGACCCGGCCAAGCGTTTTGCGAGTGCGGAAGCGTTGGGACGGGCGACGCGCGCGGCATACGATCTGAGTCGCCCCGTGCGGCCTTCTGCGCCTGCGCCTGTCCGTACTCCGGCCTCGGAGACGGTGTTGACGCCCCAAGGGCTCCAGAACCCCACGGGGCTTCCTAGGCCTGCCGCCTCCGCTGCATGCGGTCTGCTCTCTCGCGTTCCGGAGTCTCTGGGGCGTATTTGGAATACGCTCGTCTGCTTCTCGCTGCTTGTGTTCTTTGCCGGAAGTCACTTTGCCGTCTTTCACCCCACCGGAGCAAACCAAAGCTACCCGACGTGGCTTCTCATAATCGAGTATTTTTTCTTTGTCGATGGCCTTATGGTGCTTATGCATTTTGCGCTGCTCGATAAGCGCCGTCTTCGTCGGCGATTCGCATTGCTCGACAGCTATCGCGGCAAGAAACTCGCGAAACTCTGGCTCAAGGCATTGAGTGTGCTGCTCCTATGCATGATTGTCATAGTCGCGGTTGCCAATGCGACCGGCGTCGTCGATACTTCCGCCACCTAAAAGAAAAGGGCCCCATTGGGGCCCTTTGCAGTTGCACTTAGATGCGGTTCATCTGAGCGGCGACTTTGTTGTACCAGTCCTGCCACGTGGGCGGGCAGTACTTTTTGGCCGCAGCCGGGGTAAGGGTGGAGCCGTAGTTGGCGCCCAGATAGGCAACGTGGGCGGAGATGCCCTCGATCCAGCTGCCAAAGCTGCGCCAACCGCCGCCACGGGCACTCCAGCCCCAGGCGTTGTAAGAATTGGCGCAATAAGCACCCTTGGTGCTCTCGATGCAGGCGATGGCGGGGGACCAACGGGGGTCGACACCGGTATTCCAAGCGGCGACGGCAAAGTTGTAGCCCTGGCCTGCCATGGGGGAGCCGGCGAGATAATTGTCGATGCGGCTCGTCCACTCATTAATGAACGAATCGTAATCGGAACTACCGGTATTGGCGTTGTTTACCGTGGTGTCGATGGTGGTGTTGGTGTTGGTGGCCTGGCTGCTGGAATTGCTGCCGCTTACGCCCTCGCCCGAGAGCTTCTCGGCGGCAGCGGCCTTATCGGCCTCAAGCTTGGCAAGCTCGGCGGCATTTTCCTGCTCGGCTTTTGCCTGTGCCTCGCTGCGGAGCTGCTGGGCCTGCGCCAGCGCATCCTCGGCGTTTTTCTGCTCTGTCTCAAGCTGAGACTTGGCCTGCTGGAGCTCAGCCTTGTCCTGCTCGAGTTCGGTTTGCATGTTATTGAGCTCTTCGATCTCGTCGACGCTCGAGCTCGTGATCTGGTTGGTGTATTTGCAGGTCGTGATGAACTCACCCAGGCTCTGCGCGTTGACCAGGAAGCTCACGATGGGATTGGTGCCCTTCTGATACTTGTACAGATCGCGCATGGCAGAGCTTGCCTTGGCCTGCTGCTCGGGAAGCTTAGCCTCGATTTCCTCGATGCTCGCCTCATTGGAGTCAATCTGCTTTTGCAGGTCATCGAGTTTGGTGCGGGCGTCGTTGTAGGCGCTCGTGGCGGCTTCGATCTTCTGCTGGGCTGCGGAAAGCTGGTCCTGCGTTGCCTGCGAGGCGGCATACGCCGCAACGGGGGAGAGCATCGGCGTGGCCGTCAGCGCAACGGCGAGCGCGGCGCTCGTGATGATACGAGCCGGCTTCGACGCAATGAGCGCTGCGGTGCGATGATTCGAATGCTGCATCCAGTCCCTCTGCAATCAATCGTAGGTTATGGTTCGAACGGTATTCTACTACTGCTTTCGACCTCAACTTGAACCTTAAAGGTCCCAAAGGGTCAAGTTGAACTTGAGGCTTTGGCTTTGACCTGCAGTTATGATGAATTGTTGAGAAACCATAGAGTTCAACTTTAACGTTACGGGGGCCTGTTTGAGAGGGGTTTGGGGCTGTAAAAGCTATCTCAACGTGGGGTTTTACAACTACAGCGTGCCCTCCTGGCGAGCCTGCTCAATCTCTTCGAGCGCCTCGGCGGGGGTGAACGAACAGGTGCCGTCGCCGAGTTTGATTACCTGGATATCGTCGCCGGCGTAGACCTCTCCGCCCTTTAGTACCACGCCGAAAACGCCCTCGTGGGGAAAGATGCAGTCGCCGGCTAGATAGTAGATGGCACAGCGTGTGTGGCAGACCTTGCCGATCTGACTGATTTCGACAAGCACCTCGCTGCCAAGCTTGAGCTGTGTGCCCAAGGGGAGCGAGAGCAGGTTGATGCCCCGGGTTGTGAAGTTCTCTCCGAAGTCACCCTTGCGCACATCGAGTCCGCGGGCCTGCGCCGTCTGGATGGACTCTGCGGCCAAAAAGGAAACCTGACGGTGCCAATGCCCGGCGTGTGCGTCGGAGGCGAGGCCAAATTGCTCTATAACGGTGTCGTGTCCATCGGCGACGGGCGACTTGCGCGTGCCCTTGCGTGCCGACGTGTTGATCGAGACGATGCGGGCGGGTCCGTTGTAGGCGTCGTTTGCCGTGCACAGGGGAGCGGTCGCTTTCGCACGTTCCGCCAGCTCGCGCCTCGCGGCATTGAGGATGGGATTATCGGTCGGATGGTCTTGGGGCACGTGTGCGCCTTTCGCTCGAAGATGTCAATACGCTGAATCCTACAACAACGGTAGGTTCATTGCCCATTGTCATACAACGGTGGGCGCCGTCTTCGTGCTGGACGATTACGTCGATTGCCATAGATACGGTGGAGCTTTGGGCGCCGGCGGCTTGGCACGCTAGAATAAATCAGTTGCGCAAAGACCGCCCGTTGTGTGGGCAGTTCATGATAGGAAGTTTCCATGGCATTGCAGTTTACAGAGCGCGAGTTCATTCCCGTGCTGCTCGGTGGCGACATCAACGCCTATTCGGTGGCGCGCGCCTTCTACGAGGAGTACCAGGTCAAGAGTCTGGTCTTTGGCAAGTACCAGACGGGTCCCGCGTACCGCAGCCAGATTATCGACTACACGCCCAACGTGGATATCGACACCATGCCCGTGATGCTCAAAACCGTCAACGGCATTGCCCAAGCGCATGCCGACAAGACGATTGTCCTTGTGGGCTGTGGCGACAACTATGTTGCCCTCGTGGCTCAGGCCAAGGATGCCCATGAGTTGGCGGATAACATCGTCGCGCCTTACGCTCCCTATAGCATGCTTGAGCAGTGCCAGAAGAAGGAGATCTTCTACGAGCTGTGCGAGAAGCATGGCGTGCCCTATCCGCATACCTTTACCTTCACCATGGCGATGCTGAACGCCCAAGGCGAGGCACCTGCCGAGGTGCTCGACCAGATCGATTTTCCTTACCCGATGATTCTGAAGCCTTCTGACGGCATCATGTGGTGGCAGCATGAGTTCGAGGGCCAGAAGAAGGCCTATGAGATTGCCGACCGCGCCGAGCTGGAACAGGTCATTCGCGATTCGTATGCCAGCGGCTACACCGACGACCTGATCTTGCAGGATCGCGTGCCCGGCAACGACGAGTACATGCGCGTGCTCACCAGCTATTCCGACCGCAACGGCAAGGTCCGCATGATGTGCCTGGGCCACGTACTGCTCGAGGAGCATCAGCCCCACGGTGTCGGCAACCATGCCTGCATCATTACCGAACCCAACGACGAGCTCATGGGCGGCGTGCGCAAGTTGCTCGAGGACCTTCACTTTGTAGGCTATTCCAACTTTGACGTAAAGTACGACGAACGCGACGGCTCGTTTAAGTTCTTCGATTTCAACACGCGTCAGGGCCGCAGCAACTACTACGTCACCAACAGCGGCTTTAACGTTGCCAAGTATGTGGTGGACGAGTATGTGTTCAACCGCCCGTTTGAGCCGGAGTTTGTGACGGCGCAGGACGAGGCCCTGTGGATGGTCGTTCCCATGGGTGTCGTCGACAAGTACGTCAAGGATCCCGAGCTGCGCGCTAAGGTGCATCGCCTGGACAAGGAAGGCAAGGGCGCCGACCCTTCGTTTATGAAGGGCGACTTTGTCTTTAACCGCTGGCTGCGCATGTGGCACACCAAGCTGCGCCACTTTAAGCTGTTCAAGACGTATTACAAGTAGATGAGCGCGGCGCCCGTCCGGTTTGCATCGGGCGGGCGCGGGTATGATACGCGCAATTGCGCAAGCGTCACCAAGGAGGCGGCGATGGAAAAGCTGGGAGTTATCGGTGGCATGGGCGCCGAGGCCACGTCGTATTACTACGACCAGGTGGTGCGTCATACGGCTGCTGCCTGCGATCAGGAACATATCGACATGGTGGTGCTCTCCAAGTCGACCATGCCCGACCGCACGTTGGCCATTAAGACCGGCGAGCATGCCAAGCTGCTGGCGACCATGAAAGAGTGTGCCCAGGCACTCGAGTCGCTGGGCTGTGCGCACATTGCCATTCCCTGCAACACGTCGCACTACTTCTACGACCAGATCCAGTCGTTTACGAAGGTGCCGATTATCCACATGCCGCGTGAGTCGGTGCGCTATGCTCTGGCCGGTGCGGTGATGGGGGAGTGCGAGTTCGATCCCAACCTGAGTATGCCGGCCGAGCCGGTGCACAAGATTGGCATTATGGGAACCGATGGCACCGTGGGCGCGGGCGTCTACGGCCGCGAATGTAAGGCTGCGGGTGTTGAGGTTGTCTATCCCAGCGAGAAACGTCAGAACGATGTGATGTCGCTTATCTACGATGATGTGAAGGCCGGGCGTGAGCCCGATATGGATAAGTTCGACCGCGTGATGTGGGAGTTCGCCCGTAGCGGCTGCGACCGCGTCATTCTGGCCTGCACCGAGCTCTCGGTGCTGCAAAAGTACCGAGAGATGCCCGAGATCACCCTCGACGCCATGGATGTCCTGGTGCGCGAATCCATCATCCGCAGCGGCGCCCCCTACCGCCTCTAGCTTCCGACCTGCCAAAAGGGAATAGGTTAATTTTGGTAGGTTTTATCTGGTGACACAGTAAAGGCCTCGGCTCGTTTGGTGCGAGCCGAGGCCTTTTGCGTTGGGCGGTTGCTGTCGGTGGTGAACTAGAACAGGAAGCCGATGGCGATGAGGGCGATGCTGACGATGAGCACGGCGATGTCCAGACCCTTGATGGGGTAGCGCTTGTACGAGCTGGCGCGCGTACGCAGATAGAAGCCGCGCTGTTCTGCCGCCAAGGCTGTGGCATCGGTCTTGCCCACGCTCGAGATGAGCAGTGGCACGCACAGTGGCAGCATGAGCTTAAGCTTCTTGATGGGGTTCTTGGTGTCGTACTCGACGCCGCGTGCGGTCTGCGCCTCCATGATGGCGTTCATCTCCTGACCAAACACCGGCACAAAGCGCAGCGCCGTGGTAAAGGTGAAGGCATAGCGATACGGCACGTGCAGCACCTCGACGCAGGCGTTGGCAAGGTCGTTGAGCTTGGTCACCATGAGCATGAGGATGAGTGGTAACGCCACACCCAGCAGGCGCAGGCAGGCCTTCGATCCTGTGACGAGGCCCGTGTCGGTGATAAAACCCCACACCACGTTGCCATCGCGCATAAAGGCCAGCTGGAGCGCCAGCATGATAAGCGCGAGCGGAATCAGCAACTTGAGCAGCGAGAACAGACGGTCGACGACACCGGCATAGGCACCCAGAGCAAGGGTGAGTGCCAAAAAGCCCAGCAGCGCCACGTAGGTGTCAGACAAGAAGATGCCGACGATGATGGCAGCGGCGAGGCCCAGTTTGACGACGGGGTTCAGGCGATGCAGCAGCGTATCGCCCGGCATGTAGTCGATGACGTTAACCACGGTGGACCATCTCCTTGGTAATTCGAACGACATCGGTGACCTCGCTCACCTGCGCAAAAGCGGGCGAGACGGAAGATGCCAGACGGCGCGAGAGTTCAATAACCTGGGGAGGCTCCACGTAGGCACGCCGCATGAGATCGATATTCGAGAATAGCTCGTGCGTGCGGCCGCGGTCGAGGATGCGACCGTCGGCCATTACTACGATACGCTCGGCAAAATCCGAAACGACTTCCATATCGTGGCAGACCATGATAACGGCGCAACCACGCTCGGCCATGGTGCGCACCGTTTCCATGACGGTCATGCACTCGCGGTAATCAAGGCCGCTCGTGGGCTCGTCGAGCACGACGATCTTGGGCTCAACCACTACGACGGAGGCAAGCGCCACCATTTGTCGCTGACCGCGCGAGAGCGAGAAGGGCGCCTCGTCGGCCGGCAAGCCAAAGCGGTCGATGACGAGCTGGGCGCGACGCAGCGCTTCGGCACGGTCGATGCCGGCAAGCTCCAGGCCAAAGGCGACCTCGTCGAGCACGGTGTCCTTGCAGATCTGACGGTCAGGGTTTTGGAAGAGGGTTGCGACCTCGCGGGCAATGCGGCTCGTGGGAGCGGCTGCGGTATCCAGTCCCGTGACGCGTACGCTGCCCGAGGCGGGCTTGAGCAGGCCCGTGAGCAGCTTGGTGAGCGTGGTCTTGCCGGCACCGTTCTGGCCGACGATGCCCACGAGCTCGCCAGGATAGAGCGTCAGGCTAAGGTCGTGTACGGCGGCGCCGCCATTGGGATAGGCAAACTCAACATGGTCGAAGGTGAGTGCGGGTTCGGCGTCCTTGGCATGAGGGCGCAACGACGGTGCATGCGGGGAACCGGCGGGCGCCTGGGCTTCGATGGCCACGTGTGTGGGGTCGACGATGCCCGAAATCAGGCGCTCGGCCTCATCGACATCCAAGCAGGGGGTACCGCTTACCAGGCGATCGGCCTCGAGGCTATTGAAGATACGCGTGACGCGAGGGCAGTCGACGCCGATGGCACGGAGCTCGTTGGTATGCGCGAAGACCTCGTGGGGCTCGCCCTGCAGCGCGATTTCGCCATGGTTGAGCACGAGCACGCGGTTGCAGTACTCCGAGAGCAGGGCGACCTTTTGCTCAACGACGACGATGGTGATTCCAAGTGCGCGGTTTGCCTCACGCAGTGTCTCGAAGACCAACGTGGAGCTGGCGGGGTCGAGTGCCGCGGTGGGCTCGTCGAGAACCAAGACGCGCGGACGCATGGCGAGGATGGCGGCGATGGCTACCTTTTGCTTCTGTCCGCCCGAGAGGGTGGCGATCTCGCGGTCGCGCAGGTCGCTGATGCCGACGGTCTCGAGCGTTTCGCTCACGCGCTGCTCGATCTGGTCGTGGGGAACGTCAAAGTTCTCGAGGCCAAAGAGCATCTCGTCCTCGACGACCGAAGCGACCATCTGCGTGTCGATATCCTGCAGCACACTGCCGACGATTTGTGACACGTCGGTCAGCGAGACCTCGCAGGTGTCGTGGCCGTCAACCATGACGGACCCAAAGAACGTGCCGGTGTAGTGGTGGGGCACGGCACCCGACAGGCAGGCGGCAAGCGTGGACTTGCCGGCGCCCGAGGGCCCGATGATGCCGATGAAATCTCCCTTGTTCACGCTGAGCGAGATGTGGCTGAGCGCCTGCTCGGTCTGCGTGCCATAGGAGAACGAGACATCGTCGACGTTGATGATCGTTTCCATGGATACCTTTCATAGTCATTGGGGACATTCTTAAATGACTAGTCGTTTAAGAACGTCCCCAAGAGCTCGTTGTTTGGGACAGTCTTTGATGACGGGGCCGTGGAGTTGCGGCTCGTCCATCATATTAGGCTATTTGTTGAGCACCTTGCGGAGGGGGAAGAAGAGGGCCTGGACCACGACGGCGTTGAAGACGGCAGTGCCGAGCACGATGGGGACCTTGGCGAGTGCCGTGGGCAGCGCGGCACCCATGATGACGGTGCCCAGGACGGCGAAGAGGGCACCCGAAACCAGGGTGGTGAGCAGACCGGCGATGAAGGGGTTGACCTTGCTGCCGCCGATGTTTGACTTGACGAGCGCTGCCATCGTCAGCGCGCCGGCAAGCTCGGTGACAAAGTTGAGGCCAGGGATTGACGTGGTGATCTGGATAACGGCGGCCGACAGGATGCCAAAGATGGCGGCCTGGGCAAAGTTCGCCTGCGTGAGCGCGATGGCTAGAGCGTAGGCGGCAATGATGAACTGCGGTTTGATGCCCGTCGCGGCAAGAGCGTTGCCTACGGTCATGTTGAGGATAAAGCCGGCGGCGAGCAGGACGGCGAGCAGGACGAGCGAGGTGATATCGAGGATGCCTTTGTCGGAAGCGGCGTTGGCAGAAATAGTACGAGCCTGAGTGTTGGTGGCCATGATGGGTTCCTTTCGGAGGGAATTTTGATATAGCAGTGCCTATGCCTTCAGATGAAGGTAGTCATTGGGGAAGTTTTTGAATAATGGTGCACGGAGACGGCTTTACGAGGGGCCCCAGGTTGGCGCGAAAGAGGAGCGAAGCGTACTTGGGTACGCGAGCGACGAATGAACGCCAAGATGGGGTGGCTCGTAAAGCCGAGCGGGTTAGTTGAGCTTCAGGGCCTTCTGGATGGGCAGATAGAGGGCGCCGACCAGAATGGCGTTAAAGACGGCGGTCATGGCGACGACGGGCAGCATGGCGGCGGCGAGCTCGCCGACCACGCCGAGCATGGCCATCTTGATGACCATGAAGATGACGCCGGAGACAAAGGTGGTCAGGAAGGTTGCGACAATGGCGATGGCAGGCTTGACCTGACCGTTCTTGCCGGCGGCGTTGACGATGCCGGCCATGAGCATGGCGGCGATGCCCTCGGCGGCAAAATCGACGAACGGCGAAGTGGTGGTGATCTGGATCACGGCAGCCGAGATGAGGCCAATGACGAGCGCCTGGCCGATGTTGGGGCGAACGACCAGGATGGTGAGGCAGAAGGCCGAGATGATGAACTCGGGGCTGATCATGCCGCCCGAGATGCCCGAGATGGCCTTGCCGACGGTGAAGTTGAGGATGAAGCCGGCGGCGAGCAGGATGGCAAGCAGGACGAGGGCGCGGACATCGAGTTTGCCACGGTCGGCGGTCTGGACGGTGCGGGGCTGGGTGGCGGTGGTGTTCTGAGACATGGTGAAAATCCTTTCGGAATGGGAGTGCAAGAGAAAAGCGGAGGCGCGTGATGCGAATGCGATCGGGCTCGAGATAGAAAAAGGCCCCCGGTCGAAACCGGAGGCCTTCCAATCACCTAGAGCGCAAAAACAGGCGTGAGGGACTCACTGTCGACCGATCGTATTCGCATCACGCCACCACCAGTTGTTGAGAGACGTCATCGTGTTCTTCATGTCGGTGGCTCCTTTCGTGATGCCATGGCGCGGTCGCACCTAGTTGCTGTTGCGGTGCACTATAGCACAGCGAAGTGTGTGCGGGGAAATCTTTTTTGAAAAGATTTCAGGCGGGTTTCCCGCCGGTCAAAAGAGCGGGCTGAGCGGGCGAGGCTGCCATTGCTGCCTTGTCCGCTCAGCTAAGACGTTATTCCTTATTGCGACGGTAGAGGAAGTAACCGCCCGCGGAGATGACGGCAACGCCAGCGATGGCGAATGCGGCCACCATGCGGCCATCAAAACGATCGCCAGTGGTGGGCAGGCCGCCCTTGGTGTTCGTCTTGTTGGTGGTTACCGTGGTCGTGGTGTCGGACTTGCCAGGCTTCTCAGGCTTGGCGGCCGGCTGCTCGGGCTTAGCCGGCTGCTCAGGCTTAGCGGGCTGCTCGGGAGTGCCGGGCTGCTCAGGAGTGCCGGGCTGATCCGGGGTGACCGGATCGGTGGCAAGAGCATCCTTGGCGTAGGTGATGGACACCTTGAGGCCGTTGGTCTCGGTGTTCAGGTCGCTCGGGGTGAAGGGCTGGTCGAAGTTCTCAGCCTTCAGATAGGCGCGCATCTCCTGGAGCAAGGCCTTGCACTTGACGTAGGTGTTCTCGGTGGCAGCATTGCCGGCCTTGTTTGCCAGGGCGGTACGGGCCTCGGTGCCCTCGGTGGCCTGCATGACCTCGTCGACTTCCAAGTTCTGCTCGACGAGCTCGTTCTGGAGGGCGTCGAGGTAGGTGCGGACGTTGACGCCGAGCAGCTCGGGATGCTCGAAGCAGAGGGAGCTGATGTCCATGAGGACGTAATTGATGGAGTTCTCGGGTTCTTCGTTGTTTACGATGTCCGTCTCTTTGCAGTGATCGTAGGAGACGGTCTGGTCGCTGAAATACGGGCTAACCTCGGTGAGCAGTGCGGAGTAGAAGGGGATGGCGACGGAGTACGCGGCGCGGGAGAGCATTTCCCATTGGATGGTTGCGACCTCGGGATCGAGGCCATCGCGAATCTGGAAGAGGTTGATCTCGCTGTTGCTTTCGGTACCGATGGCGTAGGCGCCGTCGGTGTTGGCGTTGAGGCCCGGGGCCTTCTCGCCGCGGTTGCCAAACGCGCGGATCATCTCAAAGGTGTTCCAGTTGGATTTGCCAGGCTGGAAGAACAGGGGCTGTGCCTCGAAGGGCAGAGCGCCGGTCGTGGCGCGGGCGTTTTCGCGCGTGTCCTTTACGATCTTATAGTCGGTGCCCTCGGTGAGCGGCGCATCGAAGTAAGCGCGACCCTGGACATAACGTGTCCAAGAGTGCATGGCATTTTCGCTAATTTCCTCGCCGTAGGTCTGGGCAACGTCGAACTGGCCATCATCGAAGTACTTGGCGAAGCCCTTCTCCTTGGGCATAGATTCGATGCCCTCGGAGTGGAGGCAGTTCTCGGTGTCGTTGAGGTCAACCTTGTAGTTGAGGTTGCCGATGTTGGGGTTAAGCGAGGCGATGTCATCGGTGAGCTTCATGGCGATCCACTGATGGCCGGAAAGTGCGGCGAACAGCCAGGTCTCATTGTTGTCGGAGATGATAATCTGGTCGTTGCCGCAGGCGCCCTGGTCGTCGATGATCTTGCCGAGGAGCTCGACACCCTCACGTGCCGTGGCGCTTTCGCCCAAGATTACGCTGCCGTAGCTATATTCGCCAATGCCAGTATCGGTCAGGGGGTCCGCAGCCTTGGCAGCTGCATTCATGTAGGTGGTCAGCGTGGCGGAGCAGGAGACACCCTTCTCGTTGATGCCAGCCTCGGAGTAGGCATCCCAGCGCTCGTCCCACTGACTGGGGTGGTCACGCACATAGGTGTAGCGATACGAGGTCTTGGTCGAGGTATACACGAATGCAGACTCATCCGAGCTGTAGGTGTGACCAGGGCCAAACGAAGGCTCGATGCCAAAGTGCTTGAGGTAACGCTTGCGGTAGTCCTCAGCACGGCCGTAGTACGTATTACCGTCGGCCGTCAGCTTGTTGCCCATATAGATCTGCGTGCAGGCGAGCGCAGAGGTCGGCATGGACATGATGGTTGCAGCTCCAAAGGCGAGGCCTATGCCTAGCTTCTTGAGCGCGTTGACGGGGTGAGTTTTCCTCATTTTCCCTCCCAGCGTGCGAAAGCCCTCTGTCGCCAGAGGGCTTCAGCCAATAAAGACACCTCATTAGCGTAACGAACTAGAAACAATATTCATCTATGAAAGAAACTTACTCGATAAGCGTGATGAAATATGCGATGAGCGGTTAATTATACTCAGTTTGTAGCTTTATTTTAATAAAGATGCCCTGCAATTACTGTAGCCGAATAAAGTAGCTGGGAATGCCCGAAATGAGAATCCCCTGCTGTTTGGCAAATGCATAAACGGCAGGGGAGACGATAATTGGATGAATATCATGCCAATATGGAATTACTTCTTCCGGCGGTGGATCACGTTGATCGCATAGCCGACGAGCATGGCCAAAACGATGATGATAAAGCCGAGCAGGGGATTGTCGTTCATGGGGTCCTCCTATTTTCCGAGCGGGGAGAATTCGTCGACGATGAGGTCGAGGCATTGCGGAAGCGCGCGGGCTCCAAAGACGCCCGAATTGCTGGAGATAATCTCGCCATCGAACTGCATGCCCAGCGATGGGGTGCAGGTGATCTTGGCTTCCTTGGTTTGGATGATCTTGAACTGCGGGCGGCCGAGTACCTTGCCGGCGGGGTCGAGTGCGGCGGTGATCACAGTCGGTAGAAGCTGCACGGTTTTTACGGGTTCGATGACCGCAATGTCGACCATGCCATCGTTCATGCGGCAGTCGGGGAACAGGTTGATGTCGTTTTGGATGACCGAGGTGTTGCCGGCCATGCAGCAGATGCCGTCGAGCTCCTCGACAATGCCGTCATGCTCAATCGTAAAGTGCGCTACCGTAGGGTTGGGCGTGGCGAGCGCAGAGAGGAAGTAGGCGATCTCGCCGATGTCGTTTTTGGTGGGAGCGGCCTTCATCATGATCTCGGCGTCGAAGCCCGAGCCGGCGATGATGATAAAACCGTGGCGCTTCTCGTTGCCGTTCTCGTCGAGCCAAAAGAGCTCGCCCATGTCCACTTTGACCGTGCGACCGGCGCGGCAAGCCTTGGCAAGCGCCGCTGCCTCGGGGGCATTACCGATGTTGTTAAAGAACAGGCAGGCTGTGCCGGAGGGGAAGACGAGCGTGGGGACACCGCACCCGCGCATCTGGTCGAGCACGTTGGAGACGGTGCCGTCGCCGCCCGAAACGACCACGCGATCAAACTCGCGCACGTCTGCCACGGCGTCCTCGGGCTCCATGCCATCGCCGATAAAGCGCATCACGACCTCGTCGCCGCCCTGCGCGAGGGCGTGCGTGAATGCGTAGATTTCATCTGAGCTGGGGCCCGATGCCGGGTTGTGGATGATAAGGCAGCGCATACTTACGTTCCCGTTCTGTGACTAACCGAGTATAGTTGTAAGGCAATGCCGATATCCTACCCGTGTTTTTCGGGCCTAACCTTATTCGATGGGTTGATATGTACATTTCCACACATCAGGCTCTACTCGACTTTTGCCAGCGCGCCCGTGAGTTCGACGCGATTGCCGTCGATACCGAGTTTTTGCGCGAGCGCACGTTCCATCCGCGTCTGTGTTTGGTTCAGATTGCCACCCCTGCCGAGAGCGTCGCGGTCGATCCCCTGGTAATCGACGACCTATCGCCGCTGGCCGAGCTTATGGCCGACGAGAGCGTGACCAAGGTCTTCCACGCCTGCTCGCAGGATATGGAGGTCATGCTCCATACCGTAGGCGTGCTGCCGCGTCCGATTTTTGACACGCAGGTGGCCGCCGCCTTTTTGGGCGAGCGTCAGCAGATTTCCTACGGCGCGCTCGTGCAGACGTTTTGCGGCGTCTCATTGCCCAAGACCGAGTCACTGACCGACTGGTCGCGTCGCCCGCTGACCGATAAGCAGATTGAGTACGCGATCGATGACGTCAAGTATCTGATCGTGGCCTATACCGAGATGATGAGCCGCCTGCGCGAGCTGGGCCGCGTGGACTGGGTGCTCGACGAGCTGCGCCCGCTGGCTGACGAGTCGCACTATCGCGCCGATCGCCACGAGGCGTTCCGCAAGGTCAAACGCATCAACTCGTGCAGTCGTCACCAGCTGGGTATCGCGCGCGAGCTCGCCGCCTGGCGTGAGGACCGCGCCGAGCGCCGCAACATCCCGCGCAAATGGGTCATGTCCGACGACACGCTGCTTGCGCTCGTTAAACGCAATCCCGTGCGCGTTGAGGAGTTCCGCAGCATTCGCGGTACCGATCAGTTGGGGGAGCGCGACGTGGACGGTGCGCTCATGGCCATCAAGCGCGGCGCAAGCTGCCCGCACGATCGCCTGCCGCTCATGGTGCGCGGGCATCGCCAGATCTCTCCGGAGTTGGAGAGCGTGACGGATCTCATGTACGCGCTCATCCGCCTGGTTGCCGAACGCTCGGGAGTGGCGACCTCGGTCATTGCCTCGCGCGATGACTTGGCCGACTACATTGAGCATCCCGAGCAGAGCCCCCTTCGCGAAGGCTGGCGCTTTGAGCTTGTGGGCTCGCGCCTGGACGATCTACTCTCCGGCAATATGGGGCTGACGGTGAAGGACGGAAAAATCGAATTGCTGTAAGGAAGCCTAGCCGTTTGAGTGGGTAAAATGCCTCCAACGTGTAACTCGATTCGGAGGAATTCGCATGCCTTATTACTATGGATACGGCTTTGGCATCGACCCGCTGTACCTGCTGGTTGTTCTTGTCTGCACGGTGCTTGGCCTTGCCGCACAGAACTATATCAACTCGACGTACAAAACCTGGTCCAAGGTTCGCTCGGACGGCGATACGGGTGCCACGGTCGCTCGCCGCATGCTCGATGCCAACGGTTGTAGCACCGTGGGTATCAAGGGCGTGGCTGGTGAGCTCACCGACCACTACAACCCGCAGGATAACAACCTGTATCTCTCGGATGCCAACCGTTCGGGCGGCTCGGTCGCAAGCGTTGCTGTCGCTTGTCACGAGGCAGGCCATGCCGCGCAGCGTCAAAGTGGCTATGCCATGATGAAGGTACGCACCGCCCTCGTGCCGGTCGTCAACTTTACCCAGAACACTTGGACAATTGTGCTGCTCATGGGTCTGTTTATGAACATCGCGGGACTCACGACCCTCGCACTGATCTTCTTCTCGTTTAGCGTGTTGTTCCAACTGGTTACGCTGCCGGTCGAGATTGATGCTAGTCGGCGCGCCGTGGCGTATATCGAGCAGTCGGGCATGAGCTCCAAGCAGGTCAACGGTGCCAAGAAGGTACTGACGGCAGCCGCGCTTACCTATGTGGCCGCAGCGCTCACGTCGATCATTCAGCTGCTCTACCTTATGGCTCGCTACAACAGAAACTCCAACCGATAACAAATGGGACAGGCAGGCGCCGCGGGGATTCGTGTCCCCGCGGCGCTGTACTATGTGTTGGACTTGAATTTGCGCAGGGCCGGAGCCCATGTGCACGATGACGAAAGGAGGCTGCGTGGCGGGCTGGAATCTAACCGGCAATGCCGTTTCCGCCGAGTTCGACGGTTCGGACGATCAGGAGCGCAAGGAGCTCAGCGTGAGCCAGGCGGTGGAGATCGCCGCCGGCGCGCTCGATGCCATTCCGCAGCTGAGCGTTTTGGGCGAGGTCACGGGTTTTCGTGGTCCCAACGCCCGAAGCGGCCACTGCTACTTTCAGATCAAGGACGACTCGGCGGCCGTCGACTGCATCATCTGGAAGGGCGCCTACCTTAAGCGCACCTTCGACTTGCGCGACGGCATGCAGGTGAGCTTTAAGGGCAGCTTCAATCTCTATAAGGCCACGGGCCGCATGAGCTTTGTCGCTCGCTCGTTTTCGCTGGCGGGGGAGGGCCTGCTGCGTCAACAAGTGGCGCAACTGGCCGAAAAGCTACGCCGCGAGGGCCTGATGGACGAAGCGCGTAAGCGCCGCATCCCGGTGTTTTGCTCCCGCGTGGCGGTCGTTACCTCGCTTTCGGGTGCCGTAATCGACGACGTCAAGCGCACATTGCGTCGTCGCAACCCGCTCGTCGAGCTCGTCTGCGTGGGCGCTAAGGTTCAAGGCGAGGGTGCGCCGGCCGAGCTTATTGAGGGCCTGCGCCGTGCCGCCGCCATCACGCCAGCGCCCGACTGCATCTTGCTGGTGCGCGGCGGCGGCTCCTTCGAGGACCTCATGACCTTCAACGACGAGGAGCTTGCCCGCGCAGTGGCTGCCTGTCCCGTGCCCGTGGTGACCGGTATCGGCCATGAGCCCGATACCTCGATTTGCGACATGGTGAGCGACCGCCGCGCCTCCACGCCCACGGCGGCGGCAGAATCGGTGGCGCCGGCTATGACGGAGTTGGCCGATGTGCTCGAGGCGCGCCATCAGCGTCTGGGTGCCGCGATGGCATCGATGATTGGGTCGGATCAGGTCGATCTGGAAATGCTCGATCAGCGCGGTCGCCGTGCCTGGGATACCTATACGGCTCGCTTGGGCGATGCGCTCGATGCGGCTGCGTGCCGCCCGTGCCTCAACGACCCCACATTTATGGTCGAGCGTCGCGAGTCGGAGCTTGCGCTGACTGCCGATCGCCTGTCGGGCGCCATAGTACGCTCGGTCGGGACATTCCGCTCCAACTTTGAGCGCCTGCCCGAGCGCCTGGTTGCAAGCACCTCGGGGCTCGATGGCAAACGCCATGCGCTCACGCTTGCGAGTTCCCGTCTGGAGCATCAGGGACGTACGATGCTCAGCAAACCCGCGTCCGACCTGGGCCGAGCCGCCGCGTCGCTCGATGCCCTGTCGCCGCTTAAGGTACTTGCCCGCGGTTACTCCATCGCGTACAGCGATGATGGTGTGGCTACGAGCGCCAAGACCTTTAAGCCCGGCGACGCCATTCGCGTGCGCATGGCAGACGGCAACGTGGCGGCAACGGTCGATACGGTCGAGTAGGCCGCGTTTCATAGCGATAAACCTTTAGGAAAGGAAACAGATATGGCAGAGAAGACCCCGGTCGAGCAGCTTACGTACAAGCAGGCTTCGCAGGAGCTGGAGCTCATCATCCGCAGCTTGGAGTCGGGCGATATGGAGCTCGAGGAGTCGCTCGAGAGCTATACCCGCGGTGTCGAGCTTCTAAAAAGCCTGCGCACCCGCCTGTCCGATGCCGAGCAGAAAGTCTCGGTGCTCCTTAAGGACGTCGATGGCAACGACGTGCTCGCCGACGGCGAGGCTGCCAACACCGACGACAACCTCTCGTTCTAACCATCTCGACCAAATATAATTACCTTGGTCTGTAAGAAAGGAACCAGCTATGTGTGATTGCATCTTCTGCAAAATCGCCAACCACGAGATCCCCTCGACCGTTGTCTATGAGGACGACCAGGTCATCGCGTTCGACGACCTTAACCCCCAGGCGCCGGTCCACACGCTCGTGATCCCCAAGAAGCACTACAGCGACATCGCCGACAACGTACCTGCCGAGACCATGGGCGCCATGGCGCACGCCGTCCAGGAGGTCGCCAAGGCCAAGGGTCTGGAGGACGGCTTCCGCGTCATCTCCAACAAGGGTGCCAACGCCGGCCAGACCGTCATGCACTTCCACATGCACGTTCTTGGCGGCAAGAACCTGGGCGAGAACCTCATCTGAGGGCGCTTCTTCCCTGCAATGAAACGGAAGCTCAGACACCGATAACTTATATATCAACGCCAATAAACCCGAGCGCGAGGGCGTTTGGGTTTATTATTGAAGCGTATGTAACCTGGCGGCGCCACGCCGCCTGTTAGTAGGGAGACACATGAACGTTCTGGTCGTCAACGCAGGATCTTCGACCCTTAAGTATCAGGTCATCGATACCAAGTCCCACAAGGTGTCCGCAAAGGGCTCCTGCGAGCGCGTCTGCTTTACCGGCGGTACCTTCACCCACGCTGCCAACGGTTCCAAGAAGGTGACCGAGAACATTGAGTTCCCCGACCACAAGGTCGCCATCGAGGTCGTCCTGAAGGACCTTGAGGCCAACGGCGTCAAGATCGAGGGCATCGGCCACCGTATCGTTCAGGGCGGTTGGTACTTTGGTGATTCCTCCCTCGTCGACGAGGACGTTCTCGCCAAGATCCGCGAGGTCGCCCCGCTCGCGCCGCTGCACAACAACCCCGAGGCCAACGTTATCGAGTACTGCCTGGAGCAGTATCCCGACCTGCCCAACGTCACGGTCTACGACACCGCTTTCCACTTCAACATGCCCGAGGTCGCCAAGACCTACGCCCTGCCCAAGGACGTCTGCGACAAGCTGCACATCCGTAAGTACGGCGCCCACGGCACCAGCTACCGTTATATCTCCAAGAAGGTCGCCGAGATGACCAACGGCGAGGCCCGCAAGGTCGTCGTGTGCCACATCGGTTCCGGTGCCTCCCTGTGCGCCATCGAGGACGGCAAGTGCATGGACACCACCATGGGCTTGACGCCGCTCGACGGCGTCATGATGGGCACCCGCTGCGGCTCCATCGACCCGGCTACCGTGTGCTACCTGCAGCGCGAGGGCGGCTATACCTTCGACGAGGTCGACGAGATGATGAACAAGAAGTCCGGCCTTTTGGCTGTGACCGGCGGCAAGACCAACGACTGCCGCAACGTCGAGGAGCTCGCCGCCGCTGGTGACCCCGATGCTCAGCTCGCCTTCGACATGTTTGTCTACAAGATTGCCGCCAAGGCTGCCGAGATGGCTACTTCCATGTGCGGCATGGACACGCTGGTCTTCACCGCTGGCATCGGTGAGCACGCTCCGGCCGTTCGTGCCGGCGTTGCCGACCGTCTGGCCTTTATGGGCGTCAAGATGGATCATGCCCGCAACGCCCTGCGTGGTGACGGCGCTTGGTGCCTGTCTGCCAAGGATTCCAAGGTCAAGATCTTCGTCATCCCCACGGACGAGGAGTTCATGATCGCTTCCGACGTCGAGCGCATCGTCAACGGCAAGTAATTGCAAGAGGGGAGGGGCTGGACGACCGAGCGCCGTTCGGCCCCTCTTTTGCGCTCGTTGGGCGATATGCTGATAGCTATTTATCAAGATATGATAACTTCTTATTAAAATGCGGCCGCCTTAAGGGGTCTGCGTCGACCGTATTGCACTGCAAAGGAGTCTCATGAACGTACTTGTTGTCAACGCCGGCAGCTCAAGCCTTAAATATCAGCTTTTGGATACCGATACCCGCGAGGTTTTCGCCAAGGGCAACTGCGAACGTATCGGTTCGGACATGGGCATCTTTGGCCACTCCGAGAACGGTGGCGCCAAGCAGACCGAGGAGGTCCCTTTCCCCGATCATCGCTCTGCTATCGCTCGTGTGCTCGAGGAGCTCGAGAAGACCGACTTTACGATTGATGGCATTGGTCATCGTATCGTTCAGGGCGGCTGGCACTTCGATGATTCCGCAGTTGTCGACGACGAGGTTATGGCCAAGATTCTCGAGGTGGCCCCGCTCGCCCCACTGCACAACTACGGCGAGGCCGCGGCGATTGAGTATTGCCGTGAGAAGTATCCGGAGCTGCCCAACGTGGCGGTCTTCGACACCTCGTTCCACATGACCATGCCCGAGGTCGCCTATACCTACGCGCTGCCCAAGGACGTGTGCGACAAGTACCACGTGCGCAAGTACGGCGCCCACGGCACGAGCCACCGCTATGAGTGGATGATGGCCAAGGAGATCCTGGGTTCGCGCTGCCACCGTCTGCTTTCGTGCCATTTGGGTAACGGTGCTTCGCTCGCTGCTATCGAGGACGGCGTGTGCCGCGACACCACGATGGGCCTCACGCCGCTCGACGGTTTGATGATGGGTACCCGTTGCGGTTCCATCGACCCGGCTACCGTGTGTTACCTGCAGCGCGAGGGCGGCTACAGCTACCAGGAAGTCGACGACATGATGAACAAGCAGTCCGGCCTGCTTGCCATCTCGGGTATCTCCAACGATGCCCGTGACATCCGTACACGCGCCTCCGAGGGTGACGAGCGCTGCCTGCTCGCCTTCGATATGTTCGCATACAAGGCCATGCAGCAGGCCGGTTCCATGATCGCTTCCATGGCGGGCGTGGACACCATCACCTTTACCGCCGGCATCGGCGAGAACGATTGGTCGATCCGCAAGGCCTTCTGCGACTGCTTTGAGTGGCTGGGCGTACGCATCGACAACAACAAGAACCGCGAGGCCGTGGGCAACGGCCCGCAGGTCATCAGCGCTGCCGGTTCCGCCGTCACGGTCATGGTCATCCCCACCGACGAGGAATACATGATCGCCCACGACGTCGAGCGCCTGACCAAGAACAACTAACGCGCGTATTTGCAAGTAAACGAAAGGCCTCCAGAGCAACAGCTCCGGAGGCCTTTTTACTAGCAGGCGGAAATTTCAGTCCCAAAGTGATCATCATCAGCAATGCCTGTGCTCCCAGCAACGGCACCCGATCATTCAGATCCTCAGCTCCAGCTCGTAGCCAAGCCGCCGTCCACCCCAGATACCCTGATTGCTACGTGGCGGTAGAAGGCCGTACGGGCTAACCCCTGAAAACAATCCGCAGACCAGAAACGCCCCCGTTCGTAGCTCCGGAGGAGCAGAACGGGGGCGTTTCATTGGTCGAGGACGTTTTCAGGGGTTAGCCCGTACGGCCTTCGGGCGAGTGCGTGCGCTACTCAGCCATCTGAGCCTGGACGGCGGTGATGGCCACGACACCCACGATGTCATCGGCAGAGCAGCCGCGCGAAAGGTCGTTAACCGGCTTGGCGATGCCCTGCAGGATGGGGCCGTAGGCGTCGGCGCCAGCGAAGCGCTGGACCAGCTTGTAGCCGATGTTGCCTGCCTCGAGGTCGGGGAACACGAGCACGTTGGCCTTACCGGCGACGGAGGAGCCGGGAGCCTTGAGCTGGGCGACGGTGGGGACGATAGCGGCGTCGAGCTGCAGGTCGCCGTCGATGGCGAGCTCGGGAGCCTTCTCCTTGCAGAACTTCACGGCCTCTTGGACCTTCTTGGCGACCTCGCCGCCGGCGGAGCCCATGGTGGAGTAGGAGAGCATGGCCACGTGCGGCTCAACATTGCCCATGAAGGTGGACCAGGAGTGAGCGGAGGCGATGGCGATCTCGGAGAGCTCGTCGGAGGACGGGTTGATGTTGAGACCGCAGTCGGCGAAGATCAGAGTGCCGTCGGTGCCGAACTGCGGGGTGTCGGTGCACATCACGAAGAAGGCCGAGACCAGCTTGGTGCCCGGGGCGGTCTTGAGGATCTGAAGCGCGGGGCGCAGGGTGTCGGCGGTGGAGTGGCAGGCGCCGGAGACCAGGCCGTCGGCGTCGCCCATCTTGACCATCATGGTGCCAAAGTAGGTGGCGTCCATCACCTGGGCGCGAGCCTGCTCGATGGTAACGCCCTTCTTGGCGCGGAGCTCGGCAAACTTCTTTGCGTACTCCTCGTGCTTCTCGGCATTGCGCGGGTCGATGACGGTAGCGCCGGGAACGTTGATCTCGTCGGGGTTGCCCAGGATGACGATCTTTGCCAGGCCCTCCTCGATGATTTTGGTGGCCGCGACGATAGTGCGCGGATCCTCGCCCTCGGGCAGGACGATCGTCTTAAGGTCGGCCTTGGCGGCAGACTTCATACGGTTTAGGAAATCGCTCATGTTACTCCTTACAAGCGTTTCGCTAAGCTCCAGGCGCCCGGCTGTTCACGAATAAACCCGCTGCTAGCGGGTTTACCTTTCAATTATGTTCGCCGCGGTGCTTGAGCTTTCCTTGTGTGGCAAGCTCATTATAGGACGCATTAGCGCTATAATCGCTCTGATAAATATGTCTCGAAGAATGTTCGAGAAAAGCCCAGCTAACGAGCCCGTGGCTTTTGACAAGGAGTATCGATGCAGATTACCTCAGGCCTGCCTGAAGGCTTTAACGCCGGCGCGTACGACATGATTGTCGTCGGTGCTGGATATGCCGGTGCCGTTTGCGCCCGCCGTCTTGCCGAGACCATCGGCTATCGTGTTGCCGTTTTGGAGCGCCGTAGCCACATTGCGGGCAATGCCTATGACTGCACTGACGAGGCCGGAATCCTGATCCACGAGTACGGTCCGCATATCTATCATACCTTTAACGAGCGCGTGCACAATTTCCTGTCGCGCTTTACCAAGTGGACGGATTATCAGCACAAGGTGCTCGCCAACATCAACGGTACCCTTATGCCCGTGCCCTTCAACCATGCGAGTCTCAAGCTCGCCTTTGGTGACGAGCGTGGCGAGGAGCTGTATCAGAAGCTCGTGGAGACCTTTGGCAAGGATGTCAAGGTGCCCATTATGGAGCTGCGTAAGAAGAACGACCCGGATCTTGCCGAGGTCGCCGATTACGTCTACGAGAATGTCTTTTTGCATTACACCATGAAGCAGTGGGGCCAGACGCCCGATCAGATCGACCCCTCGATCACCGGCCGCGTTCCCGTCTTTGTGGGCGATGATGACCGCTACTTCCCGCAAGCTCCCTTCCAGGGCATGCCGCAGGAGGGCTACACGGCGCTCTTTGAGCACATGCTCGACCACGACCTGATTGACGTGTTCTGCGACGTGGACGCCCGCGATCTTTTTGAGATCGACGAGACCACCGTCAAGGTCGACGGTAAGGTCTACGGCGGCGAGATTGTCTATACAGGTCCGCTCGATGAGCTGTTCAACCTCGACTTGGGCGCGTTGCCGTACCGCACGCTCGATATGAAGTTCGAGACGCTCGATATGGACCAGTTCCAGCCCGTGGGCACCGTCAACTACACCACGAGCGAGGACTACACGCGCATCACCGAGTTCAAGAACATGACCGGTCAGGTCCTGCCCGGCAAGACCACCATCATGAAGGAGTACTCCAAGGCCTATACGCCCGGCTCGGGCGAGACGCCGTACTACGCCATTCTTGAGCCCGAGAACCGTGAGCTCTATGAGCGCTATCTTGAGCGCGTCCAGAACCTGACGAACTTCCACCCGGTGGGTCGTCTGGCCGAGTATCGTTACTACGATATGGACGCTGTGACCAATTCCGCCCTCGATCTTTCGGATGAGATTATCGCCTGCCATGCATAAAGTCATAACATTCGGTATTCCCTCGTATAACGCCGCCAAGGACATGGACCATTGCATCACCTCCATCTTGGAGGGGAGCAATTACGCCACCGATATCGAGATTATCGTGGTGGACGACGGCTCCAAGGACGAGACGGCCGCCAAGGCTGACGAGTGGGAGGCCCGTTATCCTGGAATCATCCGCGCGGTGCACCAGGAGAATGGCGGTCACGGTATTGCCGTCCTTTCGGGTCTGCGCGAGGCGCAGGGCACCTACTACAAGGTTGTCGACTCGGACGACTGGCTTGACGGCGCTGCCCTTTCGACCATGCTGTCGATTCTGCGTGGCTTTGAGGAGCGCGACCAACGCGTTGACCTGTTTATCTCGAACTATGTGTACGAGAAGGTTTACGAGGGCACGCATACTGCTATTGGCTACAAATTTGCCCTGCCGCGCAAAAAGATCTTTTCCTGGGATCAGATCGGTCATTTCCGCCTGGACCAGAACCTGCTCATGCACAGCCTGTGCTATCGCACGGATGTGCTGCGCGAGTCCAACCTTCCCATGCCGCCGCACACGTTCTATGTGGACAACATCTACGCCTACGTGCCACTGCCGCGTTGCAAGACCATGTACTACGCCGACATCGACCTCTACCGCTACTTTATCGGTCGCGAAGGTCAGAGCGTCAACGAGGCAACGATGGTCAAGCGTCTGGACCAGCAGTTCCGTGTTACGCGTATCATGATGGAGTCGTACCACCTGCACAGCGATGTCGAGTCGTCGCGCCTGCGTTCGTACATGATGGGCTACTTCACCATGATGATGGCGATCTGCTCGGTGCTCACCAAGCTTTCTGAGGAAGATTGCGCCGACGAGCGCCTAAAGACGCTGTGGAATGATTTGAAGGCCTACGACGAGCGCATGTATCGTCGTGCCCGTTACGGCGTGGTCGGGTTCTTCACCAATCTGCGCGGACGGGCCGGAGACAAAACCACACTCGGCCTATACCGTCTTGCTTCAAAGATCTTCAAATTCAACTAGCTGCTGAGTAATCGCTGCTGATAGGTTGACTGGGCCCCTTGGCCTTTAGTTTGCTACTGCGAACAGTCCTGCTCGCACGGAAAGCACATTAAGTGCTTTCCGGCTCGTGCGGAACTTGTATCAAACTAAAGGCCAAGGGGCCTCTGCTATAAGAATCGATTGTCAGGTTATTTGAATTTGAAGATCTTCGACGCGCGGTACACATGGGCCTGGGCTGAAAAGACTTGGATGGTAGGTTGCCCGGTGGGGCTTGGTTATGTTTGTCGCGAGTTCCGCACGAGCCGAAGAGCACTTAATGTGCTCTTCGTGCGAGCCAGGACTGTAGAGCAGCAAACATAACCAAGCCCCACCGGGCAACCGGTTAGGTTAGGCTACTTCGCGGCGCCGGGGATGCCGTGGGAGGTTTTGGCGGTTTTGGCTCCGTTTATGATGGCAGTTTCCAAGGCCCTTACTGCGAGCATGCCCAGCAGGTCTAGGGGAACGGCGGCGCTCGCCTGGGCGTCCAGTTTGCCGCTGGCGAGGGTGTAGATGGTGTCGCCGTCGTTGGTGGTGTGCGTGGGACGGATGGCGTGTGCGTAGGCGTCTGCGGCCATCTGGGAGACCTTGGTGGCTTGTGCCTTAGTGAGTTCCACGTTGGTGACGATGCAGCTGATGGTGGTGTTGGTGCGGTCGAGCGGCATCTGCATGGATTCGGCGGCGGCAAAGGCTGCGAGTTCCATGTCGACAATCTGGTCGCTATCGGCTGCGGCGCGCATGCCGGCCACCCACTCGCCGGTGAAGGGGTCGACGACGTTTCCGCAGGCGTTGACCGAGACCACGGCACCCACCTTGATGGGGCCGAGCGCCACGGCGGCAGCGCCAAGGCCGGCCTTCATGCAGGTAGCGGGGCCCATGAGCTTACCCACGGTAGCGCCCGTGCCGGCACCCACGTTGCCCTGTTCGAGCTTGGTGGGGGTGTTGTCGAGCGCTTCGCGCACGGCGGCGATGCCGGCTTCAATGTCGGGGCGAACGGTGGGGTTACCAAAGGCGAGGTCGAAGATACAGCTGGAGCACACGATAGGCACCTGCGTGGGGCCGACGGGAAGGCCGATGCCGCGGCTCTCAAGCTCGCGAGCGACGCCGCTTGCAGCCTCGAGGCCAAAGGCCGATCCACCCGAAAGGCAGACAGCGTGGACCTTGTCGACGGTGTTCTCGGGACGCAGCAGGTCGGTTTCGCGCGATGCCGGGGCACCGCCGCGAACGTCAACGCCGCCAGTGGCGCCCTCGGGTGCCACGATTACGGTGCAACCGGTGCCGGCCTCCTCGTCCGTATAGTTGCCATAGCAAAAGCCATCGACATCGCAGACGTCAATGGCCTCGAGCAGTGTATCCATGTTTAACTCCTATCGGTTTTCCGCCGCGCCTTGTGCCCGGTCGGGATCCGTACGGTACGCCAAAATTGTAGGCGCCGGGGGATACCCAGCGCCAGATGCAATTACGAGAGTTTTTGAATCGCGCGCGCGACGCGGGCGATGGGTAGGCCCACCACGTTATAGAAGTCGCCCGAAATATCGTGCACGAGCATGCGTCCTCCTGTGCCCTGAATGCCGTAGGCGCCGGCCTTGTCCATGGGTTCACCCGAGGCGACGTAGTGCTCGATCTGCTCGTCGCTGAGCTCGTAGAACGTCACGTCGGTCACATCGACAAAGGACAGGCTTTCTGCGGCATGCGGGGCGGCCGTATCGCCTGCCTTAACGATGCAGACGCCGGTTGCAACCTGGTGCGTGCGGCCCGAAAGCTCACGGAGCATGGTGTGCGCCTCGTCCTCGGTTGCCGGCTTGCCCAGAATCTTGCCGTCAAAGGTGACGATGGTGTCGGCCGCGACCGTCAGCTCATTGGGCTCGGCATGCTCGGCGGCAACGGCGGCGGCTTTTGCGCGTGCTAAGCGTTCAACAAGCGTAAGCGGGGCCTCGCCATCAAACGGCGTTTCGTCGATATCGGCAGGAATGATGCGAACGTCATAGCCCGCTTCGTGCATCAACTCGATGCGTCGCGGTGATTGCGAAGCCAAAATCATAGCTGAATGCCCTCGGCGACTTTCTCGACAGCCTTGTCGCCGGCGAGCGTGCGCAGCAGCTCAAGCGCAAAGGGGAGCGACTGGGCCATGCCGCTGGCGGTGATGATGTTGCCGTCTTGCGTAACCTTCTCGCCGGTATAGGCGCCTTCGGGGAAGCTTTTCTCAAAGCCAGGGAAGCACGTGGCGTGGCGCCCCTCGAGCAGGTCGAGCTCGCCCAGGATAAACGGGGCGGCGCAGATGGCGGCGACGTGCTTGGTCGCGGCGAACTCGCAGACCACGTCGCAGACGCGCTGATCGGCGCGCAGGTTGGTAGCACCGGGTAGGCCGCCGGGTAGCACGACGCAGTCGTACTCGTCAAAGTCGATCTCATCAAAGAGCGCATCGCAGGTCACGGGGATCTGCAGCGAGCTTACGACCTCACGCGTGGGCATGATCGAGACGAGCGTGGCGCGCACGCCGCCGCGACGCATGACATCGACCATGGTCAAGCATTCAATAGTTTCAAAGCCATCGGCGGCGAGAACGGCAACGCTGGGCATGAGGGTTCCTTTCATAGGCGGCATACAATTAGCCGTCTTATACCCCGAAGACCTCCGCTTGCCACGCTCGATTTCCCAATGTTTAAAATAGCCCCGTCCGAATTAGCTACCCTCAACCATCCCCAACAATCTCAATCTGTAACATCTAGACCCACTTTTGACCCCTAACTGTTACAGATCAAGACAAACGGAAACTGCCCCGACAAAACGTCTAAATCTGTAACATCTACGGACCAAAACCGGGTCTTACTGTTACAGATCGAGACAGTCCCCAACAGCACCGCCCTGTTCGGGGAACGACCGCCACAGGTGCGGCGGGCAGAGGCTCACTTTTTTCCTCGGCTTTTCTTGACAGCACCTCCTCTGTTGTAGTATTTTCTCTCCGTCTAAAAACGCGTGGACTTTTCTGGGCGCTAGCCACCTTTTTGCCACGCAACCGAGCAGTCGGTTGCGTGGCTTTTTTCGTCTTGGCAGCAGGTACCACATGCACTGCCAGAAGACCGCACGAGCCCACCTTCCGACTGCAGGGAACAGACGCACGAGATGTGCGTCTGCAAGACAGCAGACGGAAGGGAGCCTAATGGCAGGAACAAACACAATCAAGCAACAGACCGCCGAGGCGGGAGCCGCGGGCGCGGGACAGGTCAAGGCGGCGCTCCAGGTCTTTGCGGGCGGCGCCTGCTACGGCGCGATGGCCACGACCTACAAGCTCGCCTACGCCGCGGGCTTCACCTCGGCACAGGTGGTGGCGAGCCAGGCGTGGTTCGGCTGCCTCTTCTTCGCCCTCGCCACGCTCGCGGGCCACGCGCTCGGGCACCGCTGGCAGCGCGTGGGCTGGAAGCTCGCCCTTAAGCTCATGGGCCTGGGAGCCCTCACCTGCCTCACCTCAATCCTCTACTGCTACGCCATGAGCGTGCTGCCCGCCCCGGTGGCGCTCACGCTCCTCTTCCAGTTCACGTGGCTGGGGCTCGTGTGGCAGACCGTCATGACGCGCCGACCGCCGAGGGTCCTCCAAGTGGCCTCCGCCCTGGTCATCGTCTTCGGAACGGTGTTCGCCAGCGGCGTCTACAAGACCGGCATCACCGGGTACGACCCCGTGGCCCTGCTCTGCGCGCTGGGGGCGGCCGTGTCCTGCTCCCTCTTTGTCACCCTCTCCGGCAAGGTCGAGGCCCCCTGCTCGTCCGAGCAGCGCGGCGTCATCGTGTGCGCGGGCTCCGTGATCATGTCACTCACGGTGTGCCCGGACTACGTCGTCTCGGGCGTCCTCGCCCAGGGCATCCTGCCCTTTGCCGTCATCGCCGGCTTCTTTGGCATGCTCTGCCCGGTCCTGCTCTTCGGCATGGGCTCTCCGCACCTGCCTGCGGGCCTCTCCACTGTCATGGCCGCCGCGGAACTCCCCGCCGGCCTGCTCATCGCCATGATCGTCATCGGCGAGCCGCTCGGCGTCGTCGAGTGGCTGGGCGTCGCCATCATCCTCGCCGGCGTGTGCCTGGCACAGGTCCCCTCCCTGCTTGGAGGCCGGGAGGCACGTCGCGCCGCCGCAGGACAAGCCGTCAGCTAGTCATCCCTTCACAGGCGGCCCGCGCGCATCAGGGAAAGGGCCACGGGCCCGGCGCGCGAGGCCGCAAGGACGTTATAAAGCGTCCCCCGCAGAGATGGGGGCGCCAGAGAGAAGGAGGCACCATGCCATTTCCAAAAGGGTTCCTTTGGGGAGGAGCCACCGCCGCCAACCAATGCGAGGGAGGTTATGACGAGGGCGGCCGCGGCCTTGCCAACGTCGACGTCATCCCACACGGGCCGGAGCGCAACGACGTAAGCCGCGGCCTGAGGCGCATGCTCGACTTTGAGCCCGGGTACTACTACCCGGCCCAGACGGGCATCGACTTCTACCACCACTACCGCGAGGACATAGCCCTCTTCGCGGAGATGGGCTTTAAGGTCTTTCGCCTCTCTATCGCCTGGAGCCGCATCTTCCCCAATGGCGACGAGGAGGAGCCCAACGAGGCCGGGCTCGCCTTCTACGAGGACGTGTTCCGCTGCTGCCGCGAGCACGGGATCGAGCCCCTCGTGACCATCACGCACTTCGACTGCCCCATCCACCTCGTCAAGAAGTACGGCGCCTGGCGAAACCGCACCCTTATCGAGCTCTACAAGCGGCTTGTGACGGTGCTCTTCAACCGCTACCGCGGCCTCGTGCGCTGGTGGATCACGTTCAACGAGATGAACATGATCTTGCACCGTCCCTTCATGGGTGCCGGTATCGTCCTCGAGCCCGGGGAGAATGCCCGCGAGGCCGAGTACCGCGCCGCGCACAACGAGCTCGTGGCGAGCGCCTGGGCCACCAAGATCGCCCACGAGGTCGATCCGGAGAACAAGGTGGGCTGCATGCTCGCCGCGGGAAGCTACTACCCCTACTCCTGCCGCCCCGAGGACGTCCGCGCGGCGCAGGTCAAAAACCAGGAGGACCTCTTCTTCGTGGACGTGCAGGCGCGCGGGCGCTACCCCGGCTACGCGCTCAAGATGCTCGAGCGCGAGGGCATCGACGTGGGCATGACCGCCGAGGACGAGCGCATCCTTGCGGAGAACACCGTCGACTTCATCTCGTTTAGCTACTACTCCTCGCGCTGCACCGCGGGCGACCCCGATTCCGTGGGCGGCGTCGCCGAGGGCAACGCCTTCGCCGGCGTGGAGAACCCCTACGTGCGCACGAGCGACTGGGGCTGGGTCATCGACCCGCTGGGGTTCCGCATCACGATCAACGACCTCTGGGACCGCTACCAGAAGCCGCTCTTTGTGGTGGAGAACGGCCTCGGCGCCTATGACGAGGTGCTTCCCGACGGCACGATCGAGGACGACTACCGCATCGCCTACCTGCGCGAGCACATCGAGGCCATGCGCGACGCCATCGAGCAGGACGGCGTCGAGATGCTCGGCTACACCACCTGGGGGCCGATCGACCTCGTGAGCGCGGGCTCCGGCGAGATGGAGAAGCGCTACGGCTTCATCTACGTGGACCGCGACAACCTGGGCAACGGCACGCTCGAGCGCAGGCGCAAGAAGAGCTTCTACTGGTACCAACAGGCCATCGCCACCAACGGAGGCGACCTGGGCTAGCCGCCCGGGCAATATCGCTAAGGAGAAAATAATGGCTGAAAAATACGACGATCTGGCCAGATCCATACTCGAGAACGTAGGCGGCGCCGAGAACGTCGCCAGCGTCGCGCACTGCATCACGCGCGTGCGCTTCAAGCTCAAGGACGAGTCCCGCGCCAACACTGCCAAGATCGAGGCCCTCAAGGGCGTTATCCAGGTCATCCAGGCCAACGGCCAGTACCAGGTGGTCGTGGGTAACATCGTCGAGGACGTCTACGACGCGGTCCTGGAGGCCGGCAACTTCTCGGGCGGCGCAAGCGCCGACGACGAGCCCCAGGGCGATAAGACCGTTGCCTCCGTCGTCATCGACCTCATCTCTGGCATCTTCCAGCCCATCCTGGGACCGCTTGCCGCCGCAGGCATCATGAAGGGACTGCTTGCCCTCATCACCTACTTCGTCCCGGCCTTTGCAAACGACGGCCTCTACACGCTGCTCTACACCGTGGCTGACGGCTTCTTCTACTTCCTCCCCGTCGCCCTGGCGTTCAGTGCCGCGCGCAAGTTCCGCATGAACGAGTTCACCGGCGTGGCAATCGGCGTGGCGCTCCTCTACCCGACGATGGTCGCCCTGACCTCGGGTGAGGCGCTCGGCAGCATCGACCTCGGCGTGGCCGGCACGTTCTCGTGGTACGCCACCGTCCTCGGGCTCCCCATCATCATGCCCGTGTCCGGCTACGTGAGCTCGGTGATCCCCGTCCTTCTCATGGTGTGGTTCGGCTCTATCCTTGAGCGCTGGCTCAAGAGCTGGATGCCGACTGCACTCAAGATGTTCCTCGTCCCGCTCGCCACGATGACGGTCTCCATCGTCTTGGGCTACCTCGTCATCGGCCCGGTGGCCACCCTCATCACCAACCTGCTGAGCGCGGCGTTCTCGTTCATCTTCCAGCTCCCCGTGGTTGGTTCCGTCCTGGGCAGCGCCCTGGTCGGCGGACTGTGGATGTGCCTCGTCATCTTTGGCTTCCACTGGAGCCTCATCCCCATCTCCATCATGAACCTGAACACCCTAGGCCACGACAGCGTGCTCGCCGCCACCATCGGCCATGGGTTCGCGCTCGGAGCGGTCATCTTTGCCATGTACCTCAGAAACAAGGACGAGCGCTTCCGCGGCATCGCCCTTCCCGCGATGATCTCCGCCTTCTTCTTCGGCGTCACCGAGCCGGGCATCTACGGCATCGCCCTCCCCAACAAGCGCGCGTTCGTCGTGGCATGCCTGAGCTCCGCCGTGGGCGGCGCCATCGTGGGAATGACGGGCGCCCTCATGTACATCTCGGGCGGCCTCGGCGTCTTCAACCTGCTCAACTTCATCGACGGGACCCCTGGTGGCGCCGGGGTCTCCCACATGATCTACGCGATCATCGCCTCACTCGTCTCTGCCGTTCTGGCCTTTGTTATCGAGTTCATCACCTACCGACCCAACGACGACGAGGAAGGCGCCCGCTAGCTTGCGCCCTTTTCGACCAGCTCTATGTAATTGAGGAGCAGTTGAGGTGGGTGAGGGCCGAGGGCGATCAAGGTGGCCGCCCTCGGTCCGGGACAACCTGCCAGAAGGCGTTTAGCTTTCTCGGGCGGTGCTGAAATGAACTGCCCCCGAAACTTAGACGGGTCAATTAGCGGCCTATGCCACACATGGGGACTGATTCCGGAACTCCTCCGGGGTCAGTCCCTTTTGCTTAACCTGCCTCCTCTTGTTCCGGTGAACGGTGTAGGCGTCGAGGTCCCGCTTGAACTCCTCGAAGCTCCGCTACGTCCGGTTCCTGTAGAACTCGTCCTTCAGGCGCCCGGGCAGCAGCTCTGTCGCATGAGCTTGCCCTCGCACGCCGCCGGCCCCGGCCGGGTCCGGGCACCCTTCGGCCTCCCGCCGGCCTTCGGCGCGCCCGTACCCCCTGTCGCAAAGCTCTGCTGCAAGAGTTCTCAGCGTGGCGTCGTGCCTGACTCTCCCGTCCATAAAGAAGCCCCCATTTCTAATGTTCAAGTAATAAGGGGGCGGTTCTATTTCGGGACGGGGATTAAATAATCATTCGGTACAAATTTATTTTCCCCGTCCTTGAAAAATCATCGGGCGTGGTCTTGGGCAAATAGTCTAGTTGCGCCTAAGGTGGACGACGGTCTCGCAGTGGAAGGTTTGCGGGAACAGGTCGACTGGCGTGATCTTTACGGGGGAGAAGGTGCCTTCTTCGACAAAGCGTTTGAGATCGCGCGCCAGGGTGGCCGGGTCGCAGCTCACGTAGGCGACATCGCGAGCACTCGTGCTGGCGATAAGGTCGATCGCTTCGGGGGCGAGGCCTGCACGCGGCGGGTCGACTACTAGGACATCGGCGTCCTGGTCGGGGAACTCGCGCACCGCGTCTCCGCCAATGACGTCGACGTTATCAAGCTTGTTGATCTCCAGGTTACGGCGTAGATCGCGCACGGCGGGGCCGTAGGCCTCGACGGCGGCGACAAAGTCGCAGCGGCGGGCGAGCGGCAGGGTAAAGGTGCCGGCACCGCAGTACAGGTCCACGGCAAGCTCGTCTTCCTGCGGGTCGAGCGCTTTCATGACAAGATCGATCAAAATCTCGGCACCCTTGGTGTTGACCTGGAAAAAAGACGGGGCAGACAAGCGCATCTGACCCTCGGCGATATTCTCGGTCCATGAGCCCTCTCCGGCGAGCATTTCGACCTTGGAGACACGGCGGGCCTTCTTTTCGCCCTTGCTCATCACGCGCACGATGCTCGTGGGATGAGCGGCGTCCGCCAGCACGCGGGAGACCTGCGAGCGCGGAAAAGAGCCTGTGGGCGTCCAAAGCGCGATCTCGAGTGCCTTGGTGCGACGCGAGGCACGAATGCCCACGCGCTCCAGACCCAGGTTGTGGCTGCCGCTCAGATAGTTGAGCGCGCCGACGACTGACTTGAGCGCCTTGGGAAAACGCTTATCGAACAGCGGGCACGAATCGACGGTCACGATCTTGCTGGGGTCGACGCCGTGCATGCCAAGGCGCACGCGACCGTTGACGACGGTCGGTTCGAGCTCGATTTTATTGCGGTAACCCCAGTCGTCCTTGGTGTGGCAGATGGGCTGTACCAACTCATCGACCTGATCGGGGCTGAACTTGCCGATACGCTCGAGTGCGGAACGCAGGTTTTGCTCCTTGGCGGCAAGCTGCGCCGTGCGCGAGAGGTTGCCCCACGAACAACCACCGCAGATGCCCACGAAGGGGCAGGGGGGCTGAATGCGATCGGGGCTCGGCTCCAGAATCTCGGTCGTGCGGGCGCGCATAAACGACTTGCCGTCCTGCACGACCTCGGCTTCGACGGTGTCGCCTGCCACGGCGCCCTGCACAAAGACGGCCTTGCCGTTGTCGGCATGTGCCAGACCGTCGGTGCCGTACGTCATCGATTCTATGGTGAGCTTCATATTCCTGCCTGCCATTCGCGGTTTTGTTCGCAACCATGGTAGCAGGGAAAAGCGCCCCGTATCTGGGGCATTCCTCAAATACGGGGCGCTTCTACAAACGTCTATTTCGTCTTGCCGGTAATGAGCGTCTTAAGACCCAGGCCGATCAGGCCCAGGCCCATGCGCACGCGACCGGGGCGATGGCGCTCAATGGCTTTGGTCTTGCCGGCGGGCTTATCGCGACGGGCGCTCGTTTCGGGTGCGGGTTTGGTGACCTGCGGCTCGGGCTGAGGTGCAGGTGCGGGCTCGGGCTCAATGACGGTCGCCTGGACCTTCTGAACCTCGGTTGTGGACGGCTGCGGCTCAGGTGCAGGTGCGAGCTTTGCCTCGGCGGCGGGCTCCGGAGTCGCGGTAGCGGGCTCGGGCGCTTTCTCCACGGCGGGCTCTGCGGCAGCCTCGGGCTCATTCACCGGGGGAGCTGCAACCGCTTCCGGTTTGGCAGCTGCCCCGTGTTCAACCTCGGCCTGAATGGCCTCCTCGGCCACACGTTCCTTCTCCTGCGCACGCTGCTGCGCGGCGGCCTCGGCGTTGCGATAGGCACGCTCCAGTAGAGCTTCCTGCGAGTTGAAGGGTTTCTCACCCTCTGCACGCTCTACGGGGACCCAGGTGCCGTCGCTCGTGAGGCTGCGGGCCTTCACGTTGTCGCGCAGCTGCATGCCCATGTACTCGTGTACTAGGGCGCGGCAGGTGGGGTCGAGCACGGGGAAGGCGATCTCCACGCGGTGCTCGGTGTTGCGCGTCATCATGTCGGCCGAGCTCAGATAGATCATGTCCGAGTCCACGCCAAAGGCGTAAACGCGCGCATGCTCCAAAAAGCGTCCGACGATAGAACGGACATGCACGTTCTCGGTCTTGCCCGGAACACCGGGCTTGAGGCACGAGATACCGCGGATGATCATGTCCACGCGGACTCCTGCGCACGATGCCTCGGCGATTTTGTCGATGACCTCGCGGTCGGTCAGCGAGTTGAGCTTAAAGAACACGCGGGCGGGCTCGCCGGCAAGGGCGCGCTGGATCTCGCGATCCAGGCCGCGCATGATGAGCGGTTTCAGTCCGACGGGCGCCACACCCAGGAAGCGGTAGTCGCCGCGCAGGTTGCCCAGCGACAGATTGCGGAAGAACAGGTTGGCGTCTTCACCGATGCCGGGATGGGCGGTCATGAGCATAAAGTCGCTGTAGAGTTTGGCCGTCTTCTCGTTAAAGTTGCCGGTGCCCAAAAGCGTGAGACGGGTGAGCGCCATGCCCTCGCGATAGGTGAGCTGGCAGATCTTTGAGTGGCATTTAAAGCCCTCGGAACCATAGATGACGGTGCAGCCCGCCTCTTCCAGACGCTCGGCCCACTCGATGTTGTTCTGCTCGTCAAAGCGGGCACGAAGTTCCATGAGCACCGTGACCTCTTTGCCGTTCTCGGCAGCATCGATCAGCGATTCGCACAGGCGGCTCTGCTTGGCCACGCGGTAGAGCGTGATGCGCAGCGAGATGCACTCGGGGTCGTAGGCGGCCTCGTGCACCAGATCCAGGAAGGGGTTCATGGCCTCGTAGGGATAAAAGAGCAGCTTGTCGCCCTGCAGCACCTGTTCGCGGATGGAGCGGGTCATGTCGATGTTGGGGTTGGGCTGCGGCTTAAACGGCGTAAAGAGCAGCTCGTTGCGCAGGTGCTCGGGAATCTTGCCCTCAATGCCAAAGACGTAGCCCAGGTCGAGCGGGATATCGCAGGTAAAGACCGAGCGACGCGAGAGCTCGAGCGCCTTGCGGATAGTCTTGAGCGTCGCCTTCTCGAGCGACCCCGAGACGGCGAGCACTACCGGCTGCAGGCGCAGGCGCTTCTTGAGGATGCGCTTCATGTGCTGGCGGTAGTCCTCTTCCTCTTCGACGCCCTCGCCGTCCGGATCGATGTCGGCGTTGCGGGTGACGCGGATCAGCGCACGATCCAGCGGCTTATAGGAGCCAAAGCAGCTGTCCAGGCAGGCGAGAATGACGTCCTCGAGCAAGATGTAGGAGTAGGTGCCGGTGGGCGAGGGAATCTCGACCACGCGGTTCATCGAGGCGGGAATCTCGATAAGGCCCAGCAGGCTCTCCTCGTCGGTGGCGCCGTCCAGACCACAGGCCAGATAGAGCGCGCCGTTGCGCAGGTTGGGGAAGGGGTGGCGCGGATCGATGACCAGCGGCGAGATGACCGGCGACACGTAGGCCTGGAAGTAGCGGGTTACGAAGGTGCGCTCCTCGGGCGTAAGCGAATCGATGCGGGCGCGGTGAACGCCCAAGGTGTCGAGCTTGCCTTCGATGCTCTTAAAGATGGATTCCCAACGAGTAAGGAGCCCGGGCATTTCGGCCATGACAGCATCGACCTGTTCGGAGGCGGTCATATTGCTCTTGTTGTCGACAGGCTGTTTTTTGAGCTCTGCCAGATCGGACAGGCCGCCCACGCGCACCATGAGAAACTCGTCGAGGTTAGACTCGAAAATCGACACGAACTTTAGACGCTCGAACAGCGGAACGGTCTCATCGAAGGCTTCGTCGAGCACGCGGTTGTTAAAGCGCAGCCAGCTAAGCTCTCGGTTTTGCGTGTACGAGAAGTCGCGCGGCGGCTTGCGCAGCTTTGCAGCGGCTTGCTTCTTTTCGATTTTGCTCGGCATATGCATCTGTCCGTTCAGTCCCCGTAGGGGACGGTAGCCTAACTCTTATTCACTATTGTCTCAATTTAGTCGACCGCTGGCACGAACGTATCGCGTGAACGGTATCTTTACCTACTTCTTACGCTGACGAGTCATAGGACTGACGCCCTGCTCGTCTGCAAGCGGTCTATATCCTCACTCAACTGGTACGTAAGTGTGAATAAGAATGATGGATAGCTGAATATCATTGAATGCAGGCGGAAACGTAAACAAACATCATTTATATACATAAAACCGATTTAGCTATGCAATTCTGAATCAAAAGTTTAGAGACGCAATCGCAAATGGTTTTTAAGAAAAAAGAGCGTTTACCTTAGAAAAGTTACTTTAGAACGCCGAAGTACATCATGGGGGAATCACATGCGATATACCGTTCATCGCACTTTGTTGACCGTTCGGGGGCGAGGTGGAATTGCGGGTGGAATTTGGATATAACTAGAGCTGTCAGCAAGCAGTGCCCGTTACGGAAGGGCGCTGAGAGATTCGGCCGAAAGGCCCGAAAGAAAGGTAGGAGGCCATGACGAAAGGTCTGCACGTGCCTTCCGAGATCGGCAAGCTCAGGAAGGTCTGCCTGCACCGTCCCGGCGACGAGCTCCTCAACCTGCCGCCCGACGAGCTCGAGCGACTCCTGTTCGACGACGTCCCGTTCCTGGAGGTCGCGCAGCAGGAGCACGACACCTTCGCCCAGATCCTGAGGGACCAGGGCGTGGAGGTCCTCTATCTCGAGAACCTCGTCGCTGAGGTGTTCGACCAGGTCCCCGGCGCCCGCGCCGAGTTCACCGACCAGTACATCGCCGAGGCCGGCATCCGCGGCCAGCACATGCCGCAGATCGTCCGCGAGAAGCTGGACTCCATCGAGGACAACCTCGAGTTCGTCAAGAAGACCATGGCCGGCATGACCAAGTCCGAGATAGACATGCCCCTCACGGCGTCCACGACCCTCGACTCCCTGGTCAACTCCGAGTCCGAGTCCGACCTGATCATCGACCCGATGCCCAACCTCTACTTCACCCGCGACCCGTTCGCGGTCGTCGGCGAGGGCGTCAACCTCAACCGCATGTACTCGGTCACCCGCAACCGCGAGACCCTGTACGGCAAGTACATCTTCAAGTACCACCCCGACTACAAGGACGTCTCGCTGTACTTCCGCCGCGACTGCCAGTTCCACACCGAGGGCGGCGACGTGCTGAACATCAACGAGAAGACCCTCGCCGTCGGCATCTCCCAGCGCACCCAGGCCGCCGCGATCGACGTCATGGCCCAGAACATCTTCTGGAACTCCGACTCCAAGGTCGAGCGCATCCTGGCCTTCGACATCCCGGTCTCGCGCGCCTTCATGCACCTCGACACGGTCTTCACCCAGATCGACGTCGATAAGTTCACGATCCACCCCGCCATCATGGGCACCCTGCGCGTCTACGAGCTGACCGCCGGCAAGAACCCGGGCGACGTGAACATCCGCCTGATCGAGGACACCCTCGAGCACGTCCTGGAGGACGCCACCGGCGTCGACCAGGTCAAGCTGATCCCCTGCGGCGGCGGCGACCCGATCGCGGCCTCCCGCGAGCAGTGGAACGACGGCTCCAACACCCTGTGCGTCGAGCCCGGCAAGATCTGCGTCTACGCCCGCAACACCGTCACCAACGACGTGCTGTACAAGGAGGGCCTGGACCTTCTCGTCGTGCCCTCCGCCGAGCTCTCCCGCGGCCGCGGCGGCCCGCGCTGCATGAGCATGCCCTTCTGGCGCGAGGACCTCTAGGGTCTTCAAGGACCCGTACAGGTCATAATATATACATCTAGCTGCCATTAGATGTCTCCCATTGGGGCGGTGCGGGTTTTCGCACCGCCCCAATCTTGTATGAGGAACGTCAACACGATTGGATGACTGCTTTTGTAAGGAGCTTGGCCATGGACATCAAGACGATTGGCGTTGAGGAATGGCTCAACGTTTGGGAGAAGAGCGCCACGTGGGACATCGCCCAGTCGACGATCTCGTCGCTCACCATGGGCGAGCTGCGCGCGCTCGATGAGCAGGGCGGCGCCACGTTCTACGAGCGCCTGGACCGCGAGAAGATGAACTACGGCTGGATCGAGGGCTCGCCGGAGTTTAAGGCCGAGGTTGCCAAGCTGTATCGTCGCGAGGTCAATCCCGATCACATTCTGCAGACCAATGGCTGCACGGGCGCTAACCTCAACGCCATCATGGCTGTGGTCGAACCCGGCGACCACGTTATCGCCGAGTGGCCCACCTATGCGCCGCTCTACGAGATTCCGCGCACGCTGGGCGCCGAGGTCGAGTATTGGGAGCTACGCGAAGAGCTCGGCTGGAAGCCCGATATCGAGGAACTCAAGCGCTTGGTGCGCCCCGACACCAAGCTCATCTGCATCAACAACGCATCGAACCCCATCGGTACGGTGCTCGATGCCGATATGCTCGGCCAGATTGCCGAGATCGCCCGTTCGGTGGGCGCCTACGTGCTGAGTGACGAGGTGTATCTGCCTCTCGAAAATACTGAGTCCTTTATGTCGATGGTCGACGTGTACGAGAGGGCCATTGTCACCAACTCGTTGTCGAAGACCTATTCGACGCCTGCGGCCCGCGTGGGCTGGGTCGTGGGCGACGAAGAGGTGTCCAACCGCATCCGTACCTATCGCGATTACACCATGATCTGCGGCGGAGTGTTCAACGATGACCTGGCGACCTATGTGCTTGAGCACAAGGATAAGATTCTCGAGCGCAATCGCAAGATCGTGTTTGGCAACCGCGATATCGCGCAGGCTTGGATCGATACGCAGCATCGCGTTTCCTGGACGGCCCCGCAGGGCGTGTCCACCTCGTTTATCCAGCTGGATATTCCCGAGGATGACGAGGAGTTCTGCAGGCGCCTGCTGTCCGAGAGGGGAGTGCTGCTGGTACCCGGAAGCCGTTTTGAGCTTCCCTGCGGCGCACGCCTGGGCTACTGCGCGAGCGAGGACGTTCTGCGCGAGGGCCTGAGGCTGTTGGGCGAGGCACTGGCGGAGTTTGATCGCTAGGATTCCGATGATCTTCGAGGGCCTTATCCAAATTGGTCGAAGATAATCGAAAACGGATCCGTTTCCCTAGGGGAAGCGGATCCGTTTTTCCATACCGAGAAGTCAAGTTGTTACAAATGGGGCCGTAAAGCGAGTCGGTATCCGCCGGGCCTTATACTGAGCTTCCGGTGAACGGTATCAAGCGTCTGGTAAACGGTAATTTGTTTACCAGAAATGAATAGGACAAACTTTTTTCTGAATAAAAATGAAAATGGTTGAGACGTGGTACGAATCGCTAATTCTATTCATAGCTTTATTGGAAATATACAATTTGAGGGTGGTTTAACAAAGTTTAGTTCCATTTGATTTCTGGATTGAAAACGCGTTTAAGCACGTAAATACGCTTTATTAAGATGAAGTGTGCCATGCGTGAAGTATATGTGTATGCCGTTCACCCCCTATAAAAAACCGTTCGGGGGCAAGGTGGAAGTATGAGCTGATTTTGGATATAAATATGTCGTCAGCAATAACGCCTCACACGGAGGGGCGCTAACGAATCGGCCCTGACAAGGGCCCGAAAGAAAGGTAGGAGGCCATGACGAAAGGTCTGCACGTGCCTTCCGAGATCGGCAAGCTCAGGAAGGTCTGCCTGCACCGTCCCGGCGACGAGCTCCTCAACCTGCCGCCCGACGAGCTCGAGCGACTCCTGTTCGACGACGTCCCGTTCCTGGAGGTCGCGCAGCAGGAGCACGACACCTTCGCCCAGATCCTGAGGGACCAGGGCGTGGAGGTCCTCTATCTCGAGAACCTCGTCGCTGAGGTGTTCGACCAGGTCCCCGGCGCCCGCGCCGAGTTCACCGACCAGTACATCGCCGAGGCCGGCATCCGCGGCCAGCACATGCCGCAGATCGTCCGCGAGAAGCTGGACTCCATCGAGGACAACCTCGAGTTCGTCAAGAAGACCATGGCCGGCATGACCAAGTCCGAGATAGACATGCCCCTCACGGCGTCCACGACCCTCGACTCCCTGGTCAACTCCGAGTCCGAGTCCGACCTGATCATCGACCCGATGCCCAACCTCTACTTCACCCGCGACCCGTTCGCGGTCGTCGGCGAGGGCGTCAACCTCAACCGCATGTACTCGGTCACCCGCAACCGCGAGACCCTGTACGGCAAGTACATCTTCAAGTACCACCCCGACTACAAGGACGTCTCGCTGTACTTCCGCCGCGACTGCCAGTTCCACACCGAGGGCGGCGACGTGCTGAACATCAACGAGAAGACCCTCGCCGTCGGCATCTCCCAGCGCACCCAGGCCGCCGCGATCGACGTCATGGCCCAGAACATCTTCTGGAACTCCGACTCCAAGGTCGAGCGCATCCTGGCCTTCGACATCCCGGTCTCGCGCGCCTTCATGCACCTCGACACGGTCTTCACCCAGATCGACGTCGATAAGTTCACGATCCACCCCGCCATCATGGGCACCCTGCGCGTCTACGAGCTGACCGCCGGCAAGAACCCGGGCGACGTGAACATCCGCCTGATCGAGGACACCCTCGAGCACGTCCTGGAGGACGCCACCGGCGTCGACCAGGTCAAGCTGATCCCCTGCGGCGGCGGCGACCCGATCGCGGCCTCCCGCGAGCAGTGGAACGACGGCTCCAACACCCTGTGCGTCGAGCCCGGCAAGATCTGCGTCTACGCCCGCAACACCGTCACCAACGACGTGCTGTACAAGGAGGGCCTGGACCTTCTCGTCGTGCCCTCCGCCGAGCTCTCCCGCGGCCGCGGCGGCCCGCGCTGCATGAGCATGCCCTTCTGGCGCGAGGACCTCTAAGTCTTTAACGTTCCGGTGCGGTCCCCCTACAACCGCACCGGTTTCGCCCGTCAAACGGGCAACACTATTACTTATGTAATTCATTTTTTCGAAAGGAAACGAACCATGGGTGTTAACCTCTCCGGCCGTAGCTTCCTCAAGCTCCTCGACCTCTCCACCGAGGAGATCGAGTACTTGCTCAAGCTTTCCAAGAACTTCAAGGACATGAAGCGCGCTGGCGTTCCGCACCGCTATCTCGAGGGCAAGAACATCGTTCTGCTCTTCCAGAAGACCTCCACTCGTACCCGCTGCGCCTTCGAGGTCGGCGGCATGGATCTGGGCATGGGCGTCACCTACCTCGATCCCGGTTCGTCGCAGATGGGCAAGAAGGAGTCCATCGAGGACACCGCCCGCGTTCTCGGCCGTATGTATGACGGCATCGAGTTCCGTGGCTTTGCCCAGGACGACGTCGAGGAGCTCGCTGCCAAGTCCGGCGTGCCCGTGTGGAACGGCCTGACCACCGAGTGGCACCCCACCCAGATGCTCGCCGACATCCTGACCGTCCAGGAGAACTTCAACTACGACATCAAGGGCAAGACCCTCGTCTTCATGGGCGACTGCAAGAACAATGTCGCTCGCTCCCTCATGGTTGTCTGCTCCAAGCTCGGCATGAACTTCGTGGCCTGCGGCCCCGAGGAGTGCATGCCCGCCGACGACGTCATCGAGGCCTGCAAGCCCATCGCCGAGGCCAACGGCTGCACCATCAAGCTGACCACCGACGTCAAGGACGGCGTCACCGGTGCCGACGTTATCTACACCGATGTGTGGGTCTCCATGGGCGAGCCCGACGAGGTCTGGGCCGAGCGCATCGCTCAGCTCACCCCGTATCGCGTTACCTCCGAGGTCATGGCTATGGCCAACCCGGGTGCCATCTTCCTGCACTGCCTGCCCAGCTTCCACGACACCAACACCACGATTGGCGCCGAGAAGTGCGAGCAGTTCGGCATCACCGAGCAGGAGGTCACCGACGAGGTCTTCGAGAGCCCCGCTTCCAAGGTCTTCGACGAGGCCGAGAACCGCATGCACACCATTAAGGCTGTCATGTACGCCACGCTCAAGTAAGAGCATCTAGCATCTCGCTCGGGGTGTATTACTGCGCACCCCGAGCGGTTTTATCTGGTAATAATCTCGCATCAAGCGGCAGGCACGGCACGGAAGAGCCGCTTCTGGCGAGATCAGTAAATGATTTATGAAGGGGGGATGAGAACTATGACTGAGACCGCTAAGAAAAAGCGCGGTATGCCTTCATCGTTCACCATTCTTCTTGCTCTGCTGGCAATTGTCGCAGTGATTACCGTTATCGTCTCCGGCACGTCCGGTGGCGCGGTTACTGCCGCCCGTCTGAGCGATTTCTGCACCGCCCCGATCCTGGGCTTCGCTGACGCTCTGCCCGTCTGCCTCTTCGTTATGATCCTGGGCGGCTTCCTCGGCATGATGACCGAGACCGGCGCCCTGGACAACGGCATCGCCGTCCTGGTGCAGAAGCTTAAGGGCAACGAGATTATGCTCATTCCCGTGCTGATGCTCATCTTCTCCCTCGGTGGTACCACCTATGGTATGTGCGAGGAGACCGTTCCCTTCTACGCCCTGCTCGCCGCTACCATGATGGCCGCTGGCTTCGACCCCATGGTCGGTGCCGCTACCGTCCTGCTCGGCGCTGGCTGCGGCTGCCTGGGCTCCACGGTTAACCCGTTCGCCGTCGGCGCTGCCGTCGACGCTCTGACCGGCGTTGGCATTGAGGTCAACCAGTCCATCATCATCGGCCTCGGTGCCGTCCTGTGGATTGTCACTACCGCTATGTCCATCTTCTTCGTGATGAGCTACGCCAAGAAGGTCAAGGCTGACAAGGGTTCCACCATCCTGTCGATGCAGGAGCTCAAGGACGCCGAAGAGGCTCACGGCAAGGCTGCTTCCGAGGTCCACAAGGAGGTCAAGCTCACCGGTCGTCAGAAGGGTGTTCTGATCGCCTTCGCCTTCACCTTCGTCGTCATGATCGTCGGCTTCATTCCGCTGGCCGACCTCAACGAGGGCGTCGCCAACTTCTTCGACGCCGGCGCTGTCTACGACGCCGACGGTAACGCCGTCGTCCAGGGCTGGTCTGCCCTGATCACCGGCCTGCCCATTGGCCAGTGGTACTTCGACGAGGCTTCCACCTGGTTCTTCCTCATGGCCGTCCTGATCGGTATCATCGGTGGCCTGTCCGAGAAGCAGATCGTCAACACCTTCATCACCGGCGCTGCCGACATGATGTCCGTTGTTCTCATCATCGCCCTCGCCCGTGGTATCTCCGTCCTCATGGCTAACACCGGCCTCGATGTCTTCGTCCTCGACGCTGCCGCCAATGCCCTGGCTGGCCTGTCCGGCGTGATCTTCGCTCCCATGAGCTTCCTGGTCTACTTCGGCCTGTCCTTCCTGATCCCTTCGACCTCTGGTATGGCCACCGTCTCCATGCCCATCATGGGACCGCTGGCTGTTAAGCTCGGCTTCTCGCCCGAGGTCATGGTCATGATCTTCTCCGCCGCCATCGGTGTCGTGAACCTGTTCACCCCGACCTCCGGCGCCATCATGGGCGGTCTCGCCCTGGCCAAGATCGAGTGGACGACCTGGCTCAAGTTTGCCCTTAAGCTCATCGTCGCTCTCTCCGTCGTCTGCGCCGTCATCCTGACCGTCGCCTGCGTGCTGCTCTAAGTACCCAACGGGTACCCCACGGAAACCTTGACGATCCTGTAGAGGATCACCTGGTCATCGTCTGTCCGGTGGGGTCAACCCACCGGTAGACTCCTACCTTTAGCCCCCTCCCGTTCCGTGCGCGGGAGGGGGCGCTCTCATGTTGCGCGGTTCTACGAACCGCGCAACCAGTCGACGCTGCGCGCCGCCCAGGACGACAATTTGTCATTCAAACGGCAAGGCATGACCAGAAGGTCTATGCCTTGCCTTTTTCATGCCAACTTGTACGTCCTGGACAGCGCTCGCTGTCCGTCCTCTACCTGCGGCGCTTTCCATTGTTGGTGCAGGGGACGCTTTGCCTACTCTGGTGGGCTTTCGCTGACTTATGCTCCACCTGCGACGTTTCCATTATTGATACAAAGGCCAGGTTTGTTTGAACCAAAAAGGGGAAGTTGCGGTGGAATCGTTCCTGTTTGGCCGTCTTGAGGGGTTAAACGGGAACTATTCCACCGCAACTTATCGATGACGTGTTTGGTTGGTGCCAGTTGATTGCTTGGGCGTTGGGGAGGGTCTGCTCCGTTATAATCGCCTAGAACATTAATTGGAAACGGGACGGGAGCCATACATGCGCCAGGGTTTCGACAACGCGAAGTATATCGAGCTGCAGGCTGCTCACATTAAGGAGCGCATCTCACAGTTTGGTGGCAAGCTCTATTTGGAGTTTGGCGGCAAGCTGTTCGATGACTATCATGCGAGCCGCGTGCTGCCGGGTTTTGAACCGGACAGCAAGTTCCGCATGCTCAAGAGCATCGCCGACGATGTCGAGGTTATCATCGCGATCAACGCGAACCACATCGAGAAAAACAAGGCTCGCGGTGACCTTGGCATTACCTATGACGAGGATGTGCTGCGCCTGGTTGACTTGTTCCGCGGCAACGGCTTTGCCGTCGCGGCTGTGGTCATCACCCAGTACGCCGGCCAGCCTGCTGCCGATGTGTTCCGCAACCGCCTGAACGCGCTCGGCATTCCTGCCAAGCTGCACTATCCCATCGAGGGCTACCCGCACGATGTCGATCTGATCGTGTCCGATGATGGCTACGGCAAGAACGAGTTTGTCGAGACCACCCGACCGCTCGTCGTGGTCACTGCCCCCGGTCCTGGCTCGGGCAAGCTTGCCACCTGCCTGTCTCAGCTCTATCACGAGCACAAGCATGGCACGGCCGCCGGCTATGCCAAATTCGAGACCTTCCCGGTTTGGAATCTGCCCCTTACGCATCCGGTCAACATTGCCTACGAGGCCGCCACGGCAGACCTCGATGACGCCAACATCATCGACTCCTTCCACCTTGAGGCCTACAACAAGACCACGGTCAACTACAACCGCGACGTCGAGGCCTTCCCGGTAGTCCGTGCCCTGATGGAAAAGATCCTGGGCAAGAGCCCCTACCAGAGCCCTACGGACATGGGCGTCAATATGGTTGGCTTTGCCATCACCGATGACGATGCCTGCCGCGACGCTTCCAAGATGGAGATCGTCCGCCGCTACTTTACCGCGGTCGAAAATGTGCGCCGTACCGGCGTGGGCGATGAGCAAGTCGACCGTCTCAAGATTATTATGAAGAAAGCCGGCATCGATAAGAACTACTCACCGGCGCGCTCGGCGGCCCTCACCAGGGAGCAGCTGACGGGCGGTCCCGTGGGTGCCATGGTCATGCCCGATGGCTCCGTGGTGACCGGTAAGACCTCCACGCGCCTGGGCGCCGCAAGTTCTCTCATTATGAACGCCCTCAAGCATGTCTCGGGCGTCGACCTTGAGCTCGAGGTCATTAGCGATGAAGCGATCGAGCCCATCAGCAAGCTCAAGACGCATTTCCTGGGCAGCAAAAACCCGCGCCTCCACACCGACGAGACGCTTATGGCGCTGTCGATCACCTCGGCCACGAGTGAGACGGCCGCTCGCGTCCTTTCGGGCCTGGAGCAGTTGCGCGGTTGCGATGCTTTCTTTAGCGTTATCATCTCGCCGACGGACGAGACGGTACTGCGCAAACTGGGTATCAACGTGTGCTGCGAGCCCAAGTTTGAGCGCCGTGGTTTCTTCCATCGCTAAGTTTGAAGCATCGCGGTAATTGCATTGCATTTTGGCCGTATCGGGTTAGCGCCCGGTACGGCTTTTTGATCAATAAAGCGCCTTTTTCGGCGAAAAATAGCCGTTTACCTGCCTAGAAACAATTAGAGCGGTATACAATAACCGTAACTGTTTCATCCTTGGCGGGATGCCGCATGATGGATATTACCTGCCATCGTGAGGTGTGTCGGTCGCGCACGGCGCGTTAGATGCTCGTGCTCGGTTTGAGGAGGCTGCTATGGCGGGCAAGGGTCGTGCGAGTGTCAACGATATGAAGCGTGTCGAGGTGCTGGTGTTGATGGAGATCGACCAGCAAACCGAAGACAATGGCGGGCCGTATGGTTTCTCGCGCAAAACGCTTGCCGAACGCGTGGGGGTTTCGCCGTATCGTGCCCGCGCCGCAATCGATCGCTTGGATTCCGAAGGCATGATTGATGTCGTCTCGCGTTATAGCGACGACGGCGGTCAGCTTGCAAATGGCATTTGCCTCACCGAACGTGGCGAGTGGTATCTTGAGGGCGTCCGTACCGGCATGCTCGTTCAAGAAATGCTTGAGGACGAGGTTGCTGATCGATAGCAGCATGTAACCCTTGCCATAGCGACGCCGCCTGGGAAACCGGGCGGCGTTTTGTTTCAAGATTGAGAAATGCAATCGCACGCGAGAAAAATTGCGAACGGTCCGCGGCGCGAGTATTACAATGAAGACCCGTAAGATGTGGATAAACAACTTCTACGGGAAGCGCAGGTAACTCAATATGACCAAGCATGTGTTCGTAACCGGTGGCGTGGTTTCGTCCCTGGGCAAGGGTATCACCGCGGCCTCGCTGGGCCGTCTACTCAAGTCGCGCGGCTACAAGGTAACGATGCAAAAGGCCGACCCGTATCTGAACGTTGACCCCGGCACCATGAGCCCGTTCCAGCATGGCGAGGTCTTTGTGACCGAGGACGGCTACGAGTCCGATCTAGACCTGGGCCATTACGAGCGCTTTATTGACGAGAACCTGACCCGCGATTCCAACTTTACGACTGGTGCCATCTATAAGAGCCTGATTGCCCGCGAGCGTCGCGGTGACTTTTTGGGCGGCACCGTGCAGGTGATTCCGCACGTCACGAATGCCATTAAGGATAAGTTCCGTCGTATTGAGGAGCAGACCGGCTCCGACGTGGTCATCACTGAGTTGGGCGGCACCATCGGCGACATCGAGTCGCAGCCGTTTGTCGAGGCCATTCGCCAGTATCGCAAGGAGGCCGGCCCCGAGAACGTCTGCTACATCCACGTGTCGCTCGTTCCCTATATCGCCGCCGCCCACGAGGTCAAGACCAAGCCCACACAGCATTCCGTCAAGGAGCTCCGCAGCTTTGGCATCCAGCCCGATATTATCGTGCTGCGCTCCGACCACCATATCGATGACGCTATCCGCGGAAAGATCGCAAGCTTCTGCGACGTCGACACCGACTGTGTCTTTACCAACGAGGACTGCGCGAGCATCTACGATGTTCCGCAGCTGCTTGCCGAGCAGGACTTTGACCTGCGCATTTGCGAGCGCCTGGGTCTGGACCCGCGTGAGCGCGACATGAGCGAGTGGAACGAGTTCCTGCGCAAGCAGAATCACGCCAACCATCACGCCGACAAGGTGAAGATCGCCGTCGTGGGCAAGTACACGCAGCTGCCCGATGCGTACCTGTCGGTTATCGAGGCCCTGCACCACGCGGGCGTGTTCTACGATCGCCACGTTGACGTGCAGCTGGTCGATGGCGAGAGCCTCGACGAGCAGAACGTCTCCGAGGTCCTGGGTGACGTCTCGGGCATCTTGGTCCCTGGCGGCTTTGGCAAGCGCGCCCTGGAGGGCAAGATCCTCGCGGCCGAGTTTGCCCGTGAGCACAAGATTCCGTATCTGGGCATTTGCCTGGGTATGCAGGTGGCCGTGTGCGAATTTGCGCGCAATGTCGTCGGCCTTGCCGGCGCCAGCTCCTCTGAGTTCGATCCGGATGGCCCGTATAGTGTCATCGATCTGATGAGCTCGCAGGAGGACGTGACCGAGAAGGGCGGCACCATGCGTCTGGGTGCCTATCCGTGCAAGCTTGCTGCCGATTCCCTCGCGCGCGAGGCCTATGGCGAGGAGCTCGTCTACGAGCGTCACCGTCACCGTTTTGAGTTCAACAACGCCTTCCGCGACCAGCTCGAGGACGCCGGTTTGGTTATCTCGGGTCTGTCGCCTGACGAGCGCCTGGTCGAGATGGTCGAGCTGCCGCGCGACGTGCATCCGTGGTATGTGGCAACCCAGGCTCATCCTGAGTTCAAGAGCCGCCCGACCAACCCGCAGCCGCTGTTCCGCGAGTTCGTACGCGCTTCGATCGGCCAGCACGAGGGTGTCGACCGTCTGCAGGTGACGCCCATGAACCTCGCTACGGACTAAGGGTGCCGGCGAATAAGGAACATACCGAAGCTGCTCCCTCGTCGCTCGCCGTGGCGGCGGGGGAGTATCTCGATTACCTCGCGGTCGAGCGGGGTTTGGCGCGCAACACGATTGCGGCCTATCGTCGTGACCTGACGACGTACTGCGCCTATCTGGAGCGGGCGGGTATTGTGTCTTTTGAAGAGGTGACTCGTCAGGTCGTGGAGGGCTTTGTCGCCGACCGTCGCGATGGGGGCTATTCCGATGCCTCGGTGGAGCGTGCGCTTGCAGCCGTGAAGGGCCTGCATGCCTTTTTGGTGCGCGATGGGGCTGTAGCCCAAAATCCAACGGCGGCGTTGCGCCTGCCTAAAAAGGCTGAGCGTTTGCCGGAGTATCTATCGGTGGAGGATGTCTCGGCTCTGCTCGATCAAGACTTCCCCGAGGGCGAGATGGGCTTGCGCGACCATGCCATCTTGGAAGTGCTCTACGGATGCGGTTTGCGTGTGAGCGAGTTGGTGGGGCTCGATGTGGGCGATATCCATATTGACGATGGCTTTGTACTCGTTCGCGGTAAGGGCTCAAAGGAACGCCTGTCCCCGCTGGTGGGAAGCGCGGCGCGAGCTCTGATGCTCTATGTAACTGAGGGACGTTCTCGCTTGGCGGCCCATGCCCGCGGAACCGAGACCTCGGCGGTCTTTTTAAATAAGAACGGACGTCGCCTGTCGCGCCAGGCCGTGCATGCGATATGCGAGCGGTATGGGCGCCAAGTGGGGCTGGTGGGGCTCCATCCCCACACCTTGCGCCACTCCTTTGCCACCCACATGCTCGCGGGCGGTGCCGACCTGCGTGTGCTGCAGGAGATTTTGGGCCATGCCGATATTTCGACCACGCAGGTCTACACGCATGTCGACCGCACGCAACTGACCGAGGTCTATCTGGCGGCGCATCCGCTGGCGCATCGTTAACACATCGCTGGCCTGCATATTTATAGGTATTTGGGGACGGGCCCCAGATTGCTGCGGCGTGCTTTTGCGCGCGCATGGGCAATCTGGGGCCCGTCCCATTTTTCGCCAGACACCGACGCGGCGGTGGGCCGTGTGTGTCGTGGGTGGGGGAGTTTGGGGGCGATGTGAACGGCGTGTAAAGGGACGTAAAAATCGCCTCAAGGTCAACTTGAAGGTTGAGGTTCGCGGGCGTGGTTCTACAGGTGGCATCCCGTCTTTGCTGCAAACACAACATATTGTGTTTTCGAACATATGCTCGGGGGTGTTTTACAGCATATTAGGCGTGGAGTGGTGGGGCGGGGTGGGGGAAGGGGTGGGGAA
>ERZ827363.304-NODE-304-length-53323-cov-8.725670_pt1 | contig 53323 bp, 45 predicted proteins | sample MGYA00519776_ERZ827363 | MGnify/ENA primary metagenome ERZ827363 (study PRJEB31778, sample SAMEA3449288) | human gut metagenome | biome: human gut; feature: human-associated habitat; material: faeces | place: United Kingdom | collected 2010/2012 ... | reverse complement strand
AATTTGGCGGACCGCATCGGCTTCAACACGCCGTTCAACATCTGCTTTATCTACCTCGGCTTTGGCGCGGGCCTGGCGGTCTTTATGTTCGCCGGTTTTGTAAAGAACATCCCGCTCGAGATCGAGGAGGCGGCCATGATTGATGGCTGCAACCCGGTCCAGGTGTTCTTTAAGATCGTCCTTCCCATCATGAAGCCCACCTATCTTTCGGTCGGCATTCTCGAGACCATGTGGGTCTGGAACGACTATCTGCTGCCCTACCTTACGCTCGACTCCACCAAGTACAAGACCATTCCTATCTTGATCCAGTACTTCCGCGGCGGCTACGGCCACGTCGAGCTCGGCCCCATGATGGCCTGCATCATGATGGTCGTTATCCCCATCGTTATCATGTACATCCTCTGTCAGAAGTACATCATCGACGGCGTGGTGGCAGGTGCCGTCAAGGGCTGATGCCGTAACTGTTTTGCAAGTTTCTGCGGCGCCCCTCAGCGTGGCGCCGCATATCGAAAGGTAAAGACATGGCCGAGATCGTTCTCAAACATGTTCAGAAGGTGTATCCCAACAACGAGTCAAAAAAGAAGGGCTTCTTTGGCAAAAAGAAGAAGACCGAGGAGAAGAAGCACAACCTCAAGGTTACCGAGGACGGTGTGCTCGCTGTAGAGGACTTCAACCTCACCGTTCACGACCAGGAGTTCGTCGTCCTCGTTGGCCCCTCTGGCTGCGGTAAGTCCACGACGATGCGCATGGTCGCCGGCCTGGAGGACATTACCTCGGGTGAGGTGCTCATCGACGGCAAGCGTGTCAACGACGTGGCGCCCAAGGACCGCGACATCGCCATGGTGTTCCAGAGCTACGCTCTGTACCCCAATATGACGGTGTACGAGAACATGGCATTTACGCTCGAGCTCAAGAAGGTTCCCAAGGACGAGATCGACCGCAAGGTTCGCTCTGCTGCCGAGATTCTGGGCATTACCGAGTACCTCGACCGTAAGCCCAAGGCGCTCTCCGGCGGCCAGCGCCAGCGTGTCGCTATCGGCCGCGCCATCGTGCGTGACCCCAAGGTCTTCCTGATGGACGAGCCGCTGTCCAACCTGGACGCCAAGCTTCGTAACCAGATGCGTGCCGAGCTCATTAAGCTGCGCCACGAGATCAAGGGCACGTTCATTTATGTTACTCACGACCAGACCGAGGCTATGACCCTCGGTGACCGTATCGTGGTCATGAAGGACGGCGTTGTCCAGCAGATCGCCACGCCGCAGGAGGTCTTCAACCATCCCGCGAACATCTTCGTCGCCGGCTTCATCGGCGTGCCGCAGATGAACTTCTTCGATGCCCAGCTGGTGCGCTCGGGCAACGGCTTTACCGTCAAGACCGAGGATATGAACGTGGCGCTCGCCCCCGAGACTTGCGCTCAGCTTGCCCTCAACTGGGACGGCGGCGACGTGAAGGAGATTACGGCCGGCGTGCGTCCCGAGCAGATCCTGCTTGCCGACAAGGGCGAGGAGGGCGCGCTCCAGGGTACCGTCGAGGTGACCGAGCTCATGGGCTCGACCGAGCATGTCCACGTGACCGCTCCCGACGGCCAGTTTGTTCTGATTATCCCCGTCGTCGACCTCGAGGCCAAGGGCGCGCTCAAGGCTGGCGACACCATCTGGTTCAAGTTCGAGAAGAACGCGACCCATCTCTTCGATAAGGTATCTGGCAAGAACCTTATCTAGGCCCGGTGCATCCAGGCCCTCCCTTTGGGCGACTGCGGTATTGCCATCCTTTTGCCGCGGTCACATATAAGGCTCCCCTCCCGTCCGCTGGGCGAGAGGGGGGCCTTTCTTTGTGCTGGGGGTGTCTGACCGGTCGTTTGTCTCGATCTGTAACGGGTAGGGCCGATTTCGGACGCTAGGTGTTACAGATCGAGATTGTTTGGTCGAGTCGGGTCACAGGGTAACGTGCGGGCACAAAAAACGGAGCCGTGTTGCCACGACTCCGTTTCTCAAGAGGATGGGTAAGGGAAGCGAAATTAGTTCAGGTGCCAGATCTCGTCGTTGTACTGGGAGATGGTGCGGTCGGACGAGAAGGCGCCGGCGTTGGCGATATTGATGAGCGCCTTGCGCATCCAGGCGTCCTGGTCCTCGTAGTCGGCCAACACGCGCTCCTTGGTCTGGATGTACTCCTCGATGTCGAGCAGGGCCATAAACCAGTCCTTGCCCTTAATGTCGTCGTGCAGGCGCTGCAGGCGCTCGGCGTTGCCGGTCGCCATAAAGGCGGGGTTGGTGATGAAGTCCACCAGCAGTTTAATGCCGGGCTTGCGGTAAAGTGCACCGGCGCTGTAGGTGCCGTCGGCATAGAGCTGCTCGACCTGCTTGGACGAGGCACCAAAGGTATAGATATTCTCGTCGCCCACGAGCTCGGCAATCTCCACGTTGGCACCGTCGAGCGTGCACAGGGTTAGGGCGCCGTTGAGCATGAACTTCATGTTGGAGGTGCCGCTCGCCTCCTTGGAGGCCAGGCTGATCTGCTCGGAGATGTCAGCGGCGGGGATCACGCGCTCGGCGGCGGTGACGTTGTAGTTCTCGATCATGACAACCTGCAGGTAGGGAGCCACGTCGGGGTCGTTTGCAATCCACTGCGACAGCGTCAGGATCAGATGGATGATGTCCTGCGCGATAGTGTAGGCAGGCGCCGCTTTGCCGCCAAAGATGATGGTGACGGGGTGCTTAGGTCTGTTGCCGTTCTTGATATCGAGGTACTTCCAGATGATGTAGAGCGCGAGCATCTGCTGGCGCTTGTACTCGTGGATGCGCTTGACCTGGACGTCGATGATGGCGTTGGAGGGAATGGTCACGCCCTGCTCGAGCGCCATGAACTGGCGCATGATGACCTTGGCCTCGACCTTGGTGGCGGCCAGGCGCTCAAGAACGTCCTTGTCGTCGGCGAACTTGGCGAGTTTGCTCAGATCGCCGGTGCTGCGCCAGTCGGTGCCAATCACATCGTCGAGCAGGCTGGCGAGCGCGGGATTGGCCCCATGGATCCAGCGGCGGAAGGTGATGCCGTTGGTCTTGTTGGAGAACTTCTTGGGATAGATCTCGTAAAACGGATGAAGCTCGGTGTCCTCCAGGATCTTGGTGTGGAGGGCGGCTACGCCGTTGATGGAGAAGCCAAAGTGGATGTCCATGTGGGCCATGTGGACGGTGTCGTGCTCGTCGATGATGGCGACGCGCGGGTCATCGTGCTCGGCCTTCGCGATCTCATCGAGCTTGACGATAATGTCGGCGATGGCAGGGGAGACCTTCCGCAGGCTGGCGAGCGGCCACTTCTCGAGCGCCTCGGCAAGAATCGTGTGGTTAGTGTAGGCGACCATGGAGCGTACGATGGTCACGGCCTCGTCAAACTCGATGCCATGCTCGGTGGTGAGCAAGCGAATGAGCTCGGGGATGACCATGGTGGGGTGCGTGTCGTTGATCTGGACAACGGCGTAATCGGCCAGATCGTGCAGGTTGCTGCCGCGCTCGATGGCCTCGTCGATTAGGAGCTGGGCGGCGTTGCTCACCATGAAGTACTCCTGGTAGATGCGAAGCAGGCGGCCCTGCTCGTCGGAATCGTCGGGGTAGAGGAACAAGGTGAGGTTCTTGGCGATCTCGGTCTTATCGAAGTCGATGGAGCTGCCGGGGACCAGGCCGTCGTCGACGCTCGCCAGGTCGAAAAGGCGCAGGCGGTTCTTGGTGGGCTGGCCGTAACCGGGCACATCGATGTTGACGAGCTTGGAGGTAACGGCAAAATCGCCGAATTCGACGGTGTAGGAGCGGTCATCGTCGACTAGGATGTCCTGCTCACCGAGCCACTCGTCGGGGACGGCCTTCTGCTGGTTGTCGACAAAGCGCTGACGGAACAGACCGTAGTGATAGTTGAGGCCCACGCCATCGCCGGTCAAGCCCAGCGTGGCGATGGAATCCAGGAAACATGCGGCCAAGCGGCCCAGGCCGCCGTTGCCGAGTGACGGCTCGACCTCGAATTCCTCGATCTTGTTGAGGTCGTGGCCTGCGGCGGTGAGCTGGTCCTTAACCTCGTCGTAGATGCCGAGGTCGATCATGTTGTTGATGAGCAGCTTACCGATCAAAAATTCGGCGGAAATGTAATAGAGCTTTTTCTTGCCGTTGTTGAGCGGGCAGGTGGCAGAGCGCTCCTGCACGAGTTTGACCAGCAGCTTGTAAATGCGACGGTCGTCGAGCTGCTCGAGCGAGGTGCCAAAAGACTGCTCGGCGAGTTCCGTGAGGTTAATTTGGGGCATGTTTTCTCCTGTGATGGGTTGTTTCATGTCTGCAATTCATAAGAAGCCCGCGCGAGGGGATTGGGGTGGCCTCGCGCGGGAAAAGCAAGCGCGTCCGCACGGTGGGGAGGGGCCGGGCGCGGTAGCTCCTATTGAGGAAGCTTGATTTCGGCTTCCGACGGGATGCGGAAGTAGGTCTCGGTCCAGTCGGTGAGTTTGTGCTCGAGCTCGCGGGTGATGGCGCCGTCGAGCATACGCCAGGTCCAGTTGCCGCCCAGCGTGGCAGGGGTGTTGATGCGCGCCTCGTTGCCCAAGTTGAGCAGGTCTTGCATGGTGTAGATGCACGTGTCACTCACGCTGGCGGCGATGGTGCGATTGAGTGCATCTGCCATGGGTTCGCCGGCCTGCTGATGGGTGTACAGGGCTGCCTGCTCGCGTTGACGCGGGGTGGCCGTTCCCTCAAACCAACCGCGCGCCGTCTCGTTGTCGTGGGTGCCCACATAGGCGACGGTGTTGGCGATGTAGTTATGCGGCAGGTAGTACGAGTTGGTACCCTCAAAGGCAAACTGCAGGATCTTCATGCCGGGGAAGCCCGAGTTGTCGCGCATGTCGATGACGCCGGGGGTGAGGAAGCCCAGGTCCTCGGCGATGATGGGCAGCGTGCCGAGCTTTTCCTCGAGCGTCTTGAAGAACTTGAGGCCGGGGCCCTGCGTCCACGAACCGTAGGACGAATCGGGCGAGGAGAACGGCACCTCCCAATAGGCCTCGAAGCCGCGGAAGTGATCCAGGCGGATGACGTCGTACATGTCGAGGGCGGCGCGAATGCGGCCCTCCCACCAGGAGAAGCCATCGGACTCCATAGCGTCCCAGTCGTAGATGGGGTTGCCCCAGTACTGGCCGGTGGCCGAGAACTGGTCGGGCGGCGTGCCGGCGACGCTCACCGGATTGCCGGCGGCGTCGATCTTAAAGAGCTCAGGCGTCGCCCACATCTCGACGGAGTCACGCGAGACATAGATGGGCAGGTCGCCGATGATGAGAATGTCGCGCTCGTTGGCATAGGCCTTGAGGCGGCTCCACTGGCGATCGAAGAAGTACTGCGTCATCTGGTGGTAGAGCATACGCGCCGGATGGTCGGCGCAGACCTTGGCGGAAGCCTCACCGCGGGTGCGGAGCTCCGCGGGCCACTCCCAAAACGCCTTGAGACCGCACTCCTCTTTAACGGTCATGAACTCACAGTAGGGGATGAGCCAGTCCTCGTTGGCTTGGATAAAGTCATCGAAATCGGCCGGCTTGTCGGCAGCAAAGCGCTCGGCGGCGCGGTCGAGAATCTGACGGCGGCCGCCAAAGATGGCACCGTAGTCGACGTTACTGGGGTCAGAACCCAGGTACACGCCATCGATATCGCGCTGCTCTAGATACCCTGCCTCGATAAGCTCGGCAAAGTCGATAAAGTTGGGGTTGCCTGCGCGGGCCGAGAACGACTGATAGGGCGAATCGCCATAGCTGGTCGTCGTAAGGGGCAGAATCTGCCAGTAATGTTGTTTGCACGAGGCGAGAAAATCGACGAAGTCGTAGGCATTCCAGCCAAAGCCGCCGATTCCGTATGGTCCGGGCAGAGATGAGACGGGCATGAGGACGCCGCTTGCACGCTCCATGAATGCGCTCACCAACCTTCTTGTTGTGGGGTCGGCCTGCCGATGGGTGTGCAGTCCGCCTCCGATGTTCTGATTCGATACGCCTATTGTAAAACATGTTGTTTAAACATGTACAGGCAAGATAAAAAAGTTGGTCGATTTTCGGCGAATGGTTACATGCCATGAAAAAGCCCCGACCTCACAACGTGAGATCGGGGCAAGAGCGGTATGTAGGTTTTTGCTACTCGGCGTCGGCGAAGCCGTTGGGGTTGTGGTTCTGCCAGTTCCAGCTATCGCGGCACATGTCCGCGATGTCGTACTGGGCCTTCCAGCCCATCATGCGCTCGGCCTTGGAGGCATCGCACCAGTTGGCAGCGATGTCGCCGGCGCGGCGCTCGCGGATCACGTAGGGCAGCTCCTTGCCACAAGCCTTGGAGAAGGCGGCGACGACCTCGAGTACCGAGGTGCCGGTGCCGGTGCCCAAGTTAAAGATCTCGACGCCGGTCTTGCCGTTCATCCAGTTAAGGGCGGCAACGTGACCAGAGGCCAGATCGCACACGTGGATGTAGTCGCGCACGCCGGTGCCGTCGGGGGTGGGGTAGTCGTTGCCAAAGACCTGAACGGCCTCGAGCTTGCCCACGGCGACCTGGGCGACATAGGGCACCAAGTTGTTGGGGATGCCCTTGGGGTCCTCGCCGATCAGGCCCGACGGATGAGCGCCGATGGGGTTGAAGTAACGGAGCAGCACGACGTCCCACTCGGGGTCGGCGGTGTGGACGTCCATAAGGATCTGCTCGATCATCCACTTGGTCCAACCATAGGGGTTGGTCGCGGGCTTCTTAGGATCCTCCTCGGTGACGGGCGGGTTGTCCGGGTCGCCGTAGACGGTCGAGGAGCTCGAGAAGATGATGGACTTGCAGCCATGGTTGCGCATGACGTCGATGAGCACCAGGGTGTTCTCGATGTTGTTGTGGTAGTACTCGACGGGCTTGCTCACTGACTCGCCGACGGCCTTAAAGCCGGCAAAGTGGATGACGCGGTCGATCTGATGGGTATCGAAGATCTTGTTCATCGCATCGCGGTCGAGCACGTTGGCCTCGTAGAAGGTGAGGTTCTTGGCGGCCTCGTCGCCCACGATGGTCTTGACGCGGTCGACGGCGACGGCGCTGGAGTTGGAAAGATCATCGACGATGACGACCTGGTAGCCACCCTCGAGCAGCTGAACGACGGTGTGCGAGCCGATAAAGCCGGCGCCACCGGTAACGAGGACGCAGGTGTCTTTGGGGTCGAGTGCTTTGGACATGTAGTCTCCTATCGAATCAGGAACACTTCTTCAGGGGAGTATAGCGCAGGCAGGGACGCCCAAATCGTGCGCTGTAGGAAAAGCAGAGGATTGTGCTAACGTACTCATAGAAGAGCTTGCGTACACATAACCTGATCTTTGGCATTTGCTTACGAGCCGCTGACCTTGTAGTTTCCTGCCGTTCGTGGAAATCGTTGGGACGCGCCATATGTACGCTAATATGTATGAGTTGAGCGACATATAAATAAACATGTAACGGAGTACATATGTCACCAAACAGCGATTCCATCCTTTCCCAGGAGCTCTCGCGCCGCACTGCCCTCAAGGCCCTGTTCGGCGCCGCTTCTGCGGCAGTTCTTTTTGGCCTGCCCGCTCGCGCCCATGCGGCGGAGGCTTCCAAAGAAACAACCGATAAACTGAATGCCGCCCAGGCCCAGCTCGACGAGGTTCAGGCCCAGCTCGACAGCATCGCAAATGAGTATGCGGCGCTGGCCAACAAGAATGCCCAGACCCTCAACGACATCGAGAATGTCCAGGGCAAGATTGACGACACGCAGGCCCAGATCGATGAAAAGAAGGCCGAGCTCAAGAAGAAGCGCAACGACCTTTCCGATCGCGTGGCCGCCAGCTACAAGTCCGGCGGCACGAACATTCTGTCGCTGCTGCTGGCCTCTGGCTCGTTTGAGGAACTCGTCGCCAACGCGCATTACGTTGAGAAGATCAACAAGAGCGACCGCGACGCCATCGAGGACATTCAGACCATCCAGGAAGAGCTCGATGCGCAAAAGACCGAGCTTGAGTCGCAGAAAGCTGACTTAGAGAAGCTCAAGGACCAGCAGACTGCTCAGATGCAGGATATGCAGGCCAAGCAGCAAGAAGTCCAGACTGTGCTGAACGGTCTTTCCGACGACGTCAAGGAGCTCATGGCTCAGCGCGATTCCGAGATCCTCGCTGCCGCCCAGGCCGAGGAGGCTGCTAGGAAGGCTGCCGCTGCCGCGGCTGCCGCGAACAAGAACAATTCCTACTCGGGTGGTTCGAGCTCGGGTGGCGGATCGTATGCGCCCGGAACTCCGCAGCAGAATGCCGGCTCGGGCAAGCAGCAGGCTGTCGTCAACGCGTGCTACTCCACGCCTTCGCCGGGTCAGAACTGGTGCGCGGCGTGGGTCACCAATGTCTTCCGTAACGCCGGCGTTGGCTACTTTGGCGGCAATGCGTGCGACATGTTTAACGCATGGTGCTATAGCTCCGACCGCTCGGCGCTGCAGGTGGGCATGATCGTGGCCGACTCATCGCATAGCGGCACGGGTGCTCCGGGCCTTATCTACGGTCATGTGGGTATCTACGTTGGCGGCGGCATCGTTATGAGCAACGAGGGAGCCATTACGTCTAAGTCGCTTGATTCGTTTATTAGCTTCTATGGCACTGGCTCTGGCGTGCGTTGGGGCTGGCTTGGCGGTATTGCGCTGTCGTAGCTGCGGCTTGGTCCGGGACAGTCCGAGAGGCATAAGGTTGCCTGCTCGGGCAGTCCTGCTCGCACGGAGAGCACATTAAGTGCTCTCCGGCTCGTGCGGAACTCGCGATCAACCTTATGCCTCTCGGACTGTCCCGGCCCTCTCGGGTCCTGAGCGCGACGCACCGGACTGGGTTATCTGAATAAATATGGTGAAGGCCCCTTTCGGGGCCTTCTTTGTTAAAGGAATTCGCCTACTCGGTGGACTTCGGGTTCTAGGTCTACGTCGAACTGCTCTTTGACTTTGGCTTGGATGTCGCGGATGAGTTCGTCGACGTCGGCGGCGGTGGCGTGGTCGGCGTTGACGATGAAGCCACAGTGCTTCTCGCTCACCTGCGCGCCGCCAACGGCGTGTCCTCGCAGACCGGCATCCATGATGAGCTTGCCGGCAAAGTGGCCCTCGGGGCGCTTGAAGGTGGAGCCGGCACTCGGCATGTCGAGCGGCTGCTTGTCCTCGCGGCGCTGGCGGTAGTCGTCCATGTCGGCCTTGATCATCGCGGCGTTGCCCGGGGCGAGATTGAAGGTGGCCGAAAGCACGGTAAAGCCGTCGTCGGCGATGCGGCTCTTGCGATAACCCAGGTTGAGCTCGTCGACATCGAACTCGATGATATTGCCGCTGCCGCGGGTGCCGTCGTCGAGCTGGCGAGCGGGTTTGTAGACGCGCACGGACTCCAGCACATCGGCCATGCAGGCACCGTAGGCACCGGCGTTCATGTAGCAGGCGCCGCCGACCGATCCGGGGATGCCCGAGATGGGCTCCATGCCGGTGAGGCCGGCCTCGGCTGCCGCCGCGGCGACATCGGAAAGCAGCGCGCCGGCTGCCGCCGTGACGTGCGTGCCGTCGACGGTGATGTTGGAGAGACCTTCGCCCAGCGCTACGACGACGCCGCGGATGCCCTTGTCGCCGACGAGTAGGTCGGAGCCGTTGCCCACGATGGTGAGGGGCAGATCGCAGCGATAGCAGGTATCGAGCGTGGCGACGAGGCCCTGCTCGGTATCGGGCGTGACAAAGACGTCGGCCGGGCCGCCGATCTTAAACGTGGTGTGCTCGCGCATGGGCTCGCTCATCAGTACGTTGTCCTCGCCGGCAACGCCAGCAAGCGCGCACAGCAGGTCCTCGTTAAAAAAATCGTTTTCGTGCATACTAATAGCCGCCTTTTGGTGGTCGTTGTCATCAATCGATTGCAATATACCCCACCCGGACGGATTTGGTGCGCTGGCGGCGATAAAACAGCCGTCTACCGGATTGGTAAAGTGTTTATCACCGAGGTAGAGGGGTAGTCGCTATACTTTCAAGAGATTGCGCGTAAACCCGGAAGGAGCGAGATGGCCAACAAAGTCACCCTCAAGCAGATCGCCCAGGAGGTGGGGCTTTCCCCCTCGTCGGTCTCGCTTGTTCTCAATAATCGGCCCTGTCGCATCTCGGAAGAAAACCGCAAGCTCATCAAGGAGGTCGCGGCGCGCAACCACTATGTCCCCAACCAGATTGCGCGTAGTCTGGTCATGCGCGAGTCGCGCACGCTGGGCCTTATCGTCCCTAACATCGAGAGCCGCTTTTTTGCCTCGCTCGCCGGTAGCCTGGAAAAGCGCTGCCGCGAGGACGGCTATGCGCTCTTCATTACCAGCTCGGGTGGAAGTGCCGACGACGATCTGGAGCTGCTGCGCCAGCTGGTAACGCGCGGCGTTGATGGCGTCTTCCTGGTCGTGGGCGACGAGTTCTCCGACGACCGCGCCCTGCGCGAAGAAGTCAGCCATCTGCCTATCCCTGCCGTGATGGTCGACCGCGCCATTGAGGGGCTCGAGTGCGACAAGGTGATGTTCGACCACGAGATGGGTGGCTACATGGCCACTCGCTATCTGATCGAGCAGGGCCACCGTCGCATTGCCTGCCTGGTTAACGCGCGCCGTTCCAATACGGGGCGTAAGCGACTTGCCGGCTATGAGCGCGCGCTGCGCGAGGTTGGCCTGCCTATCGACGCACGTTTGGAGTTTGAGAGCGAGTACTACATTCCGAGTGCCTACGAGGCCTCGGAGGCGGTGCTCGCAACTGATGCCACCGCTGTGTTCGCAAGTTCGGATAACATCGCCCTCGGTCTGCTCAAGCGCTTGCACGAGATGGGGAAGAGCATCCCGGGCGATATCTCGGTGGTGAGCTATGACAACTCGGCGGCCGACGTTCTCTTTGAGCCGGCGCTGACCGCCATTGAGCAGGATCTTGGTGTCCTTGCGGAGCATGCTTTTGGCTGCATGTCCAAGCGTCTTGCCGGTAGGGGCGGCAGGCGTGCCGAAGAGGTCGTCCTGGAGCCGGCGCTTATCGTTAAGGGCAGCGTGCTCGAACTTACCGAATGTAGCTAAGCGTACTTGTTTGTTTGCATAGATTGCATGCGGAGTGTCCGCTATTTGCCGGCGGGGCCGGAGTGCCTGCCTTGTTTTGAGAAGTTCGCGGAGCCCACTTCTCAAAACAAGGCAGGCACTCCGGCCCTCGTCCGTGAACTCTTCCGCTGGGCGAGCCATAGACGCCGCGCGCCGATGCGATAAAGCAGTGGCTTGAAATTGGTGCTATATTCAGCATGAGTTGTTTAATGCTAGTACGGGAGGCTGATATGGGGCTGTTCAAGAAGAAAAACCCGCAGGATGCCTTTGATCCCGATGTGTTTACCATCACGGATACGATTTTGGACCCGCCGCGGTTTACATTTTTGCCGGCTATCTACCAGGACGCCACGCGCCGCAAGTGGGCCGTGCATCAGCGCGGTGCGACCCCGAGGATTTTTGACTACGCGGATGTGCTGCAGTGCGAGATTGTCGAGACCGGAAATCCCGAGGATGTGCCGGAGCTTAGCAATCGCGAACTAGCTCAGCAGATTTTGATTAATCCAGCTCAGGCTACCAAAAACAATGCTGCCAAGCGTAATATGTGCCTTGGTATGGGTGTCATCGTTGCCGTGCAAACCGGCGAGGATGAGATTTCGAAGCTTGAGATTCCGGTGACCGCGGGCGAAGTCAAGCGAGACTCCGGCCTATATCGGTCGTATCGGAACGTTGCGGAGCAGATCAAAGAAGCCTTCGACGCCATGGGGCGTCCGGAGCAATGATGCCTGCAGCATCAAACGGTTGAGGAGCCGTGCCCATGCCGAGTGAACCATATGCGATTCCGCCCAAAGATTGCGCCTTTGAGGGCATTCTTTGGTATATCAAACATTATGACCTGCAGAGTGGCGACCGGCTGCCCGCCGAGCGTGTGCTCTGTGAAGAGCTGGGCGTGTCGCGCACGGCGTTGCGTGCTGCGATCACGCGCCTTATTTCGTGCGGAACTTTGGAAAGCCGCCGCGGTTCGGGCACCTATGTGTGTCCTCCCAAACCGCTGAACATCTTTCAGGAAACATGGAACTATACGCAGGCGGTGGAGAGGGTTGGCTCAAAGTCGACCGCACGCCTGGTTTGGTCCAAGGTCGTGTATGCCGATATCGATCTTGCCCAAAAAGCCCAGATTGACCTGGGCATGCCGCTCTTCTGCATTCGGCGCGTGCGTGTGGTCAACGGTTCTCCGGCATCGATCGAGACGGCTTACGTCAATCTGTCTTTGTGCCCCTCGCTTCCCGATCATGATTTTGAGCAGGAGAGCCTCTACGACGTTTTGCTCAAAGAGGGGAATGTCCATGTGGCGCACGGCAAGGAGCATATTTCCATCAGCCGTCTGAACGCCGACGAGGCCAAGTTACTGGGCGCTCAGGAGGGCACGCCGGTGTTTTACAAGGCTTCGCACGAGCGCGACGAGACCGATGGCTTTGTCGAGTATTGCAAGTCCGTGATTCTGCCGACCAAGTATCGTTTTGCCGATAACGGCGAGGCAGACGGCGTTGCGACGAAGGTGGGTGTCGAATGGCTGATGCAGTAGAAGACTTGCCGGTTTACAAGCAAATTCGCCGCTGCATTGCGGAGCGAATCGAGCGCGGCGACTACCCGACGGGCTCGATGATTCCGTCCGAAAACGAGCTGGCCGAGGAGTTTGGCACGACGCGCCTGACAATCCGAAGTGCCATGGACGAGCTGGTCAAAAGTGGCCAGATTCGTCGCGTGCAGGGCAAAGGCGCCTTTGTGGGACACAAGTGGTTTGACGAGCACGAACGCAAGGGCGGCTTCCGTCAGTCGGTTCTGGCGTCGGGCGCGACGCCGTCGGTGCGCATCCTGGCGCGCTCCAAACGCTACGCCGGCCCGTATTACGCCGACCTGTTTGGCATCGCCGAGGACGATCTGCTTTACTCGGTGCGCCGTCTCAACTGCATTGATGGTGAGCCCGTATCGATCGAGATGACGCTGATTCCGTGTCCGCTGTTTCCGGGCATCGAAGACGTGGACATTTCGGTCTTCAGCCTGTTTGAGACCTATGACATGTTGGGGCGCAAGCCGGACAAGTCGATTGAGAAACTCGATATTGAAGCGCTGGGCGCACGCGATGCGAGTTTGCTCAATCTTGAGCCGGGCGATCTGGCGCTCGTGCTGGAAGGCCTGACCTATGACTCGAGTGGGCAGGCAATCGAGCATGCCAAGTCTTTTACCCGCGGCGACGCCGGCGGATATACCTACAACTATTAGCGTCTAGAGCGTCCCTGCGCATGGCGGGGGCGCTCGTTTTTACGGATATATGTCGCTTGACCGATGAGCGGCAAAAACTGACCGTCTACCGAGAGGGGAGGATGAAATCATAAAATCGGTATTAAAAACGGCTAACCTGTAATCGTTCACTGGTATTAAGAACCTTTGAATTGTTGAGCTTGGGGCCAAGATGTCCACAAGGTTAAGCGGTGCGACGGGGCGGCAAGCCCGTTCATTCCGTGCGACAATTCAAACTGCTCGTGAAAGGAGCGGGAATGAAGGAGACCGAGAAGATCGAAATCATGCACTTCGACCAGGAGGGCTACCTCGAGGACGGCAGGAACGTCTACGAGGCCGGCAAGAAGATGACCGCCCTGGCCGACCGCGTGCACGAGGAGGGCTACGACGCCGTCTTCCTGATGGGCGTCGGCGGCACCTGGGACGAGTTCATGCAGCTCGAGTACCTCATGAACAAGTTCGGCGACCGCGACCTCGAGGTCTACCTGATCCACGCCGCCGAGTGGAACGTCATGGGCCACAAGCGCATGACCGACAGGTCCGTCGTGCTGACCGCCTCCGAGTCCGGCACCACCCCCGAGGTGCTCGAGGCCGTCGGCAAGATGAGGGAGATGGGCGTGCGCGTCTTCGCCATGACCAACCCCGAGGGCAAGATCGGGCAGGCCGTGGGCGCCGAGAACTGCGTCATGATGGCCTCCGACCACGGCGCCGGCGGCTGCGAGAAGGGCTACTACCTCGCCGACTGCTTCGGCCTGCGCCTGCTCAACCGCCGCGGCTGCTTCCCCAAGTTCGACCTGTTCATCGAGCAGACGAAGGACGTCTGGAAGGACATGCTCGACATCCGCAAGCGCTTCGAGCCGCGCGCCGAGGAGCTCGCCAGGAAGTACGCGCTGGCCGACTACACCATGTTCATCGGCTCGGGCGCGCTGTGGGGCGAGACCATCCTGTACTCCATGTGCCTGCTCGAGGAGATGCAGTGGAAGCGCATCCGCCACATCACCTCGCACGACTTCTTCCACGGCACGCTCGAGCTGCTCGAGCCCGGCGTCCCGGTGTTCCTGTTCATGGGAGAGGACGAGTGCCGCGCCCTCGACGAGCGCGTCCGCGCCTTCCTCACCAGCGGCGTGACCGGCGACGAGGACTACGTCATCATCGACACCGCCGAGTACGCGATTCCGGGCCTGGACGACGACTTCCGCGTCATCGTGTCCCCCTGGATCCTGTCCGTGCTGACCACCGACCGCCTCGCGCGCAACTACGAGCTGGTCACCAAGCACAACCTCAAGTACCGCCGCTACTACCACCAGTTCGACTACTAATTTCATTTGGGGGAAACCGCAATGAGGCAATACATCTTCGCCAGCCACGCGCATTTTGCGACCGGCATCAAGGAGAGCACCGAGCTGCTCTCGGGCGCGCGCGATAACGTCCACGACCTGTCGATGTTTGTCGACGGCCGCACCGACGTCGCCGAGGAGGCCGCCAAGCTCCTGGCGACCTTCGACCCCGCCGACGACGTAATCGTGTGCACCGACCTGTTTGGCGGCAGCGTCAACAACGAGTTCACCAAGATCGTCCAGACGCGCCCCAACACCTACCTGGTTGCCAACATGAATCTGCCGCTGCTGATCCAGCTGCTCTTTTCGGACCAGGAGGCTCCCGCCGATCAGGTTATCCGCGAGATCCTCGCGGCTGACGACACGCGCGTCAAGTTTGTCAACGACCTGCTGACCGATGCGGATGACGAGGAAGAGTTCTAGTCACCGCCTGCTATTAATGGGGCCGGGTTTCCGGCATGAGACCTTTGGGGGTCAATCATGATTCAACTGCTTCGCGTCGACCATCGTCTGCTTCATGGCCAGGTGGCCGTCTCTTGGGTCCAGGGCTTGGGCTCCGACTGCATCTTCTGCGTTGGCGACAAGGTTGCCAACGATCCCGTCTGGAAGACTACGCTCAAGATGGGAAAGCCGGCCAACGTCAAGCTCGTCATTAAGGACATGGAGCACGCCATCGAGGCCATCAACTCCGGTGTTACCGATAAGTACAAGATGATCATCTGCGTCGCCAGCATCGCCGAGGCCAAGCAGCTTGTCGACGGCTGCCCGCAGATCACCTCCATCAACCTGGGCAACACCAAGTCCAAGGACGAGCAGCGTCCCGATGCCCGTAAGATCTCCCGCCAGATCTTTGTGACTGCTGCCGAGGAAGAGGACATTCGCGAGCTCGTCGGCCGCGGTGTCGAGGTCGAGATTCGCGCTCTGGCCGACGACCCCAAGGTCGATGCCCTAAGCGCCCTCTAATTGGGAACCACGGGCGGCGCGCACGGCGCCGCCCCTATTCGTGGGCGTACCGGATAAACGCTTTACCCGTTACCCCCATCTACCGTTCACCGGGAGTACACGCCCGTTGAGCGATTGGTATTAAATAGTTTTCGCATGACTATATAATTGGTATCAAATCATTTGCACCGGTTTAGGTGTTAACAGCACACCGGTACAAGCTGGATCTGTCTGGGCGATTGTCGGCATGGAAAAGGGCGCGCTGACAAGTCGGGAATCGCCGCGCGGATCCAAGAGGGATCAAAGGGAGGAACAATGCTTGTTCAAGCGATCCTCATCGGACTTATCGCTGCCTTCGGTAAGCTCGATTATCAGCTCGGTACGCTCTATGCGTTCCGCCCGATCGTTCTGTGCCCGCTCGTCGGCATAGTCCTCGGGGACCTGCAGTCCGGCCTCGCCATCGGTGCGAGCCTCGAGCTGCTCTTCATGGGTTCTATCTCCATCGGCGCTTACGTGCCGCCCGATGAGACGATTGGCGGTGTGCTCGCCTGCGCCTTCGCTATTCAGCTGGGTCAGAGCACCGAGGCCGCTATCGCGCTCGCGATGCCCATCGCCACTCTGTGCCTGGCCATTAAGAACGTCGTCAACGCCGGTATGCCCCTTCTGGTCGACCGTGCCGACGTCTTTGCCAGCAAGGGTAACCTCAAGGGTATCTACGCTATGCACTGGATTATCGGTCTCGTGATTGTCGTCCTGGCCTTTATCCTGTGCTCGGTCTCCTTCTATCTGGGTGCCGACGCTGTTCAGGGCCTGCTCGACTTCATCCCGACGTTCGTCCTCGATGGCTTTGGCGTCGCAGCCAACATCCTGCCTGCCATGGGCTTCGCCATGCTCGGCCGTCTGGTGCTTACCAAGCAGCTCGTGCCGTTCTACTTCCTGGGCTTCCTGCTGTGCTCCTATGCCAACGTGCCCGTCCTCGGCGTCGCCCTGATCGCAATCATCATCGGCATCGACAAGTACGACCTGCTGGGCCTTGGTGGCGCCCAGTCCCAGCTTTCTGTGGAAGGGGATGAGGACGATGACTTCTAATTCCGAGAACCAGATTACTCGCTCCGACCTCATTAAGAGCGCCGTGAACACCGGCGCCCTGGGCATGGAATTCTCCTGGACCTACTACAAGCAGATGAACATTGCCTTCTGCCTGATGGTCGCCAACATGCTCAAGAAGATCTATGCCGGCCGTCCCGATGATTACGCCGAGGCCTTGCACCGTCACAGCGCATTCTTCAACATCACCCCGCAGCTCGCTCCCTTCGTGGGTGGCATCGCGATGGCCATGGAAGAAAAGGTCGCTCGTGGCGAGGTTGAGCCCGAGAGCGTCAACGACATCAAGGCCGCCCTCATGGGTCCGCTTTCCGGCCTGGGTGACTCCTTCTTCCTGTCCACCCTGCGCGTCGTCGCCGCTGCCGTGGGCATCAGCCTGTGCCAGGCCGGCAACGTCTTTGGCCCCATCGCCTTCCTGCTCGTCTACAACATCCCGGCGTTCCTGATTCGTATCTTTGGCGCTATCAAGGGTTATGAGCTAGGCATTGGCTTCCTCGACGAGGCTCAGAAGACCGGCCTGATGCAAAAGATCATGGCCTGCGTCGGCATTGTCGGCGTTATGGTCGTCGGCGCCATGAGCAAGGACATGTTCTGGGCTTCGTTGCCCATCGCCATCGGTCAGGGCGACTCCGCCCAGACTCTCCAGGACATCCTGGACGGCATCATGCCCGGTATGCTCGGTATGGCCGCCTTCTGGCTCTACTACTGGCTGCTCTCCAAGAAGATCAACCCGATGGTCCTGATCCTCTGCACCATGGTCGTGGGCATCATCGGCGCTTACTTTGGCGTGCTTGCCTAATATGTTCGAATCGCGCTTCCATCGCGTCTAACGGTTGCGTCGATCTTTGGGGGGCTTGTCGCATCTGCGGCGGCCCCCTGTTTTTTAAAACTCCGTACGAAAGGGGAGGGCTATGGTCGTACCCGAGCTTTCGCTCATGAACATCAACCATCGTTACTACAGCATCGAGACGTTTTTTAAGGCTGCAGGTGAGGCCGGCTATCGCAATATCGAGCTGTGGACCGGCTCGATGCACCTGTATGTGGATTGCCATGAGCACGATTCGGTGGATAAGATTCGCGATCTTGCCGCCCAATACGGTATCAAGATCGTGTGCGTGTGCCCCGAGCAGAACAACCCCAAGCCGTGGAACGTCGCGGTGCGCGGTGAGGCGGGCCAAAAACGCATCCTCTCGTACTTTAAGAATGTGATCGACGTTGCCGTTGAGTTGGGCGTGCCGCAGATTCTGGTGACGAGTGGTTGGGCCTATCTGGACGAGCCGGCTGAGGACGCCTGGGCCCGCAGCGTTGCCATGCTGCGCTCGGTGTGCGGCTACGCCGATACGCGCGGTATTCGCGTCGCGCTCGAGGCCCTGCAGCCGTCGGAGTCCGTGTTGGTCAACACCGCACAGGATGTCGCGCGCATCCTCGAGGCGGTCGATCGTCCCAACCTGAAGGCCTGTATCGACTTTGGCGCCATGGAAGTTGCCGGCGACACGATCGACGGCTACTTTGAGGTTTTGGGCGACAAGATCGTTCACACCCACTTTGTAGATGTGGGCGGCGGCACGACGCATCTTGCCTGGGGCGACGGCGAGCGTGATATGCGTGCCGACCTCGAGGCACTCATGCGCCACGGCTATACGGGCTATGTCTCGGCCGAGACGTGTGATGGCCGCTACTATCAGGATCCGTCCAAGGCGACGACTCAGGTTATCGAGATGTATCGCCGTGTGACAGCGGAGATGGAAGCCGAATAACTAAACTGCGCGGTTGCGCCGGAAACGCTTGGGCGGGTCTGGCGCAACGCTTTTATAGCTGGCGAGTTGTGGGGAACCCGTTGGCAGTAGCGCTCGAAATAGACAACTATTGGCGTTGTAATACCACTCGGGCGAGGAAACCGACCGTTCGCCGCAAATCTCCGTGAGTTTGGATTGGTATTAAATAACAAGCAATCGTATGGCTATAATTGGTATCAGCAAGAAGCGCGATGTATAGAATTGCGCACATGTGATGGGAGGACACACATGAAGGAGACCGAGAAGATCGAGATCATGCACTTCGACCAGGAGGGCTACCTCGAGGACGGCAGGAACGTCTACGAGGCCGGCAAGAAGATGACCGCCCTGGCCGACCGCGTGCACGAGGAGGGCTACGACGCCGTCTTCCTGATGGGCGTCGGCGGCACCTGGGACGAGTTCATGCAGCTCGAGTACCTCATGAACAAGTTCGGCGACCGCGACCTCGAGGTCTACCTGATCCACGCCGCCGAGTGGAACGTCATGGGCCACAAGCGCATGACCGACAGGTCCGTCGTGCTGACCGCCTCCGAGTCCGGCACCACCCCCGAGGTGCTCGAGGCCGTCGGCAAGATGAGGGAGATGGGCGTGCGCGTCTTCGCCATGACCAACCCCGAGGGCAAGATCGGGCAGGCCGTGGGCGCCGAGAACTGCGTCATGATGGCCTCCGACCACGGCGCCGGCGGCTGCGAGAAGGGCTACTACCTCGCCGACTGCTTCGGCCTGCGCCTGCTCAACCGCCGCGGCTGCTTCCCCAAGTTCGACCTGTTCATCGAGCAGACGAAGGACGTCTGGAAGGACATGCTCGACATCCGCAAGCGCTTCGAGCCGCGCGCCGAGGAGCTCGCCAGGAAGTACGCGCTGGCCGACTACACCATGTTCATCGGCTCGGGCGCGCTGTGGGGCGAGACCATCCTGTACTCCATGTGCCTGCTCGAGGAGATGCAGTGGAAGCGCATCCGCCACATCACCTCGCACGACTTCTTCCACGGCACGCTCGAGCTGCTCGAGCCCGGCGTCCCGGTGTTCCTGTTCATGGGAGAGGACGAGTGCCGCGCCCTCGACGAGCGCGTCCGCGCCTTCCTCACCAGCGGCGTGACCGGCGACGAGGACTACGTCATCATCGACACCGCCGAGTACGCGATTCCGGGCCTGGACGACGACTTCCGCGTCATCGTGTCCCCCTGGATCCTGTCCGTGCTGACCACCGACCGCCTCGCGCGCAACTACGAGCTGGTCACCAAGCACAACCTCAAGTACCGCCGCTACTACCACCAGTTCGACTACTAAGAGCTGGCCGCAGGGCCGATATCTTGGCTGGTTGATATCTCGACCCTACACAAGGGCGTCCGCATTCGCGCGGGCGCCCTTTTTGCGTTGCCGTCGGCGCAGGGTGTCCTCGGCGGAAATCTCATCCCGGAATTTCGGCTCAGAGTGGGATGCGGTTTCCGGATGCGTCCCATTCTGAAGCCCCGAAACGGGACGCGCTTTCCGCTTGGGGTCCGATCCGGAAAGCTCATCCCGTTCCGAGCATCAAATCCGGGACATGCTTTCCGCGCTCCGCCCCTTGCAGAAAGCGCGTCTCCTTCCAAACACAAATCTTGCGGTACAGCTTCTGCAAAGACGCGAAGTGGCCGCTGACAGCAAAGAGGGGCTGCCGAGACAATGCCCGACGGCCCCTCCCCTCATAACTTGCTATCGATGCCAATCGCCACAAGGGCGCGGCTGCCTACTTGCTGATCGCGCCCGTCATATAGATAAACTGCACGCGATTTATATGTCCGCCCTGCTCGCCGTTGACAAAGTCCGTCGGCGTAAAGCCGGGGTTGAGCATTTCCTCGATCTTGTCCTTAACGGTGTCGATGACCTGAGTATCGAGATTGCTCGTTCGGTCGGTAAGCTCCTGCATGCCGTTGCCGAGCTCGGATGCGCCGCTGGCAAGCGTACCTGCACCCGAGGAGAGAAGATTCATGCCGCTAGCAAGGCTAGCAGCACCTGTCTTGAGCTGCGCCGCACCGTTGTTGAGCTGTGATGCGCCGTTGGCAAGCGCGGGCGTGGCACCGTTGAGCTGCTGTGTGCCCGCAGCAAGCTGGTCGGTGCCCGCGGCAAGAGCCGCGGCGCCATCGCTCAGCTGACCCGCGCCCGTTGCTGCAGAGCCAACACCGGCGACAAGACCGGGGTTCACGGCCGTGGGGTTTGCCGGGTTGATCGCGCTGTTCATATAGGCGATGGCTCCGGCCAGGCTCAGCTGTTGGCCATCCTGGACAGTGGTGTAGCCCTGAATGGCGCTATCGAGCGCGGTGACGGCACCCTGGGCGCCGCCCTGGGCGCCGGCCGCCTGGGCCAAAGTCGTAACCTGATCGGTAAGCGTGCCAAACATGGACTCGGCACCCTTAAGGCCCTGCGACACCTGCGTGTTAAGACCCTGCGCGCCCGCAACGGCATTGGATGCAGAATCGAGAAGCGCGGTAAGACCCGTCGCATCGGCGCTCGATGCCGCCGTGGCGGCGGCACCCGCGCTGGTAGCAGCACTGCCGGCACTTGCGGTGGCGGCATCCAGCTGTGCCGTAGCCTCGCTTAGCTTGGCTGCCGCAGCCTTGGCGGAGTCGAGATCGGCCGCGTTATCCAGCGCGTCCTGAGCATCGGCGACCGCCGCCTTGGCAGCGGCAATAGATGCAACGGTGCTCTCGGCGCCAGCCTTTGCGCTCTCGGCGTTAGCCTTTGCCGCATCGTTGCCCATGGCGCTCGCGGCCTGCTTTGCCCCGCCGAGCGCCTGCTGTGCACCGGCAAGGTACTGCCCCTCGCCGCTGAGCGCCGCCGTAAGACCCTGCGGCCCGTACAGCGCGCTGTAGGCGTTGCCCGACGTAGCGGTCACGGCGTCCTGGGCCGCCTTGGCCGCAGCCTGCGCCTTGGCAAGGTTTGCCTCCTGAGCCTGCTTGCCCAGCGTCAGCGCGTCGACGTACGTATCGGACCCAGCGGCAATTCCACTTATGCCGCCCGAGATCTGCTGTGCGCTCCCCTGCAGCTTGGAAAGGCCCGCCGAAAGATCGGACGCACCGCCCTTAAGCTGCACGGCACCGGCATTAACCCCCTCGGCACCGGCATTAAGGTTGCTCACGCCTTCGACCAGCGTGGGGACCTGCGCGTTGAGCTGACTCGTACCCGCCGCGAGCGCAGCGGCGCCACTGGACAGCGTGCCGGCACCGGTATTGGCCGTGGCAAGCGAGGCCGCGAGCGTCTTGACACCGTCGGCAACCTGGCCAGCACCGCTATTGGCCGTAGCAATACCGTTGGAGAGCTCCACGAGCTGGCTCGTATCCATGCTGCTCGAGTCCACATCGATGGCAAGATTCAGCGGCACGCCGACAATCTGCCAGCCATCAAACTCAAAATCCTCAACATCGGTCGTAATGGTGTAGTCTCCGGTGCTGCCGGGAATCACCATGTAGGTAAGCTGCGTGTTGGAGCCGTTGGCAGCAACCGTGGCGCCCTCAGCCTCAATATCGTGTGCCTCGGCATCCTTAAGCTGACCGGTAATCTGAACCAGGTAGTTATCGGCATAATCGCCACCGGTATAGTCGTCATTCTTTTCGACCTTGAGCTTCATAGTGAGCTTGCCGCTCTTGCCCGCCAAATCCTTGGCGTCGATATCGCGGCCATCGAGCTGGTATGCCACGGTGACGTTCCACGGCATCTGAGTGTTCTTGTCCAGATCGCCCTGGTAGACAAAGTCCTGCACTCCCTGGCCCGTAACGGCAACCGACCCGCTGTCGTCCGTTAGTTTTTGAGTCGTCGATAGGTTGGTCACTTTGTTATAGGTGCCGGCATCGTCGATCTTGACGCCCTTATTGGCCTCGAAGCTATTGACCACGTAAACACCCGTGCGATTGCCGTCGGCATCGGTTTTGACGTATACGACCTGGTTTTTCTTATATCCCGGCGTGCTGTTATCGGAGTCCGTCGCCATCTGTTCACTCGTAGCCGAGGCAGCGCTCGTCGACCCTACGCCGTCGGCGAACACAACGGCACCGGGAACGGTAAGGGCCACGGTCAGACCGGCGGCAAGAGCGAGCGCAGCGATGCGCTTATGGGGACGACGTACAAGATCGCGTTGGGCTTTGAGCTCTTTCGAAGCGGTATCAGTGGTATGGGTATGCATTGCGGTATTCCTTCCAACTGCTTTGTAAAACGTTACTGAGCGGAGCCGTCCGCAGCCGATGCCTCGGTGGTATCCGAAACCGGATCCTGGGCATCCTTGGGCAAAAAATGAGCTTTGAGCGTGGTCTTGCCGATGAGGCCATCGAGCACATACAGGAAACCCGGCAGCGCAAAGAGTACGGCGACTAGGGAGATGCTCACGCCGACGCCCAGGAACCAGCCGATCTGCTTGAGCACGCCGTGGCTCGAGATCGCATGGATCAGGAAGCCACTGATTAGCAGAACCGATCCAGAGGTCAAAACAGGAATCGTGCAAGCTTCCATGGTCTCGAGTAGCGCTTCGCGCTTATGCATGGTCACGCGGTCCTCACGATAGCGGTCAGCAATCAGGATGCCGTAGTCGACGGCAACGCCCAGCTGGATGGAGCTCACAATTAAGTAGGCGAGGAAGAACTCGTGCATACCGGTGTAGAGCGGTGCAGCAAAGTTGACCCAGATCGAGGTCTCAATCACGAGCACCAAGATGATCGGCAGGCTCAGCGACTTGGTGGCCAGCAGCAAGACCGCGAACACGGCCACGACGGCGATGAGGTCGACCTTGCCCTTATCGACGGTGATGGTGTCCTTAAGGTCGGTGGTGCTCACGCCCTCGCCGGCGAGCATTGCCTTACCCGGATAATGTTTGTCCGCGATACAACGAATCTTCTTGACCAGCTTAAATGTACTCGGACCCTCGTAGGGCGCGGTAACCGTGAGCACCAAACGGCTGTAGTGCTCTCCCTCCACCAGATCGAGCGTGTCCTTTTCGGCCATGCCCGTGGGGATATAGGGACTCGCAACGTCAACATAGCTCTGGATGGACTTGACCTCGGGGAGCGCCTTGAGCTCATTGGAGAGTGCCTGCTCCTCGCTCACCTCTCCACGGGGAACGAGCACAACGTAGGTATCGGAGTTGCCAAAGACCTCCTTGACCTTGTCCATATCCTGACCAAGCCGCGTATCCGAACCAAAAATGTGCGAAGTGCCGTAGTAGTACGTGATATCGCTGGAGGTCGATGCCACACGCGCAGGGTAAACCACGGCGAGGATCACGACGGCAGCGGGGATACAGACCTTGAGCACCAGACGGGCGAACTTACCCAGCGGCGGGACAAAGGGCCTGTGCTGCGATTTTTGCACAAAGCCATCGAACTGAACGAACATCGAAGGAACAAAGGTAAAGACCGATACCAGGCTGATGGCGATACCCTTTGCAAGGGCAAGACCAAGGTCGGGGCCGATCTTAAACTGCATGGCGGCAAGCGCGATAAAGCCGATGCAGACCGTGCAACCGCTCGAAAACACGGCGACCGAGGACAGGCAGCACGACTGCACCATGTCTTCGGCAACGCTGCCGTGGCGGCCACGCTCCTCGTTAAAGCGGTGCAGCAAAAAGACCGAGAAGTCCAGCGCGATGGCAACCTGCAAAATGGAGCCCGCAGAGTTGGTGACAAAGCTAATCTCGCCAAAGATGAGGTTGGTGCCCCAGTTGATAAACACCGAGACGCCCAGGCCCAGCAGCACCAGGATGGGTTCGGCCCAGCTGGTAGTCGTGATGACCAGAATCACGAAGATAATCGCTATGACAGCGACCGTGATAATGCTGATCTGCTGCTCGGTCGATGTGGTGGCGAGCGCGTTAGACATGGCCGAGCCCGTAATGGCGCCCTCGTCGCCCACGATATCTCGAATAGCGTCGGTTGCCTCGATCTCCTTTTCGGAATTAACCGTCACCGTAAACAGGGCGTTGTTCTTTTTGTAATAGGTCTCAACGGTGTCTTTGTCTTGCGTGGCAAGCGGCTGATCGATATCTGCCGCGTCGTCAAGCCATAGGACCTCCTCGACGCCGTCGACCTTTTTGATTTTGTCCTTGTATTTGAGCGCCTGAGCGATCGAGACATTGGGCACCATAACGCGACAGTTGGGAATGTCACCCTCAAACTCATCACCCATGGTATTCAGAGCGACGGTCGACGCCGCTTCGTCGGGCAGATAGCTCGTAATGTCGTAGTTAACGCCTACAAACTGGCGCAGGAACAGGCATACCAGTGCTGCCACCGCATAGAACGCGATGATGGGTTTGCGGTGCTTCACGACCCATCGAAATAGCTTCTCTTTCAACCTCAATCCTCCATAACGCTCAGCCTATGTTTTGCTCTTTGTTATATTCCACATTTGGTAGTTATACAACATGTGTAGGATAAAGGCGCCATAAAGATATGCGATTGACGCGGTCCCGGAGCCAAAACAGCCGCTGCAGAAGCAGTTCGGAAAAGGTCCTCAGCGGAAACTGCATCCCAGTTTTTAGACGAAAAACGGGATATGGTTTCTGGTTGGCCTAGATAATCGTCAGATTTAGCTGAGCGTCTGCCCCTATGTTTCCAAATGAATACGGTGTGAGCTGCGGACAAGGATTTTCCCCGCAAGCACTCTAGTATGCTAAAGTACCCAAAAGACCGGCGGAGCTATGCCGGTCGTTTGTTCTGTATGCAACACAGCATGAGGAGGCTCACCAGATGACGGCCACACCGTGGGGATTCCGGGACATATTGCCCGAGGAGGCTCAGGCGCGCGAGGAGATCGCGCTGACGGTGAAGGGCTGCTTTAGGGAGCATCATTATCTGCCGGTTGAGACGCCGCTGCTCGAGGACAAGGGCTCGCTCGAGGAGGGCGGCCGTATCGCGGACACGCCGTTTAAGCTTTTTGACGATGACGGCCGCTTGTTGGTGGTTCGTCCCGACAATACGTTGCCGATCGTGCGTTTGGTCTCGACCCGCATGCGCGCGGCCGACTTGCCGCTGCGCCTGCGCTATGAGGCGCCGGTGGTTCGCGAATGCCAGCGCAATGCCGGCGGTTCGCGTCAATTTACCCAGCTGGGTTTTGAGCTCATCGGCGCGGGCGATACCGCGGGCGATGTCGAGATCGTCTCGCTGGTGGCCGAGGCCGTTCGCAAGTTGGCGCTGCCCGATGCGCGCATTATCGCAGGTAGCGTGCGCCCGTTTAAGGAGCTGCTCGCGGCGTGCGAGGATCGCGAGCTGGCTGCCGAGGCTCTGCGCTGCGTGCACGCCAACGACTTTGTGGGCCTCGATGCCCGCGTGGCGGCAAGCGCCGAGACCGATGCCGTTAAGGCCGCCGTCAGCGAACTGCCGCGCCTGCATGGTGGGGCCGAAGTGCTCGATCGCGTGGATGCGCTGCTGGCGGCTGCCGGTATTGTCGCGCCGCTGACGCGCGAACTCCGTGCCCTGGTTGATGGTCTGGCTCCCGAGGACGCCCAGGTGCTGTCGTTCGACTTCTCCATCATGAACTCTTTCGATTACTACACGGGCCTGGTCTTTAAGGCCTATGCCGGCGGACTGCCCGATCCGGTCGGTTCGGGCGGTCGCTACGACTCTATCTTTACCGGCGCGTTCGGCGACGGCATCGAGGTGCCGGCGGCGGGCTTCGCCTTTTCGCTCGAGCGTCTGGAGGCCGCGTGCACCTCTGCCGAGGACGCCGCCTCCGATGGTGACCACGCCGTGGGCCGCGGCGCCGAAGGCCCGCTACGCATCGCCGTGCCCAAGGGCTCGCTTAAGGCCGACACGCTCGACGTGCTCGAGGCCGCGGGCCTGGACGTCTCTGAGCTGCGCGACCCCGGCCGTCACCTGATTGTGCGCGGTCGCGACACGCGTGCCGGCGAGGGCACGGTCGGCGATATCGAGTTTGTCATCGTGCGTCCCAGCGACGCGCCCGCTTTTGTGGGCTGTGGTGGTGCCGATTGCGGCATCTGTGGCTGGGACTCGCTCATCGAGGCAGACCTCAACTTGCTGCAGCTGGTCGATCTGGGCTACGGCCTGTGCACGTTTATCGAGGCAGAGCCCGCGTGGCGCGCCGGCCAGGCCGAGCGCAACTATGCCCGCCGCGGGTCGCTTCGCGTGGCCACCAAGTATCCGCGCATCGCGAGTGCCTGGTATGCCGAGCGCGGCGTGAACGCCGATATCGTCTCACTGCACGGCAACATCGAGCTGGGCCCCATCGTCGGCATGACCGATCGCATCGTGGATATTGCCGCTACGGGCGCCACGCTGCGCGATAACGACCTGGTCATCACCGGCCGCATCATGGACTGCACGGCCCGCTTCTTTGTCAATCCGGGCGCCGCACGTCTGGATCCGCGCGTACGCAATCTGGCAGATCGCTTGGCGGCTGCCGTGAAGGACAAGCATTTTGAGCCCGTCGCGGGCTCGGCACAATAGCGCGAGCGCGCACGGGCGCCCCAACGTACGGGCTGCGGGCCGACTGGTGCCGCTGCCCAGTCGCTCGTTTTTCGAACACAACCTCGACCGATAGGGGATACCGATATGAAGACCATCAAGCTTGCTCCCGGTGAGCGCCTCGTTACCAACCAGCTCAACCGCAAGGGCGTGCTGCCGCAAAACATCGTCGACGCCGCCCGCGATATCGTGGCCAACGTGCGTGCCAACGGCGATGCCGCGGTGCGCGATTACTGCCAGCGTTTTGACGGTGTCGAGCTGCAGAGCTTCCGTCTGCCGCAAGAGCAGATCGATGCCGCGCTCGAAGGCCTCGATCCCGCTTTTGCCGCGGCGCTCGAAAAGGCTGCACGCCAGATTCGTGAGTTCCACCAGCGCGAGGTCGAGCAGAGCTGGTTTACCACGCGTGCGGACGGCACGATGCTCGGCGTTAAGGCGACCCCGCTCGCGGCGGCCGGCATCTACGTGCCGGGCGGTCGCGCGCAGTATCCCTCCACGGTGCTCATGAATGCCATTCCCGCCAAGGTTGCCGGCGTCAAGCGCGTGGTCATGGTGACCCCGCCGCAGAAAGATGGCCTGATCAGCCCGTATACGCTCGCCGCGGCAAAGCTCGGCGGCGTGGACGAGATCTATATGGTGGGTGGCGCTCAGGCCGTGGCCGCGCTGGCGTACGGCACCGAGACTATTCCGCGCGTCGACAAGATCACCGGCCCGGGCAACGCCTTTGTCGCTGCGGCCAAGCAGATTGTCTCGGGCGACGTGGGTATCGACATGGTCGCTGGCCCCTCCGAAGTCTGCGTGCTGGCCGATGCCACGGCCAAGCCCATGGTGGTCGCGGCCGACCTGATGGCCCAGGCCGAGCACGATCCGCTGGCAGCCTGCTATCTGGTGACCTGCGACGAGCAGTTTGCGCGCGAGGTCGAGGCAGGCATCGATATCCTGGTGGCGCAGTCGCCGCGTGCCGAGATCACGCGTGCTTCGCTCGACAATGAGGGCACCATCGTGGTGGCCGCCGACATGGCTGCCGCCGTCGAGGCGGTGAATACCGTGGCGCCCGAGCACTTGGAGCTGCACTGCAAGGACGCGATGGGCCTGCTCGGCGGCATTCGCAACGCCGGCGCCATCTTTGTGGGCGCTTGGAGCTCCGAGCCGCTCGGCGATTATGTTGCCGGTCCCAACCACACGCTGCCAACCGGCGGCACGGCCATGTTCTCCAACCCGCTTTCGGTCGAAGAGTTCGTTAAGCGCTCGAGCGTCATTTGCTATACGCCCGAGGGCCTGCTCTCTGACGCTCCCGCCACACAGCGTCTAGCCGAGGCCGAGGGCCTGTGGGCGCACGCGCTTTCTGCTGCCCTGCGTCGTCGCGTGCTGGAGCAGGGCGAGGATGCCGTGAGTGCCGAGTCGCTCGCTGCGGCCGACCTGACCAAGGTTGCCTGGCCGGGCGACGCCGTGGCGACGGTTGCCGAGGGCGTGGACCTGGCGGCTGCAAGCGCGGATGGCGCCGGCGCGACTGGCAAGGAGGCCTAATATGGCCGAGCTCACGCCCCGTATGAAGGAGCTCGTCCAGCCCTACTTGGCCGGCATTGAGCCCTACGATCCCAACTTTACGCCCACACGCATCAACCTTTCGGCCAACGAGAACACTTATCCCGTGCCGGCTGGCGTGCGCGAGGCGGTCGACGCCGCCCTGGCCGCTACACCGCTCAACCGCTATCCCGATCCCATGTCCAACGATCTGCGCGACGAGCTGGCCGCTTGGCATGGTGTGGCGCGCGAGAATGTCTGCGTGGGTAATGGCGGTGACGAGCTGCTCTATAACTACCTGCTGGCGTTTGGCGGCGCTGAGCGAACCCTGCTCAACTGCCCGCCGTGCTTTAGCGAGTACGCGTTCTTTGCGTCGCTCTGCCAGACCGAGGTGCGCGACGTGTGGCGCGACCCCGCGACCTTTGAGCTCGACCAAACGGCTGTGCTTGCGGCGGCGCCCGAGTGCAACCTGGCAATCGTGACCTCGCCCAATAACCCCACGGGTGACGTGGCACCGCTCGACTTTGTCGCGGCGCTGTGCGATGCGTGCCCCGGCATGGTAATGGTCGACGAGGCCTACGTTGAGTTTGCCGACGATTCGTTTGGCGCGGCCACCACGGCGCAGGGGCTTATCGCCGAGCATCCCAACCTGGTGATTCTGCATACGTTGTCCAAGGCGTTTGGCGCTGCCGGTACGCGTCTGGGTTACGTGATCGCGGTGCCGGAAGTCATCGACGTGTTCGCGGCGATTCGCCAGATCTATTCGGTTAATGTGCTGAGTCAGGCCGCCGCGCTTGCCTGCGTGCGTGCCCGCGATGCGTACGCGCCCGTGGTGGCACAGGTCGCATCCGAGCGCGAGCGCGAGCTGTGCGCCCTGCGCGCGATGGCTGCCGAGGGCATGCCCGTGGAGGCATGGCCGAGCGCGGCGAACTTTGTGCTCGTGCGTACGCCGCATGCCACGCGCGTGCGCGAGCGCCTACGCGACGAGTATTCGATTTTGGTGCGCGACTTTAGCTATGCGCCGGGGCTTGCGGACTGTCTGCGCATTACCGTGGGCACGCCGCAGGAAAACGATGAGGTACTGGCTGCGTTTGCCGTGCTGGTGAAGGAGGAGATCTAGATGGGCCGTTATGCCGAGGTGACCCGCAAGACGGGGGAGACCGACATTGTCGTCAAACTCGACCTGGATGGAACCGGTATGTGCGATATCTCGACCGGCGTACCGTTTTTCGACCATATGCTCAACGCCTTTGGCCGCCATGGCCTGTTCGATTTGACGGTACATGCGGTAGGCGACGTTGAGGTCGACGCGCATCACACCGTCGAGGACACGGGCATTGTGTTGGGCGAGGCGTTTTGCCGGGCGCTGGGCGACAAAGCGGGTATTACGCGCTTTGCCGATGCGGCGATCGCCATGGACGAGACGCTCGTGATGGCCGCCGTGGACATTTCGGGTCGTGGCCAGGCCTATTGCGAGCTGCCCGTGCCGACCGAGCGCGTGGGTAGCTTCGATACTGAGCTAGCCGTCGAGTTCTTCTATGCCTTCGCGCGTGGCGCCAAGCTCACGCTGCACGTGCGCGAGCTGGCGGGCGGCAACTCGCACCACATTATCGAAGCCGCCTTTAAGGCCGTGGGCCGCACGATGCGCCGCGCCTGCGAGCTCGATCCCCGCGTGCAGGGCATCCCCAGCACCAAGGGCTCGCTGTAACCTGCCAAAAAGGGACAGGTTTATTTTGGCAGGTTTTATCTGCGGAAATGCTGTCTCATGTGGTGGGTGAACGTTTAGCCGACCAAAATAAACCTGTCCCTTTTTGGCAGGTTTTGAATGGGAAAAGGGAGGGGTCGCGTGGGCGAACCGAAGATCGTGGTGGTCGACTACCACAAGGGCAACTTGTCGAGCGTCGTGCGCGGGCTTGCGCGCGCCGGTGCCGCTGCCTGCACATCGGACGATCCGGAGCAGATCCGCAACGCCGACGGCCTGGTCATCCCGGGCGTGGGCGCGTTCTATGACGCAATCGCCTTTATGCGCCAGAGCGGCGAGGAGGTGGCCGTGCTCGATGCCGTTGCCGCCGGAACCCCGCTGCTCGGCATCTGCCTGGGTCTTCAGCTATTTTTTGAGCGTGGCAACGAGGGCGTGCCTGCGGACGAGGGCGTGGACGCGGACGACGATGCCTCCGAGCAGGCCGGCGGTCCCTGGGTCGATGGCCTGGGCATCATGCGTGGCTCGTGCACGCACCTGGAGTCGAGCCGTCTGAAGGTCCCGCACGTGGGCTGGGATCAGGTGCACATGACGCCTGCCGGCGCGGCCGATCCGCTGCTCGCCGGTTTTGCCGAGGGCGCCAATATGTACTTCACCCACAGCTACGCGGTGGCCGGCGACGTCGATGCCACCGATGTGTTGGCGCGCACGCACTATACACGGAGTTTCCCGTGCATCGTGCGCCACGGCAACGTGTGGGGCTGCCAGTTCCATCCCGAGAAATCCTCCGCGCTGGGTCAGCGCATCCTTAAGAACTTCGTCAACATCGTCGAGGAGGTTGGCCGATGATCCTGTTTCCCGCAATCGATCTGATCGGCGGCAAGGTTGTGCGCCTGGAGCGCGGCGACCGCACCCGCTGCAAGGTATATTCCGATGACCCCGTGGCCGTCGCCCGCTCGTTTGCCGAGCAGGGCGCAAGCTGGGTGCATGTCGTCGACCTGTCCGCTGCCTTTGGTGAGGACGAGGACACATGCGCTGCCAACTCGGCGGCGATTAAGGCCATCTGCGGCGTCGACGGTCTGTCCGTGGACGTGGGCGGCGGCGTTCGCTCACTCGCACGCATCGATGAGCTGGCAGGCTATGGTGCTCGCCGCATTGCGCTGGGCACGGTGCTCGTGACCGAGCCGGGTTTTGCTGAGGTGGCGGCTCGCGGCTTTGGCGAGCTGCTGGTGGCAGATATCGCCGCGCGCGACGGCCAGGTTAAGGTGAACGGCTGGCGCGACGGCGCGGGTATGGCGCTCGACGATGCCGTGGCACAGCTTTCCGAGCTGGGCTTTAAGCACCTGGTGTATACCGACATCGCGCGTGATGGCATGCAGACGGGCATCGATGTGGCGGCGTATCGCCATGTGGCGCAGGTCGCGGGCTTTCCCGTCGTGGCGTCGGGCGGTATCTCGACGCTCGGCGATATCCGTGCGCTTGCCGCGGTAGGTGGGGGCGCGATTGAAGGCGCCATCACCGGTCGCGCGCTCTACGAAGGCAACTTTACGCTGGTTCAGGCGCTGGCCGCCGCCCGAGGGGAGGAGTAGCCCATGCTTACCAAGCGCGTAATTCCCTGTCTGGATGTTAAGGACGGCCGCGTGGTCAAGGGCGTCAACTTTGTGAGCCTGCGCGATGCGGGCGACCCGGTGGAGCTGGCCCGCGCCTACGACCGCGAGGGTGCGGACGAGGTCGTCTTCCTGGACATTACCGCGACGAGCGACAACCGTGCGACGACTATCGAGATGGCGGCACATGCTGCTGAGGAGCTGGCCATTCCCTATACCGTGGGCGGCGGCTTTCGCGACCTGGCGGGCATGCGCACCATGGTTGCCGCCGGCGCCGACAAGGTGTCGCTCAACTCTGCCGCCGTGCGCGATCCGTCGTTGATCAGCCAGGCCGCCGCGGCGTTTGGCAGCCAAGCCGTGGTCGTGGCGATCGATGCCAAGCGCGTGGGGCTGCCCGGGGAGCCGGGCGCCGATAAGTGGGAGGTCTTTACGGCGGGCGGCCGCAACGCTACGGGTATCGACGCAGTGGCGTGGGCCGAGGAGGCGGCTCGTCGTGGCGCCGGCGAAATCCTACTGACCAGCATGGACCGCGACGGTACCAAGGCCGGCTTCGATCTGGCGCTTACTCGCGCCGTGGCCCGCGCGGTGCCGATTCCCGTCATCGCGAGCGGCGGCGTGGGCACGCTCGAACATTTTGCCGAGGGCGTGATCGAGGGCGAGGCCGACGCCGTGCTGGCGGCGAGCGTCTTTCACTTTGGAACCTTCAGCATTCGCGAAGTCAAAGAGTATATGGCCAGTCAAGGCATCCCCGTGAGATTGGATTTTTAAATGGAGCAAGTGACAACTGCGTCCGAGCTCAAATACGACGCCAAGGGGCTGATTCCTTGTGTGATTCAGCAGTACGACACCGGCGAGGTGCTTATGGTTGCCTGGATGAACGAGGAGTCGGTGGGGCTGACGCTCAAGACCGGCACCACGTGGTTTTGGAGCCGCAGCCGCCAGGAGCTCTGGAACAAGGGCGCGACGAGCGGCAACATGCAGGCGGTCAAGGAGCTCTGGGCCGACTGCGATAGCGATACGCTGCTGGTCAAGGTCGACTCGCCGGGTCCGGCCTGCCATACCGGCAACCGTACCTGCTTCTTTAGGAAACTCGCGTAGGGCGGGCGCTCGACTAGGCGCTTGGCCAACCAGAAAGGATTGAACCATGGGTGTGCGCACCGCGAATGTTCAGGATGGAAATATCGGTGAGACGCTGACGGGGCTGGCCGAGGTGATTCATGGCCGTCGCGACGCATCGCCGCAGGAGAGCTATACCGCTCGTCTGCTGACCGACGTCGAGGATGAGCTGCTAAAGAAGCTTGCCGAGGAAGCGAGCGAGGTCATCATGGCCTGCAAGGATAACGACCACGATCACATTCGCTACGAGGCCGGTGACCTGGTCTACCACCTGCTCGTGACGCTCGAGCGCTACGGCATCACCCTCGACGAGCTGGCCGGCGAACTCAACGCCCGCCGCCACTAGTTAAGCTTTTGGTGCAAGGGGGACAGGATATTTTGTACCAAATGATCCGTTTTCCTCCGTCCCCAACGGATCAAATTGAAGTTGCGGTGGAATAGTTCTTGTTTGATGATCTTAGGGCTATAAACAGGAACTATTTCACCGCAACTTATAAAGGGATGGCTAGTCGAGGGGTGTGGGTTCCCATTCGCCGGTGGCGTGGGGGATGCCGAAGGTTCGGTAGCCGCAGTCGTAGGCGTGTGCCTGGGCTTCACGGATGTTCCAGCAGATGTCGCAGGCGCGGTGTGCGTCCGAGCCAAAAGTGATCGGCACCTCGGCGTGGGCAAAGCAACGCAGCAATCCGGTCGCGGGATAGTAGTCATCGAGGCCCTTGCGCGGTGCGGCGGTCGAGACCTCAACGCGGCGACCCGTATCGTGGGCGCATTCGGCCATCTGCTGCCAAAATGGCGCGGGGTCAAAGTCGGGCGCAAAGCCTTCCTTCGAAAAGCGCATGACCAGGTCGGGGTGAGCCATCACATCAAAGCTGAGCGGGCTCTCGCAGGCGCGGCACCAGTCATCGACGTAGCGTTTCCATACACCGCGCACGCCTAAGTTTTCCCAAACGTGCAGGTTGGTGTCGTCGTCGATCCAGCCGCAGAGCGAATCGGGTGTATCGGGGCGAGCGACGTCCTCTGTCCCTGCCGTGCCCGCGGCGCCGGCCATGATATCGCCGGGGTTGCCGATCCAGTGCACACTGCCCAAGCGTACGACGGCGCCCTGGGACCAGCGCTCAACCAAAGGCTCGCAACCCTCGTACCAATCGCATTCAAAACCGTAGATAAAGGTGAGCTCCGGCGCAATCCGCGCGGCGAGTTTGCGGGCGTCCTCAAAGGCCAGACGATGTGCCGGCAAGTCGCCCTCGACAACCTGCACTTCGCAGCTGGCGTCCATGCTGGCGGGCAGGGTGAGATGGTCGGTCGAGACCATGACGCGGCAGCCGGCGGCGGCAGCGGCGCGGACGTTGTCCTCAAATGAGGCATGGCCGTCCGAAAACGAGGTGTGGGTATGGCAATCGACCAGCGGGCACATAGGCATAGCGGCTCCTTTGCATTTGGCGAATCCGCTCCATTGTAATGGCGCAGCCTCGGCGCGTCGTACGCGCGGGGTGCCGAAATCGATCGGAAAGGCTGCGCGGCGCGGCCTCGCTTGCGCTCTCAAAACATGTAGGTCAGCCTCCAAAACCGACAAAAAATGACATGTTTGGAGGCTGACGTACACGTTTGGATAGGGGCGAGGGCGGCGACGGACGAAAGTCACGCCTGTGCCACGTCCGATGTGCTAGCGTTTGGGTGAATAAAACGAGCCCGTGCGGAAAGGATCCGGACCGTATGCAACGTGGAAGTACATCTCCGCTGTCCCGCGAGACCGATGCGCCCGAGACCATCGTCAAGCTAGAGTGCGACATCGACGATGCGTCGCCCGAGGTACTCGCCTATGCCGCCGACCGCTTGCGCGAGGCGGGCGCCCGCGAAGTGCACTGGCTGCCTCTCTACTGCAAAAAAGGTCGTCCCGGCTGGCAGCTGCAGGTAATCTGCGCCCGCGAGGACATTGACCGTCTGCAGATGACCATCTTTTTGGAAACCACGACCAACGGCATCCGCCGCCAGGTTATGGAGCGCGTCTGTCTGCCGCGTCGTTTTGAGCAGGTGGCGACGCCTTGGGGCGAGGTATCCGTTAAGGTGGCGACTCTGCCCGATGGCAGCGAGCGCGCGGCGCCCGAGTACGAGGACTGCGCCCGTCTCGCTCGCGAGCATAACGTGCCGCTCCAGCGCGTGATGCAGGCGGCACAAGCCGCGGCACTGCGATTTGAGTAGCGCGGCCGGTGGCACGCCGCGCCCAGCCCCATCAACCCCTCCCGAAAGGACCACCATGAAATACCTTATCGCTTCCGACATCCACGGTTCGGCATACTGGACCGAGTGCCTCTGCGCCGCCATCGAGTCCGAGCAGCCCGACCGCATCGTGCTGCTGGGCGACCTGCTCTATCACGGTCCGCGCAACGACCTGCCGCGCGATTACGCCCCCAAGCGCGTGATCCCGCTGCTCAACGCCCTGGCCGACCGCATCATCGCGGTGCGCGGCAACTGTGACGCCGAGGTCGACCAGATGGTGCTCGACTTCCCCGTTATGGCCGACTACGCCACGCTGTTCGACGAGACCGGCCGCGAGCTGTTCCTGACACACGGCCACGTCTTTGGCGCCGGCATGCACAACAGCGTCGACCACGCGCCCGCGCTGCCCGAGGGCTCCGCGCTCGTCTACGGCCACACGCACATCAAGGTTAACGAGGCAAGCGAGGCGCACCCGGGCCTGTGGCTCTTCAATCCCGGCAGCGTGAGCATTCCCAAGGACGGTACGCACAGCTACGGCATCTACGAGGGCGGTGCGTTCCGTCACGTGATCATGGAGGAGGACTAACCATGGCTCAGCAAAATGCCGAGGGCTCGCGCGATCTGTCCACGCTGGTCGACGCGTCGGCCGAGCTGCAGCATCTGGTGCAGACCATCTGGCGTCTGCGTCAGCCCGATGGCTGCCCGTGGGACCGCGAACAGACGCACCAGAGCATCGGCAAGAACATGATCGAGGAGGCCTACGAGGCGCTCGATTGCATTGAGGCGGACGACGCGGCGCACCTGCGCGAGGAGCTCGGCGACGTGCTCATGCAGGTCGTGCTGCATGCGCAGATCGCGGCGGATGCCGGCGAGTTTACGCTGGCCGACGTGGCGCGCGATATCGACGCCAAACTCATCCGACGCCATCCGCACGTGTTTGGCGATGCGGATGCCGATAACTCCGACGAGGTACTCAAGATCTGGGACGAGGTCAAGCTTGCCGAGAAGGCCGCCAAGGACAAAGCCGTGGCGGCAGGCGAGGCTGCGCCCGAGGGCCTGCTCGACGGTGTGCCCACGCATCTGCCGGCGCTGATGCAGGCCCAGAAGGTGTCGCGCAAGGCAGCGGCCGTGGGCTTTGAGTGGGAGACGGTCCAGGACGTGTGGGACGAGGTCGCCGAGGAGCGTGCCGAGTTTGAGGCCGAGGCTCCCGGCTCGCCCGAGCGCGAGATGGAGTTTGGCGACCTGCTCTTTGCCCTGGTCAACGTTGCGCGCAAGGAGGGAATCGACGCCGAGAGTGCCCTTCGTGCCAGCACGGCAAAGTTCCGCCGCCGTTGGGCCGCGATGGAGCAGATGGCGGCCAACGCTCATGTAGATCTGGCTGAGCTTTCGACCCACGGCCTCAACGACCTCTGGGATGCCGCAAAGGCGGAGGAGTAAGACTGCGGGAACGACGGGCTGACATGCCTCATCGTTCCCGCTAAATTATTCGAAAAACAATTGTATCCCTCGGTTAACTTAGGGCATAATGCAAAAAGTGCGACATGGCTAACTTGCAAACCAAAGTACCACATTGGCGCAATGCCGTGTCGCCAAGCATTCAACCCGTTTCCAAGTGAGAGGGAGACAACATGAGTGATATTTTGGACGTCTACGGTCGTGAGGTGCTCGACAGCCGCGGCAACCCAACCGTCGAGGTCGAGGTCGTGCTCGAGGACGGCAGCTTCGGCCGCGCGATGGTGCCTTCGGGCGCTTCGACCGGCGCCTTTGAGGCGTGCGAGCTGCGCGACGGCGACAAGGGCCGCTATCTGGGCAAGGGCGTCTCGCAGGCCGTCGAGCACGTCAACAACGAGTGCGCCGATGCCGTCGTGGGCCTCGATGCCTTCGACCAGCGCGCTGTCGATGCCGCGCTGATCGCCGCGGACGGTACGCCCAACAAAACCAAGCTCGGCGCCAACGCCATTCTGGGCGTGTCGCTGGCAGTTGCCCGCGCCGCTGCCGAGTCGGCGGGTCTTTCGCTGTACCAGTACCTGGGCGGCGTCAACGCCCACCTGCTGCCCACGCCCATGATGAACATCCTCAACGGCGGCGTGCATGCCGACAACAACGTCGACTTCCAGGAGTTCATGATCATGCCCGTGGGTGCTCCGAGCTTTGCCGAGGGCCTGCGCTGGTGCGCCGAGGTCTATCACACCCTCAAAGGCGTGCTGCACGAGGCCGGCCTGGGCGGCGGCGTGGGCGACGAGGGCGGCTTCGCGCCTAACCTCAAGACCAATGCCGAGCCGTTCGAGTACATTACCAAGGCCGTCGAGAAGGCCGGCTTTAAGCCCGGCGTCGACTTCATGTACGCCATGGATCCGGCGTCCACCGAGTTCTACAACGCCGAGACCGGTATGTATGAGCTCAAGGGCGAGGGCGTGGAGTACACGAGCGCCCAGATGGTCGATTACTGGGAGAAGCTCGTCGACACCTACCCCATCATCTCCATCGAGGACGGCATGGCCGAGGAGGACTGGGACGGCTGGGTCGAGCTCACCCAGCGCATTGGCAATAAGGTGCAGCTGGTGGGCGACGACCTGTTCGTCACCAACACCGAGCGCCTCAAGAAGGGCATCGAGCTGGGCGCCGCCAACGCGATTCTGGTCAAGGTCAACCAGATCGGCACGCTCACCGAGTCGCTCGAGGCTATCGAGACTGCCAAGGAGGCCGGCTACGCTTGCATCGTGAGCCACCGTTCCGGCGAGACCGAGGACTCCACCATCGCTGACCTGGTCGTGGGTGTTAACGCCGGCCAGATCAAGTCGGGCGCCCCGTGCCGCAGCGACCGTATTGCCAAGTACAACCAGCTCATCCGCATCGAGGACGAGCTCGAGGGCAGCGCGCGCTACGCCGGCAAGTCTGCGTTCTACAACATTCGCTAGGCAGCGGCGTGTGCGGGGGCGGGGCTGACTCGGATTCGTCTCGCTTCCGCCAGGCGCTGTTGAGCACCATTGGGCGCTGGGCCATACGGCTCAGCGCCTTTTTTATGTCGAGCAAAGGCTGGCGAAGGCGGTGCGGGCGCTCGTGCTATAACTAAAGGACTTAGCGCAAACAAACCTCAACCGCACAAGGCGCACATGGATCAGATTTACGACAACAGGTATTATTCCGCCGGTTCGCGCGAGCCGTCGCCTCGCCGCGCACCTACCGCGCAGCTCGGCGGGTCCGACTACGCGGGCGTCGATTGCCGTGTACAGCGTCCGGCAAGTGCCTCACACCCCCGTGCTCAAATGAATATGCCGACGGAGCGCCCGCCACGTTCGGCGCGCCCGACGCATGCTCAGCGTCCCTCGGCTCAAACGCATGAAAAGTCGACTAGGCCCTCGAACCGTCTTTCGGGCTCGGACTTCATGCACTACGCCAACGACAACGCGGTGGTCAAGGCAATCTACGACTTTACGCATGGGCCCCAGCGCGGGCTGTTTGTTGGCATTGTCGTCGTCCTGGTGCTCGTGAGCCTGTACTTTCCCGTGCGCGACCTCTACGTTGCCAAACGCTCGAGCGATATCTTGGCCAAGCAGGTCGAGATTCGCCAGCAGTATAACGACGAGCTGCAGAAAAGCGTCGACAAACTGCTCTCGGAGGAGGGTATTAAGGACGCGGCGACTGAGGACCTGGGCCTGGTGATGCCCGGCGAAACCAAGATTAACGTGCTGGGCCTGGACGACGATTCGGACTCGTCGTCGAGCAAAAAGTCCTCGAACGCCAAGAAGGCCAGCGAAGTCGCCAAAGAGATCGAAGAGGTCGGCAAGGACGCGCCGTGGTACATCCAGACGCTCGATATGCTGTTTGGATTTAACGGCGTCGAGGGCCAGACGGTTGTGTCCAACGGCAAATAGGTGAGTAGCGCCTGGAGGGGAGTCCGCAATGGCGGATTGCAAACGATATAAGGTGGCGGCGATTGACCTGGGAACGGTGTCGTCGCGGCTGGTGCTGGCCCAGGTCGAGGGCGGGGCGATCGTGGAATCGTCCAAGCATACCGAGATTACCGACTTGGGCGAGGGCGTGGACGCGACGGGGCACTTTTGCGAGGCGGCCGTTGGGCGCGTGCTCGCTGCGTGCCGAATGTTTGTGGACGAGGCCCGTGCCTTTGGGGCCGCGTGCGTCTGCACCACGTGCACGAGCGCCGCGCGCGATGCGTCCAATGCCGCGCTGCTGTTGGACGGCCTGCGCGATCTGGGGCTTGAGCCACAGGTGATTCCGGGCGAGGTCGAGGCGCGCCTGACGTTTTTTGGCGTGGCGCACGACTTTGCTGGTGAGCGCATCATTGTTGCCGATTCGGGCGGCGGTTCCACGGAGCTCGCGACGGGCGTCTATGCGCCGGAGCGCGGCGTCTTTGCGCTGGAGGGAACGCGCTCGCTGGACATCGGTTGCCGCCGCGTGACCGAGCGGTTTTTCTCGGCGTTGCCGCCGGCGGACTGTGAGCTTGCGGCTGCTGCTGGCTGGGCAAACGGGCAGTTTGCGGGCTACTTTGAGAGTCTGCCTGTCGACTTTGAGCGCGCCGAGCGCCTCGTTGCGGTGGGCGGCACCGTCACCACGCTCGTGGCGCTCATTCACGAGCTGGAGCCGTATGATTCGAGCTTTGTGCACCTGCGCGAGCTTTCGCTGGAGCAGGTTTCGGCCGCTATCGAGCGCATGTCCGCGCTGGATGTTGAGGGTATCGCCGCGTTGCCGGGCGTACAGCCCAAGCGTGCGGGCGTGATCTTGGCAGGTGCCGTGGTGATTCGCGAGCTCATGCGAGCCGGCGGCTACGACATGCTCACCGTAAGCGAGAACAGCTTGCTCGCCGGCATGGCCGCCACCATCAACGAGGTTCTCGACGGCAAAACCCCCACCATCGGCTGGACCCCGAGCCTGAGCGCTCTTTAACCGTCTTCCTCTGAGTTGCGGTGAAATAGTTCCTAAATAAGCTGGTAAACGGTATAAACAGGATCTATTCCACCGCAACTTAGAGGCTTGCCGGTGCGAAAAAGAAACGAGCCCGCATCCCCGGGGGACACGGGCTCGTAAAAGCCAAATGGTAGGGGCGGTGGGACTCGAACCCACAATCCTTGCGGCGAGGGATTTTAAGTCCCCTGCGTATGCCAATTCCGCCACGCCCCCGTAAGACTAGAAGTCTAGCACAAGCCGTCCGTTACGCGTTGACGGCCATCGAGTGTTGGCCCGACTTCTCCAGGAACTCCTGGAACTTGGCTTCGTCACCCTTGTTCTTGTACTGCAGGGCCAGCAGGTATTCCAGGCGGCAGCTCTTGACCTTGTCGTCACCGGCCTCCTCGAGCATGCGCTCCAGCTCGGGAATGTCGTTGTGGCGCTTGAGGATCATCGTGTCGTACATTAGCTGGCACTCGTGCGCAACTGCCTCGGCCTGACCGCCCTCAAAGCCTTTGATCTCGTGCAGCAGCTCCTTGGACTTTTTGCGGTCCTCCTGGCCAACGTAGTAGTTAAAGGCCTTGATCACCAGGTCGACGCGCTGCATCTTGGGTAGGTTGAGTCCCAGCAGCAGGTCGAACATCTCGCTGGCGCGCTCGTGGTCCTCGCGCAACAGATAGGAGTTCAGGCGCAGGTAGTCGCGGTTGTAGCGTGGGTACAGCATGCTGGTGAGTTTGCCGTCGAGCAAACGATCGAACTCGTCCCACTGCTTGGCGGCCATGAGCTGCTGCAGGCGTTTAAACGTCGTGCGTTTTTTGACGCTAAAGAACACCGACACGGCGATGCAGATGATAACGACGGCGGTCCAGAGTGTGCGGGAATCGGGCATATTAGGGTCCTTAGTCGCTCATAAAGCGAGCGGTATGACAACACGTACTAGATGTATTATACGCAGCACGCAAGCAAACTGGCATAAAAGCTCATCGAGGCTGAGCGCCATCGCTCACTGCGGTACACTTACCTAAAGTAAACCATGAAGGGAGACACTACCTATGAAGAAGATCGTTTTGGCTTGCGGTGCTGGCGCTGCTACTTCCACGCTTGTTGCCCAGAAGGTCGCCACCCTGCTCGACGCCAACGGTTACGCCGACAAGTACGAGATCGTGCAGTGCGCCATCTCCGAGGCCAAGGATTACTGCGACGAGGGCGCTGACTTGTTGATCGCTACCACCGTTGCCCCCGAGGGCCTCACCTGCCCGTACGTGAGCGGCGTGCCCTTCATGACCGGCATGAACCGCGTTGCTGCCGAGAAGGCCGTCCTCGACGTCATGGCTCAGTAGGCGCTGACTGTATGAGTGAGCGGAACGCCAACCCGGTCGAGCTCTTTGGCATGCGCGTTGCCCATGTGGGCATCAACGCTGCCGACCCGGCAGACGCCCTGGAGATCGCGGAGTTGTTCTCGACAATGATGGGCCTGCCCGTCATCGAGACCCCCGTTTCGTACTTTAACGATTCGCTGGTCGAGATCATGAAGCAGAACGGTCGTGGCACCAAGGGCCACATTGGCTTTGCCGTCAACGACATCGATGCGGCCGAGAAGTGGTTTGCCGAGCGCGGGCTCGAGGTCAACGAGGAGTCGCGCGTGCTGCTGCCCGACGGCGGCACCAAGCTCGTGTACTTTAAGCGCGAGTTCGCCGGCTTCGCCGTGCACCTGTGCCGCGAGTAGCGCACAAGCTGCTATAGCTAGCAAAAAGGGATAGAGCCGCGTGGCCCTATCCCTTTATTTATGCCGAGGGGCATCCCTACCGCGGCAGGCGAATCGTAAAGCGGCTGCCGACGCCCTCGACTGAGGTCACGCCAATGACGCCGCCATGGCTATCGACGATCCACTTGGCAATGGCAAGCCCCAGACCCGAGCCCTGCGCGCCGGCATCGCGTGCGTTGTCGGCGCGGTAGAACCGTTCAAACGCGTGAGCTGCGGATTCCTGGTTCATGCCGATGCCCTCGTCCTCAACACTTATGTCGGTCGTGCCCATGCCCGCATCGGGCGTTATGCCAAATGTGACGGTCGTTCCCGCGTCCGAATACTTGGCGGCATTCTGCACGATTACGCGCAGAGCCTGCTTCACGAGCGCCACGTCGACGGACGCGTCACAGCGCGGGTCGCTGGCAAGCGCAGCGTCAGAAGCCAGCCGATACGTGTGCTCGGTATCGATCATCTGCGATTCTTCGCATACCTCGCTGACCAGTGCAGCCAAGTTGGTATGCGCGCGCCGCAGGACCGTGCGCCCGGCATCGCCGCGTGCCAAAAACAGCAGCTGCTCCACAAGCTCTTGCATGTGCTCGCTTTCGGCTTTAAGGGACGCGATGGATTCCGCCAGCACGTCCGGGTCGTCCTTACCCCAGCGGTCGAGCATGTTCACGTAGCCCTGAATCACCGCGATGGGCGTGCGCAGCTCGTGGCTCGCGTCGTTGACAAAGCGCATCTGCTGCAGTTTGGCCTCTTGCATCTGGCGCAGCAGGCGGTTGAGTGCGACCTCGATGCTTGCCAGGTCGGCGTCGCCGGTGGTGACGCTCGGCGAGTCGACGCTTGCGCGCTCGATGGCCTGCTCCAGTGTTTCCATTTTGCCGCCGGCGAGTTGCATGCGGCCGAGTTCGTCCACGCGCAGGGCCAGATCGTTGAGCGGCGCCATGGTGCGGCGCACGCGGCGGGCGCCGCCGAGCATGTTGAGCACGCTGATGACCTGCCAACCCACAACGACAAGGTAGAGAGGCCATAGCGTGACGAGGTCCTGCGCGAGGGGGAAAGTCTTGGTGGTACGCGCAAGCTCGACGGTATAGGTGAGTGTTGTCAGGTCCCAGCCGCGCGCGGGCGTCAGCGTCATGCCGCGAACGGTGGCGCTGGGGATCCATCCTGCGGTAAACGCGCCGTCGGGCAGCGTCTGGTTGTATCCATAGACGAGGATCGCCGCCGCAATAACCAACAGCAACAGATCGAGCCAGACGTAGCTCATCAAGCGGCGCCACATATAGCTCCAGTTGATGGCGCGGGCGATGGATGTGACGCGCTTGGCCTCGGCGTTACGCACGGCAGACATAGCCCACCCCGCGCACGGTTTGGATGATGCGGGCGCCACCGGCGTCTTCGATCTTGGCGCGCAGGTGCGCGATGTGCACGTCGACGTTGTTGGTGTCGCCCACGTATTCGTAGCCCAGCGCTTCGTGCGCGATGCGCTCGCGCGTGAGCACGGTGCCGGCATGTGTCATAAGCAGGGTGAGGACGTCGAACTCGCGGGCCGTGAGCGCGATGGGCGAGCCTGCGACGGTGACTTCGCGGCGGTCGGGATCGAGCGCGACCGAGCCCACAGTGAGCGTGGCGGGGGAGGGCGCGGCGGATGTCTGGACCGTGTCGCTGGCTTGGGACATCGTGGCGGCGTTGCCGGTCGCACCGCCCGCCATGCCCGCCCCGGCACCGAAGCCGCCCGCACCCGAAGCCGCCCGCACGGCCTCCGAGCGCTTCAGCGCCACGCGGATCCGTGCGAACAGCTCCTCAATCGCAAATGGCTTGGTCAGGTAATCGTCGGCGCCGGCATCGAGCCCGGCCACCTTGTCCATCACAGCATCGCGCGCGGTGACCATGATCACCGGTACATCCTTGTGCTTGCGGACGCGTCGCAGCACCTCCATGCCGTTGAGCTGCGGCAACAGCACATCGAGCAGAATAAGATCGTAGTTGCGCTCCAGCGCCAGGTCCACAGCGGTGCGGCCATCGGCGGCGTGTTCCACCTGGTAGCCCTCGTGCTCCAGCTCGAGCGTCACAAAGCGGGCGATTTTCTCCTCGTCCTCTACGATCAGGATCCGTGCCATGCGTGCCCCCGTCTGCGATTACTTGTCGTCGTTGAGATTTTGCTTGATGTCATCCGCGGCATCGGCGGCGTGATTCATAAGGTTGTTGATGCTGCCGGGCACGTCGCCGTCGCTATCGATGCGGTAGCGCATGCCAAAGAACAGGCCAATCAGCATCAGCCAAATCGTAGCGCCCCAGGCAAACAGGGCGATGATGGGGATCAGGATGGGGATGTTGAGGATGATCGCATCGCGGCGCGTGGCGATAAACTTGGTGTCCAGGCTCAGGCGGAAGAGCTTTTTGAGGTACTCCCACACGCCGTCCATCTTCTTGGAGAAGTCGGTCTTTTCGCTCGACTTCTCGTAGGCGGCCTGCGCGGCGACCATCTCGGCCGAGGGCTCATCGACTGGCGCGGACTCGGTGGCGGCGTGCGCCGATGTGGTCTGCGTCTTGCCCTGCGACTCGAGCCAAATGATGGCGTCCAAAACGTTGCCGTCGGCGGCGTCGATCGCGGCCTTGGCATCGGTGTAGCTCACGTTGCACTTGGTGCGGATGGTTTCAACTTTTTCGAGGTCGTCCATGACCTGTCCTTTCGTTCGATGGGCGCGACGCCGGGCGATCTGCCCGGGCGCGAGCGTTGCGTTCGGCGGCCTGCGTTGCGCCGCTCCGCCCTTGGTCGAACTCTATAGTGCAGGTTATAGATTAAGCGATTCTTGAGCCAAGATTAATGTTGGATGAGTTTTTGGGTGGCGCGGGGAATCGTCCGGGACAGTTTTGAATCGGGTACTTTGGGTTATCCTGGTCTCACTGAGCAAATGACGTGCAAGCGAGATGGTCGATATGGCGGAGCGAAGAAAAAACTGGTCGAGGGAAGAAACCCTGGCGGCGTTGTTTTTGTACCTTGCTCTGCCTGCAAGGTTGATTGATGACAAAGGTGAGGACGTGCAGACGTTAGCTCGCGCCATCGGTAGAACGCCGGCAGCGGTTTCCTTGAAGATATGGAACCTCGCTTCGTTTGATGAACGACGTCGTGCGCGCGGCAAGGTGGGAATGGTTAATGCCAGCAAGATGGACAAGATGGTATGGGCGGAGTACTCATCGGGTGGCGACGAGTTGATTGAGGAAGCGGCTGATGCTTTCTTTGGCCAGCTTGATCAACTTGATTCGGGCGATGTGATGAGCGACGATCTGCAAGATGCAATTGGAGCTAGCTTGCCGGAAGGACGAGATCGTGATGTGATTATCTCAACCCGCGTTAATCAGCAGTTCTTTCGTAATACATTGCTCGTTAATTACAACTCGCATTGCTGTTTAACAGGTCTATCGAATCAGAAATTACTGGTAGCAAGCCACATCAAGCCATGGAAGGCGTCCGATCCCAAAACTGAGAGGCTTGCGCCAGACAACGGATTGCTTTTGAATGCTCTTCACGATAGGGCATTTGACCAAGGGCTTATAACCATAACGAAGGATTTGAAGATTATAGTGTCTAGCATGGTTAGGCACGAGGCGCCCGAAGATGAGTATCTATGGCGTTATAACGGTGAGCGAATTACACTGCCCAAACAATCAAGTCCTAGGGCGGAGTTTATTGAATATCACAACGATATGGTATTCAAGGGGTAAATTAGAATTGGATTGCAGCTATACCATTAATGGTGTGACTGTGTACCGCTTGGCTAAAAGCGTCCTTTATCCAGCTACCTAGCATTACGATTGGATGGGAAATGAGTACGAGAGTTGCAGAGTATTATGGTCAAAGAACAGACGCTTTGACGCCCATTCACCCCATAGATATTCCACATGCCGGATGGAGCCCGGAAGGGTCGGTTCCGCACTGTCCCTTCTCCGGCGGTAATACGTGCAAGAAGCTTAAAGCAAAAAACGAGCCGGTCTGTTCGGTAAGGGATCAGGACGGAGTACTCTGGATATCGTGTTCGGAGAGATTGTGCTCCACCAAAAAAGATGTCCCGCTTTGTTCGCATCAAAAGAAAATACTTACTATGGCTGCGCAGCATATATTTGATGGGGGCATTGATCCGTCTGATGTCTGCGTCAAACGAGAAGAGTCCCTTCGAGTAAGCAAGGGCAGTGCATATCATGCTGATTTTATAATTACCACGCGCAGCGGGGAGTCGTCGACATCTGGTCCTAATCGACTTGTTCTTGAAATGCAAGGTGGTGGAGAAACATCTGATACCGGCAAAATTACTCAGCGTGTTCGCAAATGGAAAAACACGACTGAAAACGAGAGGACGAATGAGCAGCTGCGTGCCGAAACCACTGCAAATACTTTGGTCACTAATGCTTGGAGAAGACAACAAGAGCAATTTCTAATCAAGGGCAATATCGCCATGAAGACATGGAAAGGCCTTGGGATTGCGTTTTGTGTGGGCACACTGCTCTATGACTATCTTATGGAGCGGCTAGAGTCGGTGAATCTGCCCGATTTGAAGGATTACAACTGGACGTTGGCTCTTCTCGCCTTTAAAGAGGACAAGAGCCGCCCTGTTGAGGACGGCCCCATTCCATTGACAATCGATGAAGACCGGACGCTGTATACGAACTACCAGACGTTTGTTCAAGCACTAATCAACCAAGGACAACCGACCCTGGAGGCATTTCAGGGGCAATTCTACAGTCTTGAGAATGAAATGATTAACATTCCGTTCTAGCTGTTCTGAGCCTTATCGACCTCGACGATACGGCGCGCAATCCATTCTATAACGGGCACACAGACAGCGTTTCCTAGAGCTGTCCATCTACGAGAGTCCAGTCGTCCGGAAACCCCTGGAGTCTCTCGTACTCTAAAGGAAGCATGCGTCTGACAAATAGCGTCGGAGCTTCCTCTTGAATCGCAAGTGTAAGTTTCTCCGTCGTTTCTATATCCTTTTGCTTGCGGGCCCGCTGAAGGTTTTCTGCCAATCCCGGCGTGTTGGATAGAGTAGTAATCTGAGACTCGATGCTCTTTTTCAAGTCCTGGGGCATAGGAGTGGTCCGTGCTTCTGCGCGATTTAGAAGAGATTCGAGCTGCTCCTTGTCCAAAAAGTACCTCAGCGGAGCCGAAGTTTCCAAGACTTCCGACAATATAGACGCGGCGACGTCGTTGGGGTGTTCCAAAGTATTTTGCGTCCAGTACTCGCCATGATACGCAATACCCGAGCTCATCCAATTTGGTGAGCAGGGCTCTGAAATCTTCTCCGTTGTTTGAGTTGAGGAGTCCGGGAACGTTTTCGATAAAAATCCATCGAGGCTTTGCGGCAGCGACGAGTTCTGCGAACTTAAAGAAGAGTCCGCTTCGCGATCCGGCAAGACCGAGGCGCTTTCCCTGGTTGGCAAGCGAAAGGTCTTGGCAGGGGAATCCTCCGAAATAGACTTCTGCTTGGGGGATGCTTTCGGGTTGGACTTCATTGATATCTCCTGCTAGCTGGACATCCGGCCAGTGCTTTTGTAGCACTGCCCGCGAAAAGTTATTGATTTCGCTTTGGAAGACGATTTCAACGCCGGCACGCTCGAAGCCGAGGTCAATACCGCCGATTCCGCTGAAGAAAGAGGCTGCCTTCACTTTGACTCCCTTCGAACGTGCGTGGCAAAAATGCAAAGGTTCATTCTATTGGATTTGTCTCAATGCGGCCAGCTCATATAAAAGAATCCATTTGTCAAGACGATACACATGGGGGACATCGAACTGCGTCGTGTCGTCATTTCTTGCTGCAGTATTTTGAGGCAGGTGTCTGGCGGGGGCATTTGGCGTCTATGGCGGTCGAGGCGCCAGCACGATAGGTGGGAGGTAATTAACTTGCGGGCTTTACATCGGACGTATGGTTGCGTTTGTTGGCTCGGGGTGTATCTACCTAGATTTGTTTCGTTCGAGAGGGGCGAGGTGGCATGGGGATGCTAATGGGGCGGAGACTCTGTAAAGAGCTGGCATTGGTCGTTGCCACGTGGCCTGCTGCTTTGCATGGCCTCGCCGGAATCCGACCGCAAATGGCTCCGAGGAGAGTCTGCAAGTTCTTATCGTTGCGTGACAAAAACTTGCAGAATTCGCAAGTTTTTGTCATGCTGTGAGAAAAACTTGCAGATTGGGGCGGGCGATGGATAGACGGATGGTTCCTAGAAATCGATATCTCGAAAAGTTGATCGCCTTTCGTGATGCGGATGTCATCAAGGTCGTAACGGGTATGCGCCGTTGTGGCAAATCGACGCTTCTGGACATGATGCGCAAACATTTGGAGGATAACGGCGTTCCATCCGAGTGTCTTTTGACCTTTAAGATGGAGTCGTTTGAGCTGGAGGGCGTGCGTGATTGGCGAGAGCTTTACCGCCACGTCGACGGCCTAATGCCTGCTGGTAAGAGGTGCTATCTCTTCTTCGACGAGCTCCAGGAGGTTGCCGGATGGGAGAAGGCGATTAACGCACTTCGTGTCGACCGGGACTGCGATATATATGTTACGGGTTCGAATGCTTTTCTCCTGTCGTCTGAGATTGCGACCTTAATCTCGGGCAGGTATGTCGAGATTCGGATGCATCCGCTCACTTTTTCGGAATATGTCGACTTTCTTGGTCCGACTGACGTCACGAATAGGCTCGCTGTTTTTGGTCGGGAGGACATTGTTGCGCTCGACGATCTTCTCGACCGTTATCTTGTGTTTGGAGGCCTGCCGTTTCTCGCTGCTTCAAAACTGCCGGAGCAGGAAATGAAGGACTATATCTGGAGCACGTACCAAACAATCGTCGGGCGCGACATTTTGGCTCGCGAGGCGCGTCGGGGTAGACGGTCGGTGACGAGCAGGAGTGTGCTCGACCGCGTCACTTCCTACTTGGCCGATAACATTTCAAACCCGACATCAATTAACAAGATTGTTGGCACGCTGGCGGAGAACGGGCTGAAATCCTCGCATGGCGTCGTGGACACTTGTGTGTCCGCCCTTGAGGAGACCTATATCTTTTCGCATGCGCGCCGATTTGATATTAAGGGTCGGGACATTTTGAAGACCGGTGGCAAATTCTACATTGAGGATCTGGGGCTTCGAGCTTTCTTGGATGGGTATCGCGGCAGCGACAGTGGGCGTGTTCTCGAAAATGCCGTTTACAATCGCCTTGTCTATGACGGATATCAAGTCTTCACGGGTCATCTTCGAGATGCCGAAATCGACTTCGTTGCAATCGGCGACGGCTCGGATCGTAAGTTTATTCAGGTTACAGAGTCGATTGACGAGGAGGCGACGCGTAAGCGCGAGCTGCGTCCATTTGAGCTCAGATCGCTCGAGAAGATTACCGGCGGTTACGAGAAGATCATTGTCGTTCGTCAGGGGAGCCATCCGACCGACATCGACGGTATCAAAATCGTTTCTGCAGTCGATTTCTTAATGGGTAGGCTTGGGGCTTAGGGCGTTTGGAGCGCGTCTGTTTCCTATGCCTAGCGACATTGCCACAGCTCGTGACGCCGCCGGCTTCTTCCTTTCCGTCGGGCGGCACCAACTCAGTTGATCCGTTGGGGATGGAGGAAAGCGGATCATTTTCGGCGCGCCGCAGGTGATACGAATCCTGCGGCGCGCTGTTTTTTGCGCGAGGGCTTTCAGCTGTGTCCGCACGACATGTGACACTTACCCTGCCGTCCTGCTCTGCCGCGGCGGCATGTACCCAAACAACGACCCTCTAAGGAGTTCGATATTGATGAGTGACAACACCAAGCATCTCGCAAAGAAGTGCGTCAAGGACGCGGGGCCGTGCCTCGCGCTGTGCGTAGCCGGCGCAGCGGTCGCGCTGCTGGCTGTTCTGGGGCCATTCGACGTGCTCCGAAGTGCCAGTTCCCTGCACGTTTGCATGGCCCTTGCCGGCGCCATGATGACCGGCGGCGTGCTCGATCTGGTTTTTTGGGTGCTTGACCCGTTTGGATGGAAGAACGAGGGGTAAGCCCTAAGGGATGGAAGGGCTGGAACGGTTAGCTTAGTAATCGTGCAGAATGCGGGCTAGCGACTTGCAGGGAAGTGGTGATCCGATGACGGTCTATGTGACGGGCGACATTCACGGTGGGCTCGACATGCAAAAGCTGCGCGACTGGGAGCTTGGGGATAGCCTGACGAGCGACGACTATCTCATCGTCGCCGGCGACTTTGGCTTTCCGTGGGATTTCTCTGCCGAGGAATGCGCCGATATCGCTTGGCTGGAGTCGCGCCCCTATACGTTGCTGTTCGTCGACGGCAACCACGAACGTTTCGATCACTGGGCGGAGCGTCCCATGGAACTGTGGCACGGCGGCCTGATGCAGCGCCTGTCGGACACCTCGCCCATCCGACGCCTGACGCGCGGCGAGGTTTTTGAGCTCGACGGCTCAACGATCTTTACCATGGGCGGCGCCACGAGCGTGGATAAGGAATACCGCATTCCGTATTCCAGCTGGTGGCCGCAGGAGCTGCCGGACGAGCGCAACTTTGAGGAGGCGCGGGCAAAGCTCGAGAGCATGGGCTGGAAGGTCGACTACGTGATCACCCACACCTGCTCTACGCGCATGCTTTCGCCCACGCTTTATCCGGCATCCAGCTGGAATTGCCCCACGGTTGATCGACTTACGGCATTTTTCGATGAGCTGGAAGATCGCATGGACTACAAACGCTGGTATTACGGGCATTTTCATCGGGATGCCAACCCGGCCGAGCGCCATACCGTGCTCTACGACTGCATCGTCCGCCTAGGCGACGAACTCCAGCCCTGGGATGTTGCGTAGGGGCGGGCATAGCGAGATCTTCGTATGATGCCTTGGGTAGTTACCCTACATTTCGGCAATGGTCATTATCTGTAGGGTAACTTAAGACATACTGGGAGCTGGAGGAGATGCTGCTGACGGTCTAGAGTTTCAACGCCATTCGGTTGGTGCCGGGTAGGGTTACAAAGCCGAAATGCGCATAGAACGCTGCCGCCTCATCATCTACTGGGTCGACAACCAAAGCTCGCGCTCCTGCTAGGGCAGAAATTTTCAAGGCGTTCTCGATGGCATCTTTGAGCAACGATGCTCCCAGACCAAGTCCCTTGAATTTCTCATCAACCCCCATCATTCCAAGCAGCACTGCGGGAACTTGGGAGGGGGAGTTCCGAACGAACCATCCTCCGTCAACATTTTCGCGAGCTACGGAGTGCGTACATAGCGTATAGAACCCAGCGACTGCGTCGTCACAATACGATGCGTATATAACCGCTGACCCTCTTCTTCGCGCCGAGGCTGATCTGTTTTTAGCCCATCCGTCTACAAGAGTATTGCCGCAGTGGAAAGCCTCGATGCCTTGACCAACGGGGAGTTGAACGGGCTTGGTAAACGTGCTCATTCCCAAATCGCTTTACGGTCAAGCAGCGCTTTTGCGGCTTGGGGCATGGGGGAGTCGAGCATTTCGCAAAATGCATCAAAAGCATCAGGAGAAAGATAGGTTGTTGACGCCTCGGCGATGTCACGTGCGGAGCTCTCGTCAAGGTGAGCCGTGGCCCATTGGGTGAGAGTTTGCCCGCGCAAGGCCGCGGCGCGCTCGTAAGTAAGGCGTTGACGCTCGGTCAGCCTTAGATCCATACGGCGCTGCTTCTCAATCGTTGGCATGGTAAAACCTCCTCTGCTTCATTGTACGGAATTATTCCGTACATAACAAGACGCAAGATTATACACTCGTCGGGGGGCGAGGCGTTTGGTTACTCGGCCGTTACAGTGATGTTCTCCCGATGCGTACGGATAACATCCCAGCTAAAGTGCTCGACCAGCTGCTCGGCAGAGCGCGGTGTGGCGTCCGGCGCGATGCCCGTTTGCCCGGCGAGCCATCCCAGCAGCGTCTCGGGCGTGCCAAAGCGTGCGCGTAGTTCGCCCAGGTCCAAATCGCGGTCTCGCTTGGAAAGGCGGCGGCCATCCGGCGACATGAGCAGCGGAATGTGCGCGTAGTGCGGCGTGGGAAGTCCCAACAGGTGTTGCAGGTAGATTTGGCGGGGCGTGGAGCCCAGCAGGTCGCATCCGCGCACGACTTCGGTGACGCCCATGGCAGCGTCGTCGACCACCACGGCTAGCTGGTAGGCAAAAACGCCGTCGCTGCGGCGCACCAAAAAGTCGCCGCACTCGGTGGCGAGTGCCTCGCATTGGGCTCCGTACGTGCGGTCAACGAATTCGATCACGTCGCCGGCGAGGTCGTCGACGGCGGGCACGCGCAGGCGCGTGGCGGGAGCGCGCAGGGCACTGCGGCGGGCAACCTCCTCGGCAGAAAGGCCTCGGCAGGCGCCGCGGTAGATGGGAGTGCCGTCGCTGGCGTGCGGCGCGCTCGCGGCGTGGAGCTCGGCGCGCGTGCAAAAGCAGGGGTAGGTGAGGTCGGCGTCTTGCAGCTGGCGCAAGGCGCTCTCGTACAGGTCGAGGCGATCGTGCTGGTAGTAGGGGCCTTCGTCCCACTCGAGTCCCAGCCAGGCCAGGTCGTCAATCAGTTGAGCGGCAAGTTCCGGGCGCTTACAGCGATCGTCCAGGTCCTCGATGCGCAACACGATGCTGCCGCCCTGGCTGCGGGCCGAAAGCCACGCGCACAGGCAGCTGAACACGTTGCCCAGGTGCATGCGGCCCGAGGGCGACGGGGCAAAGCGGCCCACGACGGGGGCGGGAATGGAGACGGGTTGCGACGTTGGCGCATCCGCGGCGGGCGTTGCTATGTTGCGTGTTTTGGTATCCATGTGGACGAGTATAGCGCGGGGCACGGTAGGGAAGGCGTTGCCGTGGCTCGCAAGTTGGCGGCGCTGCGCATTGCGCACGGTGGGTCTGCGACCCAACGTCTCGATCGCCGCACGCCGATTCGGCCTCATACACGACAGAAACCCCGGCAGCTCTTCGCAACTGCCGGGGTTTCCGTGGAAAAGGGGGACATGATCCTCGAGCGAACGGGAAAGGGGCAACCGTTTTCGCTCAACTGCTTTATGCCCCTCGACTGGTGGCTCAATCAGCACGCGCCGCAGCAACACAAAGCCGCTACACCTGTGACGGAGCTGTGAAGTGGTATCTATCGTTGACGCAGGCCGTGCCAAAGAGTGTCCTGAACGACAGATTTGTTGCTGTCCGTCGGTTCAACCCAATGATCCGTTTTCCTCCGTCCCCAATAGATCATTTTCTAGGTGCCGGTCGCGGGTGGGACTTTTGTCCCATTTGACGTTCCGTTGGCCCAGATGTTCGTCATGTGTGCCCGCAAACGTGGGACAATGGCGATGTTGGTTTTACAGACAAAGGATGTGCCTATGAACGCCCCCGTTGCCAATACTTGTCGGCAGCGCTGCCTGTTTGCGCGATTCGCTTCCGTCTGCGTGCTCGTCGCGCTTGCGTTGTTGCTGCTGCCCGCCGCCGCGCACGCCGACGGCTATTCCATGTCCCAGACATATATCGGCGCCACGGTTGAGGCCGATGGCTCGCTGACCGTTGTCGAGGGACGCCAGTTTGATTTCGATGACGACATTAACGGCG